>ENA-UOWE01006090-UOWE01006090.1-activated-sludge-metagenome-genome-assembly--contig:-NODE-6090-length-10757-cov-3.490469_pt1 | contig 10757 bp, 9 predicted proteins | sample MGYA00249841_ERZ761562 | MGnify/ENA primary metagenome ERZ761562 (study PRJEB28883, sample SAMN05720200) | activated sludge metagenome | isolation source: Anaerobic digester | place: Japan... | reverse complement strand
CTTGTTCGTTTTTTGTTTATTTTTTAGTTAGTATTAATTTAATTAAGTGAAGTTAAATCAAGTTAACTTAAGCACGATTTGATTCACAAAAATGTTTCCCATGAAACTAAAATGTCAACTTACCAACCCGCCATTATTGCTGCGCAGACGCGCGCACGCGCGCGTCTGCGAAAAAGAAAAAGAAAAAGAAATAAAAAAAGAAATAAAAAAAGAAATAAAAAAAGAAAATAGCATAACTGAATTAAATTAAAGCGGCGGCAGAAAAGTTATCACTTCGCAAAAATAAAGCGTCAGGCTAATTCGGGGTTGGAAGGGATTTTAAGGGAAGGCAGGGGCCATTGGCACCTGGCCTTCCCTTATCAAAAAAAAGTGTGGATATAAATAAAAATTTAACGGCAATTTAATGATGTTTAATAAACAAAATTATTTTCGGCGTTGTCCAGGGCGGGGTTTAAGGCGTCTTTTTCAGACAATATAATTTCTTTATGGCTGATGGGCCAGTTTATATTTATGATTTTATCGTTATAGATAATTCCGGCGTTATGGGCTGGCGAATAAAGGTTATCGCATTTATAGATGACTTCGGCGTAATCGCTCAGGACCAAGAAGCCGTGTGCGAAGCCGCGCGGGATGAACATTTGTTTTTTATTGTCGGCGGAAAGGATTGCGGCGGTCCATTTACCGTAATCAGGCGATCCTTTTCTGATATCGACTGCCACGTCGAAAATTTCGCCATAGACGGCCCGCACGAGTTTAGCCTGTGCGAATGGCGCGAGCTGGTAATGCAGGCCGCGCAGGACGCCGCGTTTAGAAAAGGACTGGTTATCCTGCACGAATTTAGCGTTGATACCGGCGTCATTGAATTGTTTTTCGTTATACGACTCGAAAAAGTGTCCGCGTTCGTCGCTATAGACTGAGGGTTCGAAAATGGTCACGTCATTAAGTGAGGTTTGAAAAAACGGCATTTGTATATCACCTTTATAGATTATTTCCATGCGGCGGTGGCTGTTTTAATGGATCTGGCTATTTCGTCGAAGACGGATTTGACGATATTTTCGTTAAGCAGTTCGGTTTGGAACGGTTCCGTTATTTTTAAGAAGTCGGCTGGAGTTTTGGAAAGTTTTGCGTCATCGACTATTTTACAGGCGAAAGTTTTGAAGCTGTCGCTGAATTTTTCGCATTTATCGGATATATTGAAATTGATGGGTTTCAGGTATGAGCTATATTGGTTATATTGTGTCAGAAGCGAATCGGCGGTTTTGGAAAGGTTTTGAAAACTGGATTTGATACCGTTCAGGAAGCCGATTTCTTCGGATACGACTTTAAGGCTCTTTTCGAAATCTTTTTTAAGGTTACGCAGTTTAAGTATTTCGGTTATTTGCGGTATTTTAGGAATGAGCGGCGAAAGAGTTTCCTGCGAGGCTTCTTCGAGGATGTTTATCGCGCTTTCCAGGGTGCAGGTAGTTTCGAAAGCGTTTTGCAGCAGGCTTAATTTCTGTCTGATAGCGGCGGCGGCGGCGTAGTGTTTTTCGATATCGCCGGCGCTGTTATCCGCTTCGGATTTGAATTCGAAATATTCATTTCTTATTTTTTTAAGTTTAGTTTTTTCATTTTTAAGAATACCGATTTCTTTTTTAAGGTTAGCTTTAAGTTGCAGCAGCGTAAAAAAATTTGTAATGAATCCGAGGCCTTTACTGAGTGATTCGATATTATTTTTGAGTGTGATAGCGGCGCCTTCGTGTCGTGAGACTGTAATTTTCTGGAATTCTTCCTGTTCATTTAATTTTGGATTAAGTTTTTTAAGTCTCTGCACGAACTCTAAATTAACGTCTTTGATTGATTTAATTTGATCTTCAGTTTTATTGAGTTGCACTTCAAGTTCTTTTTTACGTTTAGCGAGTTCGATTTTTTTTTCATTAATTTTGAGGCCGAGGGATTCGTAGAAAGGTTTAAATTCCTTCAACTCGTTGTTGAAATAGAGTTTAACGGCGGATTCAGCGGCGGCGTTTAAAATGGAATCGTAGGCCAGTTTAAATTTATTGACGTACTCGCTATTGAAAGCGGTCTGCATTTCGTCGGTTTCTTTAACGGCGTTTTCTATATTATCGATAGTTACTTTAATCCAGGCTTTGAATTTATTTAAGTCGTAATTTGCCAAAATAATCCTCCTGCGGCGTTGCGCTATCCGGCTGAAAAAGCCGGAAAAATAAAAACGCGTATGTGATAAAGACAGATTTTAAATTCCGTACTTAGGCGCGGCGAGTTTTCTTTTAACCTTCCAGGCGATATTTTTAAGGTTAATGTATAATTTAGCTCCCATAATTTTTTCAATTTCGGAGAAATTGCCGCAGGCGTCCCAGTAAAGCGGGCAAGCGCCCTGGCAGATGTTTTTTTTATCGCAGCCGCCGCATACTGGTGGCATGAATTCTTTATTTCTGAAGTATCTGGCGGCTCTGCTCGACCATATTTGTTCGAAGGGTTTTTTGAGTATATTACCCAGGCTATCTTTAAAAGACGAGCAGGGCAGTACTTCGCCGTACGGCGATATTGAAAGCAGTCCGGAGGCGGCGGCGCATGATTTAGAGCCGAGTCCGGAGGAAACCGGGTTAAAGAGGCAATATGGGGTAGGCGAGTACCATACGAGTTTAACGCCGGCGTCCTGTGCTTTTTTTTGTAAGGTATCGATATGGCCGCCGATGTTGGTGTAATTAATGAGCAGTTCATGGTTAATGTTGGCATTTCCGGTTTTAATGACCATATTGACGGAAAAGTATTTAAGTCCGAGTTCCGAAACAAGCGCCGGGATGTTGTAAACGCTGTGGAAATTGTCGCTGGTAAGGGTTGAGTTGGTATGAACGTGGATACTTTCGGCCTTAAGATTTTTAACGGCGTCGAGGCTTTTATTGAAAGATCCGGTTACGCCGGTTATATTATCGTGTGTCAGGGCGTCGGCGCCTTCGATGCTGACCTGTGCGGAGTCGAGTCCGGCGTTTTTGAGTGCGCGTGTTTTAAGGGGGTCGGCCAGAGCTATTCCGTTGGTAATGAGGTTGACTCTCATATTTTTTGATTTAGCGTAAGCGACGGCGGCGGCGAGTTCGTCGAATCGCAGCGTAGGTTCGCCGCCGGTGAAGGATATGGTGGGGCAGTGGGCGTCGCCGCTGATTATATCGATAGTTTTTTTAATTTCGTCAACGGACATTTCATTTTTATGGTTATTGTGGTCGAGTCTGGGGTTTTTGCAGGAGCCGATACCGGCGTAGCAGAACGAGCATTTAAGCTGGCATCTGTATGTGAGCGCTATTTCCGAAAGCACGGGATAATAGAGTTCGTGGCTTGAAAAACCGGTCATTTTAAGTTGCGGCGTGGGGTAGCGGTCGACGTACGGGATAGCGTTTTGCGACGCGAGGAGTGAAGCGAGGGTTTGGATGAGTTTCTGGATATCGTTTACGGCGGTAATCTTATCGATTTTATAAAAGTATGCGCATTCATCGGCTATTCTTTCTATATCGACGGCGAAGTTTATGCTGTCGCGGTCGTGTGAATGATAATCGGGGCTATATAATTTTTTAAGAATATGAAGCGCGGTTTTATTGACGAAATACATTCGGTTAGGTCTAAGGATAAGAAGTCTGTCGCATTCGCGCAGGAATATCTGTTCCCGGGTGCTCTGAATGATCTGCGAGGCGGCGGATTTAAGTGCGCCGATATCGGCGCGTGCGCATTCGTCGGGGCGGCATTGGTTTTCGTTTATGTCGGGGGAAATATATTCAGTTTTATTGATATTATTGTTTTTATTCATATTAACGCCTTACGTATAAAATATATTAACAGATGTTGTTAGTTGGTGTTAAAAATCGCTTACGCAAGCTGAGTGGCAGGCCGAGTGGCAGGCTGAGTGGCAGTCGCAGGCGGAGTGGCAGGCTGAATGGCAGTTGGAATGAACGCAGGCTGAGTGGCAGGCTGAATGGACGCAGGCGGAGTGGCAGGCGGAGTGGCAAGCGGAGTGGCAGGCGGAGTAACCGAGTGCGGTTCCGACGGCGGCCATTTTTGCGCCGAGGTAATCTGTAGCGCGCGACACTCTGTTTTCGACGCTTTTAGCGATACCGGCGGCGTAATTTTCGATTTTAGAAGCTGCGCGATCGGCGCCTTTAACCAGGTCGGTATTTTTGATATCGTCGAAGAGAGTTTTTTTATTTTCGTTTTCTTTTTCGCCGCCGCCGGTTGTGGAAATGTAATCGGAGCTGTTCTGGATATATGTATCGCCGCGGTATCTGGAGTTATAGCGGTATCTGTCGTATTCGCTGTCGAGCATTATCCAGTAATATTCTTCTTCATCTTCTATTTTTTTTCTGGCGTTCGCCTGTTCGTATCGGCTGTGTATTTTATCGCGCAGGTATTTCTGAGACTCGGCATAATCGCAGTCCCATGTTTTAGCCTGGACGGCGCGGCTCACTTTTTCGAGTGTCAGGTGGAGTTTTTCGCTGTCGAGTGTGCCGTTAGGCAGTATAGCGCTGGAAAGGAATTCTTTTTCATATTCTTCGGCGGCCAGGTCTTTGTTATCGATCTGGAGTTGGAGCGGGTCGTTGTTTACGATGCTGACGGCTTTTTTATTGATCAGTCTTAAGATTATGAGGGTTATGACTTTAGACGTATCACCGATGTATAATGCGCATTCGATCTGATTGAGATCGGGTGTTTTATTGGAGACGCTGAAATTTTCGACTTCGATTTCCGGCGCTTGATATTCGGAATCGTCGGGTATTTCTGGCAGGGGCGGGAACAATTTATGAGTAAGCCAGCGTATAAGGTAAAATCCGATTAAGAATAGTATGAGATAAGCGGCGAAGGTGACGGCGGGGTCGTCAGTTTGTTCAGGCGTTGCGGTGCGGGGGTCTTTACCGGCGTCGGCGTCGTTCTGCTGGTAGTTGTTTGAAGCGTCGGGTGTGCTGTTGGGGTTATTGGCGTCCGGGGTATTTTGTCCGGATTTAGAGTTATAATAAGCCGCCAGTTTGAAATATCGCATGGGCATATAAAATTTAACGCCGAAGTTATCCATTTTATTCAAGCCGGATTTTTCGATATGGAAAGAGAGCCAGACTTTTTTAGACAGTTCGTCCGGGGTCGGGTAGGGAATGAATCTGTCGAATTTATTCTTTTCGGCATTAGGAATTATAACGCCGATGGTATCGAGGACGGGGTCGGTTATATCTTCGGGTTTAGTGATATTGCCGGGCAGTTCAATGGGTGTGATGAAGGTCATGGTCTGTTTTTCGATTGGGAGCGCCCATTGTGGGGCGTTCCATTCGATTCCGGCGAAATCTGCGCCGTTAATTTTGGTGGTAAAAGCTGACGGTTCGCTGACGGAGTAAGAGATAGCGAGGTCGTATGACTGGCCGGGCAGTGTCCTGCGGCCCATTTTAACGCCGTAGCTATCGCGGATAGAGGCGGCGGGCGGAACGAGTGAAACGTCTATTTCATCTCCGGTAGAGGAATCGGTTAAACGTGTGGATTCTATGGTGTGGTTCGGGTCGAACGGTCCGATAGTTTTTATGAGGTCTCTGCTTTGTTTTTCGAGAAATTGCAGCCGGTATTTTACTTTGATTCTGCCGTCCTGCAGGATATTGATTTGAGAGTTTATATCTTTAAGTTCCACCTGTGCCAGGCAGGCATGGCAAGAAAATAATATAAAGGCGTGGCAGAGAACGATCGCCGTCAGAAAGAGAGCGGCGCTTCTTTTTAATTTTGCGCCAGGCGCGAATATTTTAAAATTCATTATACACCTCGTAAATTAAAACGTGAAAAATTGCATTATAATGAGTGAAACGCCGAACAGCGGGACTAAAAATCCAAGGTATCTGTTTATTTTAACGGCTTTTTCGAGTTGCTGGCTATCTACGTATCTTATCAGGTATATGGTGGATATAAGCGAGCAGAACAGGATAAAGTAGCATGATATCATGAGCCGGTCGGCTAGGGTTAAATAACTGACCTGCGGTATGGCGGAAGTGAGGTTAATATGAAACGCGACCGATGTGAAAACGGTTGATATACCGAGCGATATGCGCTGCGATATTTTATCGGGGCTAAGCGTGAATGACAGAAACGACAGGGATAATATGATTGAAAGCGGCAGGAGTAGTTTGAGCATAGACGAGAATCTGGGTCTGGATATGTTAAGGCCGAAAACGTAGCGTGAGTAAGTTAAGCCGGTATTGGTCCCGTCGTCGTAGCCGAAAGATGTTTTATATTTATGAGTGGCGACGTTGCAGAATTTTTCTTTAATTTCCCAGCCCTGGATTTTGACGAGGTCGTCGATAGCGTTTTCTTCGGAGCTGATTATATATTTCATTTTACCGAGGCTGAGTTCGCGGTCTTCGATTTCGATGGTCAATTTTTGTATATCGAGCGGATAGTATTTAAAGTTAAGGTCGTTGGTTATAGTTGCGACGATGCGGTGTGCGACCCATTTGAAGGTGCGTCCTTCTACTTCAATGGTATCGAACACGGGTTCGTCTTTGAATTCGACGGCGCCGTTCATAATTTCGAAATTAATGGGGTTGATTTTTGCGTTTTCCCATATGAACCAAACGTAAAAATCGACGACCCATGTACCGGAGGCCACTTCGAGTTTACGGATATTCAGAAGGTAAGTGCCTATTTTAACCTCGTCGGAAGCCATCGATAGTAAAAATTCGTTGGGTTTTTTAGTTTCGGGCGCGATATTTTTAGCGAGGCCGGCGGGGCTTGTGGCGTGAAGTTCGCCCGCGTCGAACGCAAGGCAGAATAAAAGCAGAATGAAAAAAACGGCGGCGTGTAGGCGTTTGCGCATTGACATAAAATCGTCCTTATTTCAAAAAAATATAACCGGAAGAACCATTAACAATTTAAGCACGCAAGTAACATTAATATTATATCACAAAGTCCGTACAAAAAACAATATTCTCATTTTGAGATTATTTTATTTTAAATTGAGACGGCGTTATCAAGTTGAAACTTTAAAAAGCGTGTGATTGGGGGTGTTTTTAATTGGCACGGCGTTTGCTTTTGTAATGTGCAATTATAATTTAAAATTTGGAGGAAAATACATGAAAGAAAAAAATTCGGTTGCGGAAAAAAGAATGAACATCTGTTCATATAATCCGATGATAGATTCTGTATATTGCGCTTACGCCGATATAGACGCAAACGGCATGGTTTCGCTCAACGCGCTGTGTTCGGAGAAATTCAGCCGCGGTCTTATAACCATTAAAAAGAAGCTTCCGTTCAGCAGCATATATGTGGATAAAAATTATTTTGACGTGCTTGTCGCCGATCCGGTCGCCAGGGCGCATTATTATTTATATAACGTGTATTACATAGAGGACGGCGGCATTTATATAATAGGCATCGCATCGAGGCTTTCGTTAGACAACCAGCAATCGGGATCCATCAAAAATTTAATGTCGACGCATTTGATTTTCAACTGGCATTTTGATGTTACCTGCAATGAGTTTGTGTATGAAACGAATTCTTTTTATTCTATCAAGTTCAATCCGAATTATTTTTCGCAGATAAATTCGCTGGAAAATTTAGAAAAAGTATCTCAGTCTGATAAGGTATATTCTCAGCTTTCCGATTGCATAACTCCATATGACAGGCCCATGAATTATATTCAGAGGGCTTTTTTCATGGCCGGCGCGAATTCGGTTAAAAAGTACGATTTGAATTACGGTTCGTACAAAGCGCTGGCTGATTTTTTTAATTCGTCGTCTATCAGGCAGGCGGCCGGGTGTTATTTTTCGTTCGAGCAGTTTTATCTTAACGGGATGATAGCTGCGATAAATTTTTACAAGAAATGAGATATTTTTATAAAAGTTAAGGGCGTTAAATATATTTTTGTAGAAAAATATAGTGTGGATATGTTATAATCACCTTACAGGGTGATAATAAATGCAATTTGTTAAATGTCCGCATTGCGGCATGAAAAACGTTGAATCGGTAAAGGTTTGCAAGAGCTGCCAGAAGCCGGTGGACGAAGCCGAGCCGGTCGAGTTAAAGCCGGTCAAGGCTGAAAATATCGAGCGGGCAAGTAAAGCGAAGCCTTTGTCTGAAGGTTTTAGCGACTTAATAGAAGGCGGAAATTCCGGCGATGTTTCGGACTCTTCGGAGCTGGATTCTATCGAGGTCGTTCGGGACGATCCTTACGAGCAGGCGCTGCCGGAAAGCAGTATAAACGTGTCGAGAGGCACTAAGGGGCTCGACCATATAAGGATCATAGAAAAGCAGGATCCAAAAGAAGAAGCGTCGAGCAATTTCCGGCGAAACATTCTGCCCAGGCTTATTCAGATATTTTTAATATCCGTGCTTTTAATTTCGGCCGGCACGTGTTATTTCATATATAAGATAATGGACCTTCCGCAATATTATAATTATTTTCACATGCGCAAGGAATGCTCTAAAAGTTTCAGCGAAGCGGCGGTTCAGCTTAACGTATGTGAAAACGCGCGCAAAGACGTTAAGCTTAATTTCCAGGTAGCCGAAATAGAAAATAATTTTTTAAACGGCTATGTGTTGTGGAAAGTCCTGGTTATGGGAGTAAAGCAAATAACGGACGATCCGCTTTCGAAAAACGTTTATTTACTGACCGTTAAGGCAGAGAGAGCGGCTAATAACAATCATTTTATAAGGCTGTATATAAACGATAAAATGGCGGCTAAGCTCAAAAAAAGGGCGTTTATTTTTAAAGAGCCGCGTTCGATGACGTTAAACGGAAGGGTAATAGCCTGGTCTCGGTCGAGCGACGGGGTCACTCTTGAAATAGATTTGTACGACGCCGAGATAGTGGAAGGTTATTAAAAACAGATATAATTAAAACGAGGGGTGGTTATAAAGTGTTTGAAAAAGAAGTATTCGCGGAACCGTATAAGATTAAAATGGTTGAAAAAATAAGAAAGATAACCAAGGCGGAGCGTGAAAAGCTTGTGCGCGAAGCTGGTTATAACGTTTTTAATTTGAAGTCCCGCGACGTATATATAGATTTATTGACCGATTCCGGCACGGGCGCCATGTCCGACGAGCAGTGGTCTGAAATGCTTAAAGGCGATGAGGCGTATGCCGGTTCTGTTTCTTTTGAAAAATTGCAGAAGGCCATAGACGATATAATGGGTTTTAAGTATGTATTGCCGACGCACCAGGGCCGCGGCGCCGAAAACGTACTATTTTCGGTCATGGTAAAAAAAGACGACGTCATAATAGGCAATATGCATTTTGACACCACCAAGGCGCACATAGAGGTCAGGGGCGCGCATGCTATAAATTGCGTAACCAAAGAGGCATTCGACACCAATTCCGATTATCCGTTCAAGGGGAATATAGATACGGAAAAGCTTGAAGAGCTTATAAAGGAATACGGTCCCGAAAGAATTCCTCTGGTTATGATAACGGTAACATGCAACAGCGGTGGCGGCCAGCCGGTATCGATGGAAAACATCAAAAAAACCGCGGCCATATTAAAAAAATATAATATACCGATGTTCTTCGACGCGGCGCGTTTCGCCGAAAACGCTTATTTTATAAGGACCCGCGAGGACGCTTATAAAAACGTTCCAATAATACAGATAGTGCGTGAGATGTTTTCGTACGCCAACGGCGCCACCATGTCGTGCAAAAAGGACGCCATAGTCAATATCGGCGGGTTCGTGGCGTTGAACAGTCCGGACCTCTATCAGCAATGCACTCAGTTCTGCGTAATTTACGAAGGCTTCGTCACTTACGGCGGGCTTTCCGGCCGCGACCTGGCGGCGATAGCGCAGGGCCTTTACGACGGCATCGACTACGAATATTTAAAAAGCCGAATATACCAGACCGAATATCTTGGCAAAAAGCTCCGTGAAGCAGGGGTGCCCATTATATGGCCTATAGGCGGCCACGCCGTTTACGTTAACGCGCGCGAGTTTTTGCCGCAAATTCCGAAGGAGGAATTTACGGCGCAGGCGCTCGTCGTTCAGCTTTATATAGAAGGCGGCGTGCGGTCGGTCGAAATAGGCACCGTCCTTGCCGACCGCGATCCGATTACAGGTGAAAACAGGTATCCGGAGCTCGATCTGGTAAGGCTGGCCATTCCGCGCCGCACTTATACGCTTTCGCATATGGACGTAGTGGTTGACGCGTTTGAAAAAGTGAAAAAAGTGAAAGATAAAATAAGAGGGCTGCGCTTTACTTACGAGCCGAAAGTTTTAAGGCATTTTACGGCGCGCTTCGAGTTCGTTTCATAATATATGATAAAAGGGTGATTTTATATTCTTAAAAATAATCAAAAAGCCGTAATAGTCGGCATATCAATAAATTCGACCAGAATCGAAAAAACATTGAAATACCACAGCGTTTACGAAGCCGACCAATCGCTCGCCGAGCTGGAGCTTCTGGCTAATACCGCGGGCGCGGAAGTGTGCGGCCGTTTCGTGGTAAGCCTTTCAAAGATCAATCCGCGCACTTTTATAGGTTCGGGCAAGATCGAGGAGATTAAGGAAGCGATAAAAAACGATATGGGCGAATCGCAGCCGGACCTTATAATATTTGACGAAGAGCTGTCCGGCGTACAGTACCGTAATCTCGAAGAAGCCTTCGATATGGCTATACTCGACCGCACGCAGCTTATCTTGCACATATTCGCGATGAGGGCCAAAACGCAGGAGGGCATGCTCGAAGTCGAGCTGGCCCAGCTGGAATACTTGCTTCCGCGCCTTATAGGGTTCGGCAAAGTGATGAGCCGTCTTGGC
>ENA-UOWE01006089-UOWE01006089.1-activated-sludge-metagenome-genome-assembly--contig:-NODE-6089-length-10758-cov-3.905634_pt1 | contig 10758 bp, 10 predicted proteins | sample MGYA00249841_ERZ761562 | MGnify/ENA primary metagenome ERZ761562 (study PRJEB28883, sample SAMN05720200) | activated sludge metagenome | isolation source: Anaerobic digester | place: Japan... | reverse complement strand
TGGGGGCTTCTCGACGACCTGGCGACAAGCGACGTAAGCTCTTTTGAAAACGGATTCATTAAATATATCGACGATAAATACCCTCAGATAGCCGTCGAAATTAAAAAGACCAAAACCCTCGATAACACTACGAGCGAGTTATTAAAAAAGAGCTGCGGCGAATATTTCGCTATTTTTAACAAGGAAAAATACAACAGATAGCAAGCCTCTACCGGAGAAATAAAAGATGAAACAGGCAAAAGAAATAAAAAGAAAGATCAAATCGATAATATCGATACAGCATATCACGCGCGCCATGAAAATGGTTTCCGCAGCTAAATTCAAAAGGGCGCAGGTCCGTTTGAGCGGCATAAGCGCTTACTTCAAGCGCATAAAAGAAATGATCGCCGATATGGCTTCGTATCTTGCGGAACACAAGCATCCGTACGTGCTCAGCGCCGCCGATATCGCAGAAGCTCCCAGAGTCCGCTGTCTTATCGTCGTTACCGGCGACAAGGGCCTTTGCGGTTCTTTTAATATAAATATCTGCAAAGAGGCTGAAAATATTATCAGAAAATCAAAAGCCGATGATTATGAGACGGTAGTAATATCAATTGGCACCAAAGGCTATGATTATCTTAAAAAACGCGGATATAAAGTTATATTCAACATACCTTTGAACAAGCCCGATCCGAAATTCGACGACATAGAATCCGTGGTCAACGAAGTGCTTCACGTTTACGATACGGCCGTATCCAAAGATATTCAGGTATTGTACACGCACTACGTTTCAACCATAACCTATAAGATAACCGTAGATAAAATACTGCCCCTGGACTTGAAACGTAGAGAATTCGCCGCGCAGTCGTCAGTTCAGGCCATTGCCAACGATTTCCAATTCGAGCCTAACTCGAGCGATATCCTTAACTATCTTCTGCCGCGCTACGTAAAAATGCTTATATTTAACGCCATCGTCGAGTCTTCGTGCTCCGAGCAGGGAACCAGAATGATAACCATGAGCTCCGCCACCGATAAGGCCAGCGAACTTATAGGCGAACTGACGCTCATATTAAACAGAGCGCGGCAGGAATCTATTACAGCCGAAATACTCGACATAGTCGGCGGCGTAAACGCTCTCAAAAAAGCCCAGGAATAATAATATTAAAGCTTATTAACTGCTTTTATAATACTATATATAATAAAAAAAGAGCCAAAATAAAAAAACGGGAATATCCCGTTTTTTTTTATTTCGGCCTTGCATAATTTAGCTTTTAAAAGCTATATTTATTGTGAAAAAATTAATTTTTATAAACTTTTGCCGATAATTAAAATGAAATTTACGCTCATTTTCTGAAAGGAAGGATATACGATCAGTTAAAAGATACAATTAAATAGCCATTTTTAAATGTTTTTCATCATCAGCCATAGATTTTTTCGCAGTATCGCATTTAGTATTTTTAAACCACAGTCGCACTTTTGTTCGTAACACAATCGTAGAATATTCGCAGTATCGGAGGTAGAATTTGAACATACTCAAGAAGCTTTTCGCTTATCTTTTAATAGTATTGTTTATATCGATTTTCTTTCAATCGATAGTCATTCTTTTTATTAAATATTCAAAAGAAGAAAACGGGCTCGCCTTAACCCATAAATTTCAGAATTCTTTTTTAAATATGCAGAACGGCGACGGCAAAACCGCCTCCAAAGGCGGCAACCATCTTTTAAAAACGCTGTCGAACGTCGTTACGACGCTTTCATCTAACGATCAGCCGGTGCCGGAAAAAATGGTCGTTTCGGTTCAGCGCTCCTCGCAGATCGAAGAATATCGCCCGCAGGTGGAAGTAAGCTCGCCTTTCGGCGAAGAAAAAATCGAGCTCAAGCCGCTTAAAATTTCGGCCGAGCGTTCCACTGATTCTGCCGCCGGCGCTAAAACGCAAATTAACGGCGCGAACGAAGTCATAGACATTCCATACGGCAAAAAAATAATATTCCATACGCTTTCGCGCGGCGAAAAGCTTTCCGATCTCGCTAAGCTGTATTCGGTTCCTCTCGATACGATAAAAAAACTGAACGGTTTTTCAGATAGCTACAGGCTTTACATCGGCCAGAAAATAATGATAGTTCAAACTTCCGGCGCTCAGCAGGCCAAAACCTTATCGGGCGATAACGCCGCCGCTCCGGCCAGAAACGATAAAACCTCAGCCCAGCCGGCTAAAGCGGCAAATTTAAATCCTGAAGAAGAAACCGCAAATATAGACAGCATACTCAAATCTTCCAGAAGCGCAAAAAACGCTTCCTCAAAAATTAACGGCGCGGCTGCTCCGGCGCCTTCGGTAAAGGACGCTAAAAAAACCGGTTCAAAATTAAATCCCGCTTCATCGAAAGAAGCCGATCCGTTATCCGATATTATAAAAAGCGCAAAAAATAAACGCCGGGTTTTTAAGTGGCCCGTCAGAGGGGTGGTGACATCTAAATTCGGAATGCGCATCCATCCGGTATACGGCAACTCGAGCATGCACACGGGCGTCGATATAGGAGCGGGTAAAGGAAGAGCCATCAAACCGGCCATGGGCGGAACCGTATTATTCGCGGGCTGGCTCGGCGGTTACGGCAAAATGGTAGAAATAAGGCACCCGAAGGGCTACACCACGCGTTACGCTCACATGTCCAGCATAAAAGTCAAAAAAGGGCAGACAGTCAATTCGTCCACCACGATAGGAAACGTTGGCGATACGGGAACTTCTACCGGCTATCACCTGCACTTCGAAGTCAGAAAATACGGAAGGCCTTTGAACCCGCTCGCATTCATAAGAAATTAAAGGCGGTAAAAACTCTCATCGGCAAGGGTAAGTAAGCGATTACTTACAAAACCCGGATTATCAATTCAAGTAACGCTTCAAACAAAAACTATAAGCCATAGAATACATAGAAGTCAAGATAAGATAAATTATGAATATAGAATATAACCGAAGAGGAAGAGCGGCGCTCTTCCTCTTTGATTTAATTTAAACCGGCATTTTTATATTTTTATATAGCTTATATTATTCTTTAGTGACAACTACCGATACGCCTTCGCCGCCGCCGATGCAAAGCGACGCCACGCCTACGTTTTTATTTTCCTGAATCAGCGCGCTGATAAGCGTGGCGAGGATCCTCGAGCCGCTCGCGCCCACGGGGTGACCTAAAGCCACGGAGCCGCCGTAAACGTTAACTTTTTCATCCGCGAGGCCGAGCGTTTTATTAATGGCTGCCGAAGCGACGGAGAACGCCTCGTTGATTTCGAATAAATCCACGTCTTTTATATCCAAGCCCGCTTTTTTCAAAACGGAAGGTATCGATTTAATAGGTGATACGAGCAGTTCGTCGATTAATACGTCGTCGAATGAATATGCCCTGATAGCGGCCAGAGGCTTTAACCCGCGTTTTTCGGCTTCCTCTCTGGACATTAAAACCACGCACGCCGCGCCGTCGGCGAGTTTAGAAGCGTTGATCGCGGTTACCGTTCCGTCTTTTTTGAAAGCCGGACGGGCTTTCGCCGCTACATCGTAAGGGGTTTCAGCAGGTATTTCGTCTTTGTCCACCACTACGGTTCCCTTGCGGGTGGCTATTTCTATCGGGACGATCTCGCGTTTGAATTTTCCCGCCGCCATGGCTTTTAAAGCTTTTTCATACGAAGCTACCGCGAATTTGTCCTGATCTTCGCGGCTTACATTGAATTTCTTCCCCATATTTTCGGCGAAATTGCCCATGGCTTCGCCCGAACGGAAATCCAGCAGACCGTCCGTCAGCATTGCGTCGAGCACCGTAACGGGGCCCATTTTATTTTCTTTTCTTGTGTATATGTAATGAGGGTTCTGTGACATGATTTCCATGCCGCCGGCCACGGCTATTTTAACGTCGCCGCATTTAACCGCGCGCGCCGCCGCGATAACCGAGTAGAGGCCCGATCCGCAGACTTTATTTACCGTTACGGCCGCGCCGTTTTCTTCGGGCGCTCCGGCTTTTAATATCGCCTGACGCGCGGGATTCTGACCGAGGCCGGCCGGAACTACACAGCCCGCTATTGTTTCTTCGACTTCAGCGGGACTGACTTTTGCGTCTTCAAGCGCGGCTTTGATTACCCGGCCTAAAAGTTCGGGAGCTTTCATATCGGAAAAGGCGCCCATAAACTTTGCGTTGGCGCTTCTTCTCGCGGCTACGATCACTACGTCGTTTTTTTCGTTTTTAAAATTCATTTTTAATTTCCCCTTCCTTATTTTGTTTTAGTTTCTAACTGTTTCGCTATTCTTTTATAATGGATATATTTATTATTTTTCACGCCGGCGCCCGGAATAGACTTTTTTGAAAACGTCAAAATAAAGCCCTGCCTCGAATGCGGCCTGGCGTTAGCGCGCCGTTTTAATTTTTTAGTGATGCCTGCCGGAAAACTGCTGTTTATTTATCGGCCTGCAGGCCTGCGATATATTCGTTTTTTATGGCGATCTTATCTATCTTGCCCACCGCGTTTTTAGGAAGAGCGGTGTAAAATTTAATCTTTTTAGGTATTTTATACGAAGCCAGATACTTTTTCAAATGGTCGCGTATCTGATTTTCAACCGATTCCCTGACTTCCTTTAAGTTGGAAAAATGTTCGCCGCGCAGCGTTATCGCTGCAAGACCCACCTCTCCCCATTTTTCGTCCGCAACGCCTACCACGGCGCATTCCAGAACTTCAGGAAGCATCGTAAGGCGGTCTTCGATCTCCTTTGGATATACGTTCTCGCCGCCGGAAATGAACATTTCCTTCTTGCGGCCGACGATATAATAGTAGCCGTCCGCGTCGCGCATGGCGTAGTCGCCGGTCCTGAAAAATCCGTCATAGTAAGTCTTTTTAAATTCGTCTTCGCGGCCGTAATATCCCATGCATACATGGTCGCCGCCGAGTACGAGTTCTCCAACTGCGCCATCGGAGCTCACCTCAGACCCGTCGTCGGCTATGAGCCTGGCGCGGCTCGCCTTCATAGGAAAACCGACCGAACCGATTTTGCGTACCGAATCCTCGCAGGGAAGGGTGAAGCAGTTCGGGCCGACTTCGGTGAGGCCGAATCCCTGACGGAAAATGACTCCCTTTTTACTGAAAGTTTCTATAATATAAGGCGGACATGGCGCTCCGCCGCTGATAAAAAATTTTATCGAACTCAGATTTACGCTCGAAAAAGCCATGGACTCCATCATGCTTATAAACATGGTCGGAACGCCGAAATAAAGAGTAACTTTATGACGCTCGATATCGTTCAATATGGCTTCCGCGTCGAATTTTTCGTGTATTATTATCTCGCCGCCGGCCATCAGCAACGGAAGCGCGAGAACGTTCCAGCCGCCGGTATGAAAAAGCGGCGCCGATAATATATAGCGTTCGCCCTCGGCAAGCCCCCAGTCGCATATAGTGTTAATGGCGTTCTGCTTGAGCTGAAGATCCGATATCATGGCGCCTTTTGGAAAACCGGTAGTTCCGGATGTGTAAAGTATTATAACCGGATTCAATTTATTGTAGCGGCCGTAATCGAAAAACTGTTTTTCGAGCTCTTCAACTCTGGCGTTGAATATTTCGGTTTTAACGCCGGATCCGGCCGTATCCATGGACGAAAGCTCGTCTATGTCGAAAACTTTGACCGCCTGTTTTAAAAAATCGGCGTTCTCTTTATATTTTTTTCCGTAAAGCAACACTTGAGGCTTCGAATCGTTTATCATATAAAGAAGTTCGGGGTTTTTCAGGCGCCAGTTGAGCGGCACCAGAACCGCACGCAATAGCGAGGCCGCTATTATAGTGGCGAAATGATTCAGCGAATTCATTTCGAGCGTGGCGATCCGATCGCCCGGCCTGACGCCCAGCTCGAAAAGATTTACCGCCTGAACGCGCGCGAGTTGAAGCAGCTGCCTATAATTATATTCTTTTTTATCGCAATCCACCACGACCATTCTTTCCGCTTGCTTTTCGGCCCAATAGCCGACCCATTCGTACACTTCGTGCGGAAATTCGTTTTTCAAAAAATCGTAGTCTATTTTAAAGTCGAAATTATAAGCCTGCCTCACTTTATACCTCCAAACATCGAATATCAAAAATCCGTTTTTATATTTAGCGTTTTTTTATTTATTTTTATGCGCTTTCTTACTCGGCCGCCAGATAATCGTTGAAAATTTTATAAGTTTCGGTCCTGACGGGATGAGCCGCCACCAGAGTTACGTGGCCAGCGCCCATTACGTGGTGCTCCACCTTGTTTTCCTTCGCAGCCCTGGATTCTAAAATCGCCCTGGCGGCAGTTTCGGTAAAAACATGATCGTCCTTCGCCGCTACGGAAAGCGTCGGCGTGGTAATATCGAAAACCCTTACCACTTTATCTTCTATCAATATGCCCTCCGTATAAAAGGCGTTGCGCAGATAAAAAACTTTTATCAGATCGCGGAACCCCTGCAGCGTAAAAGGCACGTTGTCGCTCGACCAGATATCCAGCGCCTGCCATACTTTTTTAAAATCCGGAATTTCAAAACGCTCCAGCAGGTTTTTATATTTCGCCAGCGTTCCGCGCACCATCAAAAGCGGAAATGAGCTGTGGAAGAACTCGGGCGGCACTACAGCGCCCACCGCCGAGGTAAGTTTGTCTATATCGAAACCTTCGCTGTTGGTCCACTTGGCAAGAAGCCCAGAATTTTCGAAGTTAAGCGGAGTCGTCAGCAGCAGAAGCTTATTGAGGTCCTTTTTGAGTTCCGGATGCGCTGCGTACATGGCGCAGAAAGTTCCGCCGAGACACTGGCCCATTAAATTTATCTTATCGGCGCCGGTTATCTTTTTAACCTGCCTGACGGCGCGCTTTAAAAATTTTGAAACGTAATATGCAAGCCCGATATGCCCGTAGGAAGGGTCGGGAGTTCCCCAGTCGACGATAAATACGTCGTTACCTGCATTTACAAGACTTTCCATTATGGAATGGCCCGGAAGCAAATCCATTATATAATTACGGTTTATAAGCGAAGGTATGACCAAAAGCGGAGGCCGTTTAGTCTTTTTCGGAGAGTCGAAACGATACATCGTCCACATCGCCTGCGTGTAAACGGGCGTCTTCGCAGTGGGTTCCATCCCGAGTTTCCGTTTGTCCTTATCGGTATAAGATTTATATATCGACTTGGATACCATTTCCACATATTCGGGGTCAAGTTTCGTTTCTTTTACTTTTTTCGAGCCGTCCGCCATTTCAATAACCTCCATGGTAAAATTATAGCTTATATTTTACCATATTTTTATTTTTATCAAAACTATCTTTTTTTATTTTTTCAAAAACTTCCGAAACCCGGGTTTCAGAAGTTTTTGAACCGTAAACATTCTTAAGCTTTTTTGGACTTGGCTTTCGACTTCGGAAGCTGTTCGGCGGGCACTCCGAGTTTTTGCTCGATAGCCGTCAGAGCGTCCGTCGTCTCTTTGGCGAAATCTTCGAACTTTTCGCCGAGATCGATGAGCCGTTCTTCAACGTCCACAAGCTTCTGGAGAGCCTTTACCATTTCGCCGCGCGTGGGAAGGTTCATGGCCATGAATGTCTCATCCATCATTTTGGTGCTCATGAACTTTCCGCTCATGGTCGCCGCCATGGCTTTCGCCATTTCGCTGACGAAATTTTCGTCGTGGACGAGCTTTTCAAAATGGTCGCCCATCATTTTTTCCCACTGTTCGTACATTTTTTTCATAAAGTCGTTATCGCCAAAAAAATTATACATAAGAAATCTCCTTTTATGATTTATAATAAATATTATACTTTAAGTGCGGCCTTTTTATCAAGGCCGCGACGATTATTTTTTAAGGAATTCCACTGCCTTCGTTTTAGCGTCCACGCCATATTTTCCGACCGTTATTCCCACGTGGCCCGTATTGAACGTAAGCACTTCGCGCTTCGCGCCGTCGGCCGGCGGAAGGTTCGTCCAATGCAGCGGCACGATATGATCGAGCGTCGCGTTCAAAATGAGGCAATCCGCCTGACGCCTTGACGGATCTACGGCGGTTTCGTCGGTGGTGGTGAGCTGGTTCTTAAAAAGACGGTTTTCCTTGTAGAGCTGGCTTAAGAACTCATAATATGCGCGCGCGGGAAAATGAACTCCGTCGTCCGAAATCCAGCGTTCCATGGCGACATACATTTTTTTAAATTTCGGGTCTTTATATTTCTGATGGAACATCTGCGTTTTTTTCAAAAGCCCCAGCGGCTGTATATTGTTGAAAAAATTAGAGATCGTCGGGCCCGGCATATAATCCATGGAGTTTACGAATTCTTCCGTAGGAAAGGTTTTGGCATATAAACTGGATATGCCGGCGTTTTCAAAATTAATCGGCGATGCGAGCAGTATAACTTTATTGACGCGCTCCGGCTCGAGGCACGAATAAATATAAGACAGCGTCCCGCCGATGCAGTAACCGAGCATATTGACTTTTTCGGCGCCTGTATCGCGGCAGATAAAATTGACCGCGCGGTTTAAATACTTGTGATAAAAATTGCTGAACGGAAGATGAGCGCTTTCGGAACCAGGATAGCCCCAGTCGATCATATAGCATGTGAAAAACTTGTTGAAATAATTCACGAAGCTCGTTTCTTCAGTAAGATCGAGTATATACCAGCGGTTGATAAGCGAGGGCACGAAAAGCATCGGAGGAAGATTCGCGGCGTCGCCGCCTTCGCGTTTGAATTTAAATATCTTCATATTGCCGGCGCGATAAACCATTTCGCGTTCCGTAACGCCGCGCGGCATATCGTTATATTCGCCGGCCTGGTTTTCGATAAAATTATTTATAGCCATATCGATATCTTTCAACATAATTTACTCCTTCTTTTTAATAGCCCGCCAATATTATATTACAAGACCGCCGTCGATTCCGATTACCTGCGCGGTTATGAACGAGCTTTCGTCGGAGGCGAGGAATAAATATAAATTAGCTATATCTTCAGGATTTCCAAGCCTGGTAAGCGGAGTTTTTTCAAGCAGCATATTTATGACTTTCTCGGGAACGGTTTCGATCATTTCGGTTCTCGTGAAACCGGGCGCTACCGCGTTAACTCTGATTCCTTTTCTGCCGAGTTCCCTGGCCCAGGTTTTACTCATGGCTATAAGGCCGGCTTTTGAAGCCGCATAGTTGCTCTGGCCGAAATTGCCGAAAACTCCGACTATCGAGGAAGTATTGATGATAGAGCCTTTTTGGTTTTCGACCATGTATTTGGCCGCGGCCTTGCCCATATTGAAAGCGCCTTTAAGGTTGACCGCTATGACCGCGTCGAACATCTCTTCGCTCATTTTTAAAAGCTGAGCGTCACGAGTAATTCCAGCGTTATTAACTAAAACGTCGATTCTTTTCGTTTCGCTATAAATTTCTTCCACGGTCTTTTCAACGTCGTTGAGCTTTGAAACGTCTACCGTTTTATAACGGATTTCGCCGATAAATTTCTGTCCCTCTAATCCCGCGCAGTTTTTCTGGTAAGATTGGCATTTTTTGCACAATTCATTTAAATCTCTTTTTCTTAAATCGAGCGCGTAAACTATAGAACCTTCCCTGGCGAAAGTTATCGCCGTGCAGGCCCCTATGCCGCCCGACGCTCCGGTTATCAAACTCACTTTTCCTTTTAAACGATCCATTGAAAAATCCCCTTTCTATATTTTAAAAATATGTGCTCCGAACTGTTTTGTGCGATGCCCAAAAACATCTTCAGACGTTTTCGGGCATCGCGTTTTCAATAATTTATCTTAGAATGAACGTTGGTTCATTTAATGTCCTTCGCCGCCTTGCGGCGCCCATGTGCAGCAAAACTCAATGTTAGGCTTTAGCTTCCATTTTCGAAGTTATTTTTTCGGCGGTTTCCTTGTATATTTTCGTGAAATTCTGATGAAGAGTATTCATGTTTTCGGTATAGGTTTTTCTTAATTCCTGGTTGTTCTTAACGCTGGAATTCCAAATGGTGTTAAGATAGTTGATATTGGTGTTAAGGTAGCCGAAATACGACGTGATGTTTTTTTCGATATTTTCGTCGTTCTGCTCGATGGCGGCTTTCCAGAATTTATTCATCATTTCGAGGTTTTTGGTGTTAAGCTCGTTCATTTCTTTCATAAAATCGTTGTAATAATTGATCATATTGTTCATTTTTACTCTCCTTGATTTTTTTATTAATTTATCTTTATTTTTTAATTCCCGCTTTCGGGTCGCCGGCGTCGATCGTTTCACCCGATCGTTTTGCGCCGCACAATCATATTATTTGCTCTGGGCCGTGGGCCTGGTGGTTTCGCGGTAAACTTTCATTATCTGCGAGTTGATATCTTCCATCTGGCCGCGGAACGTTTCACGGAATTCTTTGCCGGAATTCTGGTTGTTCTTCCAGATCGTGTTGAGATAGTCGATGTTGGTGTTAAGGTAGTTGAAATAGTTTTCCATGTTCTTCGCTATAATCTCTTCGTTCTGTTCGCCTGAAGTTTTCCAGAATTTGTTCATCATTTCGAGATTTTTCGTGGTAAGTTCGCTGAAATCCTTCGTTAATTCCGCCCAGTAGTTCATTGCGTTAGGTGTTGTCATTTTAAACTCCTCCTGTTAATTTTTATTTTTATTTGGATCTTTATTTTTTGTTTAATCTGCGAAACCTTTTATTTATTATCTTTTACCGAAGCCGCCGCTTTTTCGCAGACATCGGCATATACTTTTTGAAAGTTTTTATAGAGCTTGTCCATGTTATCCATATAAACTTTGTTAAGCGTTTCACGGTCTTTAATGTAAGAGTTGTA
>ENA-UOWE01006080-UOWE01006080.1-activated-sludge-metagenome-genome-assembly--contig:-NODE-6080-length-10772-cov-31.172156_pt1 | contig 10772 bp, 13 predicted proteins | sample MGYA00249841_ERZ761562 | MGnify/ENA primary metagenome ERZ761562 (study PRJEB28883, sample SAMN05720200) | activated sludge metagenome | isolation source: Anaerobic digester | place: Japan... | reverse complement strand
GCAGCTTCCAGGCTCTTACCAGATATGCGGCAGCAGGCGATATCTTCTCGTTTTGCAGTATTCGGAGTAGCCCGGCAGCTCCCTCAGCAGCACCCCCTCTTCATTTAAAATCCGCCATATGAGGACAGGAATGTACAATGAGAAGACCGGAACCGCCCACCATGAACCTAGTGCTATCGGCGTCATCAGATACATGACCAGAAATCCCAGGTACATAGGATGCCTGATGATGGCATAGGGGCCTGTTGTAATCACCTGCTGATCCTGGACAACCTCAATGGTGCGAGAGGCATAGCTGTTCTCCTTGAAGACCCAGAGTATAAGCAGATAGCCGAGCAGGATGGCAAGATCTGCTATGAGTATCCAGGCCACCGGTACGCTATCCAAGCCATTCCGCCTCAGATCAATGCCTATGGCAACAAATCCAGCCACAAAGAGAATCGTGCCTATCTTGAGGATGGTCTGCTGCTCTTTTTCTTTCTCCCGATATCTCATCCTCCGCTCCAAAAGCTCCGGATTATGCTTGATAAGATAGGAGACAGCCAATGTCATGGGCAGGACCAGAACCGCCCAGTAGAGCCAGCCCTGCCAATACTCTAGAGTGCCAGCAAGAGCGTAGAGGGTGATTGGGATTAAAATGGCGGCAAGGCTGAACCGTATTATCACCTGTCTTCTCAGAAAACCTGATCTCTGCTGCTCTGTCCCGCTCATCTCAAAAAGCAATAATGGCTTTTTTAGGATATGGCATTTATCATCGGGCCAAAGATGAGCCCAAGGGCGAGCAAATCCGCTATTATCACTCTGAGAGCATTCCGCTCTTTACCAGCACCGCCTCCACCTCGGAGCGCAGGAGCTTTTCTCCCCTTATTCTCATACTCCATCTTTGAGTCCTGATCAGATCCATTTCCAGACCGGAGAACATGGCCGCAACCTCTTCTTCCCTGAAGTAGTGGGTGATGATACCGCTGCCGCGCCTAAATGTCGCCTCTTCCACCTCTTCTCCCTGTCCCATTCTCATATCCTCCCGGGAAAAATCCCTGAAAAAAAGCCTTCCTCCGGGCCGGAGCACCCTTGCCGCCTCTTTCGCCAGGGCCAGGCGCTGGTCCAGGAATAGGTGGCCGGCCACATGAAAGGCCAGGGCGGCATCGAAGCTTTCCGATTGAAACGGCAGGCGGCAGACGTCGGCCAGCAAAAGGCCAGCATCAGGCCTGGCCTGCCGGGCCAGAAGCAGGGCCTGAAAGGAGATGTCTACGGCCGCGATCCTCCAGGAGGCGGGCATTATCGAGAGGGTCTTGCCGTCTCCGCAGCCCATTTCCAGCACCAGCGAGCCATCAGGAAGGGCGGGCAGATCCTTGACCGATCCTCCCCAGACCCGGCCTCTTCGGGCATAGTCCCTATCCCAGGCCTGGAGATGATCTACGAGAGGGGGCAGTCTATCCTGATCTTCCACAACATCTGCTCATGAAAGATGCAGCATTAATCCTTTGCCCGTGGCTGCCCTTTATCCGATGGCTTTTAGTGCCAGGCCGCATTAAATTGCCATTCATGCCATTGCTGGACCGCTTTCGAGGCTGCCTTCTGGGTGGAGCAGTGGGCGACGCTCTGGGAATGCCCACCGAGGGCTACACCGCCCAGGAGATCCTGTCCCGATTCGGGTCCATTAAAGAGATGCTGCCAGCGCCTGAAGGCCATTTTCATTCCGGCCTCCTGGCCGGCCAGTTCACAGATGACACCGAGGAGACGCTTCTTCTGGCCGAGTCGCTGGTGGAATCATGCGGATTTTCCGCGGAGAATTTTGCCGAGCGGCTTGCTTCCTGGGGATGTATCTGGACACTGGACGAAAGGCGGAACCGGGGGGTGGGATTTGTCACCCGTTCTGCCGTGGAGGCCCTCATTGCAGGAACGCCATGGCAAGAGTCGGGCCTTTCCATTCCCACCTGCGGCTCGGCCATGCGGGCGAGCCCCATAGGCCTGCTCTACCACTTCAACCTGGACCTGGTGCGAGGCTATGCTGACCTGCAGAGCCTTCCCACACACACTTCCCCAGCAACCAGAGCAGCTTCAATTGCCGTTGCCATTGGAGCAGCCCTGTGCCTGCATGGCTTCTCCAAAGAGGCCGTGGCTCATGCCGCTGCATCTTATGCCGGACGTCTGGATGGGGAATTTGAGGATAAGCTTCTTTATGCCTGTTCCCTGAGAGGCATGCCCGCAGGGGAGGCTCTGGAGCGGATCGGCACCTCTCCCCTGGCCACTGAGACCGTTCCCGCTGCCTTCTACTGCTTTCTCAATTTCGAGGGCGAGGAGGGACTGATTGCTGCTGCCTGCGGAGGTGGAGACACGGACTCCATAGCCTCCATAGCCGGATCTCTCTTCGGTGCCAGCCAGGGAGCATCCTGGATCCCCCAACGCTGGCTGGAGCCTCTGGAGGAGAGAAAGAGAATTGAAGATGCAGCAGCAGGCATCTGGCAGCTCTCTTCATCCTTCTGCCACTAGGGCGAGGCGATTTTATATCAGTAGATCCTGCTTTCTCTTATGATAGATGTAGGAATTGTGGGTGGTTCAGGCTATACCGGTGGAGAGCTTCTGCGCCTCCTGGCCAACCATCCCCAGGCGAATGTGGTTGCCGTCACCTCCCGCAAGCTGGCCGGAAAGCCGGTTACTGCGGTTCATTCTCACTTAAAGAACATTTATTCCCTTAACTTCGAGGCGCTGGGGGCGAAGGAGGCGGCAGATCGCTGCGATATTGTCTTCACCGCCGTTCCCCATGGCACAGCCATGGATTGGGTGCCGGAGCTGCTCGATGCAGGCACCAGGGTAATAGATCTCTCATCAGACTACCGCCTGCCCGTGGATGTTTTCGAGAAGACTTATGCCACCAAGCATCGTGCTCCCCGCGAGGCGGTCTTCGGGCTGCCCGAGCTGCATCCTGAGGTAGCGGAAGCCAAACTGGTAGGAAACCCCGGCTGCTATCCCACTGGAGCCACCCTGGCCGTGGCTCCCCTGGCCAATGCCGGCATGGTGGAGAGGGTGATCTACGACTCCAAATCGGGGATATCCGGGGCAGGGGTCGAGCCGACGGAGACCTCTCACTATCCCAATATGTCCCAGAATGTCATACCTTACAAGCTCACAGCTCACAGGCATGTCCCGGAGATCAAGCAGGAGCTCTCCCGTCTCTCTCCCGGGATCAAAATTAATTTCACACCCCATGTGGTTCCATCGGTGAGGGGCATACTCACCACCGCCCATGTCCTGGTCCGGCCAGAGGCGGAGGAGGTTATTCAGGACAAAAGCCAGGTGGCATCCATATATCGGGAGTTCTACAGGAATGCACCCTTCGTTCGCATGGCGGACGGAGTGCCCAAGCTTTCCTCGGTGCGGGGATCCAACTTCTGCGACATCTCTTTTGAGCCGGAGAAGGAGAGCGATCGGCTGGTGGTCATATCGGCCATAGACAATCTGGTCAAGGGTGCCTCCGGCCAGGCCATTCAGAATATGAACCTCATGGCCGGCCTGGACCAGAAGACCGGGCTGTGGTTCCCCGGTCTGGCACCTTGATTTGGGATTTAGCAGGTGAGAGAAGATGAAAGTCAGAGACATCATGAATGTCAAGCCCGTCACTGTGCAGGCGGAGGCATCCGTGAGCGAGGCGGCTGCCATATTGCGGGAGAATAAGGTCAGCGGGCTTCCGGTCCTGGATGGCGAGAGGCTGGTGGGTATTGTATCCGAGTCCGACCTATTGCGCTTATTGTCGGTAGAGGAGGATGAAGGCGGTCTCTGGCTTCCCAGCCCCTTCGAGATCTTGGAGGTCCCATTCCGTGATCTGGTGAAGTGGGAGAGGATGCGCTCCGCCGTGGATGAGATCCCCAAGAAAAAGGTAAACGGGGTCATGAGCCGAAATCTGCATGAGGTGGGGCCGGACGACTCTATAGAAGAGGCGGCAGGGATCATGACCCGCCACCGCATAAACCGTTTGCCGGTGGTGGAAGAGGGGCGGTTGGTGGGGATAGTGACCAGGGGAGACATCATCTCCGGTCTGGGGATGAGGCATGAAGAGGATTGAGGGAGGCATATGCGCCGTCCCGGGAGTGAGGGCGGCAGGAGTGCGCCATGGCAAGTACGGCCTGGCCTTGATTGCCGCCTCCGGCACTGCGGCGGGAATGTTCACCACCAACCGGGTCCGAGCGGCGCCTCTGGCGGTCACCGCCTCCAATCTCGCCGGCGGCCGCCTGGATGGAGTCATAGCCAACAGCGGCTGCGCCAATGCCTATACCGGTCCGAGGGGCCTGGAGGACGCCAGGGCCATGGCCAGGCTCATGGCCGGCTTTTTGGAAACGAATGAAAACAAAATCGCAGTAGCCTCCACCGGAGTCATAGGCCGATACCTGGACCTGGAACAGATCCAGAGCCTCTTTAGGGAAGCTTTGGCGAAATTGGGGAGCGACGGGGACGCCAGCCTGTCGGCAGAGCGGGCCATCATGACCACAGACACCAGGCCCAAGGAGATCGCTGTGGAGCATAAAGGCCTGCGAGTGGCGGGGATCGTCAAGGGCGCAGGAATGATAGAGCCCAATGTGGCCACCATGCTCTGCTTCCTTTATACCGATGCGACCATCTCCGCGGAGAGGCTGCATAACTGCCTGGCTGATGCGGTTGCGGACAGCTTCAATATGCTTACCGTGGATGGAGACACCAGCACCAATGACACCGTCCTGATCACAGCCACAGGAGGGGCAAATGGTCGAGAGGAGGATTTCAGAGAGGCTCTGAGCTACGTCTGTATGGAGCTGGCCAGGATGATGGCCCGGGATGGTGAGGGAGCCAGCAAGTACTTCGAGGTGGTGGTCAGCGGTGCCGCCAGCGAGAAAGACGCCCGGCTGGCGGCCAAGGCCGTGGCCAGGAGCAGCCTGGTCAAGACCGCTGTCTATGGAGCCGATCCCAACTGGGGAAGGATCATCTGTGCCGTGGGCTACTCCGGCGCGGAGATGGACCCGGACAGGATCACCCTGGGCCTGGAGGGAGAAAGCAAGGAGGGCGGTAGCCTCGCGGTATCCCTGGTGGAAAGGGGCCGCATCGTGGATGGCGTCCTGGAAAGGGCTCAAGAGATCATGAAGGGAGAGGAGATCATAATCAATATCGATCTCGGCCTCGGAAGCGCCGGAGCACGCGGCTTCGGCTGCGACCTGACCCACGAGTATGTGAATGTGAACGCCAATTACACCACCTGATATGTTTCGCGATCAACGCCTGGGGGAGAGCCGGGAGGATGTGCTGGAATACCTGTCCAGCCGGCAAGCCGACCTGAGGATCTTTCATTCCGATCTGCTGGTGGATAAGGCCCATCTGCGGATGCTGAAAGAGCAGAATCTGATATCTGGAGATATCTGCTCCCGGATCATGGCGGCAATTGACGATCTCATGGATGAGGGACCTCAGGCTCTGGGCCAAGGCGAGGATGTTCATGAGGCCATCGAGGCCTACATCCTGCAGAAGGTAGGACCGGAGGGCGGCAGGATGCACACCGGCCGGTCCAGAAACGACGAGGTGGCTGCCTGCATCCGCCTTTCTCTGAGAGAGGAGATGCTCTCTCTCATGGCTGGGCGGATCAGCCTTATCCAGACCATTCTCCGGCTGGCGGCAGAGCACACCGAGAGCCTCGTCCCCGGATTCACCCACACCCAGCACGCCCAGCCCACAACATTAGCCCATCATCTTCTCTCTCATGCCGATGCTGCCTGCCGGGACCTGGCCAGGCTGGAAGAGTGTTATGCCAGGGTCAATCAGAGCCCCCTGGGAGCGGCTGCCTTCGCTTCCACAGGATTCAAGATCGACAGAAGCCTCACCGCCCGGCTGCTCGGGTTCGAGGGCCTGGTGGAGAACAGCATGGATGCCGTCTCCACCCGGGACTTCATACTGGAGGTTCTATCCGACCTGGCCATAGAGATGGTCAATTTAAGCCGCCTGGCGGAGGAGCTGGTTCTCTGGTCCAGCTCAGAGTTCGGGTATCTGGAGCTGGACAATCTCTATGCCTCCACCAGCTCCATTATGCCCCAGAAGAAGAATCCGGATACAGCAGAGCTGGCCAGGGCCAGAGCCGGCTCGGTCATGGGCAGCCTGGTCGCCGCTCTGGCCATCTGCAAGGCTCAGCCCATGAGCTACAACCGGGACCTGCAAGAGATAACGCCTCACCTCTGGAGGGCGGTCGACTGGACGGCCAGCACAGTGCGCATTCTGAGCGGCTGCCTGGCCAGCCTGAAATTCAATAGGGATCGGCTGGAGAAGAGCGCCGGAGCGGGTTTTTCCACGGCCACGGAGATAGCCGACTCGCTGGTGAGGATCACCGGCATGCCTTTCCGCACGGCGCACAGTATCGTGGGCCGGATTGCCGCCGGGGGATGTAGTCCCCAGCTGGATGATGTTGACCGCATCGCCCTGGAGATTGCCGGCTTTAAAGCCAGCGAGAGGGGCTTCGCCCAGCATGATCTGGAGAAAGCTCTCGATCCCAGGAGCAATGTGGCTGTACGGGCCAATACGGGAGGGCCCGCTCCGAAGGAGACGGAGAGGATGATAAAGGAGAGGGAGAAGGGAATATCCGGGGCAGAGGAGCGACTGAGGCAGAGGCGGGAGCACTCCCGCCAGGCTTTAGCAGAGCTGAAAAGCCTGAGCCGGTCCTGATGCCCAACCTTCGCATTTATAAACTAAAAGGAAGATGCGATGCTCATGAAATCCATAAGATATGAGGTCATGGCTCTGGGAGCAGCCTTCCTGGTCCTGGCCTGCATTGCCTCCGCCCAGTTCTCCTCGGACGGAACCATGGTCTATATGGGCGACCTTAGCCTGAGAGCCTCTTCTCATTGGTCCGATCAGGCGGCAGATCGCCCGCCGGCTGCCAATCTGGGTGCAGCGGCTGATAACGCCAGCCGCAATGCCACCGCATTGGGCAACCTAACCTTGAATAAGACCCTCCCGGAGGTGGGCATGCCGGTCCGGCTGGGAAGCGCTGAGCAAAAGGATGCTGCCCGGCCCTACGATAAAGGGATACTTGACCTTTCAGCCTATGCCAAAGATAGGTCGAATGGCAGCCTGACAGGATACACCAATATCATGTACCCGATCAGTGAATCCCGGGGAAGCACCACCTCTACCTCCAGCGGGGGCGGCTGCTGCGGAGGAGGATAGGCCGAAGGAGGCCAAAATTTTTCTGTTGAATTATTATATCAATATTTTTTAGCAAAGTCCAAGAAACTTACTGCGAGGAATTCATGGCTTTTTTAGATCAAAAGGGACATGGAAATGATCGATCTGCTGTGGAGGCCAAATCTGATGCAGCCGTTAATATCATCTGCGCCTATAATGTCAACCTGGATGCCGTATGCAATCTCCGAGCCGAAGAGCTCTCCTCTCTCTTGCCCCCTGATCTCTTATCTGATGATATCGAGTTGAAGGGCACCATTGCCAGCATGGAGGATCTCCTTTCTTCATTGCTCTATTGCATGAGAGAGGGCTCCGGAGCCGAGATCCTCTTGGATAGCCCTCAACTGGCCCGCCGGATAGAGGCATCCATCTCCTGGAGCAGTCGCCTGGGAGGAAATGCAGCGATAATGGCCAATCTCCTGGCCGATCTGGGCGCAATGCCCCTTCTCAATGATTCGGCTATCGGCTCCAGGCTGGCGGAGATGCTCCATCCTGGGGTGCGATTGCCGCTCGAAGGCGCTCTGGCCGGGCGGGAGAATATGGGCAGGTTCGGGAGGGAGTGCGATCAGGAGCCGGTCCATTTCGTATTCCAGTTTAAAAGAGGAGAGGTGATGCTGTTTGGCCGGGAGAGGTTCATTGTGCCTCAGGACAACCGTTTTATCGCCAGCTACGATCCCATCAACACCCGCCTCCAGTCCAGCTGGAATTTCGATAGATATTGCCTGGAGAACATCTCCGATTTCCAGGGAGCGCTCATCACAGGCTTCCATCTGCTCCCCCTGCCAGGATATCGGGAGGTTCTGCGGGAGAAGATGGATCAGTTGATCTCCTGGAAGAAGAGGAATGCAGATCTGTTCATTCACCTGGAGTTGGGATCCTTTCAGAGCCCGGAGATACTCTCTTTCCTTTTGGATCTCATCCCCCAGCTTCCCATAGATAGCCTGGGTATGAATGAGGATGAGCTGGCTGGAGCGGCAGAAATATTGGGGCTATCTTCAGCAATAAATCCGCCTGGATCCTGGCAGGAGAGAATATTTGCTGCTCGGTGCCTGCAGGATAAAACCGGCATCTTCAGAGTTGCGGTTCATACCAGAGATTACATCTTCAGCATCATAAAAGAAGGCATCATCTCGGCTCAGGATGAGCTCTCGGCTTTAAATAGCGGAGTTGATGCTGCTGCATCCCTTGCCGCCTTCGGCTCGCCTAGGGCAGGCCCTCCTCCCCAGTTCAATGAGAAGGGCCTGGAGGCTGCAGCAGATCTGTGCCGCCTGGGAGCAGCCAGCCCAGGCAGAGGGGCCATGCTCTGCTTGGGCGGCAGGATTGTCTCACTAGCTCCGGCGCGGCAGGTCAGCCATCCCCAGATAACCGTCGGCCTGGGCGATACAGCCACGGCGTCTATATTTCTGCGGGAGGTCGAGGCCATCAAGAGAAATGCCGGTGAGCTCTGACCGCCTCGACCGGCTCCATTTCCAGGAGATGGCCTCCAGCCAATTCTTTTATTCTCTCTGCCAGAAGGCCAGGAGCAATTCTGATCCGCTCTCCTCCCTGAAAGATCCTTTCCATAACCAGCCTGCCCACCACATCGTCGTGGCCTGGCTCGACCCGAAAGATGATGCTTCCCTCCATTATGCACCTGCCGCCTCCCAGATGATCCAGGTCGCCATCCACAATCCCCATCACAACAATGCCCAGCCGGGATAGGATATCGGCGGCAATGGCCGTGGTATCATCTCCCACGCTGACCACTACACCGGCCTCACGAGCTACCTCGAAGGCATCCTCGGCGCAGTGATCTATGAAGGCCGCCTCAACCAGATCTTCTTCCCGGCCAGATATCCTTCTGGAGGCGTCACTTTTTTGGGGCGTGGCCGTCCTTCTGATGCTGCCGCTTCGGATGATGGCTTTCCTCAGGTCTATATGATCAATCTTCTCCAGGCCATGTTGCTTAACTGCAACTCCCTTGATTTCGATAATCCTGCCCTCTTTTGCCTCTATCTCCACCCGTCTCTCTGTTGCCCTGCCAATGACAGTGCCATTTACGGATATCAGCTCGCCGGGAAACACTGCGTACAGAGCCCGCCTGACTCTGCCCCCTTTGCCGTCATCAGAGGCATTCGGAACAGAGGCGGGGGGGAGAAGATCGAGCCCCAGCTCAAAGGCCAGCCTGCCGGCTACAACTGCCGCCCTCTCATCGCCGCGCAGCAGTGATACGAATCCGCCCCCGCAGTCAATCTGTATCAGCGGCCTGCCCTCTCCCGCCGCCCGGGCCACCATAGCCCCAAAGGCGAGGCCGCTCTCCCTGCTTTTGGCCAGGTTGAGCAGAAAAATTATATCGCAATCCACATCAAGATCCCGGATGGACTGACTGGGCCGCCTCCTGGGACTTATCTCTACTGCATCCTGCATAGAGGCGTCGATCAGAGCCAATCGGCCCATGGTGCCGCCTAAAACTACTCTGACCGGTCCCAGCTCCCGCAGCCGATCCATCAGCCGCAGAGCATAACCGGTATCGATTATCTCCGGGCTGTGAAGCACCACACCTACCCTGAAGAGTATCTCTATCCGCCCGTCTCCAGGTTATCGTCCTGCATCTTTGCTGCGTCCATCATCTCCTGGGTCTGCCTGAACCTCTCCTGGATCTGCTCCAATGTCATGCCCTCCAGCTCCTTTCTCTCCGGGGGCTTATCGATGATCTCCAATGTATCCAGGCGGTAGTACAGGCCGGTGCTATCCAGATAAGCCCACTTCTGGCCGTCTTCTTCCTCTTTCAGCACCTTGACCTTTCCGGTGGTGCCTGTTCCCTTGTAACGGACCAGGCTGTCCTCCACGATCTCTGCCATGATAAATCAATTCCTTCCTATATGACAATCAATTAAAGCTTCTCCACCATTATATTGGTTTCTTCTTCCGCCAGCCCCAGGATCTCTGCCCCTCCCGGTCGGCCGATGATTTCCATCTGGTGAAACTCCTGGCAGGCGCAGAGCACATCCTGCTCGGGATGGGTACCCGGCTGGATACGGCAGCTGCAACGGGTGCGCTCTCCTATGGATACCACAGTCTTCAGGCGGGGAGAGGCAGGATGGCCTTTGGGCAGCACTATCAGTGGAGCCTGAATCTCTCTGAGCTGAAATATGGTACAGGCCAGGGCCCGTCTGACCTTCTCCCCCACCCCCCAGGAGGATGCCACCATCAGATCCTCTGGCTCGGTAAAGAGCACACTTTCTGCCGCTTCCGTCTCCAGATAGAAGAACAGTCCCTTGCTCTTGGCAATGGCTATGCAGCCCTCTCGGCCCTCCAGATAAGCTATCTCATCCTCTTTTATGGCTATATGCATGTAAGGCCTTTGTTATGGACTCTTTCAGACGGCCTTGACGTTTCTGGATTTGCAGGATGGACACATGGGCCTTCTGCCCATGCCCTTGAACTGGTTTTTGCAGTCCAGACATTCATAATCCTTGGCCGCCAGTGACTCGATATTTCCTATGTCCGGCCCGCCCCCGACAGTACACATCTCGCCTTCACCTCCGACTCAATTATTGCACTTTGGCATATTTAAAAACGGCGGAAAATCGCAAATA
>ENA-UOWE01006074-UOWE01006074.1-activated-sludge-metagenome-genome-assembly--contig:-NODE-6074-length-10777-cov-4.379220_pt1 | contig 10777 bp, 9 predicted proteins | sample MGYA00249841_ERZ761562 | MGnify/ENA primary metagenome ERZ761562 (study PRJEB28883, sample SAMN05720200) | activated sludge metagenome | isolation source: Anaerobic digester | place: Japan... | reverse complement strand
CTCCGCGCGCGGCCCGCATCGGGCTACCAGTGCCTACTCAGGGACGGCGAGGTCGTGGCGCTCCGCGAGCTTCCGGCAAATCCGGAATGGATCGAGGCGGAGGCGACAGAGCGGGGAGATACCCTCGTCGTCAAGGACGGCGACGACGCGAAGACGCTCGAGCGGGCTACGACCGATGCGTGACCGGATACGGACGTTGATAGTCGACGACTCCGCCATCGTGCGGGACGTCCTCGAGAGGGGACTCGCGCTCCATCCAGACATCGAGGTCGTGGGGAAAGCGTCGGACGCCTTCTCCGCCCGCGACCGAATCGTCCTCCTCAGGCCGGACGTCGTCACCCTCGACGTCGAGATGCCCGGCATGAACGGCATCGAGTTCCTCAGGCGCCTCCTCCCGCAGTACCCCATCCCGGTGATCGTCGTGTCCGCGGTAACCGCCGAAGGATCCGCGCGCGCCTTCGAGGCGCTGAGCGCGGGCGCGGTCGACGTCGTCCCGAAGCCTCGCGGGTCGGACCGCGAAGGACTCGCCAGAATGGTGGGCGAGCTCGCCGACAGGATACGCGAGGCGGCCGCGGCCGACGTCGGCAAGATACCGCGCCGCTCGTCGCCGGGGAACAGGGCACGCGACCCGCGGAATATCCACGACGCGCCGCATGCGAAAGCCGCTCGAGGCGCCGGCGACTCAAGCGCCCGCGTGCTCGCGATCGGCGCGTCGACCGGCGGGACGGCGGTCATCGGGGCGATGGTTCCCGAGTTCCCCGCCGACATGCCGGGCACCTTGATCGTCCAGCACATGCCCCCGGTCTTCACCCGCCTCTTCGCCGAGTCCCTCGACCGCGCCTCGCGCGTATCCGTCCGCGAGGCGAAGGACGGCGACGCGGTAGAGGACGGGCTCGTGCTCGTCGCGCCTGGCGACCTCCACATGACCCTCGCGCGGCGCGACGAGCGTTGGTTCGTCCGCTGCCTTCCCGGCGAGAAGGTATCCGGGCACCGCCCGTCGGTCGACGTCCTCTTCTCGTCGGTCGCGGACGCCGCGGGATCTCGCGCGGTCGGCGTATTGATGACCGGCATGGGGCGCGACGGGGCCGACGGGCTCCTTCGCATGCGCGAGGCCGGCGCGCGCTGCTTCGCGCAGGACGAGGCGACGTCCGTCGTCTTCGGGATGCCGCGCGAGGCGATACTGAACGGGGCCGCGGAGCGCGCCGTGCCGGCGGACGACATCGCCGGCGTCGCGATCGCCGCGCTCGCTTCGCGCGCCGGGAAGGGGGCTGGTCGATGGGAACCATAACCGTCGGCATCGGCGAGTGGGCGGTGTCGGCAGCCGAGGACGACGTGATAAAGACCTACGCCCTCGGGTCGTGCGTCGCCGTGGTCATCCACGACGTCAAGCGGCGCGTCGCCGGCCTCATACACATCGCGCTTCCCGACTCCTCGATAGACCCGACGAAGGCCCGCGCCCTTCCCGGCTACTTCGCCGACACCGGCCTCCCCCTGATGATCGAGGACATGAAGAAACACGGATCGGCGCGCCCGCACGTACGCGTGAAGCTCGCCGGGGGAGCCGATCCGTGTTATGGACGACCGCGGCATCTTCGATATAGGAAAGCGAAACGTGCTCGCGGCGAAGCGAATCCTTTGGATGAGCTCGCTCGGCGCGATCGCCGAGGATACCGGCGGCGAGATCAGCAGGACGGTATCCGTCCACGTCGCGACCGGGGTGATGACCGTCACCTCGGGCGGGAAGACGTGGGAGATATAGGAGGTATCGATGGAGCAGTACCGAACCGTGCTGATCGTCGACGACTCGCCGACCTCGCGGATGATCATCCAGCGCTGCGTCGAGATGTCCGGGTTATCCGTGGGCGCGTTCAAATTCGCCGAGAACGGGATCGACGCGCTCGAGGCGGTTTGCTCGGACGAGACGATAGACCTCGTGTTCTCTGACATCAACATGCCGAAGATGGACGGAGAGACCTTCGTCCGCGAGCTTCGCGCGAGGAAAGACGGATCGCGGGTCGAGGTGGTTATCACCTCGAGCGTCGCGGACGGCCCGTCCGCCGAGGGTATGCGCGCGCTCGGCGTCACGCGCGTGATCAAGAAGCCCGTCTCGCCCGAGAAAGTGCTGCACGCTCTGGAGGAACGATGACTACCGGCGCCCTCGACCCCGCGCGCGCGGGAAGCTGCCTCTCCGAATCGGTCTCCGCAACCCTCGCCGAGATGGCGTTCGTCGACGCGATCGCGCTGCCCCAAGGCGTCGCGTCGCCAGGTTCCGGCGGTCCCGTCGCCACGATCGACGTGCTCGCCCCCCTATCCCTTCGAATCGAGCTGGGCTTCAGCGACGCGCTGCGCGCGCGCATCGTCTCAACGCTTTTCGCCGGTGAGGCCGCGCCCGGGGGCGCGGCGGGCGACGCGATCCTGGAGATACTCAACGTAATCGCGGGGTCTTTCCTCTCGCTCTATTTCGGGCCGGGAACGCCGGTTAGCCTCTCGCTGCCGCGGTATCTCCGCGGAGCCGAGGCCGGAGAGCCGGTCGCGTCGGTCGAATTCGACGCCGAGGGGGAACGCGCGTCGGCCAGCGTGCTCTCCGTCAGGTACCGGTACTGATCGCGGCGAGCAGGGCTTCCTTGACGAAGGGCTTGACGACGAAGCCCCGCGCCCCGAGCGACATCGCCTCGGCGCGGAGCGATTCCTCGTCCTGCGTGGTGAGCACGACGACCGGGATGCCGGCGATCGCCGGGTTTTTCTTCCGCTCGCGAAGAAACTCGATCCCGTTCATCTCGGGCATGTTGATGTCGAGGACGATGCAGTCGACGGGACCGGCGCCCAACTTCCCGAGCGCGTCCTTGCCGTTCTCGGCCTCCTCGACCGAGTGCCCGGCGCCCTTGAGGGCGAGCGCGATGATCTTCCGCATCGTGGCGGAATCGTCGACGGACAGTATCTTCATAGTCTCACCTCCATAAGGGCGTTTTTCTCGTATTGCGTCTTCGCGGCGGCGACGAGGCGCGCGCGTATAGACTCGAGCCGGTCGTGCCTCTCGCGGGCGCCCAATACCGCGCCGCCCGAGTCGATCCCGCCCTCTATCAGCGCCTTGGCCTCGGCGAGGATCGACTGCGCGCCCTCGGTCATCTGCCGCGTGATGTCCTGAAACTGCATGGACTCGAGCACGCCGTCCATGTCCCGATCGATACCCTCGGACATCGACGCGATCTCCCGCGCAAACTCCTCGGTCCTGGTCGAGGCGCCGATCAGGGCCTCGACCGCGCGCTCGGCAGAACCCATGCCGCGCTCGACCTCCGAGACGACGGCCGCCGCGCGCACCTCCATGTTCTCCGCGAGGCGTGAGTTGTGGTCCTTGAAGCGCGCGAGAAGCTCCTCAACCTTTCGGGAGAACTCAAGCGTGCGGTCGTTCAGCTTATGGAGCTCGACGATGATCACCCGGAACCCCGCGCCCTTCTCGCCGATGCGAGCCGCCTCAACGGACATGTTGAACGCGATCAGCTTCGAGCGCTCGGCGATATCGTTGATGCTCTCGAGAAGCGAGATACCCGCCTCGATTTCGCGGGACATCGCGGAAATGCCCTCATGGTTCTCGCGCGTGCACGCCGAAAGCTCGCGTATCGCCTGGCGCTCGTTTCGGATCGTCTCGCGAGTACCCTCGGCGGCGGTCGATACAGACGGCGAGTCCCCGTCGCCCTCGATCTGGGAGCGCACGCGCCGCGCGGACTCGGCGGCCCTCGCGGTCGCCTCGTGAACTACGAGGAATTTCTCGATGACGGCGAACGTCGCCTCCTCCGTCTTCCGCGACACCTCGCCGAGCACGGCCTCGGCGAGGGATAAAAGTATCGCGCCGTCGAGAAGGACGTCGCGCGACAGCGAGGCGGATCTTCGCTCGGCGGTAGACAGGCGATCGCGGGCAGCGGAAAGGAGGGTTCCAAGCTCCTCCATCGTGCGCGCGGACAAGACGCGCCCGAATATCGGGTAATCCGCGACCTCGCGCACCGGGTCGGCCGCGGCGGCGAGCATTTGGCGCATCTCCGCGAGGAGGGCGGGAAACCGGCTCTCGCCGCTCGGGGCGCGCGCGGGCTCCTCGCCCGATTCAGTCGCGGCATCGCGCCTTTGGGCGCGCAAGGCAATGGGGATAAGGGCCGCGAGGCAGCAAACCGCCGCGAGGGCGGCGGTCACCGGCGCGGCGGGCGTCGACCGAGGCGCCGCCCACAGCAGGAGGACGGTCGCGACCGAGAGCGCGGAGGAGCCGGATATCAAATACCGCTGCGCGTTCATACCGAAAAGTATAAGATACCACGTGGCGGATTGCCACGTCGGGAAAGGGGATATCGTCAAGTATCTTTCGGGAGAAGCGGGGGTCAGTTCCCCCCGAGCCCGCCCTTCTTCACCTCGAAGTGGCTGAAGCTCATCGCGAAGCTCGCGCGCCCCTGCGTGACCGATCGAAGCGCGGTCGAGAAGCCGAACATCTTCGCCATCGGGGCCTGCGCGTGCACCACCTCTATCGAGGGTTTCGACTCGAGGCTCGAGATGAGGCCGCCGCGCTGGGTGACCTGGCTCATCGCCTCGCCTACGAAGTCCTTCGGGCAAAGGATATCGACTTGCATGATCGGCTCGAGAAGCTCCGGGCTCGCCTTCCGGCACGCCTCGTCGAATCCCATCGAGGCCGCCGCCTCGAAAGCGAAGGTCGACGCCGTGAGCTCGTCGTACGCGAGGTCGACGAGGGTCACGCCGATGTCGACGCAGGGATAGCCGTACTGGATGCCCGATCCGAAGGAACTCGTGACCGAGCGCTCGATCGCGTCGAGTATTTCCTCGGGGACGCCGCTCTTGCGGACCGCGCTCCGGAATTGGTTGCCAGACCCGCGCGGAAGCTGCTCGACGCGAAGGGTGACTCCCGCCGCGTTCTCCTTCCCCCCGATCGTCTTGCTGAACCGCTCGGCGTGCTCGGCCGTCGCGGTGACCGACTCGCGGTAGGTGACCTGCGGGTTCCCGACGCGCGCCTCGACCTTGAAGTCGTCTATCATCCGCGTCACGAGGACGTCGAGGTGGAGCTCGCCCATCCCGGAGATGATGAGCTGGCCGGTCTCCGCGTCCTCCCTGCTCGTGAAGGTCGGGTCCTCGCGCGCAAGAACCTCGAGGGTCTCCTTGAGCTTATCGCGCTCGGAGAGGGTCTTCGGCTCGATCGCGACGGAGATGACCGGCTCGGGGAAGTGCATCTTCTCGAGGAGGATCGGCATTCCCTCGCTGCCGACGGTGTCGCCGGTCTGCGCGAGCTTAAGGCCGATGAAGACCGCGATGTCGCCGGCCTCCACCGAGTCCATCGGCTCGCTCTTGTTCGAGTGCATGCGCAGGATGCGGTTTACCCGCTCGCGCTTTTTCTTGCCGACGTTGTACACTTGGTCGCCGGTCTTGATCTTCCCGGAGTACATGCGCACGTAGCAGAGGGCGCCCGCCTCTCGGTCGTACTGGATCTTGAACACGAGCCCGAGGGGCACGCCATCGGCCTTGCACGGGACGGAGACTTCCTCTTCCTTCTTCGCGTGAAAGCCCTGCGCGGGCGGGACCTCGTGCGGTGCCGGAAGGTAGTCGACGACGGCGTCGATCAGCGGCTGGATGCCCTGGTTGCGCCGCGACGCGCCGCAGAGGAAGGGAACGAGCTCGCGCGCGATCGTCGCGCGCCTTACCTCGCATCGCACGAGGTCGGATGGCACCTCGGATCCCCCGAGTATGAGCTCGGTGATCTCGTCGGACTTGGAGGAGACGGCGTCGAGCATCGCCTCGCGCCAGCGCCGCGCCTCCTCGAGGCGGGACTCGGCGATCGGGGAGACCTCGATCTTCTCGCCCTCGGTCTCGGCGTCCCAGCGGAGCTCGCGCATCTCGACGAGGTCGATGACGCCCTCGAAGTCGGCGCCCTGACCGATCGGTATCTGCAGCGGCACGCAGGCCGCGCCGAATTTTTCCTTGACGTCCGTCATCGCGCCGAAGAAGTCGGCGCCGACGCGGTCCATCTTGTTGACGAAGCAGACGCGCGGTACCCGGTATTGGTCCGCCTGGCGCCACACCGTCTCGGTCTGGGGCTGCACCCCGCCGACCGCGCAGAGGACGGCGACCGCCCCGTCGAGGACGCGAAGCGAGCGCTCGACCTCGGCCGTGAAGTCCACGTGCCCGGGTGTGTCGATGACGTTGATCTGGTGGTCGCGCCACCAGGTGGTGGTCGCCGCGCTCTGGATGGTGATCCCGCGCTCCTGCTCCTGGGCCATCCAGTCCATGGTGGCCTCGCCGTCGTCGATCTCGCCTATTCTGTGTATCTTGCCGGTATAGAAAAGGATTCGCTCCGTCGTCGTGGTCTTCCCTGCGTCGATGTGGGCCATGATCCCGATGTTGCGCGTCTTCGATAAGTCCATAGGGTTGCAGTATATAAGGTTCGCCTGCTTTCCTCAAGGGACGCGCTGCGGGCCGAGGCAGGCGCTGCTCCAACTTTCCCCCTTGTTTTTTTCCAATCGATGCGCCATAATTGTTTCTTGAAGCAACATTTATTTTCAGGAGACTGACATGACGACGACGACACGTCCCTGGCTCGACGCATCGATCCCCGCCGACCGCCGCGCGCGACTCCTCCTCGACGCGATGACGCGCGAGGAAAAGGTCGCCCAGATGGTGCAAATCAGCTACAGCATCGTGACGCCCCAGGAAGCGGACGAGTGGGCGCGCCTGGGCGCGGGCTCTTTCCTCCATATATTAGGGGACGACGCGCGGCGCATTCAGCGCTTGGCGACCGAAAGCCGGCTCGGCGTGCCGGTGATCTTCGGGATCGACGCCATCCACGGCCATGGGATCCATAACGGCGCCACCATATTCCCGACCCAACTCACCCTCGCCGCGAGCTGGGACCCCTCGCTCGCCGAGCGAATGGGCCGCGTCACCGCGCGAGAGGTCGCCGCCGAGGGCCTTCACTGGGTCTTCTCGCCGGTATTTTGCCTCGCGCGCGACCTCCGCTGGGGACGCGTCGACGAGACCTTCGGCGAGGATCCCCTGCTCGCCGGTATCATGGGCGCGGCTACCGTCCGCGGATACCAAGGCGCGGACATCCGCGACGCCGACAGCGTCATCGCCTGCGCCAAGCACTACATCGCCTACGGGGAAAGTACCGGCGGCCGCGACTCCTACGATTCGTCCGTCACCATGCGCGCCATCCGCTCGACCTTCCTTCCCCCGTTCAAGCGGGCGATCGAGGCCGGCTGCCTTACCGTAATGGCGGGATACGAACCGATCGACGGGCTTCCCTGCTCGGCGCACGCGCCCCTGCTCCGCCGCGTCCTCAAGGAGGAGCTCGGCTTCGACGGCTTCGTCGTCACCGACTGGCAGAACGTCTCGAGCATGGTGCGCCGTCAAAAGATCGCCAAGGACATGACCGAGGCGTCGAAGATCGCGCTTGAGGCGGGGAACGACATGATCATGACCGCCCCCGAGTTCTACGAGGCGACCCTCGGCCTTCTCGCGCGAGGCGAGGTCGACGAGCGGCTCGTCGACGACGCCGTCCTCCGCATCCTCTCAGTGAAATTCAGAATCGGCCTCTTCGACGTCCCCGCGAAGGTAAAGACCCTTGCCCTCCGCGACGACCCGACGGCGCGCGACGCCGCGGGCATCTTCGGCCACCCCGACCACCTCGCGGAAAGCCTCGAGGCGGCGCGAAAGTCGATCATCCTCCTCAAGAACGGGACCGTCGCGGGCTCGCCCGCCCTCCCGATCGACGGCCGCAAGAAGGTTCGCACGATCGCCGTCATCGGCCCGAACGCGGACTCCGTTCGCGCGCAGTTCGGGGACTGGACCTTCTTCACGCACCCGGTCCCGCACCTCGACGCCGTCCCGACCTTCCGCGTGACGACGGTCCTCGACGGGATCAGGGAGCTCGCGCAAGCGCGCGGCGTCCGCGTCCTCTTCGACAAAGGCTGCGACGTCCTTGACCCCGCGATCCATTCCATCCCGCGCGCGCGCAAGCTCGCGGCGAAGGCCGACCTCGTCGTCCTCTGCGTCGGTGACACGCTCATCCTCAACGGCGAGGCCCACGACCGAGCCGACCTCGCCCTTACCGGGTCGCAGGACGAGCTCGCGCGCGAGGTCGGTTCCGTATGCGCGCGGCGCGGCGTGCCCCTCGTCTCCGTCCTCGTCAACGGGAAGCCCCTCGAGTTCGAAAACGTCACCAAGGTCTCCGACGCCGTCGTCGAGTCGTTCAATACCGGCACGCTCGGCGGACGCGCGGTGGCCGAGATACTCTTCGGCGAGCGAACCCCCGAAGGCAGACTCCCCGTATCCTTCCCGAGAAAGACGGGTCAGCTTCCCGTGTACTACAACCAGCTGCCCGGCTGGCACGAGGGACGGTACCTCGATTGCGAGCCGACGCCTTTGTTCGCGTTCGGCGAGGGCCTTTCCTACTCGACAGTCTCGTACGGCGAGCCGCGACTCTCGGCAACGCGAGCCCGCGCGGGGGACACGGTCGTCGTCCGCGTCGAGCTCAGGAACGAGGGGGACCGGGACTCGGTCGAGACGGTCCAGGTGTACGCGACCGACCTCGTCGCCTCGGTCGTGACCCCGGTCCGCGAGCTCAAAGCGTTTACGAAGGTTACCGTCCCCGCGGGATCCGCGCTCGAGGTCGAGATCCCGCTCGAGGTCTCGTCCCTGTCCGTCGTCACGCCCGACGAGCGGGTCGTCGTCGAGCCGGGCGATTTCGACATACAGGTCGGCCGCGACTCGCGTCCCGAAAGCCTCCGCTCAGTACGACTAACCGTCGAGGGGCGATGAACGAGATCGAGGCGAGACGCGCCCTCGCGGCCGCCCCGCTCGCCGACGCGTTCCTTCCATCGCTGTACCGGGCGACCGCCCCGTACCGGGGATGCGGGCACGGATGCCGCTACTGCGACGGCCGCGCCGAGCGCTACTACGTCGACGGCGACTTCGAGCGCGACGTCGCCGCCCGGAGAAACCTTCCCGCCTTGCTTCGCGCCGAGATTGGTCGCGGGGTCGCGCGCAGGGAATGGGGCGCCGTCTGCCTCGGCTCGGGGGTCACCGACGTCTACCAACCCGCCGAGGAAACCGAGCGACTAACGCGCGCAATCCTCGCCGAGCTCGCGGAGACCGGGCTTCCCTTCGTCGTGCTGACGAAGAACGCCCTCGTCCGGCGCGACTTCGACCTCATCTCGCGCTTTCCGCGCGCCCTCGTCATGCTCACGCTGACCACCCTCGACCCCGATCTAGCCCGACTCCTTGAGCCCGGGGCGTCGCCGCCCGCCGCCCGCCTCGCCTGCGTCCGCGCGGCGCGGGACGCGGGCTTCCGGGCCGGGGTAATGGCCATGCCGCTCTGCCCGGGGATCACCGACGGGGCCGAGTCGTTCCATGCGCTCGCCGAGGCGGCCCTCGACGCGGGCGCCGAGTTCGTCTACCCCGGCGGGCTCACCCTTCGCCCGGGCAGGCAAAAGGATTGCTTCGTCTCGCTCGTCCGCGAATCCTTCCCGAATCTCGCGCCCCTGTACGTGGAGGTATACGGGGAAGAGCGGCCCTCCGGCATGCCGAGGATGGATTACGCCGCGCCGCGCGACCGCGAGTGGGGATCATGGCTCGACGCGCGCGGGACGCCGCGCCTCGTACCCCACTCGATATACCGCGACTTCCTTTCCGCGCCCGACTCGCTCTTCGTCCTCCTCTGCCACATGGCGACCCTCTACGCCGCTCGAGGGATCGATACCAGGCCGCTTTCCGCCGCCCTTACCCGATACGCCGATTGGCTCAAGGGAGAGCGGGCCGCCCTCCGCCGGTCGCGGGTAAAGACCGCGCCGAGCGATCCCTTCCCCCTCACGCGCGTCCTCGCGGAACGCCTTGCCGACGCCGCCGGCTCGACCGGCCCTCGGTCCCTCGAATCCATCCTCGGCAACGAGCGGCTCGCCCGTTTTGCCCGGTCCGTCGTCGCAGAAGGCGCGGTCTTCGACTACGCAAGCCTCGGTTTTGTGATACAATAAAAGCATGAAAAACGAACCCTCCGTCATCGCCCGCGCACGGGCGACCTTTTTCGTCGTCGCGGCGCTCGTGGCCATCGCCTCCTGCGCTAAGTCGCCCGCTCCCTTCGCGTCGGCCGGTCTCAACTCGGTCGACGAGATATCCCGAGGCACCCTCGGCCGGCTCGAGCCGATCGTCGTCCGCTTCCGCGACCCGATCGCCGCACCCGAGGCCCTCGCGCGGGCAGCGAGACTCACCCCTCCGACGGAGGGAGCATGGTCGCTTCGCGACGAGCGAACGATCGCGTTCGCGCCGACGAAGCCCTACCGCGCCGATTCCCTCGTCACGCTGCGCGTCGACGTGGGACTTCTCGCCGGCCTGGAAGAAGGGCGAAAGGGCTTCGACTCGCCGTTCCGCGTACGCCCCGCGTCCCTCGCCGTCGAGTGCGACGGCCTCGTCGCCGAGGATGACTCGGGCGACAGGCTCTCGCTCTCGGGCTCCGTCGTGTCCGACATCCCCATTCCCCTCGCCGAGGCGCGAAAGGCCGTCAAGGCGAGCCTCGCCCGAAGGCCCGGATCGCGCTCCGGCGACGGGCTCGAAATCGAATGGGAAACCTCCGGCGACTCCGCTCGCCATCGCTTCTCCGTAAAGACCATCGACCGATCCAGCGCCGAGCGCTACCTCGTGCTCGCGTGGAAGGACGCCCCGGCCGGAAAGTCGCGCCGCGCGACGAAGTCCTTCCTCGTACCCGCGCGCGAGGACTTCCGCGTCCTCGAGATCGCTG
>ENA-UOWE01006069-UOWE01006069.1-activated-sludge-metagenome-genome-assembly--contig:-NODE-6069-length-10784-cov-5.086308_pt1 | contig 10784 bp, 8 predicted proteins | sample MGYA00249841_ERZ761562 | MGnify/ENA primary metagenome ERZ761562 (study PRJEB28883, sample SAMN05720200) | activated sludge metagenome | isolation source: Anaerobic digester | place: Japan... | reverse complement strand
TCGGAGGTATTCGGGCGGAAAACGTTGTGCTCCTGTTCTTCGCGCAGCCCGATAGAAAACCATTTGAACTTTTTTATCAATTGTGCTTTTTGTTTGAAAAATGCGGTCTTATACTCAGGTGTTCGGGTGGTTAAATAACTGCCGTTAACAGTCAGGAAAAAGTTTTTGTAATCCTGTGCAACGGCAAGCTGGTTTTGCAGGCCGTTGTATGCGTCGCCGTGGACATAATATTTTACCTGATAAAAAGCATGTTGGTTTTTCTTGTTCTCGATACCTATCTTTAGGGAGCTTATGTTTTCATTACTCTGGCTGGCCTGGCTGATATTCCAGTCCCGGCTGAATTCAACCGGGCGGTATTGTTCGATGGGCGAGAAATAACGGCTTACCCATTCATTGCTGATGTCGGCAATAAATTTCCAGTCATTGCTGTTTTTTTTTGCAAAAGGTACGGTATTGGCCACGGCGGCTCTGATGGCATAACCAACATCATCATTTTTGTTGAGCGACGAAAACAAGTTTTTATTGTTATTGCTCAAGGCCACTTCCGAAGTGATTTTGGTTGTTTTTCCAATGCCATAGTCAAAGGCCAGGGTGTACATCTGAATCTTTTTGGGTGTTACCAGCAGGGTTACCGGCTCGTAATCTCCGCCGGGCTGCCCGCCTTGCGGAGCCACCCATTTGAATACTCTGCCATTGGCCGAACTCTGTGTGAGCACATAATTACCTTTTCCACTGCCCACAAAGGCAAAGCCGAGCCGGTAAAAGGCACTGTCAGGATTTGTGCTGTAGACAAACACAGAATCATAAATAATAGAGGCAGCGGTGGTGTCAATCATTTTATACATCACATAGGTGCTGGAAAATTCTATACTGTCGATGTTGGGTACTATAGCAAGCTGTACGCTGTCGCCAATGGCGGCCAGCAGCATTTTTTCGCTGTCGGTAAGCTCCTGTTGCATAGGTTGGTTTTTTAGGTCCTGTTCCGAAAAAAAGTTAAACCTGACCTGCATTTTTTTATACTCCATGCCGGCTCCCACATGAAAAAGGGTACGCGCGTAATACCTGTCGGTATATTCAAATTCAACCACCACACGTTTGTCTTTGGTAATGATGTTTTTCGGCATAAAAGTTACTTCTCCGAGGTTGTAATCAATCACATAATCGTTTTCCTGTCCGCGGGTAAGTAACACCCCGTCAATATACACCCGTTCTGTTCCTGCAAGAATGATAATATAGTTTTCGTTGTTCTGTCCGCTGAGCTTGTATGGTCCCTGGTTCCCCTCCAGCACGGCGATTACATTCCTCGCATACCTTCCTTTCGATAAGGCCCCGCTGCCTTCAAGCTTTAGTTTTATTTTCTCTTCGGGATGTTTTTTTAAAGGAATCAGAAAGTTTGATTCGATAAGGGCTCCCTGGGCTTTTTTGTAAAAGTTCATAAAATAACTTTTCGGCGGACCTGTCTCAAAATCACCGGCTATAAGTTTGTTGTTTTTGTTGAACAATTGAATAAAAACCTTGTCGAAATCCTGCAATTGTTGTGTGTTACCGTCGGGTTGTATGGGTATGTTGTTGTCGGTAATGGCGGCAAGCACCTGGATGTCGTCCGACAAATAGCCGGAGAGTTGCAGGTTCAGGCTGGAATTTACCACCAGGTCCTGATTGTTGCCCATAGATATTCCCCTCGAGATATTGCCACTGCGGTTCAGCGCCCCCCATTTGAACATATCTTCTGTTGTGTTTTCATATTTATACAAAAAGGGGTTTACCAATTCGGTGACAGGTAGGTTGATGATACTGGATTGCTTATGCCGGCGCGTGGCCGCCAGAGAAAATGGAAATACCCGGTAAGTTATTTGCAGGTTTTTGTTTTTCAGTTCATTATCAAAAAAAATAGAATCGGTGATGATAAGCACTCCTTTGGCATAATCAAGTTGATATTTTGAAGTGTCGAGAGGTAGCCCTTCCGCCGTGGTTATTATAATACTTTTGGGTATCAGGCTGAGTGAATCAATGAGTAGGGTGTCGTTATTGACAGTAAGGGATTTTAACCTGAAATTCGAAAAATCCTGTGCATACAATTCTGTAGCGGCCAGGAAAAAAAATAAAAATATGTAAAGCGGTTTTTTCAAGCTAAGGGCCTAAGGATAGAACGAATTTATCAAAAAAATAAAGGATATTTTTAAAACTCAAATTTATGATAAAAATTGTTAACTGAAACCTGATGCATCCTAAAGCCCTCAAAAAGTAACCCCCAAAGTAATCCGAAAAAAAACAGGCACCTTCCGGCTTGTGGATTCTTATAAGAGGATGTTTTTCTTTTGCATGATTGTGCGCGTTGCCTTATGGTGTACATATTTTATTCAGGCACTATTTTAGAAGCCAGTTGATAATTGTCGGAATTTTATACATTTGTCATGACCAAAATTTAGTTTATGAAATCAATGACCGGTTTTGGAAGGGCAGTGTGCGAATTGCCCGGAAAAAAAATAACCATCGAAATAAAATCTGTTAACAGCAAACAGCTTGACCTGAATATAAAACTGCCGGCCATACTTCGCGAAAAGGAAGCCGATATCCGGTCGTTGTTATCAAAACAGCTGGAACGCGGGAAAATAGATTTTTATGTGAATCTTGAGCCACTGCTTTCGCAGGGGGCATTTGCGCTGAACACTGCGCAGGCCGCTCAATACCACGAAGGAATAAGACAATTGTCCAAAGACCTGGGCTTACCAATGCCTCAGGAAGTTATATCGCTTTTGTTGCGCATGCCCGATGTGGTAAAAAACCCCATAGAGGAACTAAAAGAAGAAGAGTGGATACTGCTGAATAAGGAATTTGAAAATGCGGTTCAGGCTCTGGATATTTTTCGCCGGAAAGAGGGAGAAGTACTGAAAAAAGATATTCTTCAACATATTGCAATTATTGAAAAAGGCATCCCCAAAATAGAACGTTACGAAAAAGAACGCATACAGCAGATACGCCAGCGTATTAGCAATAATCTTTCAGAGTTTTTTGATACACAAAAAATTGATAAAAACCGTTTTGAGCAGGAGCTGATTTATTATCTGGAGAAGATAGATTTTACCGAAGAAAAAGTCCGTTTGCAGAAACATTGCACCTATTTTTTTGAAACCATCAGCGAAGCTGCATCCAACGGCCGAAAACTCGGTTTTATTACGCAGGAGATAGGCCGCGAGATCAACACCCTCGGGTCAAAAGCCAACGACTCCGACATTCAGAAAATTGTCATAGAAATGAAAGATGAACTGGAGAAAATCAGGGAACAGTTGCTAAACGTGTTGTAGATTTTTATGCGGATTGTTATTGTCGGGGAATTTCATGAATTTCCCCGACGGAATTTCTCCGACCTGTTTTATTAAGAAGTACAATCATTACGCTGACGACAAACCCGCTGCCCAATATAACGTACCAGTTATTGGAACTGCCAAAAGTTTCGTAGCTGATATCGAAAATGCCTCGGGCCGACAGAAAAGCAACTGCTACTGCCAGGCCGTTATTGAGAAAATGCACGATGATGGGCAGCCATAAGGTCCCCGACCAGTAAAATAAATACCCTAAAAACATCCCCAGCAGAAAACGAGGCAAAAAACCAAAAAACTGCATATGAAAGGCGCTGAATAACAGGGCGGTAATTATGATGCCGGCATGGGCGTTTTTAAACCATTCTGAAAATAGCCGCTGCAGCACTCCTCTGAAAAAAAACTCTTCGCCCAGCGCTGGTAAAATGGCTATCACCAGAAAATTTATAAGTAAGTCGCCATAGCCTGCAGACCTCAAAAAGGCATCGGTGATGTCAGATGCCTGGTTTTCGGAATCCCGCATCCATTGTTCCAGCCACGAATACCTTTCTGAAAGGCTCATGTTTCTGTTTATCTCTGAAAGCCAGTTGATTAAAGGAAGTCCTGCGAAAATAATACATACTGCAAATAGCAGCGGCAGGACTTTTATTTTTCTGTTCAGTTTCAGATATCGTGCCACGCTATTGTCTGCAAACAACGCGAATATTAGCACCGGGACAATGAACAAAGCAAACTGGTTGACCACTTGCAGATATTTCAGTTTTACAATCACTATCGAATCAGAATAATCGTTCAAGACCGACAGGGAATCCATGAAAGATTTTCCAAAAAACGGCACAGCGAGCACCATCCCGAAAATATTGATAAGAAACACACAACATATTACTGTCAGCAAAAAGTACAGTAATTTCAAATAGGGTTTTTTGTCTTGCAGAAAGGGTTGAAAAATCATTTTTAGGAAAGGTTTGAAAACGATGAAGTGATTATTTTTAATGAAATGTTGTTGATTATTATGTTTTTGCACTAGGTGGAGTCAATCTATAGGCATGATTAAGGTATTATCCTCGCACGGATCTTCTGCAAAATTATACCTTGGTTTTTGTTTTTGTACTTTTTTGTTTTTTTGTTTTCCGGTTGATGATAGCAATCACGTTTTTGTTTTTTTTTGCTTCCAGAATGCTGGCGTTTAATTCAAATCCTACCAATAGCGCCAGAGAGTTTAAATACAGCCACATCAGGATCACAATAATGGTCCCGATAGATCCATAAACCGCATTGTAACTGCCAAAATTCTCCACATAAAACTTGAAACCCATAGTAGTGACAATAAATAGTAGGGTTGCCAGTGTGCTACCTGCCGAAATAAAGCGAAACTCTTTTCTTTTTACCGGGCCAAGGTAGTACAAAAAAGAAACTACAAAGAAAATCATTAGAAAAATAATTATCCATTTCGAGAACCTGATAATGAAAAGCAGGATGCTTTCCTCAATGAGATGGGCTGAAATAAGATAGTTAATTCCGGTAGTGCCAAGCATAATTAAAGCTATGGAGATGATAACTATCAGCGTCAGGATGATTACCAAAAGTATGGAAACGGCATACTGTTGCCACCATTTGCGTGTTTCAATCTGGTGAGCCGTGGCATTAAAAGCGGTTATAAGGCCGAGTATTCCATTGGATGAAAAATACAGTGCCAGGATGAAGCCGAGAGAAAGCAGCCCGCCATGTTGTCGTGCAATGATATCGGTGATGGTTTCGTTGATCATGCTGTTGACATTTTCGGGTAGGGCGGACTTAATGGTGTCCAGCAGGGTATCCTGGAAGTTAGCAATGGGAATATAGGGAATCAGTGTAAACAAAAAAATGATAGCCGGAAACATGGCAATGAAGAATTTATAAGCAATTGAACTGGCCCGTGTGGTGATAGCCCCGTCAGTCAGGCCGTTGACGAAAAAAACCACTACATCATACAGGGGCATATCATCAAAGCCAGGCAGGGTTATTTTTTTTGTTATGAGCCTGAAGATTCTGAACGCCCGTGAGGACTTGATCTTTTGCAGGATTTTGTTGTTTTTTTTCATTTAACAGCTTTAAGGCTGAGATCAAGACTTTTTATATGATGCGTGATGGCACCCACGGAGATAAAATCCACTCCGGTGAGCGCGTACTCGCGAATATTCTCCAGTTTTATGCCTCCCGAAGCTTCGGTTTCAAATTTTCTGCCGATAATTTCTACAGCTTTTTGTAAGTCGGCAGGAGTGAAATTGTCAAGCATCACGCGGTCAACCCCGCCTGCCTTTATCACCTGGTCCAGTTCGTCAAAGTTGCGTACTTCAATTTCTATTTTAAGTTTTTTTCCGAGGCGGGCCAGATAAGCATGTTCCGCTTCTATGGCCTGACGGATGCCTCCGGCAAAATCTACGTGGTTGTCTTTTATCATTACCATATCGTACAGCCCCATGCGATGGTTCATGCCGCCTCCCAGCACCACCGCCATTTTTTCAAAAATTCGCATGTTGGGAGTCGTCTTACGGGTGTCGAGCAGCCTCGCCCTGGTGCCTTCGAGCTGCCTGACGTAGTCTTTGGTGGAGGTGGCAATGCCACTAAGGCGCTGCATAAAGTTGAGCACGGTGCGTTCTGCAATAAGCATCGAACGACAACGCCCTGTAACAAAAAATATAAGATCACCCTTTTTTATCGGCTTGCCATCAGTTATCAGCACTTCGATGCAGAGGCCGGGATCTATTTTTTCAAAAACCAGTTTTGCAATTTCCACTCCGGCCACTATGCCGTCTTCCTTGGCCAACAGTTTCATTTTTCCCGTGGCCTCTTCGGGAATGGTGGCTAGAGAAGTGTGGTCGCCATCACCAATATCTTCAGCAATAGCCTGCCCAATCAGATTTATAATGTCATTCATTTTTTATAATTAAGCGTTTGTGCTAAATTACAAAAAATTGGGGCAGATTAAGCAATTATCCGGAAAACTATTATTCCTGCTCGAACTGTAACTGGTGTAACAGGGGAAAGCCATCCCTTTTTTTGATAAGAAAATATGTTTTGAAAGTAGCGGCCTTGGAAATCATGGTGCCAACGGCAAACTGCGAGCCTTCGTTTGAAGAGCCCTGCTGGTTTATCTTAAAGGATACCGGCGGGTATTTGGTGAAGAAATCCTTGATGATCATTTCGGCTTGCGATTTGCTGTAGGTGCCTTCGGTGCCGGGCAAGGTGAGGTCGATGCTGGGGCTGAAATATGAAGCCAGTTTTTTTGCATCACCGGCATTGATAGCAGATGCCACGGCCGAAGTGATGTCATCCTGAACAATCACCAGGGTTGTGTCTCCTGTTCCTGCAGAGATTTTTTGCCCGGCAAAAACACCACTGGTGATTAAACAAAAAAATACTATAATTAAGGAATGTCTCATTATGATGATTTTTTTAAAATTTATTGCAAAAACCAAGCCACAATAAACCAGCAAAATACCGTAACAAAGTTATAAACTTTTTATCAATGGTTTTGATTTTATAATTGTATAATTTTACCCTCAATTATTTATGCCATGAAAATTACGTTGCTTTTAACCGGAAAGACAGAGGTCGTACCGGTAAGGGAATTGATGGAGGACTATAGCAAAAGGGTGGTCCATTATGTTAATTTTGAAATAGTTGCCACGCCGGAGATAAAAAACATTAAAAATCTTTCCATAGAACAGTACAAGCAAAAAGAATCTGAAATTCAAAAAAAATACCTGGTGAAATCAGATTTTATTGTACTGCTTGATGAGTTTGGCAAAGAATATACATCGGAAAAATTTGCACAGTTTTTAGAACACAAAACCAGTATAGGAATAAAAAACCTGACGTTTGTGGTAGGGGGTGCCTATGGTTTTTCTGAAGAGATAAAACAGATGGCTCATGCACAGTTGTCGCTCTCAAAAATGACTTTTCCGCATCAACTGGTACGTTTGATTTTTATTGAACAGTTATACCGGGCGTTTACCATCATCCGCAAAGAAAAATACCATCATCCCTGATTGTTTTTTTTCTTTATCTTCAATTTTTTGCGTTTGTTAAGTAGGATGGAGGCAAAAAACAAGACGATCAGCGCTGCCGACATATAAAAGGCAATCTTTCCCAGATAGTCGCCGTTGCGGGCATAAAAAGTCATACGGGTATTCGCGTTGATGGCCATAGTCATCACCCCGGGGGCCCAATAGGCAGTAGGCATGAAGACATCTCCTTTTTGGTTGATATAGGCCGAGATACCTGTATTGGCTGCCCGTGCAATGCTTCGGCGTGTTTCAATTGCCCGCAGCCGGGCATATTGAAAATGTTGCCTGTGGCCGGCGGTATTTTCCCACCAGCCATCATTGGTGATGATGAAAATGAGGTTGGCCCCGTTACGAATGTACCCTGTAACAAAATCGCCGTATATCGACTCGTAACATATTACCGGAGCCACTTTACAGGGACTGTTTTCGGCCCCAAAAGCCGTACGTTCTTCCTGTGTGCCATTGCTTCCGGTCATACCGCCCAGGTCGATGGCGAATTTTTCAAGGGGTTTCAGCAGTTTCGGAAAAGGCATCATTTCTACCCCAGGTACCAGCTTGGATTTGTGATAAAGCTGAGGTACAAAAGCTGAGTCTAAATATAATGCAGTGTTGCATACGTCGTAATAATACTTTCCGCGTTCTGAATAACGGGCTGTACGCGAAAGTTTTTCACCTTCTTTAAAAATCTTGAAAGAAGATATGCCGATGACAATTTTTAGTTTTGGATGTTTGTTTATCAGGCTTTTCAGACTGTCGATGCTGGCCGATTCTTCTATCTCGTCCTCATTGATGTATTCAGGCAGTGCCGTTTCGGGACAAACCAAAAAATCGGTATTGTCATCAACTTTTTGTTTTGCAAGGCCAAGAATGTTGTTGAGTTGTTCCTCTATTGTTATTGAGGTAAATTTTCCATAAGGATCAATATTGGGTTGCACAACCACACAGTTGTAAGGTGCTTCTTTCTCGGAATAGGAATAATACATAGTTACCGACAGGGCTATAGGGATGGCCATCAGCAATACCGAGGATGTGCTGTACAGATAAACATCTTTTCGTGATTTGAACCGGCCAAGGATGCTCGTTAGCAACTTGTAGAAGACAATGTTAAAGAGCAAAATCCAGATATCTCCGCCAAAAACACCGGTAAATTCGTACCACTGGACAAATTTCGGGTAATTGGCAAAACCGTTGCCCAGGTTGAGCCACGACCAGGTGAGATCCCAGTCTAGATGCAGAAATTCAAAGCTTATCCATAGTAGAATCAAAATATAGTATCCGCCCCGCGATTTAAAAACAGTTCGCCTGATGAGGTGATATATCAAAAAAGTGACCGCCATAAACAATGAATTGAGTACTACGGCCATAGAAACACCAAAAGTGGTGGAATAATATATCCACCATGTGGTAAGGGCGTTCCAGATAAAAAAAGCGATATAAGCGTAAAAAAATACACTGGATTTGATGAAATTATGCCTGTTTTTGGCAATAAAATCTTCTATATATAGCAGCGGAACAAAGGCGATAAAGAGCAAAAAGGGAAATCCCCTGGCCGGCCATGCCAGTGAAAGCAGTAATCCGCTAAGTATTGACAGTAAAACAAGGTATCCTTTTTTCATTATTGGGGTAAACTATGGGCAAAAATACAAATTATTCGAGAACATCAGCGGGCCGGATTTTTATAAAGTGTCAGATAAACCTGCCCTTTAGAAAAGTGTTGCAGCAGTATCCATTTTTGGGCGGCAGCATAAACGTTGCCGGGGTTTTTGATGTTATATACATTGGATACTACAAAGTACCTGCAAGTATCCATGTCGGCATGGTTTGCATCGGCATAGGCAAAATCTTCGTGCAAATACGATAGTTTATGGTTATTGGTTATGGGATAATACGAATAAACATCTCCGGGATCAATGCCCTGATGTTTTACAAAGGCCGCCAGGTCTTTCTCAAGCGAAAAGTAAGGCAACACTTTTAATGATGTTTCCCAGGCATTGCCATATTTTTGGGGATAATAAATGTAGTTGCCCGCGATAGAACACACCAGGATGAGCAGGAAAATGCCAAGGCGGATTTTTTTTGAAAGGATTTGCTGGAGGAAATAAACCGTTAGGATATTCAAAAAAACAAAAGTCTGCAGAAAATACTTATGTCCTACAGGGTTGGAGAGAAAAATCATAATTAGTCCGTTGATAATTAAAGGCAGGAGCAGCAACCATAAAAGCAGGTTGAGGTTTCGGGTGCGTGTTTTTATGCGGTACAACATGAAGCACAGGATACAGAACAGCCAGGGCAGGATTTTTCCTGAGTCGGTAATTTTCCATAGGATATAAATAAACTGTCTGAAAACCATATTGGCGCCATTCATGCTGATATGTACAACATTGGCGGGATTGATAATTATCCACCCGGTTTTGATGTAATGAAAGATGCTCCACAAAATCAAAAAAATCAGGGCCGGCAGGTAACCCAGTACGTCTTGTAACCGGGGACGGGTCTTTTCGTAGATTATCAAAATCATGAAGTGAATAAGCACAAGCCCGGGGATAAAAAATAAGGCACGGAAGGAGGTTGCCGCCAACAATAGCAGGCTCAAAGAATAGAGCAGGTATTTTTTCTCCAGAAAGCTTCTTATTGCCAGCAGGACAAAATACAGCAGAAATAAATCATAACCCATTAGTAATACCTGGGTAATAAAGGCCGGGTCAAACAGCAACAACAAATAAATCATAGGAAGAAACTCCGGTTTGATAAATCGCAGCGAGATTTTTTTTATTTCAAGCAAAATGCCAATCACAAAAGGTATGATAGCCAGATGACATACCAGGAGCGACTTTCCAAAGATGGCGCAACAGGCTGCCAGGTATAGCGCATTTACGGTTAACGGCCCGAAATCGGTTTTCAGAGGTGGAATTATGTGCCGGAACGAATCGCTTAAGTAAAAATTTATGTACTCACTGATGGTAATGTTGTCCCAGAAAAAAGGGATGTTAACTGAAAGCAGGATAATGATTACGGCAACGGAAGAGAAGAAAAAAAAAGTTTTTCCCGGATTCTGGAAGAAAGCTGTTTTAAGGTGTTTAAACATCAGTGCTGTTAATGATCTTTTTGATCAGGTATTGCGGCTTGTTGTTAAGCGTGAGATAGATTCTGCCTATATATTCTCCTATCAGTCCGAGCAACATGGTGGTCATGCCTCCAAAAAAAATGACCAGGACAACAATAGTAGTCCATCCCTCGACAAAATCTTTTAAAATATAAAACTCATATAAATAGTAAATTATCAGGCCAAGACCAAACAAAACTATTGCTAACCCCACTAAAGTCATAATGCGTAGGGGCACTACCGAAAATCCAGAGAATAAACGAAACAGAACCGAAAACGACCTGAAAAAGTTGTAATTTCCTTTGCCGGATA
>ENA-UOWE01006065-UOWE01006065.1-activated-sludge-metagenome-genome-assembly--contig:-NODE-6065-length-10789-cov-7.815912_pt1 | contig 10789 bp, 11 predicted proteins | sample MGYA00249841_ERZ761562 | MGnify/ENA primary metagenome ERZ761562 (study PRJEB28883, sample SAMN05720200) | activated sludge metagenome | isolation source: Anaerobic digester | place: Japan... | reverse complement strand
TACGCACCAGGCACCTTCGTCGTGAACATCATCAGGCTGTCCATCAACAACCTGCTTACCGCAATCGTCTAAAAGGGTCTGATCATCTACCTGTCACTGAAAAATTGGTCCCCAGGATATTAAGCCTTCCCATGTATCCTCAGCTTCCATTGGACGATGTAAAAAGAGTATGCGACTTGCTCCTCACCCAGGAGCGGGTTCACTGGTCTTCCCGTTGATGAAGAGAAGTCATTTGCGGTGGATGAGACACACTTTGGTTTAATTTGTCCCTTACCCCGGCTTACCTGCACTTGTAGGTTATAGCGTAGTTTTAATACAACTCTTCATCGCTCCAGCCATAACTAGATTTCAGCGCCTCGAGCCCTACCAGTACATTCCCCGGTACGTTAGGCTGCGATCTGCTGCTGAGTACAAGACCGAGAAGCCTTCCCCTTCGGTCATTGTAAAGAATTCATTAAAAAATGTGTCGGCCTATGAGTCTTGAGCTGCTTGAGTCGTTTTTCTATCAGCTCGCTGGCTAAGCATATTAATGCTGGTTGTTGATGCTTGATGTCTTTTTTGAACATACTCTTGAGGTATTAAACGTTTTCTGTCGTGTTAGTCCCCTTTGCTTGTTCTTTTTTCAGGGGGCTTATGTATCTTTTGAAAAAACTTGACTTTATGAGGGAGGTGTTTTTATCTCGAAATTACCCGACTCCCAAACCCTTAAGCAGTGCACCTATCAAATAAGCCACCCCGGCGGCCGCCCCTCCTACTAAAAGCATTTCCAATCCACTGCGGAATGGATTTCGTTCAGTGATTTTAACCTTTGCTGCGCCCAAACCAAAAAGGGCTAAACCTGAAAGCGCCATGGAGATAAAAAAGGATTGGGTCGCAGGAATCTGTAATTTAAAAATGTAATCTGCAAGATAAGCCAATAACGGGATAACCCCAGCGACAATAAAAGCAACGAACGTGTAACCAGCTTCTGTAAAGGGATTGGCAGTGTTTTCCATTAATCCAAGTTCTTCCAACATCATGGCATTAACCCAACGTTCCTTCTCCTTACTTTTTATTTCCACCATTTTTTCTGCATCTTCAAGTGGATATCCCTGGCTAAGATAAATTTCGACCAATTCTGCTTTTTCACCTTCGGGAAAATGATCAACTTCCCAGGCTTCCCGTTCACGCTCCCGTTGATAATATTCCTTTTCACTCTTTGAAGAGAGGTACGCACCAGTTGCCATTGAGAAACCATCGCCAAATAAATTTGCCAACCCTAAGATTAATATAATTCCGGGATTTAATTGTGCTCCAGCAACCCCACTAACTACGGCAAAGGTGGTAATAATTCCATCCAACCCGCCGTAAACCAAACTGCCAATAAATTGCGAACTGGCTGAGCCATGCTCTTCAGTCGCAGTGCCAGAAATGCTGGTTCTTTCATGAATCTTAGCAGACAGTGCTTCATCACCCGTTTCGTAAGCTTTGCGAGCTTCCTCTAATCTTTTTGAAATTCCCATAACAACATCTCCTTTTGTTTTCCAATTATAGTGGTTTTGTTTAATGTACTAGGAGGATTGCACAGACTTGCCGATCTCACCTGTAATCAATCAGTCAAACTGTAAAAGACCAAACCCAACGTACCAAGCCCAGCGTGAACTCCAATCACAGGGCTCATTTCGGAAGTGACCAATCCAACCCAATTGAACCTTCCGCGGATCTTCTTCGCCCTGAGCAGGGGTCAGAGAACAAGTACCATGGTTACAACTGCAACTTTTTGTTTTTTCATCCCCCCGTTATCCATTAATTAACTCTCCTTTTTCGTTATGGAAGCTGTGCCAGTTTTCTCCAATAAGAACGGTAGCGCTGATGCGGTCTCTAATTTCAAGTGGTGAAGCTTCAGTTCCTGGCAAGTCAAAATGGATGGGAAGAATATATGGAGCATCAAATTGCTTTGCAGTCTGGATTAGAGTAGATTTGTAGCTTTCTGACCCAACGGGTGACGTGCGCCATGGCAAGCACAAAATGTCCGGACGAACCGTCAGGGGGGCTTCGTGAGCATCGCCAATATGCAAAAGATCCGCTTCATCCTGAATGAGAAAGGAAAGCGGGGTGCCGCCTGGATCTGGCAGCCGAAAACGGAAAAGCAAATTGAAAATTGTGTGCCTTGGATCTTTTACAACACTAAAACCCGGAAGAATTTTTATGTTTTCTATTTGTTCTCCAGCTTTTACTGGTTTCAGTCGCGATGTGGGGATGCCCATTTTATGAGCAATTTCGCATACATCAGGCGCTGACAAAATAAGACCAGTTGGTACAGATGCAATCTTACCAATATGGTCTTTATGAGCATGGGATACACAGATGAATTCCACATCGGGCAACGGCGGACGAGTAAAATCCGGATCAATTAGGATGTGGTGCTTTCCGAGAATTTCCACGCAAGAGTGACCAAGATGCCTGATTTTCATACAAATTCTTTCTACTGTCTCAGAATAAGCTGGGTTCTTAAGTCCTGCTTCTACCCACCATCATTCGCCAAAGAGCAATCACACTCAGACTGAATCCAAGAAAATAAACCGGCCAATTAAATTGTGAAGGTTTTAAACTACTCAACGTTGATGCGTCTGCGGGTAACGCTATTAATGCGTCCGCCATAAATGTATATAGGAGTATCAAAACGCCAGTGATTAGGCATACCCAAGACCAGGCGTCAATATGAAGAGGCCCGTTTTTCTCCACTTTGATTACCGCAAAAATTCCACCTATCACCATCAATAAGGCTATCAGGACGGGAGCCAGTACCGGTCCCCACCAGGGAAGAGGGATCAAGAAAAGCAAATCCGGTTCAAGGATGCTCTGAGGCCAGCCAATAAAAACCCGTAACCAGACGTAATAAAAAATATCCCACAAGCCAAATGTGATGAAGGTAAAGCCGACCCTGGATTGAAACGTCTCTCCGGCAATCCACCCAATGCAAAGGAGCATTACCAATGTTGTCAATTCCCTTCCCAATTCAATTACAGCAATTTGTTTATCGAAAGGAGGAACCTGGAGAATTAAGTCGTCGATGCCATATACCCGCCGCAAATAGACAACCACGGCAGCTTCCAAATATGCCATGGCAATTGAAAAGACCGAAACCCAAAAAATTTTAGAATAAGCTCTATTCATTTTTAGACACGAAATCTGGAATGGCATCCAGGTCAAAAAAATGAGCGCCGTCAACATAAATACCTTGGGCAAAAACTGCCGCAGATTTATCCGGCAATAAAATTTCACCTGAAGTTTCAATCCGCCTGTTCACTTTGCCGGTCATCATACCGCGGATCAGGACGGGTTCACCTAATGGAATCGGTTTACGGTAATCGATCATTAGGTTTGCGGTAACGGCACGGTAACCAGCTTTCCAAATTGCCAGTCCCATGGCTTCGTCTAAAACTGCTGCTGATGCACCGCCGTGGACAAAACCAGGCGGGCCTTGGTGATGAATGGTGAAGATAAAATTACTTTCAATGTGGTTTTCATCATCAAAATACCATTCTACGCCCATACTATTGGGGTTAGCTTCGCCACAAACAAAACACGAACCATGCTCACGTAACTTTTCCATTTTAAAAAATCCAGTTTGCGCCTAATTATGCTGATGAGGTTCTCTTTGTATCCAGCTTTCGTGATCTTGAATATCCCGATCCAAGAAAATCCGACGGAGAATCACATTTCGGCGTTCGAGTGGATCATCTGGGAGAGGTCTGCGGTTTGCCTCAAGTCGTTTGACAATGGTAATAACCGTCATTCCCACAGATAACCATAAAACAATGGATGGACCATTTAATAATGCAGCAAAAATTGGCAAGCTAATCAGGACAAGTAATGGTATCGCAGGCGATCCAAATACGTTGCCGATAGCCAAACCTGCCAATATAATCGGGACTCCCCAGGGGAAAAGGGCCAACAATGTACCTAAAAATGGGCTGAATCCTCGTCCCCCATGAAAATTCAGGTAAACCGGCCAATTATGACCAATGATAGCCGCAAATCCAATCAGCATGGCTGCGACCTCTCGCAAACCCAGACGCAACCCCAACCACACCGGCAGTGCGCCTTTGAAGATATCAAAAAGACCGACCGGAACCACCGCCCATTTGGCGACATGTTCCCAAACCATCGAGCCGCTGACTGTTCCACTGCCGTAATCACGCAAGTCGATGCCTTTAATCCATTTTCCAGCCAGATACCCGCTGGGTATTGAGCCTAGCAGGTACCCAAATAATAATAAGAATGCAAAACCCACGATCGACCAGAATTGAGTCATTTCGCTCATGTTAGGAATCCTCCAGAAGCAATCTACCTGTTACTCATAGTAATAGCCCAATCCAACCAATCCCGGTCCGGTATGAACGCCCATTACGGGCGTGAATTCCGTGCGGAAGATTTGTGTCGGCCGCAATTTTTGCAAGGCTAATTCCTCCAGGCGTGCAGCCTGTTCCTGGGCATCCGCTTCCATGATAGCCAGGTCCAGGACCCGGTAATCGTCGACCTGTCGCACCACGTAATCCACGATAGCCTGCAGAGCATGGGTTTCACCGCGTGCCCGACCCACCGGCATCACTTCTCCCCCTTGGAGGGTGAGGATGGGTTTGATCTTGATCAGGTTTCCAAGCATGAAGGCGGCCTTGCCGATGCGCCCGCCGCGCGCCAGATACTCCAGCGTTTCCAGCGTTGCAGCGAAGCCGACGCGCTGTTCTGCATCTTCAGCCACTTGCTTCACTTCCGCCAAAGGTTTTCCTTGCTTGGCGGCGCGAGCTGCAGTCATGGCCACAAAACCCTGTGAAATGGTCGCCAACTGGCTGTCCATCACCTCAACGATCCGGTCTGGAAACTCCTCCTGCACCATCTTGGCAGCATGGCAGGCTGTGCTGTAGCCCGAGCTCAGTTTGCTGCTGAGCGCTACATAAAGCACTGTCTGCGCCCCGGCGCGCAGACAAGCCTCGAAAGCCTGCAGGTACTGCCCTAACGAAGGGGCAGCGGTGGTCGGCATGATGTTTTCGAGGCGCATGCGGCGGTAGAGTTCATGAGGTGCGAGGTCAATTCCATCCAGATACGGCTGTCTGTCAATCGACACAGTAAACGGGATGACGGAAATATCCAACTCCCGCGCCACCTCCGCCGGAACCTGCGCCACACTATCAGTCACAACAGCAACGTTCTGTTCGGAATTAGGGATCTCTTTTTGGGTGTTATCAGTGATGTCCATGGATTGTATTCCTTTCTCTCAATTTATAACGATAGAAAGCAATGACCGAGGCACTCTTCTGTCTGAAAAGGGCATTGCCCGGTTATGATTTGATTTTACTCCAGAAAAGTTACATCAGCCGGCATACCAGGCTTAAGCTTTAAATTCGGGTTGGGTACGAGCAACTTCACCGCGTAGACCGTGGCACGTCGACCTTCGATGGTTTGTACGTTGCGCGGGGTAAATTCAGCCTGATCGGAAATGTGAGCAACAGTCCCGTTGAAGGTTTCGCCAGGAAATGAATCAACCCGAATTTCCACTTTGTCACCCAGGTTAATCTCACCGTAACGATCTTCCGGAATGTAAACCACCAACTCCACTTCATCCAACTGGCCAATCGTCATGAGGGTACTTCCTGGGGAGACCGTTTCGCCAACCTCGAGGTTGCGCGTCAGCAGAATACCATCGATGGGTGAAGTTATCGTCGCCCTGGCAATCTGGATATCGATTGACTTCAGGGCAGCCTGGGCCTGAGCCAGTCCAGCTTCAGCCTGGGAGACCGCGGTCTCTGCCTGCGCCAGCCCGTTTTGGGCAGCCATCACCTGCAACGAATTTTCCCCGGTTTGAAGCCCATTCAACAGGTCAAGGGCGGCATCATAGCGCGACCTGGCGACGGCCACCCGAGCGCGAGCTTCCAGCACATCGCGGCTGGTGGCACTGGTGAGCATGCTGTTGTAAGCTTCCTGGGCTGCGCGCAATTCAGCCTGGGCAGCATCGAATTGTTTTTGGGCTTGTGCGGTCAAGTCCTCGTTGTCCCGCGCCTGTTCTGCTAAATCCAACACTTGACGAGCGACTGTAAACGCCGTTTGTGCGTCGACGAGATGCTCTTCGGCAGCCACAAAGTTAGCGTTGCTGGCGCTGGTAAGAACAGTGTCCAGGTTCGAAAGTTCGGACTCGAGAGCTGCTTTGGCTTCCGCAACTTCCTTCTCTGCGGCGGTGATCTCCTCATCCTTTTCAAAGTACCAGACGGGCAGGTTAAATTCTTCCGGAACCTCAGACTGCCAAGTATTCAACCGGTTCTGTCGGTCCTGCTGGCGGGCAGCTTGCAAGGCCAGATCAGATTGGGTGCGGGCGCTTTCCAGTTGGGCTTGGGCGGCGCTCAAGCCCGCTTCGGCCAACTGTACGGCAGCAGTTGCCTGTTCTCGCTGCGCCTGCAGGAAGGCGTCATCGAGCCTGAAGAGTACGTCTCCAGTCTTCACGGACTGTCCTTCTTCGACAAGTACCTCTACCACTTTCCCCCCAAGTTCGGGAGCGACCGATACCTGACGGGCGGAAACGGTGCCGGAAGCAGTTAACGCACCATTTTCCGCAGTTCGGCCGGGGAGCGAAGCGCAGGCGCCTAACAGGAAAGATATCAGAACTAGCAACATCAGAATGTTTAAATTTCGATTTTTCATAGGAAATTCTCCAGCCGAATTTTTTTGTTTTTTAGAATTGCTTCGACTATTCATAAAGCCTCCAAAGTCATATTACAAGCATCAACCGATTTGCTTCCGGAAGAGGAGCACAGACAATATAAACACCACCACACTGAAAAACACCATTGGCCAGATCCACGGCCACAAGGTAATTAACCCTGCGCCTTTCAGGATGATGCCACGCACAATCTCAAGGAAATAAGTAACGGGCAACAGATAGCCGGCATAGTAAGCCAGCAAGGGCATGTTATCGCGCGGAATTAAAAATCCTGCCAGCAGGAAGGATGGCAGCATAATGAACGATGCCATATATATAGCCTGCATTTGAGTTCGCGAGATAGTCGAGATTAACACTCCCAGACCGAGCGAACTGAGCAGGAAAACCAGGCTTAAACCTGCCAGCAAGGCAATACTCCCGGCCACTTTCACACCAAACAGGAGCGCGCCAGCCCCCACAGTCATGGCAACATTCAGTAAGGCTACCAATACAAAAGGCAAAATCTTGCCGAGAATCAATTCCCAGGAACGTAAAGGTGTGACAATTAACTGCTCAAAAGTGCCCTGCTCGCGCTCACGCACAATCGCGAAGGCGGTTAGCAACAAGGTCTGGACTTGCAGAATGACTGCCACCAGGCCGGGAATTATAAAATTCATACGTCGCATGTCTGGGTTGTACAAATAGAGAATGTGCGTGTCTATTGGCAGGCTGATAGTCAAGCCCGCTCCACTGCGTTCAAGGCGTTGAATGAGGATTTGTTGCGAAGTCGCCTGGCTTACGGTTTCTGCAGCCAGTTGCGCGGTCTGGGCTACGGTCGGATTTGAACCGTCAATATAAAACTGGACTGTTCCCACTCCGCCGGTGCTGATGTTACGCCCAAAATCTTCGGGGATATAAATACCCGCCTTGACTATGCCAGCATCCAGCAACTGAAGAATTTCATCTTCATTTTGAGCAACGTGGGTGACCAAGTAGAATCCACTTGCGCTGAATTTCTCCAGTAGGGTGCGGCTTGCATCCGTACGCGAGAGGTCAGCTACTGCCAGAGGTAAATCTTCCACGTCGTTGGCTACTGCATATCCCAGCAGCATCAGCATCATTACGGGCATAACAATGACCAATGCCAGCGTACGCGGGTCGCGGATAATATGCAGCCATTCTTTATGAACAATTGTCGCCATACGGCGAAAACCCTGTCCCATGTATGCCTCCTATTCGATTTCTGCCCGCAAACGCAGGCGATTTTCTTTGTTGACCAGGGAAACGAACACGTCTTCCAAAGATGGCAAAACGCGCTCAATCCGTCGGGGGTTAATGCCATTCTGAACCAACGCCTGCCGAATGGCGGGCTCTGCTGTTTCTGCATCGACCAGTACATGGAGCGACACACCATGCGCAGCCACGTCTGTAACTTCAGGCAAGGCTTGTAGAACAGATTCGGCGTTTCCAGGTTGGTCGCAGTCTACTTCCAGCAAAACCCCTTCCATCGCTTCCTTGAGCGAATCGGGGTCGTTTAGCGCGATTAGCCGTGCATTGTACATCATGCCGATTACGTTGCAAAACTCGGCTTCATCCATGTAGTGGGTGGTCGCCAGCACGCTTACGCCCTGCCCGGCGAGGGTATAAATCATCTCCCAAAACTCACGGCGCGAAATGGGGTCCACGCCTGCAGTAGGTTCATCCAGAAACAGCATTGGCGGCTCGTGGACGATGGCGCAAGCCAGCGCTAACCGCTGCCGCCACGCGCCGGAAAGGTCAGCGGTCAGTTGCCTTTCATGCCCTTGCAGGCCCGCCATGTCAATCAGTTCGGTCAGGCGCGGTTTGAATGTCTCACGCTTTACGCCGTAGAGGTTGGCGTAAAAATCCAGATTCTCATATACCGTCAGGTCGTTATAGAGCGCAAATTTCTGCGACATGTAGCCAATGCGCTGCTTTACATCCTCTGCATGCCTCGCGACATCGAATCCCATCACCCGCGCTTCTCCCGAAGTGGGCTTTAGAATTCCACACAACATCCGAATGGTGGTGGTCTTCCCTGCCCCGTTCGGTCCAAGCAATCCGAAAATCTCGCCACGCGGAATTTCAAAACTGACTCGGTCCACGGCTGTAAAATCACCGAACAGGCGCGTCAATTGAACAGCTTCCACGGCGTTCTCTTTACTCATGCCTGCTCCTTCTGCTTTTCCACCAAATATATGAATACATCTTCCATCAAAATACGCGCTTCTCTCAGAATGCTGATTTGCGCCCCGGCTTTTTTCAACTCATCATCGATTCGTGGCATGACCGCATTAGGGTTGTCAACCGACAAGCGCAGGCGGTCGCCGACGGCTCTCCAACTCAACACGCCCTCGGTCTGGTCTGCTACGGCGCGCAATGCGTGCCGTGGTCTGGCTTTAACCTCCACAATTTGGAAGGGCATTTGGTTTTCCAGTTCGATAGGCGCGCCAGTTATAAGCATCCGTCCCTGGTTGATGATGCTCACGGTACTGCACCGCTCGGCTTCATCCATATAAGGTGTGCTGACCAACACGGTTACGCCTTGCTGGATCACCTTTGCAAGCAGATGCCACAACTCACGTCTTGAAACCGGGTCCACACCGGTGGTGGGCTCGTCTAACAGCAAAATTTTCGGTTCGTGGATAAGGGCGCAGGCGAGGGCTAGTTTTTTGCGCATACCGCCTGAAAGGTTCTCACTGCGGCGGGTGGAGAACTCAGAAAGCCGGGCAAACTCCAGCAATTCATCAATACGTTGTTTTTGTTCCCTGGCAGGGACACCGTTGATGTCGGCAAAGAATTTCAGGTTTTCCTTCACGGTCAAATCGGGATATAAACTGAAGGCTTGCGGCATGTACCCTAACAATGCCCGCACATCTTCGGATTGTTTTATTACGTCAAAACCCGCCAGGTGAGCGGAACCGGATGTCGGCTTTATCACGGTGGACAGAATACGGAGGATTGTGGTTTTTCCAGCACCGTCGGGACCGACCAGTCCATAAAGTTGACCGGACTCGACGGTCAGGTCAATCGTATCAATAGCCGGACGGTCCTCTTTTTTTTGCCCGGGATAACGTTTTATAAGTTGAAGAGTTTCAATCGCTATACTCATGTCGCCTTTCCAAAAAGACCAAAGAATTGGGCAAAAATATTATGCCGCGAAGATTGGAGCAAATACATCCTTCATACTATCACCCAACCGGCGGCACAGGCGCGGTTCCATATCCATGACGAGCGACTGGTAACGGCGGATGTGCTCCAGAAAAAGCATATTCCATTCCAAATCACCATTACTTTCATTCGCCAGCAATCCCAGTGTAAAACCACCCAGCAGCATCAGACCCGAGCGGGTAACCGTGCCCTTCAACTCAATAATCTGGGGCAGGTGTTCAGCCAGAACCCGACGTCCCGCTCCTTTGCCAAGCCGCAGGATAACGACGGTCATGACTTCAATACAATAGCGAAGAACATCTGGAACATCCGGCGGCACACGCGCCAGTATTTCCTCTGCCAAAACAATATCATCCAAGCCTCCCCCTCGAATCTTCTCCAAGATTTGTGTCCTGATCTGTTCCCAGTTGCCTGGGTCAGTATCTCCAGCCAATTCATTGAACAACTGGTGGGCGTGCTCCGTTGGCAGAAAGACTATTTCGGAACGCCCAACGACTGGTTTATCAGAATCAAGACGGTATTGGGAAGTCACCAGACCTTTTTCTTCGAACAGGCGCAGCATATCGTACGCTGTGAATGGACTGACCCCAATTCTTTCGGCAAGCGCGGAATAATGAATTGGACCATTCAGTTCGTGATACAGGTCGAGCAGGTGATGAATAAAAGTTTCCTGACGGTGCGTGAGTTTCATATTTGTTTTCCCAAAAAGACCAAAAATTTAGTGGGATTTTACTTCCTCGTAGTAGATAGGTCAAGAAGTGAAGTGCATATAATGGTTTGGACAAGATGGACAAGTTGGATAAGAGCAAATTGACTATTGCATAAAGATGGTCACTTTGTTTCCACCCAAACAAAACCCTTTTAAGTTAAATTGCCGGTTTACAAAATACATTATTTATGTTATTATGTAAACTGAAAAGGAAAAGG
>ENA-UOWE01006059-UOWE01006059.1-activated-sludge-metagenome-genome-assembly--contig:-NODE-6059-length-10797-cov-71.629119_pt1 | contig 10797 bp, 6 predicted proteins | sample MGYA00249841_ERZ761562 | MGnify/ENA primary metagenome ERZ761562 (study PRJEB28883, sample SAMN05720200) | activated sludge metagenome | isolation source: Anaerobic digester | place: Japan... | reverse complement strand
TATAAAAGCTATTAGCAGATAAAACCCGGAGAAAGATTATTTTATTACAACCTGCTTGAGAGTAACTATCTTTCCTGCTTGAGCGATCCGCATAAAATAAATGCCATTAGCTAAATTGCAATTCAGTTTAGAGCTTTGCAGTTTTTTGATGCCCTTTTCTTTATACAGGCATTGTCCCTTCAGGTTATAAAGTTCCACATCAAAGGCAGTTCCATCTTTGCTCTCTAATGTAAAAGAGTCCTTTGAGGGATTGGGATAACAGCAAAAAAGGGGTTTGGGAAGTTCTATATCCTGATTGGAAACATAGCCATTATGACTAAAGACCTCAATGTTATCCAAAAACAAAGCCATTGCATCTACGGAAAGACAACGCCAGGCAAGATAAACATTTTGATTATTCCATGCAGATAAATCGTATTCGTAATTTGTCCACTCAACAGGAACAGCGATATAGGTATTTTGGTGTAAAGGTACAAAAGAAGCAGGTTCGCTATTGATATTGGAAATTAGAACACTTAAGCGTTCCAATCCAAAATTGGCATAAGCAGACCGGGCTTTAAATTGTAGGGAAGAAGCTGTTCCCAAATGAATAACGGGCGAAATCAACCAATCGTTATTAGGAGGTGGAATACAACAAATTGAAGCAAGCATTTTATTACCTTCAAAAGCCGGATGATCCGTTAAAGGAGGAATTGTACTTTGGGGTTCAAAACAAAGCCAACCAGCTGGATTTCCTGCATTGGGGTAAGTTACATTTTGCCAAAAGGAAGTTGGAGCCAAATCCAGGTCCAGATTTTGCCAGTTTGCTATTATTCCAGTAAAAGAAGGACAGGTCTCAAAGCCCTGGAATAATATTCTGTCTGTTCCTCCAGCTGGAATAGTGATTGTTATTACATTGGAAGGAGTGCTTTCCGAGCCCGAAAAACTTACTGCCGTTACATAGTAATAATAACTTAAGCCCTGTTGCACATTGTAATCGTAATAACTTGTTTCAAGGGTTGTTATGTAAAAACTGGCATTCCGGTATATTTTATAATAATGTTGATTTCCGGTTACAGGTGCGTTCCAATTTAATTGAGAGGCAGAACCATTATAGCAACCGGTTAAATTCTGTGGGGGAGATATTTGTTCCGTAATAGTAGTAAAACTCCAGAGGGGAGAAACATATTCACAATTGTTAGCATAACCGGTTACCTGCCAATAATAGGTCTTACCGAATTGAAAAGGTGTTTCCGGTTGCCAATAGGTTAAAGGTGTCTGATCTACCACTTGCAGTAAGGAATCGGAATGCGTTCCCAAAACAAGAGAAAAGCTGTTACAGATGCTTGTCCAGGATAAAGTTGTATCTACGGGAATATTGTTTGATGCATTTGCAGGAATTGGCTGAACGGGAGTGTAATATTGTGCTTCAATTGTGATTTGGAGGTTACTGCGAAAGTTTTTCAAATTCCAGCCGCTTTCTGGAGGAGCTAATGGATCAGGATTGATTTGGGAACTTTGATATTGAATAGCATAATCCAAGGGACAGGAACTACAACTAAAATCATCTGAATTATTGCCATAGCCAATGCTGTTTTCATCAACGGCTACTAATAAAGCATCCATTCCATTGTATAAAAAAGGTGTTTCTAATTCAATAACCAACCATCCGTTTCCTGGTAATCCACCTAAGAAATCCGATTCTTGAAGATTGTTATCATAAACAACTTGCATATCGTTAAGTGGAATCCAGTTTGTTATTTCAGCTATGGGAGTATGTCCCAGCCATATTTTCCAGCTCTTATTGGAATTATAAAACACATTACTGATGACATTGTATTGAAAGCTAAGGGTAGTTATTATACCGGTACAACCTATTTCCGAAGGCAGATAAATTTGCTGTGAATAGCTGAAATGAGCAATCGGTTCAATAGGTAAACCTTTATTCAGTTGATTCTCACTTCCGATAGTAATAACGGTTGCATTTAAACAAGTAGAAAACAAAAAAGCTAAAAATACAAGTTTACGCATATCATCTTTCCTTCATAAGTTATTGGATTTTAACCTGTACTATCATTCTCTACTCTTTCTATCAGAAAACTCACTATTTTATTCCTGCGTTTTACCCTTTCACTTTTTCCCTTAACCTGTTAACCTGGTTAGCTTTTTCTACGGGAAGTTTATTGTAATTTTCTTCACTTCGGGGTATTTTTGCAAGTGTTCACGGATTTCTTCCGCAATATTATCCCGCCATTGATCAAATTTCATTATGTTCATATCAATAGTCACTTCTCCATCCTGAAAGCCAATATACTTCACCATTTTTAGAGAGATAATATCTTCTCCTATTTGCGGATAGATAATTTTTCTCAGTTCCTCTTCTATAGTTGCTTTACCGAAATTGGGAACTTCTTTCAAGCCATGTGCTATTTCGTAATTGGAAATTGCCGATTGTAAAGTATCAGCAGCTAAAACACTGCAGTGAACTTTAACGGGAGGAAGTCCATCCAAAGCATCCATAGCATCGCGCCAGGTAATTTTTTTTGCTTCTTCCAAGGTCTTTCCTTTTGCCATATCGGTAATTATGGAAGCAGTAGCAATATTGGAAGCGCAGCCATAAGAAAGAAAGCTGATATCTGTAATGGTCTTTGTTTTGTCATCAACCTTCAGATAAACGGTTACCTGATCTCCACAGGCAGGACTTCCTTCTGTGGCTACAGCATCAGGATTTTCCATTTTACCTACATTATGGGGATGCATAAAGTGGTCTAAAACCTTTTGTGAGTATTGCATTTTATTTCTCCTTGGTCATTGCTAAATAAAGAGGACTGCGATTGCGCAATTCTTGTGTTATTTCTGCTAATGCCTGAACTGTTTCATCCAGTTCGGCTTTAGTTGTATAACGAGAAACGGTAAATTTCATTGAACCGTGTGACTGAATATGTGTTTTTCCCATTGCCATTAAAACATAATTTGCCTTTAATCCTTCCGAGGCGCAGGCACTTCCCGTGGCAACAGTAATTCCTTTTTGATCAAGCATCATCGTAATTGCTTCACCTTCAATGAAGTCAATGGAAACATTGATATTGTGAGGGGCTCTTTTTTCTCCTCGGGGTCCGTTTAATTCAACATAAGGTATTTCCTTTTCTATTCTGTCCAAAAGGTAATTGGAAAGTTCTCTTAAGTAAGCTGTATTAGCTTCAAAATCACGAAAAGTAAGTTCCACGGCTTTAGCAAAACCGGCAATAAGAGCAATACTTAAACCGCCTGTTTGCAGATTATCCACTCTTTTAACTCCATGAATCAATTGTGCCAGCTTTGTGCCCGTTCTTTGATAGAGTGCACCAATACCTTGAGGTCCGTGTATTTTATGGGCACTGATAGACATTGTGTCTATTCCCAGTTCATTTACCTTCAAAGGAATTTTTCCATAGCCCTGACCTGCATCCAGGTGGTAATAAATTTTATGGTCGGCACTCTCTAAAATAGCTTTTATTTCTGCGAAGGGCTGAATTGTTCCTACCGTATGATTTACGGCAGTAGTCATAAACAGAATTGTATCTTTACGGATAGCACTTTTCAGCTCTTCCAGAGAAATAAAGCCCTCGCTATCGGCAGAAAGGTAAGTTACTTCAAAACCGTTCTTTTCCAGATAGGCAGCATTAGTTAATAAATCAGGATAATCAACAACGGAAACGATTATATGTTTTCCCTGCTGTTTATAGGCATTAGCTAATCCCTTGATAGCTATGTTATTAGCCAAAGTGCCTCCAGAAGTGAAATGGATTTCCTGAGCGCTGGCTTCAAGAGTTTCGGCTATTGTATTCTGAGCATTATTTATCAAGCTATTAGTGCTTTCACCCGTGCTGATAAAAGTTCCCGGAAACCAAAACTTTTTTTCCCAATAGGGTTGCATTTCTGTTAAAACTTCCGGTGCAGGACAGGTAGTTACGCAATTATCAAGATATATTCTTCCCGCTTGCATTATTTTTTCTCCTTTTCAAACATTATAGATTACAGCCAAATTATATGTCTGAAAGTATGCCTTCTTTTCTTCTGCTAAATTTTTCCCAAAACCAGTGTTACAGGCATTTTCCCAGCTGATAAAAGCGCTGGAAATTTGCCGACCTATTATTTTCCGCATCTTTATTTTTCCGGTTTATCCCCTCAAAATGGTCTATGCATAAACCCCCAGCTCTTATTTAATCAACATCATTTTCCGAATTTGAGTATACTTTCCTGCCTGTATTTTGGCAAAATAAATTCCGCTGCTTACAGTTCTGCCGTTGTTATCTTTTCCATCCCAAATCAATTTATGTTCTCCACCGTTTAATATTCCCTGGTAAAGGGTGCGAACTTTTTGTCCTTTAAGGTTATATAAGGAGAGTTCAACTTCCTGAGTTGCAAAAGTATTAAAGGCAATAGTAGTTGTCGGATTAAAGGGATTGGGATAAACGGTTATGTGGGAAATTGGTTTCTGAACCAAGTCACTTACGCTAACAGGATAGTTTGCAACCTTGATCAATCCAGTGTAGGTTCCAGGTTCATTAGGAAAGAAGGTAAAGCTATTTGTATGCTCATAGTTATAGTATTCTGAACCAAGATAAAATTGAACGGTATAATCATTGGGCAGGTCTATATCGCTAAGATTAAATTCCACAGGAGAGGTGGAATTACAAACAAGTTTGAAGTGCCAGATTTTTTCCTGCTGGTTTATTGGAGAAAATGCTTCTCTAAATTCAGCTGAAAGTTTTTTATCCCTGAAAAAGATATCTTCGGGTGCTTCTCTTGTTATAAAAACACTCAAGCCGGGAAATGGTTTCTCGGGAGCAGAAGGTAAATCCAGGTAAAAATCATAACCATCGGTGGCGATTGGATTTGTTCCCAAAACGAATTCATCAGCATTGCTACCGGCAGAAGAAACATTTACTTTAAATTGCCAGAAATTATCAGGTGGGTCAATTTCCGGTGCTTCAAAATAGGGATAGAAACGAAGATAAGTATTTAAGGACTGGTCACCATAGTATTTGATATAAAATGCCTCAAAGGGTAAAATTGTGTCTACTGACTGAAACTTTCCCTCCCGATAGACAAATACGGCTCGGGAAACAAGGTTTTGAGCTATCATTTCACTGTAGAGAAAAGGATTTGTTCCTACCAGAAAGCGTAAACTCTGAACCGGATAACTGCAATAATGAGGATTAGCTATAAAATTCCAACCCGGTTGCAGCGGAAAAGAGTTAATTTCAGTTGGACAAATTTCAGCCGTGGAATTAAAGAAATTTACCGCCGGTGCATTTATCCAATAGGCAATACCAAACAGGAGATCATCATTTTCCTGCCAGGTTCCATCATTAGCTGGAGTTAAAGCAATGGCTCCATTACCGAAAAGAGTTTCTACCGTAGGAGTTAAATCGGGCCAAATTTGGGAGCGCGTTTGCCAGCCAGCTTCATTAGAGTGTAAAATCATCCTGGGAACAAGAGCAAAAGTATATGGCGATACAAATGTTTGGATTAAACCATCAACGGCATAGCAATTGATATAAAAACGGGCTTTTTGCATATCTACATTGGGGGGAATATTGTATATCCAGCTGTTTTGGTTTCCCGGAATATTTCCTGTTAAAAACAAGCTGTCACTTTCATTTTTAACATACAAATCCAGATGGTCAATCAGAAAACTGTTTTGCGCGCTCCACTGGAAGGTAATATTATTGCCACCTTGAAAAAGCTGGTTATTTTGGTTAATATGAGAAATTTTGGGTTGTAGGTTACCCCAATACAAAGTCATAGTTCTTACATTGTTATTGGGGACCATAAATTGATAAGGTCCGCTAAATAAGTTATGCCAAGTTCCGTTTCCCGAATCGTAAATATACAGTTTTTCCGCCCGGTTGAAATTATCTGAAGCAGATAAATAGAGAGGCGTATTCACTTCCGTAGAGCGAATTCTAATCGTCCAGGTTTTCAGGTCTAAAGCAGTATCATAGCCACCTTTAACTTCCCGGGAAAGTGCTGTTCCATTGGAACCCCAATATGCTTCCCAAAAAGCAGACCATACATAACTTGAACCGGAAGGATTGGACTTGGTTATATCATAATAGGCATCCTGGCTATCGGAAGCATAAGGATTTTGAGCAAAGTAAATAGTATCTACCAAAGTGGCAGTAGAGTTAGTAAGAGTTAAATTATGAATAGGTCTAACAGCTGCAGAAACAGGATAATTATAGAAAAATTCCTGGTTATTTACATTCGTGCAGCTGATTATATAATCCCAGTTCTGACCATTAGTAACATTATAATCCCAATAGGTATAGTTAGATACAGATGTATTTGCCAGAGAGGGATTGGTAAGGTAAGAATCAATTAAAGTGTAGTCAGTTTGGGTTGGTGCCTTCCTATAGACCTTATATCCCAGGTTATTAGTTTGTCCTGAAACACCCCAAAAAAGGCGGACTTCATTATCCAAACCGTGAGCAGTAAAAGTATAAATAGTGGCTGGAGCGGGAATTGTAGTTATCTGATTGGAAAGTTCCGAATAATTTCCGTTTTTATCTTTTGAGCGGATTTTGAAGAAATAGCTATTAGAAGAACTCAATCCTGGAACCGTAACACTTTCACAATAGGGTGAAGCTAAAATTGCATTATTGTTCCGATTGTAAATCTGATAATTAGAACCATCAATAGGATTTATGGAATATAGTATTTCAAAGGTATCAAAATCGTAACAATCTACCTTTTGCCAATTTAAGGTGATGGAATTAAGGGATTGATTTTGAATGGAAAAACCTACTGGAGTAGGGGGAATTAAGCCATCATTCATTGCAAACATTTCGTCCATAACGCTTTCCAAATCGTAAACCCAACGCAGATAATACATCCTAAAGTTATCAAAAAGATGGTCAAAATTCCAGCATTGCAATGCTTCATTCCAGCCGTAAAACCATTTATAGGTATTTTCGGTTAATTCATAAGAATTGGGCAATTCATCCATCTCTGTATGGAGAAAGGGATCATAAACATCATAATCTGTTGTTCCGGATTGAGTATACAGCATTTGATGATTTTGGGAATAGGCAGGCAAATCAATATAGTTATTTACCTCATAACAGTGTTCACCATCATCAAAAAGAAACGGATAGAGATCATAATTAACACCATAAAAATCATTCAGATAAACTTCTCTGTGAAAACCTACCGTATTAGCTGGAATCATTATATGGTGACCCTTATTAATCATATCCAGTTTTCGGCTGGATAGATCTCTAATAGGAAGGTTGGGACAGAGACGATTGTATCCTGCTGAAATTTGGACATTAGGATAACCCGGATGATAATTCCAATCGTAACTATGTATTTGAGGAGAAAATTCCCGGATATTAAACTCGGTTCTAATAAGGTCTGCAAACATTTTATAACAGACATTGAAAGGATGATTGTATAAGCGCGTAGGATCAGATAAGGATTTGGAATTATTATAACTACCTTGATTTGTCCATCTTACTTCTCTACCTGCTCCATTGATCAATAAAAATTGGGCATCCCAAATTTGAAATGCCTCTAAAGCAAAAGCAGGAGTAGGAAAATCATCACAAGGATGAGGAACAGTTACAATAACAGGCCTACTCCCTAAAGGATTGTAAAGATACAAACCCCAACCGTAGGCAAAAGCACCGTTTTCATCATCATAAGTATCATCAGTTCCGTTATCATCATAATATTCCGGATTGGGAACTTCACGCAACATTCTATAAGTTATGCCACTGTCCGTATCATTAAAAAGAACAACCTGATAAGGAAATCCGACATCATTAATCGCTGTCTGCGCTTCATCAAAGGAGCCGGCTAAAAATAAGCCCACAATATAATTCCAAGCAGTTAATTGATCATCATTAGGAACTACGAAATCACCAAAACCGTTGGTTTGTCTATCGTAAGGAGCATAAGTATTGTAGCCCTGAATTGCAATACCTTCAGCTAAATGGGAAATCCAATTGTCGTAAGCGCAATTGGGTTCATTTCCATAAAGAAAATGCTTTAGCGAAGCGGTTTCTTGAATTACTCCTGCCAGAGGAAAAACCAGCAGGAGGGTTAGTATTATTATCCAAATCCTTTTCATCAATACTCCCAATTTTTATGGTCTAAGAACTTATAAAAAACATTAATTGAGTTCTTTCAAATTTAGTCAAGAATAATATACAGGAAGAACAACATCCCTTGTAAGTCAGAAGTTATTAGCGTCTTCACAAATTTATTCCTGAACATATCTATTTTGGGTGCTTATAACTACTGACGGCACGACAAATAAAATCAGCATAATCAGCGCATTCTGCGTGATAAATTTATGTTCTTTAGGGTATTTATCTACAAATTTGTAACTTCCTGCAAATCAGTTAATTCCAAGAAGACCCCGTAACACTTCCGTAACACTTCCCTAACACTGCAGTAATCTCGTTACGGGATTGTTACTTATTTGTTACAGGGTTATAAGAAGGTTTTGTCCGGGAAAAATAGGCAGGCAAACTGCAAACCGGGAGTCATTTAACTCTTCCGATTTTGGTGGTTGATGAGGATATCAACCCTCTGCATAACGAGTCCTGATTTGTTTTGCACAAATTTAGCAATCAAGTTATAGGACTGCTAAAAAATCTTGACAAAAAGCCAAGACCGATTATTTTATCTCCAGAAACACAATGAATTAAAATAAGGAGATTAAAACATAATGGCAGACAAGAAAACAAAAGAAAAAGGAAGTTTAAGCATCCATACCGAGAATATCTTCCCGATTATCAAGAAATGGCTCTATTCTCAGCACGATATATTCCTAAGAGAATTGATTTCCAATTCGGTAGATGCCATTGCCAAACGCAAATATGCCGATCCTAATTTCAAAGAAGAGGATATGAAAGTAGAAGTTAAGCTGGATAAAGGCAAAAAAACAATAGAAGTAATGGATACCGGAATTGGAATGACAGCTGAGGAAATAAAGAAATACATCAATCAGATTGCCTTTTCGGGTGCCGAGGATTTTATTAATAAATACAAGGACATCCAGAACAATATGATTGGCCATTTTGGACTGGGATTTTATTCTGCTTTTATGGTTGCCGATAAAGTAACTATAGATTCGCTTTCTTGCACGGAAGGAAGTGAACCCGCTTTCTGGGAATGTGACGGCAGTACGGAATACATTATGAGTAAAGGAAAACGCAAAGAAATTGGAACTACCGTAACTGTTTACCTGAATGAAGAAAATGCAGAATATGCTGATCCCAATAAAATAAGAGATATTCTGGAAAGATACTGTAACTTTATGCCCTATCCAATTATGTTTGAAGGCAAACAGGTAAACCAGAAAGAAGCACTTTGGAACCGTAAACCCAACGAAGTGAAAGCTGAAGAATATATTGAATTTTACAAAAATGTTTTTCACGATTATATGGACCCTGTGTTCTGGATTCATCTGAATGTGGATTTTCCTTTCAATCTGAAGGGGATTTTATATTTTCCCAAATTGCGTAATGAGCCCGATTTCTTCAAAGGAGAAGTGAAACTCTATTGCAATAATGTTTTTGTAGCGGACAATTTAGAAGACCTGATTCCGGAATTTCTTCTGCTCTTGAAAGGCGGAATTGATATTCCGGATATTCCTCTCAATGTCTCCCGCAGTTTTTTACAAAACGATGCCCAGGTGAAAAAAATCAGCCAGTATATAGTAAAAAAAGTGGCTGACCATTTCAATAATACCTTCAAGGAAGACCGCAAGAAATATGAAAGCTACTGGGAAGATATCAATGCCTTTATCAAATTCGGTTTGCTGAAAGATGACGATTTCTTTGAGGCAATGAAGGATATCATTATCTTCAAATCCGCCAGCGGCGACTATGTAACTATTGAAGAATACAAAGCCCGCAATAAAAGCGAAGGTGAAAGGACAAAGATTTGGTATGCAGCCAGTGAAGATACCCAAGTCAGCTACCTGAATTTAATGAAAGAACAGGGTATTGAAGTTGTTTTTCAAACCAGTCCTCTGGATACCCATCTTTATCAACAGCTGGAAAATAAACTGAATAACATTGAATTTGTGCGTATTGATAGCGAAGTTAATGACCTCTTGCTAAATAAAGAAGGGGTTGCAAGTGACTCTGAAGATAAGCTGAAAGAACTATTTTACAAGGCATTAGACCAAAAAGTGGAGGCAAGTTTCAGCAAAGAAAGTTATGCCGATTTTCTGAAAAAGTTTCCTCAAGCTGCAACCCTCTTAAGTCCCTATCTGATTCAAAAAGATGAGCAAACAATCATTAAACCCTTTGAACTGCCGGAAAATGTGCGTAAAGAACTGGGTGCTGAAGCAATGAAAGCCCTTGAAGATAATGCTTTTACCGAAATTAAAGTAGAAGTGAAGAGCTTAAAAAGCCCCGAAATACCTTCAATGATTGTGTTTAGTGAATATATGCGTCGCTGGCATGATATGGATTTGCTGGCTCATCAAAATCCTTCTTCCGATATGCTTAAATACCATACTTTGGTGGTAAACAGGGATAATCCCATAATCAAAAAGATTCTTACCTTTCACGAACAGGGTAAGGATGAAGAAGTTAAAACCCTTTGCTCCTACATTCACGATCTTTCGCTTTTGGAGCAGAAACCTTTCAGCGGCAAAGAACTTAAAAGTTTTATCGCTAAAGCAAATCAGGTGCTTAGTTACTTAAGCGAATAAATAAAAATAATTGCAGGGTTTTTTAATCCCGAAAGTATAAACTACAGGGACTGTATAATGCAGTCCCTGTAATTTTTTTGCCTGCAAAGAGGTGAATA
>ENA-UOWE01006058-UOWE01006058.1-activated-sludge-metagenome-genome-assembly--contig:-NODE-6058-length-10798-cov-3.826212_pt1 | contig 10798 bp, 7 predicted proteins | sample MGYA00249841_ERZ761562 | MGnify/ENA primary metagenome ERZ761562 (study PRJEB28883, sample SAMN05720200) | activated sludge metagenome | isolation source: Anaerobic digester | place: Japan... | reverse complement strand
AAAGAGTAATTTTAGGTAAAAAGTTTTTTATTCATCACGGTGATGGATTGCTAAAAAATGATACTGGTTATAAAATTCTAAAAGCTATTTTAAGAAATAAATTTAATCAATGGTTGTTTTCGCTTGTTCATCCCGATTTCGGAGTATGGCTTGGTTCAGTTTCATCAAATAAAAGTAGATCATATACTTCAAAAAAAGATTATGGTAAAAAGGATAGCCTTTTAGAATATGCAACTAAAAAAATTGAACAAGGTTTTGATTACGTTATTTTTGGGCACATACATAAACTCGTAAAAATACAGATAAATTCTGGTTACTACATAAATTTAGGTGATTGGATTAATAATTATTCTTACGGTGTGTTTGATGGCAACGAATTTAACCTTAAACAATTAAATATAAATGATGAGGGATTAAATGGCAGAAAGTAAACGGGTATTCAAAAATGAAAAAGAGAGAGAAGAATATTTTAATAACCCTGAAACCCGTAATAAAATAAAAAACAAAATTACTCAGAAAAATAAACGAAAAAGAACCATAATAACGGTATTCTCTATATTTTTTACCATATTTATGATTTTATATATATGGTATATAATTTCTGGTTTACCTTCTCTTCAACAATTGGAGAATCCTAAATTTTCTCTGGCTACAATTATTATCTCTGATGATAACGAAATTGTTGACCAGCTTTGCTATCAAAATAGAACAATGATTCCTATTGATAGCATACCTAAACCAATGATAAATGCTCTTATTGCTACAGAAGATATTAGGTTTTATAAACATTGGGGTGTTGATGTTTTTAGATTTATTAAATCTAGGGTTAAACAGTTATGGAGAATGCGTGAAGGTGCCAGCACTATTACTCAACAATTAGCAAGAAACCTTTACTTAACAGCCGAAGTATCAATAACAAGAAAAATTCGTGAATGGATAACTGCTTTACAAATTGAAAGAACCTATACTAAAGATGAAATATTGGCTTTATATCTTAACTTGATGTACTTCGGTCGTGGTGCTTATGGAGTTGAAGCAGCTGCTCAAGCTTACTTCGATAAACCTGTCACACAACTAAATTTATCTGAATGTGCATTTTTGGTTGGTATTCTTAAAGGTCCTGAAAATTATGACCCCGAAGAAAATCAGCAGAGAGCTATGGATAGAAGAAACCTCGTCCTTAAACAAATGCTCAAATTGAATTATATTAACGAAAAAACATACAACCAGATTTATGATGAACCCATTGTAACAAAATCTTCTCTGGCATCATCTGGAATTGCTCCTCATTTTTCTGAAATGATTAGACAGCAACTTCAAAGAGATCCTCGTTTGCAAGGCTATGACATCTATCGTGATGGATTAAAAATCTATACAACTCTTGATTCAAGAATGCAGATGGCTGCTAACAAAGCAGTTGAAGAACATATGCAAATTACACAAAAACAATTTGATGCCTCTTGGAACTGGAAAAATTACTCGAAATTACTTGAAGAAAATGTTAAAAAAGAAATTTTGAAAACTCCGCTATATCAAAGTGCACCAAATGAAGATGAGAGAAAGAAAATTATTCATAAGTTATCACACGATCAAAAATTTATTGATTCAGTTAAAAAAGAATTAACAACTATTCAGGTAGGTTTCGTTGTTATAGATCCCAAAACTGGTGCAATAAAAGCTATGGTAGGCAACTCTAATTATAAAAAATTTAGATATGGATTAAATCACGTAACTCAAATAAGAAGGCAACCAGGTTCTGCTTTCAAACCTTTTACATACTTAGCTGCAATCGAAAACGGTTACTCACCAGCATATAGATTACCTAATGAAAGGATCCAGATACCAGACGGTTCAGGTAAAGTATGGTCTCCGGGTAATTCTGATGGAGTATACGGTGGTATATTATCATTACGAGAAGGGTTGAAAAATTCTGTCAACTTAATTGCAGCAAGAGTTATAACTGAACTTACCTCTCCTCAAGAAGTTATAAAATGGGCTCATCAGCTTGGTATAAAATCACCTTTACCTGAAGTATATTCTTTGGCACTTGGAACATGTGAGGTTTCTCCACTTGAAATGACATCTGCGTTCTGTAGTTTTGCTGCCGAAGGTTACCATGCTGAACCCTATGCAATTACTCGAGTAGAAGATAAAAATGGCAAACTAATTTTTCAAAATAGACCAATCGTTCAAGAGGTTCTTTCAAAAGAATCTGCATATATTATTACTTCAATGTTAGAAGATGTTGTTAATGGTGGTACCGCGACAAGTGGTATTAGATCATTTTTTAGCTATCCTGCTGCTGGTAAAACAGGAACAACACAACTAATGGCTGATGCATGGTTTATTGGATTTACCAAACAGCTTGCTGCAGGAGTATGGGTTGGATTTGATGATAATAGAATTCATTTTACAAGTATGGCTTATGGTCAGGGTGGTAGAGCTGCAGCTCCAATTTGGGGAAGATTTATGAAATATATATATTCGGACCCTACGATAAAGTATCTTTCCCCTATTCCTTTTACTCCTCCTGAAGGTGTTGAAAGAGTTCAAATTTGCGCTGAATCTGGTAAAATTGCAGGACCTAATTGCACTAATGTAACTGAAGATTGGATAATAAGTTCTAAAAGACCAGAAGTTTGTGACGGTAACCATTATAAAAAAGGAAGTAATCATACAAACGAGGAAAAACCCGCTACTGGTTTTTAGTAATAAGTACTTTTACTTATAAAGAAAATAAAAAAACTTGAATAACTAAAAATCAGAATAAACATTGATTATAAATAGCAATCAAAATACAAAAAAGATTTGTTTTTGTATCTCATAATTATTTAATTTGAAAATGAAAAATAAGTTTCTTATATTTATAAAAACAAGATCATTTATGAAAAACATTACAAAATTTATTTTACCATTTGTGGTAATTCTCTTAATTTTAGATTATTCCGGTTGCTGGAGATTAAGAGGAGAAAAGATTAGAATAGGTGTCAGTTTTGCCGATACTAACAACGTAGAAATTAAGCAAATTATTAAAGGTTTTTCATTGGCACCTGATAGCATTAAGAAACAATCTGAATTATTTATTGTTTCTGCAAATAATGATACAGCTGAACAAACAAGACAAATTATCGATCTTATAGATGAAAAGAAAATAGATATTTTAATTTTAAATTGCGTTAATGAATTAAGAGCAAGAGAGTTTTTAAACAAAATTGAAAAAGAAGATATACCAGTTGTCTCAATTCTTAACATACCCTTAAGCAGGCAGGTTTATGGATATCTTACACCAGATTATTTCCTTACCGCTAAATATCAATCTCAATATGTAATCGATAATACTCTCGGACAAGGGAATGTTATTATTCTTGCTGGCAATTCATTTTCTGATATGTATACAACACTTACCTACAGAAATATAGACTACTTAAAAAAATTTCCTGATATTAACATTGTCTTTCAAAAATTCTACAACTACCCAAACGAAATTGAAAAGGATGTCGATAGCATCTTAAGAGTATATAACAATAATATAAAAGCTATAATTGCAAATGATGATAATATTATTTTAAAAGCCGTTGAGGTATTAAAAAAGAAAAAACTAGAAAAAAAGATAATCACCGTTGGAGCAGGGTGCACACCTGAAGCCGTTAAATCTATTTTAAATGGTGAGCTATCTATGAGTGTAGACTTAGGTTATGAAGATTTAGGCGTGCAAGCACTAACAGCGGCAGTTGATATGATGAACCTAATAGCCTTAAAAGATAACGGCTTAAAGTATAAAAATGACGAACAGAAAGTTTCATGGATTTTATCAAAAGTAAAATCATACAATCAAAAAAATATAAAATACTTATTTGAGCAGGGTAATAAGTATTCAAAATCAGATTTTGGTCTTAAATAAAAATCAAGGAAAAGATGTCAAAAGGTAAAATTTTAGTTGTCGATGATGAAGAAATATTAAACGATTTATTGAGCAACCATTTACAAAATCAGGGCTATACTGTAACTAAAGCCTATGATGGCTTAACCGCAACTGAACTGGTTGATAATAACGATTATGATATAGTAATTTTAGATGTATTTCTTCCAAAAAAGCATGGCTTAGATGTATTAAAGCATATTGTAAAAACGGGGAAAAATATTCAGGTTATAATGGCAACTGGCTATAGCGATATCTCATCTGCTGTTGAATCTTTAAAGATGGGTGCTTTCGATTTTCTTCTGAAACCATTCGACATGAATGTGTTAAAAGATTTACTTGAAAGAGCAATTAAAAAACGTGAAGAAATACTCAAAAATCAAAGCGCAACTAAAATGATTCCCGGTGTAGATCTTATTGGAGAAAGTAAACCTTTTAAAAAACTTCTGGAGAAAGCTGAAGTTGCCGCACAAACAAACTCACCTGTCTTAATTTTAGGACCAAGCGGAAGTGGGAAAGATTGCATTGCTCAGTTTATCCACTCAATGAGTAGTAGAAAGAATCATAGTTTTGTACCAATTAATTGTGCTTCTGTTCCTCTAACCTTGCTCGAAAGTGAGCTCTTCGGATATGAAAAAGGTGCTTTTACTAGTGCTTTTTCTGCAAAATTAGGATTGGTAGAACAGGCTGATTTAGGTACTCTCTTCCTTGATGAAATTGGTGAAGTGCCCCTTGAAATGCAACCTAAACTATTGCGCTTTATTGAAACTGGAGAATTTAGAAGAGTTGGAAGCACTAAGACAGAGAAAGTTGATGTAAGAATAGTTGCTGCCTCAAACCGCGACCTCGAAGCTGAAGTAGACAACAAAAGATTTAGAGGTGATTTATACTATCGTATAAGAGTAATTACACTATATGTCCCTTCATTAAAAGAAAGAAAAGATGATATCCCATTATTAGCTGACTATTTTCTTAAAAAGTCCACTGATGCTAAAAAACAATTATCTGAATCAGCTCTAAAAAAACTTATGTCTTATGATTATCCAGGTAATGTAAGAGAGCTCTCCAACATTATAAAAAAAGCTGAAATTACTTCAAATTCTGACATAATTACTGATAAAGATATATTCCTTCCAGAACAAACTATTGAACAAATTAAAACTCAACTTGCTGATAACACAGATTACTCACTTTCAGAAATGGAAAAAAAACATATTGAAGAAGTATTGAAGAATAACAATTGGAATAAAAACAAAACAGCAGAAATACTTGGTATATCTTTAAAAACCTTATATACTAAATTGAAAGAATATGGGATAAGTATGAATAACCCAGAAAAATAATTTTCTTTTATAGTTAAAAGTATTCATAATAAAAAACCCTCTTTCGAGGGTTTTTTTATTTTCTTATTTCTTATTTTTTCTGTACTCCTTCAAAGCATTTTCTACTCTTTTTACAAGATCTTCAGGAATGAGTGAACCTGCTAAACTATGTCTTGCTCTTTCTCCAATTTCTTCATATTCCTTTAAGACCTTTGAATCTGGTTTTATAAGCTTTAACCCCTTTTGTTGCATTATTGATAATGATTTTTCGTTATCCTTTCTGCTTAGCTCTGTTAGTTTTCTCATATAATATTTGCCATTTCTTAAAAGGATCTCCCTTAAATTCTCTGGTAATTTATCCCACATAGATTTTGATATGAGAACTGAACCAGCACTATTAGCTAATGGTACATCAAGTATATATTTGGCTTTTGTGAACCATTGTAATGATATACCTGCAAGTGGAGATGTATAAAAAGCATTAATTAAACCAGTTTGTAATGAAGTATAGACGTCTGTTAAAGATAGTGGAATAGGAGTTATTCCAATTGCTTTAAAAGCTGATTCGGCAACTGGATCGCCTTGCCAAACCCACATCTTTGTATTTTTTAAATCACTTGATTTGTATATTGGAGTATTGGTAAACACATATACAAAACCAACTTCAGCCCAACCAAGCAAAACAAAACCATTTTCAATGAATGCGTTTGAAAATTCCTGATCAAACTTATTGTATATATAATCAATTTCATCATAAGTTTTGAATAAAAAAGGAGCATCAAGAATCCTTACTTTCTTTGTAATTTCACCCATTCCTACCCCGGTAAAACCAGCAGAGTGATATTGCCCTAATCTAATTTTTCTTATTACATCTTTCTCATCTCCAGCTACTCCACCACCATAAATCTTAAACCCTATTTGATTCCCACTTTCTTTTCTGATAGCAGCATCATATTCTTTCATTATATTCATCCATGTGCTACCTTCAGGAGCTACAGTTGCAAAACGTATTACATATTTTTGTGAATATGTTAATAAAGGTAATAAAAAAGCAATTAATAATATTTTTATTGTTTTCAAGATTAACCTCATTTATAATTCAAAAATAATTTTCTATATTATTAAGTAAAAATTTCGCCTTATTTTTTGCTAAAACATTTGGAAGAACCAGATCTTTATCTATATCAGCTGGTGTATCCAATACTTTAGTTAGTAAATTTTTAAATAATTCTTCATCTTGAGAAGCTACAGCATACATTTTAGCATAATAAACATAAACCATCAGAAACTTACCTTTATTAATACTAATACACTTCTCAAAATGTTCCTTAGATTTGGCTAAATTACCACCTAATGCTGGTGGCATCTTCGCAAGTACAGTACCAAAATACATATGAGCAGATCCGTAATAATAATTTTCATCATTATCAAGTACAAATTGCATCATTGAATTCACTTTTGAAAAATCAGATATTGCCTCAGGATCACTCAAATTAAGATTTATATAATTCCCCCAATTATATGCAGTCCAGAAAATATAAGGCACATCATCTTTAGTAAATTTCTTTAAAACTTTTTCAAAATCTTCAAGGCTCCCATTTTCAACTTCTTTGAAACCCTCTTTTTGCCTCAAAATTCTCATTCCATACTCTTTTCCACGCCAATATAGGTTGCTCGCTCTTTCTGTAAGTGAATCTTCTAAATATCCTAAGGAATAACTTCCATAACCCATAGATGCAAAAAGCAGTAATTTTTCATTGCTGGGATCAACACCAATAAAAGTTTCGATTAACTTTACATTGCTTAATAAACTTATTTCCGCGATATGAGTATCATTCTCCTGCATTATTGCATCCATTCCATAATCCATCATATTCGCTATTTTTCTTACTGCATATTTCTCAATTGAACAAGCAGAGAAAATAAAAATTATCAAAAAAGGGATAATATACTTTTTCATATAACCTCATTATACAAAAACTTATTTACCAATATATTTAAAATACGATTATTAAACAATATAATAAAAAAGTATTTTTCAATTTATAATGAAAAATAAAAGAAATAAATTATAACTTAATAAAAAATTGTTTTATCATAAATCATATATTCTGCTAACTATATTGATTTACATCATAACATAACATTGACTTGGAAATAACGAAAATTTTTCATATTTTTGAATCAATTAATTATTTCGAGGTAAAAATGTACGATAAAATAAAATCCGCAAAAGAAAATTGGGAAAAAACAAAAGTAGAAAATTTTATCAAAAAAATTCCGGAAAGAAAAAATAAATTTGAGACGGATTCTCAAATAGAAATTGAAAGATTATATATTCCAACGGAAAAATCTTATGATGATATTGGTTTCCCCGGCGAGTATCCTTATACTAGAGGTCCATATCCAACTATGTATCGAGGAAGATTCTGGACAATGAGACAATACGCAGGTTTTGCTGACGCGGAAGAATCAAATAAAAGATATAAATTTCTTTTGAATGAGGGAACAACAGGCCTTTCTATTGCATTTGATTTACCTACTCAAATTGGTTATGACTCTGATCACCCAATTGCAAAAAGCGAAGTAGGTAAAGTTGGTGTAGCAATCGATTCATTAAGAGATATGGAAATTCTTTTTGATGGCATAGAGTTACAAAAAATTTCTACCTCTATGACCATCAATTCAACCGCCGCTATTTTACTTGCAATGTATGTTACCATAGCCAAAAAACAAGGAGCTGATTTAACTAAAATATCAGGAACAATTCAGAATGATATATTAAAAGAATATATAGCACGTGGCACTTATATTTATCCACCAAAAAGTTCTATGAGATTGACAACAAACATATTTGAATGGTGTAGCAAAAATTTACCTTCATGGAATCCAATTTCAATAAGTGGATATCATATCAGAGAGGCAGGCTCTAATGCAGTTCAAGAAGTTGCTTTTACTATCGCAAATGGAATAGAATATGTTTCCTCAGCTGTTAAATCTGGTCTTGATGTAGATTCTTTTGCATCAAGATTGTCTTTCTTCTTTAATGTACATAATAACTTTTTTGAGGAAATCGCCAAATTTAGAGCCGCTAGAAGACTATGGGCTAAAATTATGAAAGAAAGGTTTGGAGCAAAAAAAGAAGAATCTTGTAAGCTAAGGTTCCATTCACAAACAGCAGGTTCTACACTAACCGCTCAACAAATAGATAATAATATTGTTCGTGTTACAATTCAAGCTTTAGCTGCTGTGCTTGGTGGAACGCAAAGCTTGCATACAAATGCAAGAGATGAGGCTCTATCTCTTCCAACAGAAGAATCAGTTCAAATTGCTCTAAGAACACAACAAATAATAGCTTATGAAAGTGGTGTTACAGATACTATAGATCCTTTAGCTGGCTCATACTTCGTTGAAGCTCTTACAGATGAGATCGAAAAAAGAGCTGTTGAGTATATAAAGAAAATTGATGATATGGGTGGTTCAATTAAAGCTATAGAAAAAAATTACTTCCAGAATGAAATTGCCTCTGCTTCTTATAATTATCAGCAAAAAATCGAAAATCAAGAAAAAATTATTGTTGGTATGAATAAATTTAAAACAGATGAAAACATAAAACAGAAAACATTCTCAATAAATCCCGAAGTTGCTAATAAACAAATAAGCAAACTACAAAAATTAAAATCAGAACGAGATAATAATAGAGTTATAAAATCTTTATCAGACCTAACAGAAGCCGCCAAATCCGAAAATGAAAACCTTATGCCTTATATTATCTTTTGCGTAGAAAATTATGCTACATTAGGAGAGATATCTGACGCATTAAGAAAAGTGTGGGGTGAATACAAAGGATAATTTATTTTTTAATCGGGAGTACTATTTCTACTACTACTCCCGATTTATCTTTTCTATTGTATATACTGCATTGCCCTCCAGCACTCCATACAATTGTAGCCACAGAACTTAGCCCAAGACCAATACCAGGAATATTACCGGTAAAAATTTTTTCTACCTGAAAATAAGGTGCCCAAACTCTTTTTATGTTTTCTGGTGGTATATGTTTGCCATCATCTGTTACTAAAAGCACAAATTCATTATCTTTATTAACGTTTACCTCGATTCTTACCAAAGGATCATTCTTTGGGTGAAATTTCTTAGAATTTTCAAGAAGTTCATATAAAATATATTCAAAAGCTCTTTCAGAAATTGGTAAAAGGATATTCTTTTTTATATGATTAATTAATTCCACAGGTTTAATATTAATGCTTTCAGTAGTAATATTAATCAATTTTTCAATATCCGATAAATCAAACCTATCTTCATAGGCAATTAGACGCATTGCTTCCTGATGTGCAAGTATGTCTTCGATTGTGTCATATAATCTTCTCAATCCATTAAAGACTTCAATAAAATACTCTTTCAATTCATTTTGAGAAAGGTCAATCTTATCATATTGTGAAATAATTTCCATTCCACCCAATACACTTGTCATCGGTGTTCTAAGTTTGTGATATATCATACTCTGGAAACTTCTCATTCTTGCTTGAGAGTACTTTTGATTTGTAACATCTTTCATTCTAATAATTTTTTCGCTCTTCTCATATTCAGGAATACTAAATATCTCAATCTCTAACCACAATGCACCGATAAATTGACTTTCTGGTCTTACAAAATAAAGGTTTACGCCTTCACTTTTGCAATTTAACCAATCTCCCCAAAATTCTTTTGGTTCAAGGTTATATTGCTCTAAAACAATATCTTTAAACTTCTTTTCAATTACCTCATTGTGATTTTGTGGTAAATTTAAAAATAATTTTGCTTGTGAATTTAGATATACTATCTTATCATTTTTATCTACAATAACATATCCGTTATCTGATCTTTCAACTACCCATTCGAATTTTTTTCTTTCAGTAATAATTTTTCTAAACCTATTCAATTTAGCTATTGCTTTAACCCTTAGCTTTAATTCTTCATTATCAAAGGGTTTGGTTAAAAAATCATCAGCCCCAGCTTCTATCCCTTTCTTATGCGATTCTTTATCATGTAATGAGGTTATTATTATTATAGCAACATTTTCAAGTTTATTATCATCACGTAACTTCCTGCATACTTCAAAACCATTGATATCTGGCAACATAATGTCAAGTAAAATGATATCAGGTATCACTTCTTTAGCAATACTCAAACCATCTTGCCCTTTTTGAGCGGTAAAAATTAAATAATCTTCCTTTTTTAAGGTGCTCTCTAAAAGTTTGCTACTAATAGGATCATCTTCGATAATTAAAATAGTTGTTTTTCTATTTAAATCATCTATAGATTTTAATAGATCTTTATTAGAGTTATTCTTAAGCATTTATACCTCTTTCTTCAGCTTTTGAATCAATAAAATTTATTATCTTTTGAATTTGAAATTCTAATTCTTCAATTAATTCCATAATTTCTGATTCATCATTATCTCTACCCTTGAATTCAATTTTTTTAGCAACCTCATAACCTTTTAAAGAACCAAGATTGCCCAATGCTCCCTTAAACCTGTGAGCAACTTTTGTAATGTGAA
>ENA-UOWE01006052-UOWE01006052.1-activated-sludge-metagenome-genome-assembly--contig:-NODE-6052-length-10806-cov-6.427495_pt1 | contig 10806 bp, 10 predicted proteins | sample MGYA00249841_ERZ761562 | MGnify/ENA primary metagenome ERZ761562 (study PRJEB28883, sample SAMN05720200) | activated sludge metagenome | isolation source: Anaerobic digester | place: Japan... | reverse complement strand
CACCAGGACTCCCACGGCGGCGGTGGGCTCATCACGAACGGTGCGACCCAATGGATGACCGCCGGTGGCGGCATCCTCCACATCGAGACGCCGCCCGAGGAGCTGGTCGTCAGCGGCGGCTTGTTCCACGGCGTGCAGCTGTGGGTGAACCTCCCGGCCAAGGACAAGATGATCGACCCGGCGTACCAGAACCTCGAGGCCGACCTCGTCACACTGGTCAGCTCGCCCGACGGTGGGGCGCTCGTCCGCCTGATCGCCGGCGACGTCGACGGTCACACCGGTCCGGGCGGCACCCATACCCCGATCGTCATGGCCCACGTCACCGTGGCGCCCGGTGCACAGGTCGTCGTCCCGTGGAATCCGCAGTTCAACGCGCTCGCCTACGTCCTCGGTGGTGGCGGCACCGTCGGCGCCGAGCGTCGCCCGGCCGTGACGGGCCAGTTGGCGGTGTTCGGGGCCGGTGACACGATCACGCTCGGTGGCGGCGCCGGCGAGCGTGCCGGTGAGCCGATGGAGGTGCTGCTGCTCGGTGGTCAGCCGATCCGTGAGCCGATCGCCCAGTACGGTCCGTTCGTGATGAACACCCGCGCCGAGCTCGCCCAGGCGATCGACGACTTCAACAACGGCCTACTCGGACTCGTGCCGACCGACGGGCTCCACCCCTACCGCGGGCCGCTGGGCTGATGGAACTGCTCGACAGCCGCGCCGCCACGGTCGGCGGGACGCCGGTCACCCGGCTGCTGCCCAAGCGCGCCCATCGCACCGTTGGTCCGTGGTGCTTTGCCGATCACTTCGGTCCCGTCGACCTCGGCCCCGCTCCCACCCGGGACGGGGCCATGGCCGTCGGGCCCCACCCCCACATCGGCCTCCAGACGGTCACGTGGCTGTTCGCCGGCGAGGTCCTCCACACCGACAGCGTCGGGAGCGAACAGCTCATCCGGCCCGGTCAGCTCAACCTGATGTCCGCCGGTCGCGGCATCTCCCACGCCGAGGAGAGCCCGGACGATGCCGCGGGTGAGATGCACGGCCTCCAGCTGTGGGTTGCGCAGCCCGATGCCACCCGGTGGTCCGAGCCCGAGTTCCAGCACCTGGCCGAGTTGCCGGTCGTCGAGCTCGGCGAGGCCACCGCCACCGTGCTCGTGGGTGAGCTCGCCGAGGCGCGTTCGAGCGCCCGAGCCGACTGGCCGATGATCGGCACCGACGTCGTCGTGCGCGGCGAGGCGGAGGTTCCACTCGACCCGACGTTCGAACACGCCGTGCTCGTCATGTCGGGGTCGCCGGCCGTCGACGGGCAGCACGTCCCGGTCGGCACGACCGCGTACCTTGCTCCGGGCCGCCCGTCGGTCACACTCGGCGGGCCGGCACGCGTCGTCATCCTCGGTGGCGCCCCGTTCGAGAGCACCATCGCGATGTCGTGGAACTTCGTGGCTCGAACGACCGAGGAGATCGACTCGGCCTACGCCGATTGGGCCGCCGCCGGTGCCCGGTTCGGCGAGGTGCGCTCAGAGCTCGCTCGGATCCCCGCCCCCGCTCACTGACGCTCTGGTTTTGTCCCGCGATCCGATCGGCGAACCGCACGATTTGCAGGGCAGAACGTCTGTAGGCGGGAACGACCTGCAGGTCAGATCCATGCGTCAGGGCCTACGCTCGGGCAACCGAGCGCACGCACCCGAGGGGGGACCTCATGGCCGCGACGACCACACCGTCAGCTTCGAGCCTGGCGGACATCGACCTGTTGAGTCGCGACGTGTTCGCAGATCGTGTCCCTCACGAATGGTTCGAGCGCCTCCGCGCCCAGGCTCCGATCCACCACCACCCCGAGCCCGATGGCCCGGGCTTCTGGGCGTTCACGTCGCACCGCGACGTCGGGGCGCTCAACCGCGACTGGCACACGTTCTCCTCGGAGCACGCACTCGGCGGGGTGGTGCAACTGGAGGAGCCGACGCCCGAGCAGGCCGTCCGCCGCGCCGAGATCGGCGACGCCGGCCGGCTCATGTTGGAGATGGACCCGCCGGACCACACCCGGTTCCGCAAGCTCCTGAACCGGGGCTTCACGCCCAAGGTCATCCGTTCGCTCGAGGACCACCTTCGCCTGATGAGCGAGCGCATCGTCGATCGAGCCATGGCGGCCGACGGCGGCCGGTGTGACTTCGTCGTCGATATCGCGGCCGAGTTGCCGCTCGAGGCGATCGCCGAGTTCCTGGGTGTGCCGTTCGAGGACCGCCACAAGATCTTCGACTGGTCGAACCGCCTCATCGGCACCGACGATCCGGAGTATGCGGTGAGCGAGGACCTCCTCAACGAGGCGCTGGTCAGCATGTTCATGTACGCCAACGACCTCGGCACCGATCGGCGCACCGACCCTCGCGACGACATCGTGTCGAAGCTGATCCACGAAGTCGTCGATGGTGACCAGCTCACCGAGATGGACTTCAACCAGTTCTTCCTCCTGTTGTCGGTCGCCGGCAACGAAACCACCCGCAACGCCTTGTCGCACGGGATGACCGCGTTCCTGGCGAACCCCGACCAGTACCGTCTGCTCCTCGACGACCCGTCGCTGATCGACAGCGCGGTCGAGGAGATCCTGCGCTGGGCGTCGCCGGTCATGTTCTTCCGCCGGAACGTCACGACCGACACCGAGTACGACGGGCACCAGCTGAAGGCGGGCGACAAGGTCAGCCTCTGGTACATCTCGGCCAACCGGGACGAGTCGGTGTTCGACGACCCCTACCGGTTCGACATCACCCGGGACCCGAACCCCCACATCGCGTTCGGCGGTGGTGGCCCCCACTTCTGCCTGGGCGCGAACCTGGCCCGTATGGAGATCCGGCTCCTGTTCCAGGCGCTCGTCGATCGGGCGCCGAACATCGAGCAGCTCGGCGAGCCCGAACGACTGCGCTCGAACTTCATCAACGGCATCAAACACCTGCCGGTGCGACTCAGTTCCTGACCGACCCGACCGGGGCCGGAGCCGAACGCTGCCTTCAAGACGGCAGCGCTGGTCAGGCCAGGAGCGCGGGGACCTCGCGCACGAGGAACCACACCGCGAACCCGACGAGCAGGAACCCGAAGGCGCCGCGCAGCTTGTCGGTCGCGAATCGCTTCGACGCGAGGGCGCCGACCCAGGCGCCGGGGATGAGGCCGAGGGCGAACACCAGTGACACGGCCCAGTCGATGTCACCGATGGCCGCGTGGGTGATGAGCGTCGGGATGGTGAGCGCCGACGCGACCACGAGGCTGGTGCCCGTGGCCCGGTTCATGTCGAGGCCGACGGCGAGGAGGAACAGCGGCACGAGGAGGAAGCCGCCACCGTTGGCGAGCAGGCCCGACGAGAAGCCGATGACGATCGCCGAGGCGCCGAGCAGGCCGGCGTGGTCGTGGGCCCAGACGGGTCGGGTGGCGTCGGGGTCGACGGGGCGGAGCACCCGCAGCCCGATGAGAAGGAGGACGGCGCCGGAGATCGCGACGAGCACGGGGCCCGACACCCACTGGCTGGCGATCGCGCCGACGATGGCGGCGGGGAATGCCCCGGCCACCGTGCGCTTGGCGACCCACCAGTCGACCTTGCCGTCGCGGGAGTAGGACCACGCACCGGTCATCGACCCGGGAAGGAGCGCCGGGAGAGGGCCAGCGACTGCGGCCATACCGGGCACACCGAGGAGGGCGAGGAGCGGCGTGGCGAATGCCGAGCCGACGCCGAAGAGGCCGTAGAGCACACCGACGGCCAGTCCGGCGGTGCAGATGAGGGGAACCGAGGCCATGGGTGCATGGTCGACGACGCCGATCGATTCGTCCAAGATGAGATGTGGATTGAAACGATAGGATCTACCTATGGATCTCCGGCAGCTCTCGTATGTTGTCGCCGTGGTCGACCACGGCGGCTTCACGAGGGCGGCCGAAGCGCTGCACGTTGCGCAACCCTCGCTGTCCCAGGCCATCAAGGCCCTCGAGACCGAGGTGGGCGTCGCCCTGTTCGACCGGGTGGGTCGACAGGTCCGACTCACCGCGGCAGGGAGAGCCCTCCTCCCCGCGGCCCGCCAAGCGTTGCACGACGTCGAGATCGCCCGCGAGGCCGTCGACGCGGTCCGTGGACTCGGGCGCGGCCGTCTCGACCTGGTGTCGCTCCCGACGCTCGGCGTGTCACCGGTTGCGGACTTCATCGGGGCGTTCCGGACCCGGAACCCCGACGTCACCGTGCGGCTGGTCGAGCCCGACGAGGTGGGCGCCGTCGCCGCGAACGTCGCGGGCGGTGAGTCCGAGATCGGCTTCACCGAGCTGCCGATCGCGGACGAGCGGCTGGTGACGATCGAGCTGTCGGGTCAGGAGTACGTCGCCGTGCACCACCGGTCGGTCGAACGGGGTTCGCTCGTGTCGGTCCCCCAGCTCGCCGAACTCCCGCTCGTGACGACCACCCCGGGTACGTCGACGCGGCGCCTGATCGACGAGGCCTTCCGCCAGTCCGGCGTCGCCCCACGCATCGCCATCGAGACCGACCTGCGAGAGGTGATCACGGCGATCGTCGAGGCGGGAGGTGGCTACTCGATCCTGCCGAGGACCGTGGCCGAGCGGATGGCGGCGCGGGGGTCGGGCGATGTGCGGGTCGCCGAGATCATCCCGACGATCTCGCGGCGTATCGGCGTCGTCCACCGGCAGGGCACCTTGTCGCCGGCCGGTCGGGCGTTCCTCGACCTGGTCCTTCGTTCGCTGCCCCCGGACTGAATCCCAGGCGCGGGCGTCGGCGCGTCAGCGCCGGTGCGTGGGGAGCGGGCTCCGGTCGGTCGCGCCGGGGCCGGCGACGGCCCGGACGTCGCCGACCGAGAGGCGCTCACCGCAGGCGCTGCAGCTGGGTACCACCGTCACGACGTGGTCGCAGGTCGTGTGGAGGAGCTCGATCGGCGGGCCGTCGGGCGCGGCCCACGTGTCGCCCCACTGCTTCATCGCCTGAATGACGAACCAGAGGTCGCGGCCCTTGCGGGTGAGGACGTAGTCGAAGCGTGGCGGGTTGTCCTGGTACGGCTGGCGCTCGACGACGCCGTTCTCGACGAGCAGTTCGAGCCGCTGCGTGAGGACGTTGCGGCTGATGCCGAGCCGCTCCTGGATCTCGTCGAAGCGGCCGACCCCGAAGAGGAGGTCGCGCACGATGAGCGGTGTCCACCAGTCGCCGATGACCTCGAGGCACTGCGCCACCGAGCAGTTCATGTCCTTCACGCTGGTTCGCTTCATGACGTTCCTCTCATGTTCGGGGCCATCGTAGCAGTGGGTTGCTTCAAAGGACTAGCTCTCCTATGGTTAGTTCTGTCAAACAACTCACTGGGTTGAGAACGGAGAAACGTCATGGCAGATGCAGTGATCATCGATGCGGTGCGGACACCCCTCGGGCGCGGCAAGCCAGGAGGGATCCTGTCGAGCACACACCCCGTCGAACTCCTCGCCCACACCCTGCGCGCCGTCGTCGAGCGCAACGGCCTCGATCCGGAGGTGATCGACGACGTCATCGCCGGCAACGTCACCCAGGTCTCCGAACAGGCGTTCAACATCGGGCGACGCGCCGTGCTCGCCGCCGGCTACCCCGAGCGGGTCCCGGCCACGACCATCGACCGCCAGTGCGGTTCGAGCCAGCAGGCGATCCACTTCGCTGCTCAGGCGATCATGTCCGGCACCCAGGACGTGGTCGTCGCCGCAGGGGTCGAGTCGATGAGCCGGGTCCCGATGGGCTCGTCCGCTCTCGGAGCCGCCGACCTCGACGGCCCCTCCTTCGACGAGCGCTACCCCGACGGCCTCGTGTCCCAGGGCATCGCCTCGGAACTCATCGCCGCCAGGTGGGGGCTCAGTCGCGCCGAGGTCGACGAGTTCGCCCTCCGGTCGCAGGTCAACGCCGCCGCGGCACGCGACCGCGGCCGGTTCGACCACGAGATCGTGCCCCTCGAGGTGGTCGGTCCCGACGGTGACCTCCAGCTCGTCACGAGCGACGAGGGCATCCGCGAGTCGACGATCGACGGCCTCGCCAAGCTGCGCCCTGCCTTCGGGGCCGATTGGGCGTCGGAGCGCTTCCCGCAGATCCAGTGGGTGACGACGGCGGCCAACTCGTCCCAGCTCACCGACGGCGCCGCCGCCGTGCTCGTCACCAGTGACGCCAAGGCGAAGGAGCTCGGGCTCACGCCCCGTGCCCGCATCCACTCGCTCGCTGTCGAGGGCGACGACCCGCTCTACATGCTGACCGCCGTCATCCCGGCCACGAAGAAGCTGCTGGCACGGGCCGGGCTCACCATCGACGACATCGACCTGTTCGAGGTCAACGAGGCATTCGCGTCCGTCGTGCTCGCCTGGCAGAAGGAGCTCGGCGCCGACCCCGACAAGGTCAATGTCAACGGTGGCGCCATCGCGCTCGGCCACCCGCTCGGTGCGTCGGGTGCCCGCCTCGCCGGCACCCTGCTCAACGCGCTGGAACAACGTGACGGCCGGTTCGGCCTGCAGGTCATGTGCGAGGCCGGTGGCCTCAGCAACGCGATGATCATCGAGCGGCTCGACTGAAGTCGTCGCCGGGTCGGGCCCTCCTCGATCCGAGGAGGGCCGGACACCGGTAGCGTTCACCCCATGCGAGGGACCCGGTGATCGTCGACTGCGCGGTGTACGAACGCGGAAAGCGCCGGGCGGAGTCGTGCTCGTTGCGTCAGGCCGTGGCACAGATGCGCGACGAGCACGCGTTCGCGTGGATCGGTCTGGTCGAGCCGACCGCCGACGAACTCGAAGCGGTTGCCATGACGTTCGATCTCCACCCGCTCGCGGTCGAGGACGCATTGCACGCCCATCAGCGCCCGAAGCTGGAGCGCTACGACGATCACTCGTTCCTCGTGTTCAAGACGGCCCGGTACGTCGACCACGACGAGGTCATCGCGCTGGGCGAGGTGCTCCTGTTCGTCGGTGAGGGGTTCATCATCAGCGTCCGTCACGGCGACGCCGGCAACATGGGTGACATCCGCCGTCGGCTCGAGGCCGAGCCCGAACGGCTGGCGCTCGGGCCCGGCGTGGTGGTCTACGAGCTGGCCGACCGGATCGCCGACGAGTTCATCGGCGCGCTCGGGTCGGTCGAGAGCGACATCGACTCGATCCAGTCCGACGTGTTCGCCGGGCCGAAGGCGTCCCACGCCAGCCGCATCTTCAACCTCAAGCGCGAGGTGCTGGAGTTCCGCCAGGCCGCCAACCCGCTGATCGATCCGCTCGACGAACTCATGCGCATCCTCCCGCCCGGGTTCGTCGAGGAGCTGCAGCCGTACTTCCGCGACGTGCACGACCACGTCCTCCGGGCCACGCAGCGCCTCGCCGCCATCGACGACCTCCTGTCGAGCGCGCTCGACGCCAACGTCGCCCAGGTGTCGATGCGCCAGAACGAGGACATGCGCAAGATCTCGGCGTGGGCCGCGATCGTGTCGGTGCCCACCGCGATCGCCGGTGTGTACGGCATGAACTTCCGCCACATGCCCGAGCTCGAGTGGCGCTACGGCTACCTCATCGTGATCGCGGCGATCGGGCTCATCTGCTTCGGGTTGTACCGCAACTTCAAGCGCCGCGAGTGGCTCTGAGGCCCCAGGCGAAATGAGGGGGGAGCCCCTACGGCCACCACGAACCCGGGGAGCGATGCTGGATCCATGCCAACGCCGAACCCGTCCCGTCAACCCGATCCGGCCGTGCCTCGGTGGTCGTGGATCGCTGCGGTGGGACTGGTCGCGGCCAGCCCCGGCGCCACGTGGTTCTGGGCCGGCCGACTGTCCGAACCGGAGCTGAACCCCGCCGTCGCCGACTACGCCTGGCGACCCTGGCGCTCGCTGGTCGAACACGAGTCCCTCGTCGGCGCCGTCTCGACGGGGGTGGCTCTTGCCGCCGCCCTGGCCCTGATCGTGATGCGGCGGCGCGTCGGCGGATGGGCAATGGCCCCGGTGCTGGCGACGACGCTGGCGCTCGCCGTGCTCGGGGCCTGGGCCGGACTGGGGTACCGAGTCATCACGGCGGCGGTCGTCGGTGCCAACATCGGCGCGGGGCTGGTGATCCTCGCCACGCCGGCGCTGGTCTTCGTGGAACTGGTGGCCGTCGTCGTCTGGCGGTCTCGTCGCCGACAACACCAACGGGTCGGTTAGTCGGCCAACCGGACCCGCGACGTGCCCGAGCCGGAAGGGGTGTCGTCGCACAGGTTGGTGGCGGTGTTGATGATCGCCACGTGGGAGAAGGCCTGCGGGCAGTTGCCCAGCTGTGTGGCGAACGTGGTGCCGTACTCCTCGGCGAGCAGGCCGACGTCGTTGCGGAGGGCGAGGAGCCGTTCGTAGAGCGCGACCGCGTCGTCGCGGCGCCCGACCAGGTCGAGGCAGTCGGCCAGCCAGAACGAGCAGAGCAGGAACGCTCCCTCGTCTCCCTCGAGCCCGTCGTCGGTGTCGTCGGTGTTGTACCGCTGCAGCAGGCCGTCGACCGCGAGATCGCGTTCGATCGCCTCGACAGTAGCGAGCACGCGGGGATCCGACGGGGGCAGGAACCCGACGAGAGGGATGCGCAGCACTGATGCGTCGAGTGCCGTCGAGCCGTAGGCCTGACGGAAGACGCCGGTCGCGTCGACGGCCCGCTCGCACACTTCACGACGCACCTCGTCGGCGAGCTGACGCCAGCGGCCTTCGTCGCCGCCCCACCGCCGCGCCGACTTCGCGGCCCGGTCGAACGCGACCCACGACATCACCTTCGAGTGGGTGAAGTGCTGACGGTCGCCGCGGACCTCCCAGATGCCTTCGTCCGCCTGCTGCCAGATCGTCTCGAGGTGTTCGAGAAGCGCTGCGAGGAGGGCGTCGCTGAAATCGTCGGCCGGGATGCCGGCGACGCGGGACTGATACATCGAGTCCATGACCTCGCCGAACACGTCGAGCTGCAGCTGGTCGGCGGCCCCGTTGCCGACGCGCACCGGACGCGCCCCACTGAACCCCTCGAGCCAGTCGAGCTCGAACTCGGGCAGCCACCGCTCACCGCCGAGGCCGTACATGATCTGCAGCTTGTCGGGGTCCCCGGCGCAGGCTCGCAGCAACCAGTCGCGCCAGTGTGTGGCCTCGGCGCGGAGCCCGGCCTGGACGAACGCATACAACGTGAACGTCGCATCTCGCAGCCAGCAGTAGCGGTAGTCCCAGTTCCGGGCCCCGCCCGGGGTCTCGGGCAGCGAGGTGGTCGGCGCCGCGACGATCGCGCCGGTCGGTGAGTAGGTGAGGCCCTTGAGGACGACGGCCGACGCCTTGACCTCCTCGGACCAGCCCCGGTCGTACGTGATGCCGTCGGACCAGCCGCGCCAACGGGTGATGGTGTCGTCGAACGCAGCGTCGATGGAGTCGTTGACTGCGATCGGATGCGGCGTCGCGTTCTGCGACTCGAACCACGCGAGGTCGAACCAGGCACCGGTGCCCTCACCGACCTCGAAGTCGGCGACGGTCGCCAGCCCTTCACCGTGGACGTCGACGCTGGTACGCAACACCAGCGCGTCGGGTCCCCCGATGGCAAGCAGGTGGTGGTCGGGCCGGCGCACCCACGGCACGATGCGGCCGTACCCGAAGCGGATGCGGAGTTCCATCCGCATCGCCACCCGGCCGCTGGTGACCACGACCTTCCGGAGCAGGCGCGGGGTCGACCGGTGATGGTGGGGCATGGCCAGCGCGTCGGTCACGACGGCGGTCCCGTTCGGCGTTGTGTGCGTCGTCTCCAGGACGAGCGTTCCGGGAAGGTACCGCCGTTCGGTGCGGAACTCGCCGACGGGGCTGATCGAGAAGTGACCGTTCTCCTCGGTGCCGACGAGCGCTGCCATCGCGGCCGGGGAGTCGAAGCGGGGGAAGGTCAGCCAGTCGACGCTGCCCGATCGCGACACCATCGCCGCCGAACGCGTGTCGGAGAGGAACGCGTAGTCCTCGATCCTCGGCGATGGCATATGCGGCTCACGGTACCCGCGCCGTGTCACGACGGACCGTCGCTCTAGGTTGAGGCGATGAGCAGACTGATGCAGCATCCGTGGCGGTCCGCCGTCGTGACCGGGGCATCGAGCGGGATCGGCGAGGCGTTCGCCCGGTCGTTGGCCGACGCCGGCGTCGACGTCGTACTCGTGGCGCGGCGCGTGGATCGGCTCGACGCCCTGGCCGACGGCCTGCGGGCGAAGGACGTCATCGTGGAGGTCCTCGCGGCGGACCTTGCGTCGGTCGACGGCCGGGCCCTCGTCGCGGACCGGCTGTCCGACGGCGACCGGCCGATCGACCTCCTCGTCAACTGTGCGGGCCTCGGCGCGGCGACCAAGTTCCACGAGGGCGACCCGGACCGGTACCGCCAGATCATCGACGTGAACGTCGACGCGGTGGTCGAGCTCAGCCACGCGGTCCTGCCGTCCATGGTGCGGACCGGCCGTGGCTGGATTCTCAACGTGTCATCGCTCGGGGGGCTCGCGCCGGGCCCGGGGTTCGCCGTCTACTCGGCGACGAAGGCGTTCGTCTGCAGCTTCAGTGAATCGCTGCACGAGGAGTACCGCGGCACCGGCGTCGTCGTGACAGCCGTGTGCCCCGGCGCGACGCGAACCGAGTTCGGTGAGGGCTCCGGCGCCGACAGCGATGACCTGCCGTCGTTGCTCTGGCAGGAGCCCGAGGAGGTCGTCGCCGAGGGGCTCGCGGCGGTCGCCGCCGGGCACGCGCTCCGGGTCACGGGTTGGCCCAACCGGCTCGCGGCCGGGGCGACCGCGCTGCTGCCCCGGATCGCCCGGCGTCGCATCGCCGGCAAGGTCACCGACACACTCTGATCGGAGACGCC
>ENA-UOWE01006039-UOWE01006039.1-activated-sludge-metagenome-genome-assembly--contig:-NODE-6039-length-10826-cov-7.623062_pt1 | contig 10826 bp, 10 predicted proteins | sample MGYA00249841_ERZ761562 | MGnify/ENA primary metagenome ERZ761562 (study PRJEB28883, sample SAMN05720200) | activated sludge metagenome | isolation source: Anaerobic digester | place: Japan... | reverse complement strand
CAATCTTCAAACTACAATTCAGCAGCATCAATTTACTAATGACCATTGCAGTTATAGGAGCATTTTATTTGGGTGAATATCCCGAAGCAGCAGTAGTAATAGTGTTGTATGTATTGGGTGAACGCTTGGAAGATATTGGAATTGAAAATTCAAAATCAGCCTTAGATGAATTGGTGAGCAAGGCACCTAAGACCGCTTTTGTAAAATCGCAAAACGATATTGTTCCAATTGATAAAATTGCAGTTGGAACAATCATTCAGATAAAACCCGGTGAAATGATACCGCTTGATGGGAAAATTATTTCAGGCGAAACTGCCGTTGATGAAGCCGCCATTACCGGTGAACCCATCCCAAAAGACAAATATATTGGTGATACTTTATTTGCAGGAACCCTAAACAAAAATGGTTTTATTGAAGTGAAGACAACCAAACTTTCTGTTGACACTACTTTTTCAAAAATTGTTCGACTCACTTTTGAAGCACAAGCAAACAAAAGCGAAACGCAAAAATTCATTCAGCAATTTGCCAGATATTACACTCCCGCCATGCTTGCACTTTCCGTTCTTCTGTTTGTTGTTCCTGTTTTCATTTTTCATTTAGATTTTAACCATTGGTTACAGCAAGCCATTACATTGCTTGTTATCGCTTGTCCATGTGCATTAGTTATATCCACACCAGTAGCCATTTACGCAGCCATCGGAAACGCATCAGCAAAAGGAGCTTTGGTAAAAGGTGGTAAATACATTGAAGCATTAGCAAACATCAAAGCCATTGCATTAGACAAAACACGAACAATCACTTTTGGCAACCCTATTGTTTCAGATATTTTTCCGTTGAACGGAACAAGCCGTGAAGAACTTTTGGCTTGCACCGCAGGGGCAGAAATTTTTAGCGAACACCCATTGGCACAAGCAATAGTAGATGCAAGCAAGAAAGAAGGATTTGAACCACACAAAACCGAAGCATTTAAAAGTGTGATGGGCAAAGGAGCAACTGCCAATTGTTTGGTTTGTGAACACAAAGAAATTTTTGCAGGTAAATTAGAATTCATAAAAGAAAATCAAACCGTAACAAACGAAGCCGAAAAAATTGTTGAGCAACTTTCATCACAAGGCAAAACAAGTGTAGTCGTAAGTTTCGGAAATGGAGTAGCAGGTGTAATTGGTTTAATGGATGAAATAAAACCTGACAGCCAAGCGGCACTAAAAGAATTAGAAGAGCTAAACATTGAACCTGTTATGCTGACAGGCGACCACGAAAACGCAGCAAAATTTGTAGCCGAACAAGTAGGCATTAAAAAAATATTTGGTGGTTTACTACCCGAAAACAAAGCCGAAAAAATCAAAGAACTTTTGCAGCAATATAAATTTGTAGCAATGGTAGGCGATGGAATAAACGATGCACCAGCCCTTGCACAATCCACAGTAGGCATAGCAATGGGAGCAGCAGGCAGCGACACCGCCATAGAAACCGCAAACATTGCATTGATGAATGATAAACTTTCACTCATCCCATTTTTAATCCGCCTTTCAAAAAAAACATTACGCAGAATAAAATTCAATACCATCGGAGCAATAGCAGTAAAATTGATTTTCATAACACTTGCGTTCATCGGTTACAGTAATTTAGTTTTCGCCATAGCCGCAGATGTAGGAGTAACACTAATTGTAATTCTCACAAGTTTGAATTTGATGAAATTTGAAAATAAAATTGCGATTGCACAATGAAACCAACAATCTTGACGACACAGCATACAAAGCCAACGCATTTGCACTCACATTTGCTTTTGCCACCACACACAGGCAAACGCAGCAAAAGCAAAAGAGAGTGCAAGCAACCGCACCCGTTCACCGCAGACCAGACCTTAAACAACGTGGACAATTCAGTGTATAATCAACAACGACAACACTACGGACAGACAGAAGGGCGGCTGATAACAGCACCTACAAGAAATTGGCGGTTCAGTGGTTAATTGAACATTTGTGCTTCGTATCAAGTTCAGCGGTGGCAGACAGTTTACAGATCCGAAATCGCCAACTTCTTGTAGCTGCAAAACGTTATAGCCAATGGTAGGACGACCGTTCCAAAGACGATAGACCGACCAAAATTTAAACATTAAAACAAAAACAAACCATTTTGACAGGTGACCAAAAACATACAGACCATATTGAAACGGGACAGCGAGTAATCCGACACTCAAGCCGCCCCAATGTTTTTTTATTTTTTTTTGCCGCCCCGCATTTTTTAAAAACAATTTTAGGCAGCCGCACAAGCGGCACATTTGGTTTTGCCCCGACACACAAACCGACCCTTCGCAAAACCAAAAGAGCCACTTTTTTGCCATCGCACGACATAAACATTAGCATATGAAAATTTATATTAAAAATATGGTTTGTAATCGCTGCATAATGGTAGTGAAAAATGAATTAGAGAAACTATGTTTTCAAACTTTGAATATTAGTTTAGGTGAAGTTGAACTCAAAAACGACTTGACTGAAATTGAGAAAACTAACCTTGACGATCATCTAAAAACGTTTGGATTTGAATTGATTGATGACAAAAAAAGTCGCCTAATCGGACAAATTAAGTCTTCCATTATTGAAATTATACACCAAAACAACAGCGAATTAAAATCGAATTTATCTGACTATTTGAGCAGTAAACTTCATCACGACTATACTTACTTATCAAATCTGTTTTCCGAAGTTGAAGGAACGACTATTGAAAAATATTTCATTGCTCAAAAAATTGAGAAGGTGAAAGAACTTTTGGTTTATGACGAATTATCATTAAGCGAAATTGCTTATCAAATGAATTATTCGAGTGTTGGATATTTGAGCAATCAGTTTAAAAAAGTTACAGGACTTACCCCTACTCACTTTAAGAATATCAAGGAAATAAAGCGCAAACCACTAGACGAAGTGTAAATGTTACAAATACAATCCAAAATCAGGTAACGGGTAAGAAATGTAATGTTGCCACCTTTGCCTTGTAATTAAATAAAAAAGGTATGGCAACAAATAATAATGAATTTAGGATACCACTTGAAGGCGTTGAAAGTGAACACTGTGCTTTAATTGTGGACAATGGATTGGCAAAACTTAATGGTGTTGAATCACACCGAGTGGAACTCAACAATAAGGAAGCAATCATTGAAACTCAAAATCGGGAAACAGTTTCAGAAGCTGTAAAAACTATTCGAGATTTGGGTTATGGAGTAACTACCGTAAAGAAATCATTCCCTGTATTACAAATGACGTGTGCTTCTTGTGCGATTAGTGTGGAGAGTATGCTTAAATCTCAGGCAGGAGTTGTGAATGCAAGCGTGAATTATGCAAATGCAAAGGTCTCAGTAGAATTTATACCGAGTTTGATACAAGTAGAGCATTTGAGAAAAGTTGTTCAAAGTATTGGTTACGATTTGTTAATTGATGAAAGTCCTTCTGGTGATGAGACCATTGAGCATATTCAGAAAGAAAACTTTAAAACTCTCAAAAAGAAAACCTATTGGGCGTTGATACTATCCATTCCTGTAGTAGTAATCGGAATGTTTTTTATGAATATGCCCTTTGCGAATGAAATAATGTGGTTTTTAAGTACCCCAGTTTTATTTTGGTTAGGGAGAGATTTTTACATCAATGCTTGGAAACAAGCCAAACATCGATCTGCCAATATGGATACTTTGGTGGCATTAAGCACAGGTGTTGCTTACATTTTCAGTGTTTTCAACACACTGTTTCCTGAATTTTGGCACGAAAGGGGATTACACGCTCACGTTTATTTTGAAGCTGCATCTGTTATCATTGGCTTTATATTATTGGGTAAACTATTGGAAGAAAAAGCCAAAGGAAATACTTCATCTGCAATAAAGAAATTGATGGGTTTACAGCCAAAAACAGTAACGATTGTACAGGATGGTGGTTATCAAATGGAAATCCCCATTGAGCAAGTTGAAATAGGTAATACAATTGTGGTAAAACCAGGCGAGCAAATTGCGGTAGATGGAATAGTAATTAACGGAAACTCTTTTGTTGACGAAAGTATGTTGAGCGGTGAGCCTGTTCCTGTGTTGAAAAATGAAAACGACAAAGTATTTGCGGGAACTATTAATCAAAAAGGTAGCTTCCAATTTAAAGCCGATAAAGTAGGCAGTGAAACTATGCTTGCACACATTATCAAAATGGTGCAAGACGCACAAGGCAGTAAAGCTCCTGTCCAAAAATTGGTGGATAAAATTGCAGGAATTTTCGTGCCCATTGTAATTGTAATTGCCGTTGCTTCATTTATAGTATGGAACATCTTTGGCGGAGACAATGGCTTTACTCAGGGATTGTTAGCTCTTATTACCGTATTGGTTATTGCCTGTCCTTGTGCTTTAGGTTTAGCTACTCCGACTGCAATTATGGTTGGTGTGGGCAAAGGAGCTGAAAAAGGAATCTTAATTAAAGATGCAGAAAGTCTTGAGTTAGCAAAAAAGGTAAATGCTGTAATACTCGATAAAACAGGAACCATCACAGAAGGTAAACCTGTTGTAACGAATGATTTTTGGACTGAAGAAACCCCGATATTAAAACAAATACTATTCAGCATTGAAAAACAATCTGAACACCCATTGGCAGATGCGGTTGTTTCTCATTTAAAAAATCAGAATACCGTTTCAATAACTCAATTTGAAAGTATCACAGGAAAAGGAGCAAAAGCTGAGATTGACGGTATAACTTATTTCATTGGAAACAAAAGACTGATACAAGAAAATGAAATTTTGATTGAAAATGCGGTTGCTCAAAAAGCCAATCAATGGGGCAATGAAGCCAAAACAGTAATTTGGTTTGCCAATACGAAAAAAACAATAGCCATATTAGCAATAGCTGACCAGATTAAAGCAACTTCTAAAAAGGCAATTGAAGAATTACAGCTATCAGGCATTGAAGTTTATATGCTCACAGGCGACAATGAAATGACAGCCAAAGCTGTTTCAGAAAAAGTTGGTATCAAACATTACAAAGCAGAAGTACTGCCTGAACATAAAGCTGCATTCGTTAAACAATTGCAGCAACAAGGAAAGGTTATAGCGATGGTTGGCGATGGTATCAATGACAGCACAGCATTGGCACAAGCAGACGTGAGTATAGCAATGGGCAAAGGAAGCGACATTGCAATGGATGTAGCTAAAATGACTATCATTTCATCAGACCTTACAAAAATTCCCGAAGCAATTCATTTATCAAAATCAACAGTTCGCACCATTAAACAAAACCTGTTTTGGGCATTTATTTACAATTTGATTGGTATTCCAATTGCAGCAGGGATTTTATACCCGTTTAACGGTTTCTTACTCAACCCGATGATTGCAGGTGCGGCAATGGCATTGAGCAGTTTAAGTGTAGTAAGTAATAGTCTGTGGTTGAAGTATAAAAAATAAGCAGACGTAAATGTTACAAATCAATTCAAAAATACAGTAATGTATTTAGTTTGAATGCTATCGAAATTTGCAGTATATAATTTAAACAAACATTAAAATGAAAACGAACGATAAAACATTAAAATTCAAAACCAACATCAACTGTAGTGGATGTGTGGAAAAGGTAACTCCATTTCTAAATGATGCAAACGGAATTTGCCATTGGGATGTGGACACTGCAAACAAAGACAAAATTCTTTCTGTGCATTCCGAAGGAATTACCGAAGAAGAAGTAATCCAAAAGGTGCAAGATGCAGGATTTAAAATTGAATTATTAACCCAATAAAAAAACAGATATGAACATAGTATCAAAAATATCAGCTGCAACTTTATTGCTGTTTTCATCCTCCTCTTGCAACGCTCAAATTAAAAATGCAAAAACCGAGATCGTGAAAATTTATGGCAATTGCGAAATGTGTGAAAAGACGATTGAAACAGCAGGAAATGTAAAGAAAGTTGCTAACGTAGAATGGAACAAAGACAGCAAAATGGCAACAATAACTTACGACAGTATCAAAACAAATCAAGATGAAATCTTGAAACGCATTGCTTTGGCTGGTTATGATAGCGACAAATTCCTCGCTCCAGATGATGTGTATAGTAAACTTGCTGGATGTTGCCAATACGAAAGGGTAAAGAAAACTGCAATTGTTTCAACCGCAGTTATTGAAGACCACTCAATGCACAATCAAGAAAACGTAGTTGAAACGAAGCAAGAAGTAAATCAACTGAAAACGATTTTCGAAAGTTACTTTGCTTTAAAAGATGCTTTGGTAAAATCAGACGGTAAATTAGTTTCAACATTAGCTAAAGACGTACTTGCAAATATCAATTCGGTTAAAATGGAAAAACTCTCATCAGAAGAACACACTGTTTGGATGAAAGTGATGAGTAGTTTAAAATCAAATACCGAAAAAATTGTAGCTACTACAATTATAGAAAAACAGCGTGTCGTTTTTATGGATTTGTCAGCAAACTTTTATGCTTTGCTCAAAGTCAGTAAACAGGATTATTCTATATACTATCAAAATTGCCCAATGTATAACGATGGTAAAGGAGCAAATTGGTTGAGCAAAGAAAACGCAGTAAAAAATCCATACTACGGTTCGCAAATGCTTACTTGTGGCAAAACAGTAGAAACCATTAAATAAACTCCAATTTGGCGTAATCGAAAACGGTTACGCCATTTCTTAAACTCAACAAATGAAAATCTTAAAATGGTTCTACAAAATATTCTTTCAAAAAAATTGCTGCCGATAGTATTTTTACTATTGGTCAGTAATAATATATCCGCTCAAAAAACAGTTCGTTACGACCTTTATGTAAAAGACACTTTGGTAAACTTTACTGGGAAATTCAAAAGAGCCATAGCCGTAAACGGACAAATCCCTATGCCAACGCTCGTCTTTACAGAAGGCGACACAGCAGAAATTTACGTTCATAATTTGCTTAAAGAAGAAACATCTTTGCATTGGCACGGCTTATTTTTACCCAACAAAGAAGATGGCGTTCCTAATTTGACGCAAATGCCAATCAAGCCAAATACTACACACGTTTACCGTTTTCCAATTATTCAAAATGGCACACATTGGTATCACAGTCATTCGGGTTTGCAAGAACAAATAGGAATGTATGGCAATTTTATAATGCTCAAAAAATCTGATGACAAAACATTTCGAAAGGGAATTGATGATTTACCTACCGTTCCCATTGTATTAAGCGAATGGACAGACTTAAAACCTGAAAACATTCACAGAATGTTGCATAATGCCAACGATTACCCAGCATTGAAAAAAAATGCCGTTCAAAGTTATGCAGAAGCCATTAAAGCTGGGCATTTCAAAACCAAACTAAAAAACGAATGGAAACGAATGTTGGCAATGGATGTAAGCGATGTGTATTACGAAAAAATATTGATGAATGGTAAACCGAGTACAGACCTTACAGCCATTGACGGAAAGGAATTAAAGGCAGGTGACAAAGTGCGTTTAAGAATTTCAAACGGTGGAGCATCATCTTACTTTTGGCTCACTTATGCAGGTGGCAAAATTACAGTAGTAGCCAACGATGGCAACGATGTAGAGCCTGTTGAAGTAGATAGATTGATTATTGCTGTTTCTGAAACCTACGATATTATTGTAACTATTCCTGCCGAAAATACGGCTTTTGAATTTTTGGCAACCACCGAAGACAGAACCAATTCTGCATCATTATACATTGGCAACGGCATAAAACAACTGAAATCATCACAACCAAGATTGAAGTATTTTGAAGGAATGAAGATGATGAATGATATGATGAAAATGAATGGCGATTTGGACGATATGGGAATGAATATGAGCCTAAATCAAATGGATATGAATGTGGTAATGTATCCGGAAATTACTGGAGACAGCAAACCAAAACAAAGTGATAACGACCCAAACCGATACAACGCCAATGCTTTGGCAGATATTGTTACGTTAAACTATGCAATGTTGAAATCACCCAACAATACTTCACTTCCAAAAGATGCACCCGTAAAAGAGTTAAAATTTACACTAACAGGAAATATGAACCGCTATGTTTGGAGTTTAGATAATAGAGTAATATCTGAAACTGATAAAATTCTAATCAAAAAAGGTGAAAATGTTCGTATCGTTTTATATAACAACTCTATGATGCGACATCCAATGCACTTGCACGGACACGATTTTCGTTTACTCAATGGTCAAGGCGCCAATGCACCCTTAAAAAATGTTGTGGACATTATGCCAATGGAAACCGATACATTGGAATTTAACGCCAATGTAGAAGGCGATTGGTTTTTTCACTGTCATATTCTCTACCATATGATGAGTGGTATGGGCAGAGTATTTACTTATGAAAATCAAGCTCCAAATCCTTTAATAACAAATCCTAAATTGGCTCAACGTAAACTATTTGCAGACGACCGTAAATTTCATTTTATGGCAGACAACGATTTTGCTACCAACGGAAACGATGGAATGGCAATGTTACAAAACACTCGTTGGAGCATAGGTTCAGAATGGCGTTTAGGCTACAATGATATGCACGGCTATGAAACCGAAACACATATAGGACGATACATTGGAAAAATGCAATGGCTGATGCCGTTTATTGGTTTTGATTGGCGTTACAGAAAAATGGGAATTGATGAACAAGAAGAAAATTTATTCGGACAAGTAAATAAAAAAGACAACAGAACTGCTGTAAGTTTAGGGTTTATGTACACGCTTCCAATGTTGGTGAATTTTCAGGCAGAAGTGTATCACGATGGAATTGTTCGACTTTCTTTAATGCGAGAAGATATACCGATTACGAAAAGAATAAGAGCTGGTTTTATGGTAAATACAGACAAAGAATTTATGGTTGACTTGCGTTATATCATAAATAGAAATATGGGGATTAGAACACACTACGATAGCGATATGGGATTTGGAGTTGGACTGACATTAAATTATTAATTGCTACCCAATTTGCAAGCACATTGCCAAAGCCCCACAAAGCCAACACGCAGACCAAAGCTTTGTCAAAGAGCTTGCAAAGCCAACGCAAGACAAAATTGTTTTAAAAAATTTACCGACCCTTCAAAAAAATAAAAAACGCAACGCACAACCCAACAGACAATGACACTGACACTGAATCTCAACAATCACAATGGTTTACAAGGACAGACGACAAGAACCACTGGCTATAACAGCACCTACAAGCAAGCAGGGGTTTCGTGCTTCGTAGGACAGGAAAGTGGTAAATTTAAAGTTCAGTTCTTCGTATGAAGTTTAGTGCTAAAAATCCCTGCCTGCGTGTAGCTGCAAACCGTTGTACGACATAGTAAAACCGAACCAAACAAAATGAAAGTCAGAGAAGAAAAGTTAAGAACAATTATAGAATGGTCGGAGAAAAACGAAGATGTAAGAGTTCTTCTTCTGACAAGTTCACTTGTAAATCCTTTAGCACTTGTTGACGAATTTAGTGATTTAGACATTGAATTTGTTTTTGAGGATAATACAAATTACATTTCAGACAAAAGCTGGACGCTTAAATTCGGAAATCCAATTGCTATGATTGAAGAAGACGAAAGTTGTTTTAACCATAAACACGCAATGAAAATGCTACTTTATGAAGACGGTGTGAAAGTAGATTTTAAACTTTACAGCAAATCAAAATTTATAAAGGAAACGCAAGAGAAAGAATTACCAGAAGATTGGGATATTGGTTATAAAATTTTAATTGATAAAGATGGTATTACAAAGCAAATGCTGAAACCAACTTATCAAATTTCCATTATCAAAAAACCGTCTGAAAAAGAGTTTCAAAATCTAATAAACGATTTTTGGTGGGACACAACTTACGTGGCAAAGTGTCTTGTGAGAGATGAAATATTCTATGCGAAATTTATGTCGGAAACCGTTATTCGCACAGAATATTTAATTCCTTTAATTGAATGGCACATTGCAAGTGAACACAATTGGAACATAACGACCAATAAATATGGACGGCTTTTCAAAAAGTATCTTAACCAGGAAATGTGGGCTAAAACAGAACAAACATTTTCAGGGAGCGATATAAAGGAAAATTGGACTGCTCTATTTTCAATGACTGATTTAGTTTCAGAAATAGGAACTGAATTGTCAAAAAAATTAGAGTACAAATACCCGGATAAATTAGAAAATGACATACGAAAATATTTAGCTGGACTAAAACCCAAAACATAACTACGTCGTACAACATCGTATTGGCAATAGGCGGGCTGAACGGCTTCGTATCAACGGAAGTGCAAAATTCAACTTCTGTTCTTCGATTAAAGTTCAGTGCTAAAAATCCCGCCCATCGCCAATACGCGGCACGTTAAAGATATTTGATAATTTCATAGCTAAGTTTTAAATTTTTATTCGATTTATTTGTTTTTTATAAGTACTAGTAGTCTGAAGCTACAACAGAACCGCTTTTTCGATCTGTCTTTGTTATTGAAACTGGTAAGTCTCCAGATCCTCCGCCAATTACCTTCTCTAATTGGTTTTTTTCTAGCTTCTCAACATTTGCTTTTGCAGCTGTCTTGTTTTCCTTTTTAAAGATGTTTTTAATTTTCATATTTTTTATCTCACGTTATTAATACTGTTTTTAGCAGTGTCATGCTTGGTTTTTAAAGCACTATCAACTGATGGGTCTACAGCTGTTAACGTATCATCTACTCCACCAATTACTTTTTCTAATTGGGTTTTAGCTAATGTCTCAATATTTGCTTTTGCAACTGTTTTGCTTTCTTTTTTAAAGATGTTATTAATTTTCATGATGATTTAAAATTGTTATTACTAAATTAATTTCTAGGTTTACTTTTTAATTGTCCTCAGCGGGAGTGAAC
>ENA-UOWE01006037-UOWE01006037.1-activated-sludge-metagenome-genome-assembly--contig:-NODE-6037-length-10829-cov-3.476610_pt1 | contig 10829 bp, 7 predicted proteins | sample MGYA00249841_ERZ761562 | MGnify/ENA primary metagenome ERZ761562 (study PRJEB28883, sample SAMN05720200) | activated sludge metagenome | isolation source: Anaerobic digester | place: Japan... | reverse complement strand
TCGCCCGGGGTCGAGGGGCCGAGGCGCAGTAGTCGGCAATCAGGGCGGTCGCCCGCTCGCGCGCGTTCTTCGCGTCGGCCTCGCGGGCGGCACGCACGGCGGCGAGCTCGGTCGCCTTCTTCCTGAGGGAGTCGACGCGGCGCTCGGCCGCCTCGATTCGCTCGTTTTCGGTGAAGGCCTCGGCGGCACCGCGCGCGGGAGCCGGGTGCGCGGTCGAGCCGCATACCGGGCAGGGCTCGCCGGGCTTCAGGCGCGACGCGAGGAGTGCCGCCTCGCCGCCAAGGCGCGCGCGCTCGCGCGCGGCCTCGAGGTCGACCTTCTCGGCGAGGGCGATGGCCGCGTCGCGTTCGTTCTCGGCGAGGCGCTCGTCGGTCGATTTGACGGCGGCTTCGTGGACGCGCGCCGCGTCGCGCGCGGCGGCAAGGTCCCTGGCGAGGACGGAAAGGCGACGAAGGCGCTCGACGGACGCGCTCGCGACGTTGTAGTGCTCGGCGCGCGCGTCGCGCGAGGCGAGGTCGGCCGCGAGCGCGTCGAGCGCGGCCGATTGCGCGTTGGCATCGGCGGTCGCCGCGTCGAGCGTCTTCTTCGCGCGGGCGAGGGCCTCTCGCGCCTCCGCGAGGGCCGCGCCATCGCGCTCGACGGCTTCCTCGATGCCGCGGGCGACGCGGAGTCCTGGCGCCTTCTTTTGAAGGGCGTCGCGCTCCGAGCGGAGGGCGGCGATCTCGCTTTCCCGGCGGGCTAAGGTATCGCGCTCCTCATGCGCGGCCGCGAGGTCGGCGTCGACGCGGGTGAGCTCGGCCTTAAGGACTTGCGCGCGCGCGGCCTGGGCTTCAAGGTGGTCGATGCGCACGGCGAGCGGCGCGGCGCGGCGCGAGCGGTCGAGTGAGTCGCGGACGCCGTCGATCTCTCTCTCGCGTGCGGCGAGTTCCGCCCTTCGGGAGGCGAGCCGGTCGCGTTCCCGCGCCTTCGATTCGGCGGCGCGAGAACGCTCGAGGATGACCGCTCGCTCGCCTCGCTCTGAGCGGAGGGCGGCCTGCGCCGAACGGAGTGCGTCGACCTCGCGCGCGAGGCCGTCCCGCGCCGCGTCGTACCCTTCGGGGTCGAAGCGGGATCGGAGCGCGGCGATGGATTTCTCGGTCTCGTCGAGCCTGACCCGCGCGTCCTTCGATCGGGCGCGGGCTATCTCGATCGCGCGCGAGTAGGACTCGATCGGAAAGAGCTTGGCGAGGACCGTCTTCCGCTCGGATGATCCTTGGCGAAGGAACTCGGCGAATTCCCCCTGGGGGAGGAGGACGACGCGCGAGAATTCGCCCGCAGAAAGGCCGATCAGCCGCTCGATCGCGGCGTCGGTGTCGCTCTTCTTGCCCTCCGAGGCGTCGACCCATCGCCCTTCCTCGCGGCGCTCAAGGGTTACCTCCTCCGGTATCTCCTTCGCCTTGCCGCTGCGCGGGCCGACGACGGAGCGGGGTAGGGTGCGCCGCACTCGGTAGCCGCGCTTTCCGATCGAGAAGCTCAGCTCGACCGCGCTCTCCTCGTCCTCGCGGGCGAAGTGGCTCCGCATCTCGCGCGCGAGTCCCTTTCTGCTTCCCGGCGCCTCGCCGAAGAGCGCGTAGGATATGGCGTCGAAGATCGTCGTCTTCCCCGAGCCGGTCTTTCCGTACAGCAGGAAGATGTCGCCGAGGCCGGCGAAGTCGACGGAGTGGGAGCCGGCGAAGGGGCCGAAGTTTTTCAGGGTTAGGCGTTCAGGCTTCATCGATCGCCTCCCGGAGTATCTCGCGGAATAGGCTCGCGCGCTCTGGGTCGATCTCGCCATAGAGCTCGCGCGAGAACGCGTCGAAGTCCGCGGCGGGGTCGCGCGCCGCGGGCGACGGTTCCGCGGTCGTCGCGGCGCCCGCCTCGTTCGCGCGCGGCGCGGCATCGGCGCCGATACCCTGCCTGAGGCTGAGAAGGAGGGGGAACTTCGGGCGAAGGAGGTGCACGGGGTTCGCGACGAGGCCTGGGTCGGTCAAGGTGATCTCGAGATAGTCGTCCTTGTGCGCGTCGAAGCGGGTCGACGAGTGAAAATCGGCGAACGATCCCTCAAGTCGAGTGACCTGCCTGATCGGCCGGATCGGCACCGGGGTTACCGTCGCGGGAAAGCCCGGCTTTGAGGCGTCGATCTCGACGCGAAGGAATGCCTTCTCCTCGCCCGCCTCGTCGAAGGAGTAGGCGAGCGGCGAGCCCGAGTAATGGGCGCGGTCGCCTACTCGCTGGGGACGATGCAGGTGGCCGAGGGCGACGTAGCTAAAGCCGTCGAAGAGGCTGACGGGCACGCGCTCGGCCGCGCCGACGAAGACGCGCTCGGACGCGGATTCCTTTCCCGACGTCGCGAAGAGGTGGGCGACGAGGACGGACGGAATGTCGCGGGGGCGCGCGGCGTCGAGCCTTCGCGCGGCTTCCTTCGCGAGGTCGAGCTGGCTCGCCAGGATACGACGCTCGACTCGCGTCTCCTCGGCCGGCTCGGCGAAGAGATCGAGCTCGGGCAGGGCGCGGCTCTTGCGCGCGGAACCGACGGAGGGTTCCGGTTCGCTCTCGGGCCGCTCGAGGGATCCGGGCGAGAGAAACGGCAGGAGGAAAAACGCTACCCGCTCGCCTGAATTTTCTGTTATAATAGGAATGAAGGATCGCTCGGGATCGCAGGCAACGTGGATGCGATTGCGCTCCAATATGCGCGACGCGAACGAAAGCCGCTGGGCCGAGTCGTGGTTCCCCGGCACGATGAGCGTCCGAAGGCGCGGGAACCTTTCGCCGACCGAGGCGAGAAACTCGCCGAAGAGGCTTACCGCCTCCGCGGGCGGCACCGTGCGATCGTAGACGTCGCCCGCGATGACGAGGGCGTCGTAGTCCCCCCGCCCAAGCTCGGCCGTGAGGGCGTCGAGCATCGCTCGCTGGTCATCGAGGAGGGAAGCCTCGTGCATGGCCTTCCCAAGGTGCAGGTCGCCCGTGTGAAGCAGCTTCATATACAGTACTGTATGTGTTCTGTCGGGCAATGTAAAGGGTTACTATGGCAATGAAATCGGGCTTCCGCGCGGCGTTTCTCGTCGTTTCCGTGGCGTTCCTCGCCCTGCTCGCCGCCGGGGTATTTATCCTCGCGGTGGCGCCGACGAGCCGTCTTCAGGCGGATCTCGAGGCGACGTCACGGCTTGACCTTGCGTGGACGGAGCTTTCCCGCGCGGCGATGTCCGCCCTCGCGCTCCCGGTCGATGCCCAGGCATCCGAGATCGAGAGCGCGGCCCAGGACGCGGCGGAGCTGATGGCCCGCGTGCGCTCACCCTCGTTCGCGGGCGTTGCCGACATGTTCGCCGACAATTCGGGCGACGAGTCCGTCGCCGGCCTCGCCGACGCTGAGCGCGCGATCGGCGCGAAGGCCGCCGCCGTCGCGGGCTCGTGCCGCCGACTCGCCGATCTCGCGCCCCGCGCCTTCGACTCGCCCGACGGGGCAAGCGCCCTCTCGTTCATCTCCCCCGACCGTCCCGACGCCGACGGTTCGTCCCTCGGGTCGGGCGCGGATATCGCGCGCTCATTGGCGGCCGACGCGGCCGCTCTCTCGGCTGACGTCGACGCGGCGCGGGGCTTGCTCGCCGCGCGCGAGATGGCGATCAGGCAGGGCATCGGCCGATACCGCGCCATCTCCTTCGCCGTGTCCGGCCTCATCATCGCCTGCACCTGGTTTCTCGGCCTCGTCGGGGTGTGGCTCCTCGCGCGATCCGTGTCGCGCGTGACCAGGCGCTTCTCGCTGATACTCGACCGCGCCGCCTCGGGCGACCTGACCTCCTGCCTTGACGGGATCGAGCGCGGCTCCGGCGACCCGCTGCTCGACCGGATGGTCGACTTCGTATCCTCCCTTCAGCGCGTCTGCTCAAGTCTCAAGGACCAAACGAGGGAAGGGCTCGGCGCGAGCTCGGCGCTCGCCGAGTCGCTCGAGAACACCTCCTCGACGTTCGAGGTCGTCGACGGGTTCATCGAGAGCATCAGGAACGAGGCGACCGTCCTCGAAGGCCAGGTGCGCATCGTGAAGACCGCCCTCGAGCGGGTTACCGCCGGCCTCGGCCACCTCGACGAGCAGATCGGCAGCCAGAAGTCGATGGTGTCGGGATCGACCGGCTCCGTCGGGAAGATGATCGCGTCGATCGGCGAGATGGCCGAGCGGGCGTCGCGCGACGACGTGCTCGTCCGCGAGCTCGTCGGCTCGTCCGAGGAAGGTCAATCCCTATTCGGGACGACGTACGAGAAGATCACCACGATCCGGGAGAGCGTCTCCAAGATCAACGGGATGGCGGAGGTGATCGACTCGATCGCGGAGAAGACGAGCATGCTCGCCCTCAACGCGGCGATCGAGGCGGCGCACGCGGGCGCCGCGGGCAAGGGCTTCGCCGTCGTCGCCGAGGAGATCGCCAAGCTCGCGGAGGCGAGTTCGGAAAGCTCGCGCGAGATCGGGAACTCCATCAAGGAGATCGTCTCGAACATCACCGACATGGCCGACTCGAGTTCCCTGCTCGACCGCGCCTTCACCCGGATGCAGGAGGACATCGGCTCGGTGTCCCAGTCGATGTCGAGCTTCGCGACCGGCCTCGCCGAGTCGACGCGCGGGAGCAGGGAAATCCTCTCCACGATGAACGTGCTCGAGAAGGTCTCCGAGGCCGTTACCGGCGACTCGGGCACGATGGCCGACGGGGCCGGGGCGATCGGCGCCTCGATGCGCGAGCTCGAGATGATATCGAGTCGCGTCTTCGACGGGATCCAGGCGCTGACCCTGATGGTGGACGGCCTGAAGGACGTCGTCGGCAAGTTTAAGGAGATCGCCGGGACGATGTCGCGGACCGGCGAGGCGATGGGCAATACCCTGTCGTCCCTGCAATAGGTCGCGCCGATCGACCACACCCCGGGCCGTTGAATCGGCCCTCCCTTTCGTGGTAGCCTAGGCGCCATGAAACTCGATATCGCCCTTAAAAACCTCCCTACCGCCTTCCCCGCCGACTTTACCGAGGCCGAGAAGGCCCAGGCCAAGACCCTCTTCCTCAAGAAGCTTTCGTTGCTCGCGCACCGGCTCTACGGCGGGAAGATGCAAACCCTCCCGAAGTGCGGTCTCTTCGGCTTTAACTGGTTTAACGTGTGGTATACCCCCGGGGTATCGGCGGTGTCGACCGGAATAAGGGACGATAACGACCTTTCGTTTACCCTTTCAAACCGCGGAAACCTCGTCGCCGTCGTCAGCGATTCCACGCGGGTCCTCGGGGATGGGGACTGCACCCCGCCCGGCGGCCTCGGCGTCATGGAGGGGAAGGCGATGCTGATGAAGTATCTCGGCGGCGTCGACTCGATCGCCCTCTGCGTCGACTCGCGCGTTCGCGCGGATGAGGAGGCGCGGCGCGGCCTCAAGGCCGGGACCCACGACCCGGACAAGATCATCGAATTTGTCAGGATGCTCGAGCCTTCAGTCGGTGCCGTCAACCTCGAGGACATCAGCCAGCCCGAGTGCTTCAAGGTGCTCGACGAGCTCCGCGAGGCGTGCGACGTGCCGGTGTGGCACGACGACGCCCAGGGCACCGCCTGCATCACCCTCGCCGGGCTACTCAACGCCCTTAAGCTCGCCGGGAAGGAGCTCGCCGACGCGCGCATCGTCCTCCTCGGCGCTGGCGCCTCGAACACCACGATCGCCCGGCTCATCCTGGCCGACGGGGGCGATCCCGCGAAGATGGTCGTCTGCGACTCGCGCGGCGCCCTCCACGCGGGCCGCGCGGACGTCGAGCGCGATACCCGCTACTATCGAAAGTGGGAGCTTTGCCGCGCGACGAACCCCGATCGCGTCGAGACGGTAGAGGAGGCCCTTCGCGGCGCCGACGTCCTTATCGCCCTGTCGACTCCCGGTCCCGGGACGGTCAAGAAGGAATGGGTCGCGTCGATGGCCGAGAAGTCGATCGTCTTCACCTGCGCGAACCCCGTGCCCGAGATATGGCCCCACGAGGCCAAGGAAGCCGGAGCATTCATCGTGGCGACCGGCCGCGGCGACTTCCCGAACCAGGTGAACAACTCCGTTTGCTTCCCCGGCATCCTGAAGGGCGCCCTTCTCGTGCGGAGCCGGAAGATCACTGACGGCATGGCCATCGCCTGCGCGCACTCGATCGCCGACTACTCCGAGCGGAAGGGGATAGACCGCGAGCACATCGTCGCGACGATGGACGACTCCGAGGTCTTCGCGGTCGAGGCCGCCGACGTCGCGATGAAGGCCATCGAGGAGGGCGTCGCGCGGGTCCATCTCTCCTGGCAAGAGGTCCATGACCGTGCGGCCGTCGACATCGCTGAGGCCCGCAAGGCGACCCAGCTCCTCGCCGAGAACGGCCTTATCCCGGAACCCGACCAGGGGATGCTGGACGAGGCCCTTAGCTGGGCGATCGCCGAGACCGAGAAGGCGCGGGGAAAGGCCGGGAAATGAGCCTCCCCGCCGGAACCAAGGCGGGCTCCGTCGCGTCCATCGCCCTTTGCGCCTTCCTCTGGAGCACCGCCGGCATCCTGATAAAGCTCGTCGACTGGGACCCATTCGCGATCGCGGGCGGACGAAGTCTCGTCGGTTTCCTGTCGATGTGGCTCTTTGTCCGGAAGCCTCGCTTCACCTTTTCGCGGGACCAGCTCCTCGCCGCCTTCTTCTACTCGGCGACGATGATCCTCTTTATCCTGGCGAACAAGATGACGACCTCGGCGAACGCCGTCCTCCTCCAGTACATGGAGCCCATCTTCATCGTCATCCTCGGCCGCTACCTTCTCCGCGACGAGACCGCGACCGGCTTCGATTGGCTCATCATCGCCGGGGTGATCGGCGGGATGGTCCTCTTCTTCCTCGACGACCTCAGCCTGCAGGCGAATCTCGGCAACCTGCTCGCCATCCTCTCCGGCGTCACCTTCGCCCTGATGACGATCTTCATGCGCCGGCAAAAGGACTCGTCGCCGACCGAGTCGATCATGCTCGCCCACCTCCTTACCGTCGCGGTGGCGATCCCCTTCATGCTGCGCGCGGGACCGCCCGACGCCCGCGGCGCGGCGGGGCTGCTCCTTCTCGGCTTCTTCCAGGTCGGGCTCTCCTCGCTCTTTTACGGGATCGGGGTGCGCGGGGTCTCGGCCCTCGGCACGTCGCTGATCACCATGATCGAGCCGGTTTTCAACCCGGTCTGGGTCGCCATCTTCGCCCGCGAGTACCCATCGCCCCGGGCGGCCGCCGGCGGGGCCATCATCCTGGCCTGCGTGGCGGCGCGCACTGTTCTCAAAGCCCGCAAAGTATAGTAGAATGCCGGCAAGACTATTGGAGGATACATGGCAACCCAAAGAACCTTTGCCATGCTGAAGCCGGGAGTGCTTCAGCGGAGAATCGTCGGCGAGATCCTGTCGCGATTCGAGCAAAAAGGGCTGAACATCGTCGCGCTCAAGGTGATGAGCATCCCGGCCCTCGTGGCCACCACCCACTACGCCGAGCACAAGGGTAAGTCGTTCTACGACGACTTGATCGCCTACATCATCTCGGGGCCCGTCGTCGCGATGGCGATCGAGGGCGACGACGCGATCCAGCTGGTCCGCCGGATGTGCGGGCCCACCGCCGTCTGCGAGTCCCTGCCCGGGACGATCCGCGGCGACTACTGCGTGCACACCAACCACAACATCATCCACTCATCGGACTCGCCCGAGAGCGCGGCCCGCGAGCTCAAGCTTTTCTTCCATCCGAACGAGATCGTCCCGTGGGTGGACGGGAACGCGCACTGGTATTAACGGAGGCAGAAGCATGAGTCAGTCAATCGGGGTGATCGGGGCGGGGGCGTGGGGCACCGCGATGGCGCACTCGCTCGCGCGGCAGGGGCACGAGGTCGCGATCTGGGCCCTCGAGAAGGACGTCGTCGAGTCGATCAACGCGCGGCACGTGAACGAGCGCTTCCTTCCCGGTTTTCCGCTCGCGGAGAACCTTACCGCCTCGACCGACATGGCCGAGGTCGCGACGGGGAAGGGCTTCCTGATCCTGGCGAGCCCCTCTCTCTACCTCGCGCGCACCGTGCAGGGCCTCCTCGGCGTGCCGAACATCAAGGACGGCTCGACCTGCATTGGCGTACTGACGAAGGGATTCATCCCGTCGGCCTCGGGGCCCCGCCTCATCGTGGAGACCCTCGAGGACGTCTTGCCCGCGAGCTACCGCAAGTCGGTCGTCTATATCTCGGGCCCCAGCCACGCGGAGGAAGTCGCGATGGGGAAGGTCACCGGGCTTATCGCGGCGAGCGAGAACCCGATGAACTCGATCCGCTTCCGCGAGCTCATCAAGTCGAAGGGGCTCCTCGTGTACTCGAGCCTCGACGTCGTCGGGGTGCAGGTGTGCGCGGCTGCGAAGAACGTCGTCGCGATCGCGTTCGGCTGCCTCGACGCGATCGCCGAGAAATCCGACGCCTTCGGCGACAACACCGAGTCGCTGCTGTTCGCGGCTGGCTTGAACGAGATCCTGACCATCGGGCGCGCGATGGGGGCGACCCATCCGGAAACCTTCACCTCCCTCTCCGGGGTCGGGGACCTCGACGTGACCTGCCGCAGCAAGTTCGGGCGCAACCACCGATTCGGGCACGACATCATCAAGAGCGGGGTGCTCGAGAAGTTCTCCAGCCTCGACGACCTGATCTCGCGCATCTCGGAAATCGGCTACCTCCCCGAGGGCGCGGTCGCCTGCAAGTACGTCCACGAGATATCGGCCACTCAGGGGCTCAAGCTCCCGATTTGCGACGGCCTCTATCGAATACTCAACAAGGAGCTCGCACCGGTCGACTTCATCGAGAAGCTGCTCGACGGGGTGCAAATCTAGCGTATGCTCGAGAAGGTAACCAACGCGCTCGGCGACGTCGTCCGCCGCTTCGCCGGCAAGTCGACGATCAGCGAGAAGAACATCGAGGAGGCCGTCGAGGAAATTAAGATGGCCCTCCTCGAGGCCGACGTCAACCTCCGCGTCGTCCGCCGCTTCGTCAACGCGACGATCGAGGAGGCGAAGGGCGAGAAGGTCCTCCGCGCCGTCGATCCCGGCCAGCAGTTCGTCAAGATCGTCCACGACCGGCTCGTCGCCCTCCTCGGCGACTCGAGGCAGGACCTCAAGCTCAAGGGGCCCGACACCCTCTCGGTCGTCCTCTTCCTTGGCCTCCAGGGCTCGGGTAAGACGACGAGCGCCGCGAAGCTCGCCCTCCGGCTCGCCAAGCAGGGACGGAAGCCCTTGCTCGCCGCCTGCGACCTCGCGCGTCCCGCCGCCGTCGAGCAGCTCTCCATCCTCGGCGAGCGCGTCGGCGTGCCTGTTTACAAAGAAGATTCCAAGGATCCGGTCCGCGTCGCGAAGGGCGCCCTTCAGGCCGCGCGCAAGGGAAACTACGACGTCCTGATCGTCGACACCGCCGGCCGCATGCAGGCCGACGAGGCCCTGATGGACGAGATCCTGGCGGTTAAGAAGGCCGTCGATCCCGTCGAGACCGTGCTGGTCGCCGACGCGATGACCGGGCAGAACGCCGTCGAGATCGCGAAGGCCTTCGACGAGAAGGTATCGCTGACCGGCGTCATCCTTACGAAGTTCGACTCCGACGCGCGGGGCGGCGCGGCCCTGTCGCTGAAGAGCGTCACCGGCAAGCCCATCCTCTTCGTCGGCACGGGCGAGAAGGTCGAGGACCTCGAGCCCTTCTACCCCGAGCGGCTCGCCGGGCGCATCCTCGGGATGGGTGACGTCGTCTCACTCGTCGAGAAGGCGCAGGAGACGATCGACGCCGCCGAGGCCGAGAAGCTCCAGAAGAAGATGGCGGGCGAGTCCTTCTCGCTTCAGGACATGCTCGACCAGCTCGAGCGCGTCAACAAGATGGGCTCGATCCAGTCGATGCTCGAGATGATACCGGGGCTCGCGGGCCAGGTTGACGCGGGAGCGATCGACACCTCCGGCCTCAAGACGCAGAAGGCGATCATCCAGTCGATGACGCTGAAGGAGCGCTCGAACCACCTGATCATCGGGCCCTCGCGCCGCAAGCGGATCGCGAAGGGATCGGGTACCTCGGTCGCCGAGGTCAACAAGCTGATAAAGCAATTCGAGAAGACGCGGCAGACGATGCGGAAGTTCGCCAAGAATCGGGGGATGCAGGCAAAGATGATGGGCGGGATGCCCGGCTTCTAAGCGCGGTGCAGCGGCGCCACGGCGCGCCGTTGCACCGCTACCGAACGGAGCCCTCGGGGACGGGATCGCCCGCCGCCGAGGGCTCTTTTTGTATCCTGCAGGCTACCGCGCGCTCGAGCAGGCCCTGGGCGAAGATCGTCGTGCGGTTGCGCCCGAGCTTCTTCGACCGATACAGGGCCTTGTCGGCGTCGCCAAGCAGGATCGGCGGGTCGAAAGGCTCTATCATCCGGGCGCCAAGGCTCACCGTGATCGAGAGGTCCTCGGTCGCGAACGGTATGCGAATCTCCGATATCGCGACCCTGATGCGCTCGGCGAGGTCGAAGAGGGTGGTCGGCGTGCAGGGTGATACGAGCACGCAGAATTCCTCGCCGCCGTAGCGGGCGACGCAATCCTCGGCGCGGGTGCTTCGCTTCAGCTTTTCCGCGAGCGCTATCAGTGCCGCGTCGCCCATCACGTGCCCGTAGGTATCGTTGAATCGCTTAAAGTGATCGACGTCCATCATCAGTATGCCGGAGCGCGAGCCGTGCCGCTTCGTGAACGCGACCTCCTCGTCGAGCCTGCGAATGAAGTAGTCGTGGTGAATAGTCCCGTCTTCGCGTCGGTGATCGAGCTTTCGTAGTGGAGGCCGTTC
>ENA-UOWE01006036-UOWE01006036.1-activated-sludge-metagenome-genome-assembly--contig:-NODE-6036-length-10829-cov-11.460739_pt1 | contig 10829 bp, 6 predicted proteins | sample MGYA00249841_ERZ761562 | MGnify/ENA primary metagenome ERZ761562 (study PRJEB28883, sample SAMN05720200) | activated sludge metagenome | isolation source: Anaerobic digester | place: Japan... | reverse complement strand
TTCGGCGGCCGAATACTTCGTCAAGCACGGCCGCGACATCGTCCTCGAAAAATAGCCGGGGACGCGCCTCCGATTATTTGTCCAGCGCGTCCGCGTCCTCGATGGAGCGCGCCGTGAACGGACGGGCCCAGCCCTTGCCGATCCGCTTGATCAACCCGCAGAGGACCTTGCCCGGACCGAATTCGATGAACGCCTCGATCCCCTCTCCGGCCAGAAGCTCCATCGATTTCGTCCAGAGGACGGGACGGCTGACCTGCCGCTTGAGAGCGTCCCGGGCCTCGGCCCCCGTCCGGATCATCCGGGCGTCGACGTTGGTGATGACCGGAAACGCCGGGTCGCGGAACTCGACGGCGTCCAAATCGGCGGCCAGCCGTTCTTCGGCCTCTTTCATCAGCCCGGAATGGAACGGGGCGCTGACCGGAAGCATGACCGACTTGACGCTCCGGACGCTGCGGACGACGTCCTCGACGGCCGCTTTGTGACCGGAGATGACGATCTGCTCGGGGCTGTTCCAGTTGGCGATCTGAACCTGCCCGCCCTCGGCCCGCTCGCAGGCCGCCCGGACCGATTCGTAATCCGCCCCCAAGAGAGCGGCCATTGCCCCGACGCCGACGGGGACGGCGTCCTGCATGTACGTTCCGCGCTTGTGGACGAGGACCAGGGCATCCTCGAACCGAAGCGTTCCGGCGGCCACGTGAGCCGAGTATTCGCCCAGGCTGTGCCCGGCGGCCGCATACGGCGTCCGCCCCCAAAGCCGGAAGGCGGCCGTGCTCACTAGCAGAAGAGCCGGCTGGGTGTTCCGGGTCAAGCGCAGCGTCTCCTCGGGGCCCTCGAAACAGATCCGGGAAAGGGAAAATCCCAGGACTTCGTCGGCCCGGTCAAACAGCCTCCGGGCTTCCTCGAAACGATCATAAAAGCTTTTTCCCATGCCGACCGATTGCGATCCCTGTCCCGGGAACAAAAACACCTGACGGGCCATGCGCGACTCCTTTTCCGTGTGAACGAGGGGGCTATTGTATCAAAAGCTCGGGGCGGATTTCGATCTCGGCCTGCTCCCGGAGCGATTGAATCCAGAGATTCGATTGGGCGGCGGTTTTTTCCGTCCGGATTTCGCGTTCCAGGACGTCAACGGCCTCGAGAAACGGCCGGGGAATCCGTCCGGCGGCCTGCTCCGCGGGAACATAACGCTCCCGGTACCGGGTTTCGATCTCGTCGAGGCTGACGGTCACGCTCCGGCTGAACCGCTCGGCGATGACAGTCTCGACGCCGAGCTTCTCCTCGACATACGGCCGCAGGTCGTCCCTTTCGATCCCGAAGCGGGCCAGCCTTCGGGCCGCCTCCTCCTCCCCCAGCCCGGAGGTGATCCGCTCGATTTCCGCCTCGATCCGGGCCGGGTCGGCCGGCGGGCGCCCCCGGACGAGGTCCAGGACGACTTTTTGGTTGATGAGCTTCTCCAGGACGTCCCGAAGATCCGTCCCGCCGCCCGGCGGGGCCGGCAACCCCTCGGCGATCCCGAACGCCTCGACCACGTGGACGTCGATCAGGGTGATGATCCGGCCGCTCACCACGGCCACGATCCCGTCGATGATCCGCTCCCGGCCGACGGCCGACCCGCCGGCCGCGGAAACCAGCGCCGGGAGAAGGGCCAGGACCGCCGTCCCGATTTTTCTCAAGCTCATTTTTTTAAAACACATTGCCGATCGTCACATACAGCCGCGGCCCGCGGCCGCCGGCCGACGGATCAAGATTCCATCCGAGGTCGACGCGCAGGGGGCCGAGCGGCGTCTTGTAGCGGAAGCCGAAGCCCAAGGCATCCTCGAGGGCGTCGAAGCCGACGTCCTTGCGGCTGGCGAAGACATTGCCCCGATCATAGAAAACGGCCAGAGACAGGCCGGGCATCGAGGAAAAAGGCGCGATCTGAGCGTCAATGTTAAAGAGGATCAAGGCCTTTCCTCCGACCGGCTTCCCTGATTTCGCGTCCGTCGGGCCAAGCTCGTCGAACCGCCGGCCGCGGAACGTCCCCGAGCCGCCGGCGAAAAAGCGCTCGTGAATCGGAATGCGGCCCATCCCCAGCCCGCTCCGGAACGTCCCCAGCAGGAGGATCCGGCCGCCGATCGGCTGGAAATACTGGAATTTCACGAAGCTCTTCAAGTAATCCGATTCGACCTTGAACAGCGGGTACGCCCATTCGAGGACGGCGCTGAAAAAAAGGCCCCGGGTGGGATTGAAGCTGTCGTCCCGGGCGTCCCAGATCAGGCTTTCCGAAAGAGAAGTGGCCGAGTACGGATAATGCTGGCGGTCGATCTCGGATTCCTCGACTTCCAGGAAATACAGCGTCGTGCGGGCGAACCGGAGCGTCGTCAGGGACGTCCAATTGGGTCCGATCGACCGGAAGCCGGAGAGGCTGAAGCCGCGGCGGTCGAAACCGTAGCTCACCCGCTCCTCCCGTTCGAGCCAGGCGTTGACCGAGGATTGAAAAGGCAGGCCGAAAAAGGTCGGCGATTCCCAGGAGACGACGGCCCGTTTTTCCTTCAAGCTGAACTGTCCGATGAGGCTGAGCTGGGCCGCCCGGCCGAGCATGTTGCCGCGGATGAATTCGGCGGAAAACCGGGGGCGGATGACATTGTTCCAGATCTCGAAGGTCATCGGCTCGTTTTTCGTCTCCAGGCCCAAGCCCAGCCCGGCGTAGTTGCGCGCCCCCTCGCGGAGGCTGACGACCAGCGTTTCGCTCCCGAGTTCGGTCGAGAGGATTTCCTCGATCTTGACCTCGACGAAAACACCCAGCTTCTCCAGCCGGCGCTTGGATTCGAGGATCAGGTCCGCCCGGGCCGGGTCCCCCTCGCGCAGGAGAAGGGCCCGGTCGATCACATCGCGCCGGGTCACGGCGTTTCCGGAGACGACGATCTTGTCGATGCGGACGGCCGTGCCCTCCTGGACATCGAAAAAGACATCGAAGCGTCCGTCATCCAGGGCTTCGGCCCGGCCGGCGACCGCGGTCCCGCGGATCCCTCCGTTAAGATACCGGGATTCGAGGCGCTCGGCGTCGCGGCGGACGCGGCCGGATTCATAGGGGCCGCCTTCGCGGCATTCCAAATCCCGCCGGAGATCGCTTTCCGGGACAAGCGAGACGTTCCGGAAGACGATCGACCGGATGGTCCGGACCGGCCCCTCGTCGATGACGAACACCGCCTGGTACGAGTCTCCCCGCTCCCGGAATTGAAGCGTGACCGAGGCTTCGGGATACCCTTCCTTTTCATAAAGAGTCTCCACCTCCTCGGGGGCGGCGAACAACTGGTCGCCGGAAACGCTGCCGAAAAGGGGGAGGCGCGGGGCCAAGCCGATTCTCCGCCGGATCTCGGCCTCGGAAAAGGCCGTCATTCCCTCGAAAGCGACGCCGCCGATCCGGATTTTCGGCCCGGGCTCGACCTGGTGGATGATATGCAGCTCGCCCGCGTCCCGCTCGATGGACGAGCGGACGGCGGCAAAGACATGCCCTTTTCTACGAAGGGAAGTCAGGATGGCCGCCTCGGCCTGCTTCACCCCCCACTCCTCGAAAATCCGTTCTTCCCAAAGCGGCCGGACGAGAGATTCGGGGACATCGGCGCCCAGGATCGTGATGCGGATGCGCTCCCGGGGATCGATCCCGAGGACAAAGCCGACGGACGCGTCGGCCGCCCGGAAAAAGCGGGTTTGGACCGCGACGTCGGCCCGGGGATAGCCGGCGGCGCGGTAGGCCGTCCTGATCACTTCCAGGTCGGATTCCAAGGCGGCGGGACGATAGGGCCTCCCGGGGCGCGTCGCCAGAGTCTTTTCCGCCTTGGCCTGGACTTCCCCCAGCCCGCCGCGGAATTCGATGCTCCGGACAGTGAACCGGGGCCCTGAATCCACGGCGAACTCGAGGTCGACGAACCGCCGAGTCGGATCCGGCACGGTCCGCCCGGTCACCCGGGCGTTGAAAAATCCCTCCCGGCGGAGATTCTCCCGCAACTCCTCTTCCGCCCGCCGCAGGCGCGGCTCGGAAAATTCCGTCTCCGGCCGGAGGGCGTAAAGGCCGGAGAGGAGGCTTTTCCGCGGGATGGGGACTTCCCCGGCGAAGGAAATCCGCCGGGTGAACAGCTTCCGCGTCAAAAGAAACGTCAGCCGGACGTCCTCTTCCCCTTCGGCCCGGACCTCGATATCGGAGAACAAGCCGGTTTCGTTGATCCGCTTGACCGCCGCGTCGATCCGGCCGGGGAGATAGGGATCGCCGTCGGCGATCGGAACGAGGCTGCGAAGGTCGGGCCGGGCCTCCTCGCCCTCGACCCGGACAAGGACGGCGGAAACGCGCGGCCCGGACGCGGCCGCAAACGCCGCCGCGCTTCCCGCGGCCGCCAGGACGGCCAGCATCGCCGGGACCGCCCTAAAACCTTTTCCGAACCTTGGCATCGAGGCTCAACCGTCCCCGCTCGTCGCGCATCCCGACGAGCGAAAAATTTTCCAGGAATTCCCACTCCAGCCGGACGATCTCCTCGCGCTGGGACGTGAGGTTGGTCGAATACAAGAGCATCAGATTCCGCGACAGCTTCTTGCCGACGGTCAAACGGGCCGTCATTTCAGTCGAGGAGCCCAGGACGAAGGGATCGATCCGGAAGCGGTCCAGGCGGAACAGCCGTTCGGCTCCCCGGGCGGCCGAGTCGGCGAGCTGGAAGGACATCAACGATCCCGTCCCGACCTGGCTCGTGGCGTCGTAGGAATAAGTCCGCTTAAACGATTCGCCCATGGAGAGAAGGGCCAGGACGTCCTCGGCCGGCAGCGGCGGCGAGGACGTAAACTCCGGCCGGAGACTTCGCAGAAGGCCGGCGATCGACAACGTCACCCGGTAATCCTTCAAGTACGTTTCCCCGCGAAAATCGATGTAGGGCTCGATCGTCGTCGGGTTGAAGAAGCTGAGGCGGGCTTTGAGAACGCGAAAGCTCCGGTCTTGGAAGTAGACGTCGCCCTTCACGGCCTCCAAGTCCCCCAGGACGACCGGCGAAGCCACCGTTCCGCTGAGAGTCAGGTCGAACCGGCCTTCCATTTTCCCCAGGGCGTTTTCGAGCATGGCCCCGTCGTCGGCGTGGATCCGGACGTCGAGGGCCAGGTCGTCGAAAAGCCCCGGGCCTTTCCGGGCTTCGGGATACGGCGAGGCCGAAAAGGTGAACTTCTCGTTGACTTCCCGCCGCCAGAGAAGCCGCTTGACGTCGACGTCCCCGGCGAGGACGTACTCCCGGGCGTTTTTCAGGAAACGGAACGATCCGTCGGCCAAGCCCCGCGTTCTCTCGAAGACGGACAGGGTCATGTCCCTTCCCTCGGCCCGGAGGTCGATCAGGGAAATCCCGCCGGGCCCGAAGCGGACCTCGCCCGATCCGAAGACGTCGCCGCCGCCGAGCTTTCCCCTCAGCGAGCGGATGGTCGCGACGTTGTTGTCGACCCGGATCAGTCCGGAATAATCGGTCAAGGCGTGGGCGAACTTGGGGAAAGGAAAGACCGCTCCCTTGAGGTCGAGAACGCCGTTCCACCGGGCCGGCGTCAAGCGGCCGCCCCGGACTTCGGCCAGGCAGCGGATCTCGCCCTTGGCCCCCGACCAGGGCAGGAAGAGATCGAAGTTGTAGATCGTCCCGGAAGCGCCGACGAAAAATCCGCCGTCGGTCTCCGGGTAGCGGAAGGAAGCCTCGATCTTGTTCCGGCCGGGATTGACCTCGCCCGTGAAGCGGGCTCCAAACGCCTTGTTCTTCATCCCGGCCGCGGCCGTTCCGGTGATTTCGATATTCTCGACGGGGCCTACGCCGAACCCGGTGATTTTCACCGGGCCGGAGGCCTCGTCGCGGGCGAAGTTCCCCCCGCCTTTCAGGTCGAAATCCAGCCGGCCGCGCACGGCCGGGGCCGGCCCCGAAAGGTCGATCCCGCGGAAGGCGGCGTCGATGGCGAAATCCTCGCTGTGGAATCCCATGGCCATCGAGCCCGAGACCGCGCCGCCGTAATACGTTCCGGTAAGGCCGGAAAGAGTCAGGCGGTAGTCGGCCGTCGACCAGCCGAACCGGCCTTTCACCCTCTCGACCGATTGGCCGTACAGCACGGCCCGGGGAGAGGCGAAATCCCCCTCGGCCTCGATGCCGGCGCCGTCGTCATGGAATTCGAGGGCGCCGGAGACCCGGCCGGCGAACGGCAGATCAAGGCCCAGGGAAGGAAAGATTTTTTCGAGCGCGCCTTCGCCGTCCTCGACCCGGCAGGCCCAGCCGCCCTTGCGGACCGTGAACCGGAGAAGGCCGGCAAGCTCCGGGTCCCGGACCCGGACGATTCCCGTCGTCTCTCCGCGGGCGATCTCGACGATCCCCGCGCCCTCGGCCGCCTCGAACCGGCCGAAAGAGCCCGGGGCCAGGGCGAAGTCGATCTTCACTTCCGGCTCGTGCCAGGCGCCGAGGATCTTGACGTCCGCTCTCCCCCGGCCGCGGATCTCGGGAAAGGTGAAGGGCATCCGGAGGGCCAAGGACGTGAAGGCCCGGCCGCGCGGGATGTCCGTCACCTCCCCGCTGATTTCGACCTGAGCCTCGCGGCCGATATCCAGGCTGCCGTCGACCCGCATCACGGCGAAATTCGACTCCATTCTCTCCGAGGAAAACACGACCTTCTTGGCATGGTCCCAATGGAGGCGGAACGGCCCCCGGAACGGGAATCGGCCGTTCCGTTCAGCCCCGGGCTCGTCCCGGAATTCGCCTTGGACCTCGAGGGCCTCCGGAAGCAGCGTGAACTCCCCCCAGACCGGGGAGAGGACCGGCCACGGGATTCTGATCTCCTTGATCAAGGGATCGACGTGAACGCCCCGGACCCGGCCGTCGAGCCGGCCGCCGCCGAACGTGAGATCCAAGGACTCCACCGGCAGCCAGGGCTTGGAAATCTCGAGGTTGATTTTTCCAGCCCGCTCGGAAAGAGCGAGATCGCCCGAGACGCGTCCGACCGGCTCTCCGGTGAAGGTCATGTCCCGGCTTTCAAAATCCGCGGTCAAGCGCGATTGTCCCGTTTCGCCGCGGACGAATCGGGCCGTCCCGGCGACCGCGCCCGTCCAGTCGAACGGCAGATTGAAGGCGTCGGCGACGAGGGCGACGGGTCCCCGGACGGTCGCCTGGATGTCGACGACGGGATTCTGCGGATGAGTCAGCGTCCCCCGAGCCTTGACGAGAAGGTCCGGATGATGCACCGTCAGCCGCCGGAGGATCAATTCATCGCCTCGCGCCTCAAGGTACACGTCCGAGCTCCCTTCGAGGGGATGGGCGATCGCCGGGACGCTGATGGAATGGGAGGCCGCCTCGGCCCGGACGACGAACGCGTCCTTGGATTGGCGGAAATACGCCCGGACGTTCCGGGTGATCACGCTGACATCCCGTCCCCAGAAGCTGATTTCCCCCTCCTCGAGAACGCCGTTTTCGACGAAAAACGGAAGCCGGAGAGTCAAAGCGGGAGGCTTGGCTTCCCGCCCCGGTTTTTCATAAATCCGGGCGGTCAGCCCGCGGACAAAGACGTTGAAAGCCCGGTTGTTTCGGAGAATCGACCGGAAGGGGATCTGGAGAACGATGCGGTCGATGGAAAAGAAGGGGTCCGATTTCAGCGAGTGGACGTTTTCGAGGACGGCCGTGGGCGGCAGAAGGGTCAGACGGAGACGGTCGTAACGCATCACCGGGTCGATCTGCTTGCGGATCTGGGAAAGGATGACCTTGCGGACGACGACGCCTCCGCCCGCCAAGCCTCCCGCGACGGCCAGGAGGGCGATCAAGGATTTCAGCTTCCGGCCAATTTTCATCGGTCTCTGCCCGAGTTACCGCGCAAGAAAATATATCATGTTCATAGGGAAAAAGGAAAAACGCCCGGACGCCCGCCGGCCGCGGCTCACGCCTCGCCGTGGATCCGGAGGACGCGGTTCCGGAGCGTCCCGACCCCCTCGATCTCGACCTCGACCTCGTCTCCGGGAACCATCGGGCCGATCCCGGCGGGGGTCCCGGTCGCGATCACGTCCCCGGGAAGGAGGGTCATGACGTTCGAGATGAAGCGGACGAGGTCCGGCACGCTGAAAATCAGGTTTCGGGTGTTGGAGGATTGCCGCAGCTTTCCGTTGAGACGCGTCCGAATCTGCAGGGCCGAGGGATCGAGGCCGGCGGCGATCCATGGGCCGATCGCGGCGAACGTGTCGAAGGACTTGGCCCGGGTGAACTGCTTCTCCTTGTCCTGGAGATCGCGGGCCGTCACGTCGTTGAAACAGGCGTATCCGAGGATGAAGGGTTCGACCGGATCGAGGGCGGAAAGCCGGAAAGCCCGTTTTTTCATCACCACGGCCAGCTCTCCCTCGTAGTCGACGCGCCGGGACATCCGGGGATAGACGATCGCCTCTCCCGGGCCGATGACCGCCGTGGACGGCTTAAGGAACAGCAACGGCTCTTCCGGCAGCGGCTTGCCCCTCTCCGCGGCATGGTCCCGGTAATTGAGCCCGACGGCCACGATCTTGGACGGCCCGACGGGGGCGAGAAGCTGGACTCCGGCCAGGGGAATCGGCTCCCCGCCGACGACGAAATCGGCGAAAATCGATCCCTCGATGGGAATCAGGCGGTCGTCATCGACGGCTCCGTGCAGAACGCGATCCTTGAACCGGGCGCGAGCGATTTTCATGATCCGGCTCCCTTTCCCGTCTCGGTCAAGACTTCGGACCGGCCGCTTTCATTGCCCGTCCGGTCGAGGGCGGTGACGGCGTACTGGTACCGTCCGCCCGCCTCGACCTGGTCGTCGGTGAATGTGTTCTCGCTGATCGGGGCGGGCGTCATGAGGGAAAAACCGGTCTCCCGGGGCCCTTTCCGCCAGACCCGGTAGCCGGCAAGATCGGTCTCCGGTCCGGGATCCCAAGATAAGGTGATCAAGCCGACGGCCGTCACCGAGATGAGGCCTTTCGGCCGGGCGGGCGGAAACGAGTCGGCCGGAGTCACTTCGAGGGCCGCGGAATCGCGGCTCTCGATGAACGGCTCCTTCTCCCCCGCGACGGCCGAAACGCGGTAGGCATAGGAAACGCCGAAGCGGAACGCCCGGTCGGCGAACGGCGGCGCCGGCACCGGGGTTTCGTTCAACCGGACCGCCGGACCGCCGGCCGAGCTCCGGTACACATGATAGCCTTGCCGCGGCGGCGTTCCGGCGGCGGCCGCCGGAACGTTCCAACCGAGCTCGATCCGGTCCTCGAACACCCGGGCTTTGAGGCCGGCGGGAGGGGCCGGCGCCTGGAGGGGCCGCCAGCCCGCGTAAGTGAATTTCGACGCGCCCCGCCGTCCGGCGGCCACTCTCACGCCGAAGACCAGACGAGCCGCGGCCCCGTCCTCCGGAGACATTTCTCTTTCCCAGGCGAATTCCTTGAGCGGCGGGGCCGCCGGCGGCGGAACCGCCGCCGTCCCGGCTTGAAGGGGGCGGCCGTAAGAGTCGAGGACGGACAGGAGAACGGCCTTGGCCGTGAATTCGTCTTCATCCTCCCAGGCCATGGGAAGGGCCGCTTCGGCGGCCGCGTTCCGCATCAGCCAGATTTCCGTCCGCGCGTCCGGAGGCAGGGCCCGGCCGTCGATGTAAGCGGCGGGGGCGGTCCACCGGAGCCGCAGCGTCTCCCCCCGCTGGCCGGCGGCGAGCGAGGCGACAGGTTGAGGGATGCGGGTCAGGGGCTCGAGGATGGGTCCTTTGCGCCCGCAGGCGGCGGACGCCAAAAGCGCCAAGCCCAGGAGCGCCGCCGGCCGGATTTTGCCCATCAGAGAATGAACCGCCGGAGGTCGGCGTTTTTGACAATGTCCTGGAGGGCGTTCCGGACGTATGCCCGGTCCACGGTGATCTTCTTCGCGGCGATGTCCGGCGCCTGGAAGGAGATCTCCTCGAGGACTTTCTCCATGATGGTGTGAAGGCGGCGGGCCCCGATGTCCTCCGCCTCGCGATTGACGTCCTCGGCCGTTTGGGCGATTTCGTCGATCGCGTCGGCCGTGATCGTGATCTCGACGCCCTCGGTCTCCAGGAGCGCCTTGTACTGCTTGATCAGGGCGTTTTCGGGCTCGGTCAAAATGCGGACGAAGTCCGCCTTGTTGAGCGAGGTGAGCTCCACCCGGATGGGGAAGCGGCCTTGGAGCTCGGGGATGAGGTCGGACGGCTTGGCCACGTTGAAGGCCCCGGCCCCGATGAACAAGATGTGATCCGTGCGGACGAGGCCGTAGCGCGTGTGGACCGTGGTCCCCTCGACGATCGGCAGGAGATCGCGCTGGACGCCCTCGCGGCTGACGTCGGGCCCGCGGCCCGATTCCCGGCCGGCGATCTTGTCCAATTCGTCCAAGAACACGATGCCGGAGCGCTCCACCCTCTCGACGGCGAGGCGGGCGACCAGGTCCATGTCAATCAACCGCCGCTCCTCCTCGTCGAGAAAATATTCCCGGGCCTCCGAAACCTTGACTTTGCGTTTTTTCGTCCGCCCGCCCATGAACCCCGGCAGGATTTCTTGGATTTGGAGGCCGATTTCCTCGACCCCCTGGTTGGAAAAAATTTCCAAGGGAGGCGTGGAGCGGTCCCGCACCTCGATTTCGACGACCCGGTCCTCCACCAGCCCGTCGCGCAGCTGCCGTCGGATCTTCTCCCGCGACTCCAGATACCGCTGGTGGTCCTCGTCGGAGACGACGCCGTCGCGGCGGCGGACCGGCGGGAGGAGAAGATCCAGGATCTTTTCCTCAGCCCCGGCCGAGGCCTTGTCCCGGATTTCCAAGGTTTTCTCCTGGCGGATCATGTCCACGGCCATGCGGACGAGATCCCGGACGATC
>ENA-UOWE01006031-UOWE01006031.1-activated-sludge-metagenome-genome-assembly--contig:-NODE-6031-length-10833-cov-6.371961_pt1 | contig 10833 bp, 10 predicted proteins | sample MGYA00249841_ERZ761562 | MGnify/ENA primary metagenome ERZ761562 (study PRJEB28883, sample SAMN05720200) | activated sludge metagenome | isolation source: Anaerobic digester | place: Japan... | reverse complement strand
GTACCCCTCCTGATCGACGAGCCGACGTCACGAGGATGTCGCGAACTGTGGACGACGGCCGACACCGTTGCGTGCACCAGGCTGACCTACATCGAAACCACCGCGTCAATCGCGATGGCCGAGCGCTTGAATCGTCTGTCTGCGGATGGGGTGCGGGACGCGAAAGCCATCCTTGATCGCCTGTGGTTACAGATCCAAGTCATCGAACTGGGTCAGGACCTGATGGCACTTGCCGCCGACATGGCCCTCAAGCACGGCCTGCGCGGTTACGACGCGACGCACTGTGCCGCCGCTGTCGCGATCAAGGACGTCGAGTTGGTTGCCGCATCAGGGGATCAGCGGCTGCTCGAGGCGTGGCGCGCCGAAGGGCTCGCCGTCCGGGACACGCACCAACGCTAGACCGACAACAGCACGAAGGGCGTCGCTGGCCACTGTGGCCGGCGACGCCCTTCGCTCCTGAACCGGGTCGAGGGATCCAGGGAGCTGAGTCGGGTCGAGGGACTCAGAAACTCATGGCGTTGATCAGTTCGCGGGGATGACGAGGACCTGACCGGCGCTGATCGCGGTGGTGCTCAGGTTGTTGATGACCTGGATCCGGGCGATGCCCTCGCGGATGGACAGATCGGGCAGCTCGCGGGCGGCGATGCCGGACAAGGTCTCCCCCGCGGCGACCGTCACCGACGGGCCGGCCACGGAGGCGATTGGAGCGGGAGCCGCAGTTGCGAAGGACATCCCGATGATGATCGCGGCCACGAAGGCCATTGCCACACCGACCGTCATCGCGAGCCGCCCACGACGCGTGAGCGACAGGCTCGAAGCGCCCATGTCCGCGGCCCCAATGGGAGCCGGGACGAGGTGGAGGTGGCGAGCGGACGACATACGGACGTCGCGGGCCGGACCGAGGGCGTGGGCACCCTTGCGGGCAGACGTGCCATCGACGACGACGTCATCCCAGGTCAGTGCGCTCATCGGAATCTCCTCCAACTCGAAACTGCGTTCGATAGAACTTCTGTACGATTTCTAGCACGGGCGTTCGAATCAATGCAAGACACGCTCGTACATTTGTTTGATTCGTGACCTTCAGGCCCGTACTCTGGTGGCCACAGGAAAACGATGACAGGGACCACCGACAAGGCCCCTGACCTGCGGAAACGAGGGACATGCGATGACGACACGGCCGCCGAGCGACCCCAATGTTCATGAACTCCCCGATCGCGACGGCGGCGATGGGGGTCTGACCAACCGCCAGCGCAAGGTCCTCGAGGTCATCCGCAACTCCGTCGACCGTCGCGGCTACCCGCCGAGCATCCGCGAGATCGGTGACGCCGTCGGCCTGACCTCCCCCAGTTCGGTCGCCCACCAGTTGGCGGCCCTGGAGCGCAAGGGCTATCTGCGGCGCGACCCGCACCGCCCGCGCGCCATCGAGGTCGTCTCCCCTGACAACCCCGGCGCGCCCGGCTACCGCGGCCCGAGCGTCAGCAGCGCCGACCCCGACGGCCAGCACGACGAGACCGGGATGCTCGATTCACGTCCCGAGGCGTCCTATGTCCCCGTGGTCGGCCAGATCGCGGCCGGCGTCCCGATCACCGCGGACGAGCTCGTCGAGGACGTCTTCCCGCTGCCGAAGCAGATCGTCGGCGAGGGCACGCTCTTCCTGCTCAAGGTCGTCGGTGACTCGATGGTCGACGCCGCGATCTGTGACGGCGACTGGGTCGTCGTGCGCCAGCAGCCCACGGCCGACAACGGCGACATCGTGGCCGCGATGCTCGACAACGAGGCGACGGTCAAGACCTTCAAGCGCAAGGACGGCAAGGTCTGGCTGATGCCGCACAACGAGGCCTTCTCCCCCATCGACGGCGACCACGCCACGATCCTGGGCAAGGTGACCGCGGTCCTGCGCCGCGTCTGACGCCCTCCTTTTCCTCGGTGTGCCGTGAGCCCGCCTTCGTCGCGAAGGCGGGCTCACGGCATACGGACCTGGAGTCATGAATTGGGACGAGAAGCCTCCCGGGGCGGCTCGACCGACGAACCTGGGGTCATGAATCGGGGCCGGTGACCACCAGGTCAGTGCGGCAGGGGGTTCATCCGTTGCCAGAAGGACACATCGATCCGGCGCCCGAACTTGTGCCCCAACTCGTCCATCGTGCCGACGTGCCGAAAGCCGAGTGACCGGTGCAGCGCCTCGCTCGCAGGGTTGGGCAGGGCCACCAGACCCACGGTGCTGTGCACTCCTGCACCGTCGAGCGCCTCGAGCAACGCGGCATACAACCGCCGCCCGGCCCCGCTGCCCGCGGCACTCGGCGCCAGATAGATGGAGAGCTCTCGCACGTCGTAGAGCGGACGCGAGCGATAGGCGCCCGAGGCGGCATAGCCGATGGGCTGTCCGTCCCGCACTGCGACCAGAAACCGGTCCGGCGCAACGAGATTCGCGAGTTTGTCGCTGATGACCTGGCGCCCGACCAGGTCCGTTTCCGCGATGAAGAGCGCCGTCGAGGTCGCGATGTAGTGGTCATAGATCGCCGCCAGCGCCTCGACGTCGGCGGCCACGCCGTCCCTGATCACCAACTCGTTCCCGATGGCCGCGCCACCGATCACGTCGCCCCTGATCACCACATCCTCACTCACGGACGAGCACGCTACTCCCGCAAGGCCAGACCGCCGCACGCACGTCCACCTCGCGTAGCGTGAACGACATGACCGACCGATCGCCGCAGGGTGGGAGCGACCAGCAGCCCGATACGCGGCCGACCCGCGAGTTCGGGATCACCTGGGGCGTGGTTCTGGGCGCTGCCGTGGGGGCCGCCCTCGGCGTGGCCCTCGACAACTTCGGCCTCTGGCTTCCCATCGGGATCGCGATCGGCCTCGTCATGGGTGCCGCAGAGGAAGCCAATCGCAAGAAGAGGGCCCTCCGCGAGAAGACGAATGACCCCTCCAACGGCGAGTCCCCCGAGGCCTGACCGTCAGCCCAATGGACGAGTCAGAGCCGTCAGCGTCTCCCCCAGAGGCGCATCCACCCGCAAGGTGGCGAGGTCGTCACCTCGCGTGGGTCCGCGGGTGATGATGACAACGGGTATGCCGTGGCTCGCCGCCCGGCGAACGAACCGGAAGCCGCTCATCACCTGAAGTGAGGACCCGAGCACCACCAGCGCTGGAGCCGCTTCGGTCAGGGCGAAACACCGCTCCACCCGGTCCTTGGGGACGCTGCCCCCGAAGAAGACGACGTCCGGCTTGACCGCATCCCCGTGACAACGCGGACACCGGGGCTGGATGAAGCGCTCCACCAGGTCGTCCGCCAACACGATGTCTCCGTCGGGGCGGATCTGGCTGCTCACTCGGGACCCATCGGGGGCCGTGCCCGTGGCCATCTCGCCGAAACCCGGGTTCAGATCGTCGAGCATCGTCTGGATGTCCTCGCGCGCGATCACGGCCTCGCAGTCGAGGCACACGACCTGGTCGAGCGAACCGTGCAACTCGATGACCTCACGTGAGCCGGCCTGCTGGTGGAGTCCGTCGACGTTTTGGGTGATGAGGCTGCCGAAAGCTCCCGACTCCTGAAGCGCGGCCACTGCGCGGTGTCCGTCGTTGGGCCGCGCCCGGTGGAAGCGGGCCCAGCCAATGTAGGAGCGGGCCCAATAGCGTTGTCGCGCAGCGCTGCTCCCCACGAACTCCCCGTGACTCATCGGCGTCACGCGCCTCAGTCCATCGGGTCCGCGATAGTCGGGGATGCCTGACTCGGTGCTCATCCCGGCACCGGTCAGGACAAGCGCTCCGGGCCGCTGCGCCAACAACTCGACCACGTCGCCAAGGTGCGCGACCGCCGGTGGTGAGCCCACGGCATACCCCTCGGTTTGAATGGGTGAGAGCGGAGCCGGCACCCGTCCATTATCTGCGGCAACGGGCAAGGCGACCCGCCCACCTGACCCGACCCCCTATCCTGCGGACATGATCGACGCAGCCGGACTCCGCGTGATGCGGGCCATCGCCGACGGGGGCAGCTTCACGGCGGCCGCGCATCTGCTGGGTTCCTCCCAGCCGGCCATCTCCCAGATGGTGCGGCGCCTCGAGGACCGCGTGGGCACCGTCCTCGTCGAACGCACCGGTCGATCGGTCCGCCTCACCGAGGCCGGCGAGGTGCTGGCGCGGCACGCGGCACCGGTGCTCTCGGCGATCGATGCAGCCGAGGACGAGATCGCGGCGCTCAAGGGGTTGAGCTCGGGTCGGGTGCGGCTGATGGCCTTCCCGTCGGCGTCGGCGACCCTGGTGCCCAAGGCGCTCGCGCACGTCAAGGCTGCGCATCCGGGGGTGAACATCACCTTCACCGAGGCCGAGCCGCGTGAGTCCCTGGCTGCGCTGCGGGCCGGCGAGTGCGACCTGGCCGTGGCCTTCACCTATGAGGGCGTCGATGTCGGTCGGGGTGAGGAGGATGTCGAGGGGTTCGTCGTCGTGCCGCTCGTCGACGACGAGGTCAAACTCGCGGTTCCTCGGAGTCACCCGTTGGCCAAGAAGAAGTCAGCCGACCTGTCGACGCTCGCCGATGAGACGTGGATCGCGGGGTGTCCGCGCTGTCGAGGGCACCTGGTGGAGTTGGCACGAGTGGCGGGGTTCAGTCCCAATGTCGCCTTCGAGACCGAGGACTATGTCGCCGTCATGGGGCTGATCGCGGAGGGTCTGGGCATCGCGGTGATCCCCGACCTCATCCTGCGGACGGTCCACCACGACGACATCGTGGCCCTGCCGCTCACGCCGGCCTCGCGTCGACGCATCGAGGCCGTGACGACTCCTGACCTGGAGCGGGTGCCGGCCGTGGCGGAGACCCTGCACGCACTCAAGGAGAGCGCGAAGTCCCAGCCGAAGCCGGTGCGCGCCCGCACCTGAGGCCCTGACTGGGTCGGGTTGTGCCGTCCACAGGCGGCGCCTCGGTGGTGTGTCGTCCACAGGGCTTGGGTGACGAATGAGGGCTTCCGCTGTGCCTCCTTAGCGTGGCGCGTATGCCGTTTGCTCGCCGAGACGAGCCCATCTCCCCTCGGACGTGGGCTCGGTTGGGCGCGCCCGCCGATTCTCGAGGGCAATCGTCGGGCGACAGCGAGCCCTTCCCCGGGCCCGAGGGCCGGCCCGAACGTCGCCGCGTCGTGTTCGCAGACTCGGACGCGGAGTCCGGGTCCAATGCGGCACTCAGGGTGGACCAAGGGAGGAAGCCCCACACACTGGGCAGCCCAAAGCGGATCAGGGTCGAGGTGCCCGGGAAGCTCCGGACCGGTCGTTGGGTGCCGTCTCGGCGTGCGGGCCTCGGGATGGTCCTGCTGGTGGTGCTCGTGTCCGCGATCCTCGGCGTGCGCGTGGCGTGGGCGATGGCCAACGACGAGGCGCTTCCTTTGGTGTCAGGAGCCAGAGCCAGTCTCGGAGCGGGTGGTCGTGAAAGCGCGAGCGGGGATGTTGGCGCCGACGGGGTGAGTCCCGGACCGGGCAGCGTCAGCGCCTCGGCCAAGGCCGCCGCTTCGGGTTCGCCATCCGGTGCGGGGCCCGGCGCGATCGGCACCGGCCAGGTGGGCGTGGTCGTCGTGCACGTCGTCGGTGCCGTCAACAAGCCGGGACTGGTGCAACTGGCCGCGGGATCTCGGGTGGCTGATGCCATCGCGGCGGCCGGAGGGTCCACGGCTGAGGCGGACCTGGCATCCATCAATGTTGCGCGCCTGCTCGTCGACGGCGAACAGATCCGGGTTCCCCTCCCCGGTGAGGTCATTGGCCCGGCGCTCGGAGGTCCGGCGACCGGCGGCTCCGGTGGAAGTGGCGCCTCGGGTGGTACGGCGGGGGGCAGTGCGGGAGGCGGCCGGCTGGTGTCCCTGAACTCAGCAGACCTAACCGCGCTGGACTCCCTGCCCGGCGTGGGTCCCGTGCTCGCGCAACGCATCCTCGACTGGCGCACCGCACACGGTCGTTTCACCAGCGTCGACGAACTCGGTGAGGTCACCGGCATCGGCGAAAAGCTCCTCAGCCAGATCAAGCCCCTGGTTTCGCTGTGACCACGAAGACCCTCACCGCTGACGGCGTTTCGGCGACCGGACAGGTGTTGGCGCCTCCGGCCGACCTCCGCCTGATGGCGGCCGCGTGCGTCGCATGGGCAGTCCTTGCCGCGACGCTCGCTTGGTCTGGACCTGCGCGCGCGGCCATCCTCTCCGGCCTGGCTCTCCTCTCGCTCGGCGTGCTCGGGGGACAACGGCGCTGGCGCTCTTGGCGAGGCATCGACTCAAGGGGAAGCCGGTCTCGTCCGTGGCGACACGGCGCCCCGAGACGGACGCCGCTCGTCCTGCTCCTCGTCCTCGCGGCGACCGCCTTCCTGCAGGTCGCGGCCACCGGACATCAACTGCTTCACGCCGTCGGCCCTCTCGATGATCTGACCACCGATCGCGCCGTGGTCACCCTGACCGGGCGCGTGGCGACCGACCCACGTGCGGTCACGTCAGCGCGCGGACAGTCCACCGTGCTCTTCCGCCTCGACAGTGCCACGGTGAGTGGGCGCGGGAAGGCGGCCACGGCATACGGGATGGTGCTTGTCCGCGGTTCCCCAGAACTCAAGCAAGTCCCTTGGGGCGCAACGATTTCCGTGAGTGGACGTCTGAGCCCGATGGAGCCTGGCGATGCTGAAGTGGCGGCGATCCGCGTCAGTCGACCGGCGCTGATCCTCGAGTCACCTGGTGTCGTCGCCACCGCTGCCGAACACCTCCGCGCGGGGCTTCGCGACAGCGTCGCCGGTCTGCCGCCCGATGCCCAAGGACTCGTGCCGGGCCTCGTCATCGGTGACACCAGCCAGTTGCCGCCCGAGCTCGATGCCGCGATGCGCGCGACCGGGATGACCCACTTGACGGCTGTCTCGGGCAGCAACGTGGCGGTGGTCCTGGCGCTGGCCTTCGGGCTGAGCCGGTTGGTCGGCATCCCGAGGCGGCTCCGGCCGTGGCTGGGGCTGCTCGTGCTGGCTGGGTTCGTGGTGTTGGCGCGGCCCGAGCCGAGCGTTGTCCGGGCCGCGACGATGGGCGCGATCGGCGTGATCGGCCTCAGTCGCAACCGACAGGCGGCCGGGTTGCCAGTCCTGGGCGCCGCGATCCTCGTCGTCCTCGTGCTCGATCCGTGGCTGGCGAGGTCATATGGGTTTGCCCTGTCGACGCTGGCCACGCTCGGGCTGCTCGTCTTCGCCGGGCCGTGGGGTGCGACGCTGGCCGAGGCGGGGCATCGGCGCGCGGGACCGTGGCTGGCTCACCTCCGTCGCCGTGTCGTCGACCCGGCGGCACGGTCGGCCCGTCACCACTTCGGCCCAGCCACGACGCGGGCTCTGGACGGCACCCGGCTCGGCGCCTGGGCCCATCGGCTGAGGCCCGCCAGCAAGGGACGAGCCAGCACGGGGCGAGCCAAGGCCGCGGAGGACACGGACCGCCCCACCAAAGGATGGACGGTGCTCGGTACTGCCGTGGCGGTGCCGCTCGCTGCCCAGGTCGTCTGCGCGCCCGTCATCGTGCTGCTTCAGTCCTCCGTCTCGATCGTCGGCATCCTGGCCAACCTGCTCGCCGCACCCCTCGTCCCGCTGACAACGATCGGTGGCGTAGCGGTCGCCGTGCTCGCCCTCGTCTGGCCGACGGGCGCGGGCTGGCTGGCGTGGGTCCCCGGACTCCCCGCGATCGCCATCGGTCGGGTCGGTCGCGTCCTGGCCGATGTGCCGGGCGGCTCGATCCCCTGGCCGGATGGGGCTTGGGGCGCCTTCTCCCTCACTGCCCTGACGATCGCGGTCCTGCTTCTGGGGCGTTCGGTGACACGGTGGGCAGGCCATCGACCGATGACCGCGCTGACCATCCTGCTCGTCAGCCTCGCTCTCCTCGCCCCCACCCGCGCCCTCACCTGGCCTCCTCCGGGGTGGCAACTGGTCGCGTGCGACGTCGGTCAAGGCGACGCGATGGTCCTGCGCACCGGCTCCGCCCGAGCCGTGCTCGTCGATGCCGGCCCCGACCCAGACCTCGTCGACGGCTGCCTCGACCGGCTCGGTGTCGAGTCCATCGACGCCGTCGTCCTCACCCACTTCCACCTCGACCACGCAGGGGGGCTCGAGGGCGCGACCCGGGATCGCACGGTCGGTGTCCTCCTCACCACGTGGGTCACCGAGCCCGAGGACATCGTCCGCGGCGTCCGCCGGTGGGCCAGCGACCATCACGTCCCGACCCAGCAACTCCACGCCGACGACTCACTCAACTACGGCACTCTCCACGCGGAGGTCTGGTGGCCCGAACGCCGCATCAGCGCCGGCTCGATCCCCAACAATGCCTCGGTCGTCCTCGCCGTCGAGACCGGCGGAGTTCGCGCCCTGCTGCTCGGCGACATCGAGCGCGAAGCCGGTGCAGCCATTGCCTCGCGCATCCGACGCGATGCCTCGCGAATGATCACGAGCACCACCTTCGACGTCGTCAAAACCCCGCACCACGGCAGCGCCAACCTCGACCCCAAGCTCATGGCCGCGGTCCGCTCACCCCTGGCGGTCATCAGCGTCGGCGCAGACAACGACTACGGCCACCCTGCGCCCTCGCACCTCACGCTGCTGCACAACCTCGGGTATGCCGTTCACCGCACCGACCTTGATGGAGACATCGCGATCACTCGAGTCCACGACCAAACGACCGCAATCACCTACCGCTGACGCGATCCCACGCTCGGGCGATGTTGCTGTGGTGTCGGCCCAGGACGATCAGGGACAAGACCACGAGACAGACCCCGATGGCCTGTGTCATGCGGGCCCACTCGACCGCCCCGGTCGCGATCAGGACACCAAGCCCTCCGAGGGCGACAGCCGTGACCACCGAGGCCTCACCCACCCGTTTGAGCAGGCCGATCAATGCGGCGAACACGACCACTACCGCCAGCCCCAGCCACGGCGAGAGCGCCAGGATCACACCGAGCGTCGTCGCGACCCCCTTGCCGCCACGCCCTCGCAGGAACGGGCTGAACACATGCCCCAGGACCACGAAAACCCCGCCCACCGCGGCGAATGTGCTCCCGAAGGTCTGCATGAGGAACCAGCACGGCACCAAACCCTTGAGCACGTCGAGCACTCCGACGAGCACGCCCCACTTCACGCCGAGCACCCGTCCGGCATTCGTCGCGCCGGGGTTGCCGGACCCGGCGTCGCGCACGTTCTTGCCAAAGGCCTTCGCGATCCAGGTGGCCGGTGAGAGGGAGCCGATGAGGAAGCACCCGATCGTCGCGCCGATCAGCCCGGCCCCGATGGCGAGGAGCAGGTTGTCTCCCATCGCCTGGCCTCAGTCGACCTTCGGACAGACCGCCACCGCGATCGTCCCGGGCCCCACATGTGCCCCGACCACGGCCCCCAGCTCCCCGACCATGACCTGCCCGGCCTCACCAACGCGGGCACGGAGCCGCTCGGCCAATGCCTCGGCACGCTCCGACGAATCGAGGTGGTGGATCGCCACATCCACACCCTTGCCGTCGGACACGGCAGCCGCGATCCGGTCGGCCGAGATCTCCTCCAACCGAGCAATGGCGCGACTGGTCGTCCGGACCTTCTCCAGTGGCACGATCGCCCCGTCGCTCAGGGTGAGGATCGGCTTGATCGCCAGCGCCGACCCGAAGAGCGCGCTGGCCTTGCCGATCCGCCCACCACGGCGCAGGTGCTCGAGGGTGTCGACATAGAAGACGATGCTCGAGGCCGCGCACCGGCGTCGCACGTGATCGGCGACCTGCTCGGCCGACGCCCCGCCGGCGGCCAAATCGGCACCCGACTCCACGGCATACCCCATCACCATGCCGAGCGCCCGCGAGTCGACGACGGTGACCGGGATGGGCGATTCGGCGGCCGCGAGTTCGGCGCCACCGATCGTCGACGACAAAGCCGACGAAATGTGCACGGAGACAACGGCTTTGGCGCCCTGATCCGCCGCCTTGCGATAGGCGTCGAGGAAGGCCTGCGGTGCGGGTCGCGAGGTCGAAACCGGCTTGTAGGCACGCAGCGCCGCAGCCACCTCATCGGGCGTGACGTCCACGCCCTCCTGGTGCTCCTGCCCGCCGAGGATGACGTGAAGCGGCACGACGCTGATGCCGGGGCGGGACCGCAGATCGTCCGGCAGGTAGGCCGTGGAGTCGGTGACGAGGGCGACGCTCACGGTGGCCACAGTAGTGGCCCTCTACCGGAGTTGGGTGCGGACGGGTGGGCCAGGGCCACCCGGAGCGCACCCAACTCGGACGTGGTCACCAGAGGCGAGGGATCGTCAGGTCGCGGGGGTCGTCCGCGGGCTCCCAGCCGTGCCCGGCGACATGGGTGTATGCCGTGCCAGGGCCTTCCGCGGCCAGCTGGGCCACCGCGGTGAGGAGTCGCTCGACATGCTCCTCGGTGGTGGCCAGGCCAGCGCTCACACGGATCGCCGAGCTCACGGTCTCGCCCGCGTCCTCCAGGAGGGCGTCGACGAGCAGGTGGGCGCAGAACTTGCCGTCGCGCACGCCGATCGCGTATTCGGCGGAGAGGGCCGCCGAGACGAGCGAGGGATCGAGGCCGTCGACTGTGAAGGTGACGACCGGGGCGCGGTCGTGGTCGTCGCCGAAGACGGAGTAGGTCGTCACGCCATCGATGGCGCGCAGCCCGGCAGTGAGGCGTTCCGTGATGGTGCGCTCGTGGGCAACGAGTGCTTGGTGGTGCTCGGTGAGAGCGGAGCAGGCTGCGGCAAGGGCGATCGCCCCGAGGGTGTTGGGACTCCCGGCCTCGTGGCGGGCCGGTCCACGCTGCCACTCGGTGTGGTGCTGGCCGACCTCCTTGGTGGCACCTCCACCGGCGAGGTAGGGGCGCGC
>ENA-UOWE01006030-UOWE01006030.1-activated-sludge-metagenome-genome-assembly--contig:-NODE-6030-length-10833-cov-14.110132_pt1 | contig 10833 bp, 4 predicted proteins | sample MGYA00249841_ERZ761562 | MGnify/ENA primary metagenome ERZ761562 (study PRJEB28883, sample SAMN05720200) | activated sludge metagenome | isolation source: Anaerobic digester | place: Japan... | reverse complement strand
CACGCCCGCCGGCGCCGCCCACCGCCTCGTCCTCTCTCGCTCTCCGTGGGGGACGACGCCCGTCCCTCGCAGAGCGGGGTACGTCGACGACACCCCCGGGCACGTCGCGGGCCAGCTCGAGCGCGACGTCGGCGATCCCGTTCGCGAGCAGGTTCCGCTGGGCCCAGCGGAGGTAGGTCGCCGACAGGTCCACCGACGTGGTCGCCGGCGATCCCCCGGCGATCGCGCAGACGGTCGCCGTGCCGGTGTAGGCGAAGAGATCGAGGAAGCGCCGTCCGCCGGCGAGGCGCCGGATGAGGCGGCGCGTCTCGCGCTGGTCGAGGAACAGGCCGGTGTCGACGTAGGTCTCGAGGTCGATGAGGTAGGTGAGGCCGTCCTCGGTCACCGGGAGGAGGGCGCCGCCGCCGGCGCGGCGCCCATACTGCGCCGCGCCGCGCATGCGGCGGCGCTGCGTCACGACGATGTCCTCGCGAGGCACGGCGAACAGGTCGGCGAGGACGTCGACGGCCTCGGCAAGACGCGCCGCCGCCTTGTCGGGGGCGATGGTGGACGGCGGCGCGTACTCCTGCACGCGCAGGCGCCCCTCGTAGACGTCGACGGCGAAGTTGTACTCAGGGAGGTCGGCGTCATAGAGGCGATAGCACGTCACGCCCTGACGACGCATCATCCTGCCGATATGGCGCAGGTCGCGGCGCAGGCGGTTGGCGAGCTGGTCGACGGCCCCGGGAGTCGCTGTGCGGTCGGCGGAGCGCTGCGCCGGCGTCCTCGCGGCGTCGAGAGCGGCGCCGGTGTCGACGTCGGCGTACGTCAGGACGCACTCGAGCTGGCCGTTGCGCAGCGTCGTCTCGCGGATAGGGCGCAGGCCGATCGCCGCGGCGTGGGACCGGTCGCCCGTCAGCACCGTCGCGCGCCACCCAGAGAAGTCGGTGCGCAGCCGTCGTCCGAGCAGGCGGCACACAGCGGCCGCGGTGTCGGTGTCGCCCAAGCGGGCGCCATACGGGACGTTCGTGGCCAGGAGGCCGCGCGCGGCCGGCGCTCGCGTGTCGGCGAGCTCCTGACGGTGGACGGTGACGACGTCCGCCAAGCCGGCGCGCGCGATACAGGCGCGAGCCACGGCGACGGCGTTCGGGTCGCGGTCGGCGCCGCGGAGGACGACGCCGGGCGCCGCCGCCCGCAGGCGGCCGATCCCGGCCTCCCGCCGCTCGCGCGCTTCGTCCAGGAGCCTGTCCCACAGGGCCGCGTCGTGTCCCCGCCAGCGGGTGAGGCCGAAGTCACGCTGTCCGCCGCCTCTCCCGGGGAATGCGGCGCCCCGATCATTCCCGTGGGGCTTCCCGGCGCCTCGTCCTGCCCTTTCGCGCCCCGGGGCGCCGCGTTCCGCGCGCAGGAGGCCGGGGGCGATGTCGGCCGCGATCCAGGCCGCCTCGATGGGCAGCGTCGCCGACCCGCAGAGCGGGTCGACGAAGCTGCCCCCTGCGGCGGCCTCCTGCGGCCACGCGGCGAACAGCAGCACCGCGGCCGCCACGTTCTCCTTGAGGGGCGCCGCGACCTGGACGCGGTCGCGGCGGTAGCCGCGCCGGTGCAGGCTGTCGCCGCTCAGGTCGAGAGCGACGGTCAGGCGCGCGCGCGCCAGGTGCGCGTTCACGCGCACGTCGGGCGCGCGCGCGTCGACCGTCGGCCTTCGGCCCCACCGTTCGCGGAACTGGTCGACGATCGCGTCCTTCACCCGGGCGGCGCCGAAACGCGTGTCACGGATGGCCGGGCTGGTGCCGGTGAAGTCGACGGCGAGCGTCCCTTCGGCGTCGAGATGGTCGCCCCAGGCGACGCTCCGCACGGTCTCGTAGAGGGCGTCGGCATCGCCCGCCGGGCCCGTGGCGAGGACCAGCAGGACGCGCGTCGCCAGGCGCGACCACAGGCAGGCGCGGTAGGCCGTCTCGAGCGTGCCCGTGAACGTGACGCCGGCGTGCGCCTGACGCACGTCGTCGGCGCCGAGGCTGCGCAGCTCGCCCGCCAGCATCGATTCCATACCGGCAGGCACGGTCGCGAACAGAGAGAGGCCCACGGGGCAACGCTATCATCGCCTGTCCTTCCGGCGAGAGTGATCGGCGTCGAGCGCCGGGTCGCTGTCCAGCAGGAGGCGGCTCTCCGAACGGCGGCGTGCAGTAGGATGCGGCGATCCGAGGGAGGAGCATGAAGTACGACAAAGCGAGGGTCGGTCGGGCGCTCGTCGTCCGCCTCGCAAGACTCGTCGCGCCCGTGCTGCTGACGGTCATGGCGGTGAGCCTGGTCGCCGGCCTCGCCGGCGCCGCGGCCGCCGACGAGGCCTCGCCGCCCGTCGCCAAGACCGTGCTGCGCGTCGGGTGGACGACCGAGCCCGACAGCCTCAACCCCTTCACGGGTCTGCAGCAGTCGTCCTACGAGCTGTACCACCTGAGCTACGACTTCCTCACCGACTTCGGTACCGGGTACCTCGAGACGGTACCGGGTCTCGCGGAGAGCTGGGAGCGCAGCGCCGACGGCCTCACGTGGACCTTCAAGATCCGCAAGGGCGTGACGTGGCATGACGGCCGGCCGCTCACGGCGCGCGACGTCGCCTTCAGCTACGACTTCCAGATCAGATACCGCCTCGGCAACTACCTCTCCGCCCTCGACGGCATCGAGAAGGTCACGGCGCCCGACGACGCCACCGTGGTGATCCGCTGCTCACGCTCCAAGGCCGACATCACGGCGATGTGGGTGCCGATCGTCCCCGAGCACATCTGGGGCAGGTTCAAGAGCGCAAAGGAAGTCACGGCGTACGCGAACACTCCGCCCGTCGTCGGCTCCGGGCCCTTCCAGGTCGTCGAGTGGAAGAGGGGCGTCTTCGTCCGCTGCGTCGCCAACAAGCACCACTGGGGCGGACCGCCCAAGGTCGACGAGCTGGTCTTCACGAGGTACACGAACCCGGACACCCTCGCCCAGGACCTCAAGCTCGGGACCATCGACCTGGCGATCGACATCCCGCCGGCGCAGGTCTCAGCCTTGGCCGCGGACTCCGATCTCGACGCCTTCGCGTGCGCCCAGAAGGCGTTCGACTACCTCTCGTTCAACTGCTACGAGGGCCCCTCGCACGGCGACCCCGTGCTGCGCGACGCGGCGTTCCGGGCGGCGCTCAACTGGGCCGTCGACAAGGACAAGCTGGTGGAGCTCGCGTATCAGGGGCTCGCCGATCCCGCCGACAGCCTGTTCGAGCGCGATTTCTACGACCCGGCGCTTGATTGGCACTGGACGCCGCCCCCGGACATGGCGTTCACGTTCGACCTCGACAAGGCGCGTCGTGCCCTGGCCGACGCCGGCTACGTGGACACCGACGGCGACGGCGTCCTGAACGATCCGAGGAACGGCGGCGGCGACGTCAGGCTGCGCCTGTGGGCCCGCCGTGCCTCCCTGGAGAGCCAGATCATGGGCAAGCTCATCACCGGGTGGTGGCGGCGGCTCGGCCTCGACATCAGGTACTCGGTGCAGGACGACGGGGTCATCATCGACCGCTGCTTCAACTACGAGGGCGGCAGGTACACGCCCGACTTCGACATGTACATCTGGTCCTGGCAGCCCAGCGGCTCCGACCCAGGGCGGCGTCTGGGCTACTTCCGAACGGTCCAAATGGAGAACCAGAACGAGGCCTGCTGGTCGAACGCTCGCTACGACCGCCTCTGGGAAGAGCAGGCGCAGGAGCTCGACCCGCAGAAGCGCAAGGCGATCGTCTGGAAGATGCAGGAGATCTTCTACAGGGAGTCGCCGAACATCGTCCTGACGTATCCGAAGCTGCTCGAGGCATGGGACGTGTCGCGCTGGGAGGGTTGGACGCGGATCCCCAGGAAGGTGGGCGCGGTCGCCTACATCACCGACAACGTCCGCAACTACGTCATGGTCCACCCCAGGCCCGGTAGCGAGGCTCGGGACGGCCGCAGCGCGACGACGGTCCTCGCCGTGGCCGGGGCCGTGATCCTCGTCCTCGTGGTCGTCGTTTGGCTGGTCGCGCGCCTGCGGGGCCGGCGCGGCGAGGAGGTGTGAGAGCCCGCGTCGGGGAGACGTGAGCGTTCGCGCCGAGGAGGCGTGAGCGTTCGCGCCGACGAGGTGTGAGAGCCCGCGCGGACGAGGTGTGAGCCGTTCGAGCGCAGGGCTCCGTCTTCGCAGTGCGGGCGACGGATCCTGCGGCGTCACGGTCACTGAAGGGGCCTCAAGGTGTAGGCTGAGTGCCGGGTCTTCTGGGGTGATCCGAGGTCAGGGGGGTGTCGCGATGTCCGTCTCGTCGTTCTCGTGCCGCGGCCGGTGGTTCTTCGCAGCCGCGGCTCTCCTCGTGTCGATGTTGGCGTGTCTCGGCGGCGCCGCCGACGCGCGCGCCGAGGTCGCGCCGAATGCCGCCGGCCTCTACGACACGCTCGTCCTGCGCGACCTCGGCGGGCGCCGGGCGGCGCTTTGGACGATGGCGGCGGCGAACGGGGCCTTCGCGCCGGCCGAGCTCTGGAAGAGCGCCGCCGGCGCGTTCGACACGCGCAAGGCCAAGTTCGCCGCCGGCGACGTCAACGCCGACGGCATCGCCGACGGCATCGTCCTCTACGACCTCGGCAAGGCGTGCTCGTGCCTGTATGTGTTCCTCAGCGACGGCGTCAGGGCGGTGCGCAAGACGGTGTGGACCTCCAAGCCGGGCGCGTTCGCGTGGTCGAAGGCGAAGCTCACCGTCGGCGACGTGAACCGTGACGGTCGCGACGACGTGATCGTCCTCTACGACCGCGGCCGGGCGAGCGCGTCCCTGTACCGCTTCGTCTCCGGAGGGTCGACGTTCGCGAAGTCGACGGGCTGGACGACCGGGCAGGGGACGTTCTCCTGCGCCAAGGCGCAGCTCGCGGCCGGGGACTTCACGGGGGACGGGCGCGACGACGCCGTGGTGCTCTACAAGAGCACCACCACCTCGTCGCGCCTCTTCGTCTTCGCGACCAGCGGCTCCAGGTTCGTCAAGAAGACGTTCTGGCGCGGCACGTACAGCGCCGGTCGCGCCAAGCTGGCCGCCGGCGATGCGGACAGCGACGGCAAGACCGACGTCCTGTGCCTGTACCGCAAGGCGGACGATACGGGACGGCTGGACGTCTTCTGCTCGACCGGCTCGGCTTTCAAGCGCGCCACCTGGTACGACGGCGCCGGCGGCCCACTGCCGGCCACGACGTGCCGCTTCGCGGCCGGCGACGTGACCGGCGACGGCCGCGCCGACGCCGTCATCGCCCAGCCGACGGGCGACATCGTCTCCAGCCTCACCACGTGTGTGTCCACCGGCGCTGCGTTCACGCCGGCCGTCTGGTGGGAGGGGGACTGGCCTCATTCCATGCTGCAGCTCGCCGTCAGTCCTTCGACCGGGCTGGTGCTCGCCGACGGGACCGAGGTGCTCGACCAGAGCACGATGGGCGCCCTGCGCGGCGCCGCCGCGGACATGAGCACGATGGCGTTCGCCGGCGAGACCGCGCAGCTCGGCAGGGTCGAGCCCGGCGACGTGCTGCTCGCGGCCCCGAGCGACGCCTTCCCCGGCGGCATCTGCCGCAAGGTGACCGGCGTCACGGAGGAGGGCGGCAGAGTGGAGGTCACGACCGCCCAGGCCACCCTGACCGACGTCGTCGACGAGGGCGAGATCGCCCTCAGCCGGCGCATCACGGCAGCCGACCTCTCGCAGAAGGGCGTCGTCCAGCCGGGGGTGCGCCTCCTTACAGGGACGGCGCCGCCTGGCATGCTCCCGGGCCTTCTGCACGGCGGCGCCGGCGACGGCTTCGGCTTCTCGCTGAGCACGAGTATCGCCAACGACACCATCGAGGTTGAGGGCGAAGTCTGGCTAGACCCCGATGCCTACGTCGACTGGGACATCGGCCCGACCGGCGTGAGGAGCGCCTCGTACACGCAGCGCCTGACGACCACGACCGACCTCAGCGTCAGTCTCAAGAAGACGCTGGACAAGGAGGTCAAGCAGACGATCTACAAGCAGACCCTGGCCGCGATCACCATCATGGCGGGTCCGGTGCCGATCGTGGTGACGCCCGAGTTCGAGGTCTACGTCGGCGCGAGCGGCGAGGTGAGCGCGGGCGTCACGGCCGGCATGTCGCTGACGACAGAGGCGTCCCTGGGCATCGCCTACCGCAACGGTAGTTGGGGCAAGACGACGTCGTTCACGAAAGAAATCGCGCCGCAGCCACCCCAGCTCTTCGGCTCGCTCGAGCTCAGGGGCTTCGCCGGCGCCGGCCTCTCCTTCAAGGTGTACGCGGTCGCCGGTCCGGAGGCGAACCTCGAGCCGTACCTGAGCCTCGCGGCGGCGACGAACGAGACCCCGTGGTGGACGCTGAGCGCCGGCGTGGACGCCGAGATCGGCTTCGAGGTCGAGGCGCTGGACATCACGATGCTGGAGGTCACGTACACCTTCAACCTCTTCGAGTACGTCATCGACCAGGCCGGCTCCGGGTCGGGCGCGACCGGCGGCAGCGAGTCCTATCAGGCTCCGAGCATCCGCGGGCGTGTGCTCGACGCGGCGGATCCCACCAGCCCGGTAGGCGGCGCCGCCGTCGAGGCGCGCGTGGGCGCGCCTCCCGACACCGCCGTGGCTGCGACGGCGACGTCGGCGGCCGACGGCACCTACGTGCTCTGGGGCCTCCCCGCGGGTCAGTACACCGTTGCCGCCAGTCGCGGCGGGTATGCCGACAACTCCCGCTCATCCTCGGTCGTCGCGGGCGAAGAGACGACGGACCAGGACATCCTGCTCAGCGCCGTCGAGGAGCAGGGCGTCACAGGACGCGTCGTGAGCGTGCCCGGCGGCGCCGGACTCGACGGGATCTTCGTCGGCCTCCGCGAAGGCTCTGCGACCAGCTGGTCCTGGCCCGACTGGGACAGGTACACGTCCGGCGGCGGGTACTTCGAGTTCGTCGGTCTCGAGCCCGGGCCGTACTCCATCCGCGCCACTGACGGCGGCATCGAGTACTACTCCGCCTCAGCCACCTTGACCGTGGTCGCCGGCCAGAAGACCGTGGTGCCCGACCTGGAGCTGGTGCGGCGCGACTCCCAGGGCGTCTCCGGCACGGTCACCTCGGCTCTCGACGGCAGTCCGGTGCAAGGGGCTTTGGTGACCGCCTACCACGGATGGGACGCGCCCGGCGTCGACATGGCAGTGAGGGCGACGACGGCCGCCGACGGCTCGTATGTGATCACCGAGCTGGACCAGGGCAGGTACACGCTGCTCGTGACCAAGGACGGGTACGTCGACGGCGTGCGCAACACGACGGTGACCCGGGCCCGGATCACGCCGGGGCAGGACGTCGAGATCGCGCCCTACGATCCCGACGGCGTCGCGCGTTCGGTCGACGGTGGGGACTTCATCCGCTTCCCGGCTGGGGTAAGGGTGGAGGGCGCCGACCATGCTCTCCTGACTGAGGGCACGTACGAACTGTGGTTCAAGCTGCGGGCAGAGGTGTCTGGCGTGATCGCCCAGACGACCTTCTCGTACAGCAACTGGCCCGGTCGCACGACGGGCAACGCGCCGACCATGGAACTGGTCGTGAACAACCAGGGCAAGCTGGCCTTCTATGTGAACAGGTACGACGGCTCTGGTCCTATGGAGGGCGACTGGCAGCGGATGACGGCGCCGGAATGGGACGAGGGCGAGATCGAGGCCCAAGTGGGCAAGTGGTACCACATCGCGGCGCAGTTCGGCAGCGGCGGGATGAAGGTGTTCGTCAACGGCAAGCTCAGGCAGGCCGACCCGCTTTTCACCGGGTTTCCCGCGCCGGACTGGAGCGACGGCACGCTGGGCGGTGGCTGGTTCAGCCTCGGCGACAACGAGACGTACTGGCCTGGCGGCGACACGACCCTCGCTTGCTTCAAGGAGGTGCGCGTCTCGGACGTCCAGCGGTACAGTGCCGACTTCACACCGCCGGGCAGGGCGGTCGCCGACGACCATACGGTGCTGCTCGACCATCTGATCGGAGGGACAGTCGGGCAGAACCACGGCTTCGTCTGGGTGCCGTGAGCGTCGCGGTCGTCGCCGGGTAGAGGAGCGGCCCGCGCCGGCAAGCGTGTGCAAGGGCCGGCGCGGGCCGTGAGCGGCGGGGGCGGGCAAGGCCCGCCCCCGCCGCTCACGTTATCCCCGCGCGCGTCCTTCTCCCCGCGCGCGTTCTTCTCCCCGCACGTGTGCTTCCCCGTCGTGCTGCTCGACGGCCCCTGCTTCCGGGCCGGCCGTCAGATGCCGAGTGCCTGGCGCTTGTCGGCGATCCAGGCGAGCATGTTGGCGACCGCCTGCTCGGCGTCGGTCTCGACGTCGAGCTTGCCGCCGGTGACGCCGGGCAGGTCCTGCGTCACGAGCTTGACGAGGTTCGGCGCTCCGGTGACGAACGGCACCGGGTTGACGTGCACGTACAAGCCGAACGCGAGCGCCGCCATGGCGTCGATGGTCGCCTTCTGCTCCATGTACTCGGGGGCGCTGGCCACGACCGGCAGCGCCGGGACGTCGACGCCGAGGGCATCGGCGATCGCGCCCACGAGCAGCAGGATGCGTCCGGTGTCGGTGCAGGTGCCGAAGCTCAGCACCGGCGGGATGTCGAGCAGCTCGCACACGGCCTTGAGGCCGGGACCGGCGAGCTCCTTCGCCTCTGCAGCCTCGAGACCGGCGACCTGAAGGCCGGCGTTGCCGCAGCCCATCGCCAGCACGAGGACGTCGTTCTTGATGAGCTCCCTGGCGATCGCGACGGTGTGGTCGTCCTGGTCGGAGTCGCGCAGGGTGGTGCAGCTCACGAGGCCGCACACGCCCTTGAGGGTGCCGTTCTTGATCACGTCGAGGAGCGGGTCGAGGCTGCCGCCGAGGGCGCCGAGGATGCTATCGGTGCTGAAGCCGGCGACCGCGTCGCCCGTGCGCAGCTCCCGGCGCTGCTCAGCGAGGCTCTTCCTGCGGGGGAAGTTGGCCACGGCCATGTCGATGAGCTGCTGTGCCTGCGCGGCCGCCTTGCCGGCTTCGAAGACGATAGGCTGCTCGGCGCCCTCGACGCCGACGAGGTCGCTGACCGGGACGAGGAGCGTGCCGTGGGCGGCGCACGTAGCGCCGAGGGTCGGCACGGTGCAGTTCATGTCGGCGGCGAACACGTCGAGACCACCGGTGGCCACGGCGAGTTCCTCCGAGAGCCAGTTGCCGGTGAGACCGACGAAGACATCGTCCACCTCGAAGCGCTGGACGAGTTCCTGACCCGTCTCGATCGAGCCGACGATGCGCAGCCCCTTGGCGCCGGCGGCCTTGGCCTTCGCCTGGGCCGCCGGCTCATGGGCGGCGGCGATCAGGGCGGCGCCGATCATCGGCTCGTGCCCGTTCACGGCGATGTTCACGTAGTCAGGGTCGATGATGCCGAGGTCGACCTTGATCGGGTGCGGCGTCGGGGTGCCCCAGAGGGCGTCCTGCGCCAGTTCGAGCGGAATCTGGGCGCCGTAGGCGGTGGCGATCCCGAGGCGCAGGCTCTTGAGCGCCAGGCTCACGTAGTTCCCATCGACGTTCGTGAGACAGCTCGAGGTGGCGAACGTGTTCTCGTGGAGGACGCCGCCGGGCAGGATCCCGAGCTCCCTCCACTTGGCGACGCGCGGCGCCGGGGCCATCTTCTCAACGAACGGCGAGGGACTCTGGTGGTCGCGGGCGAGCTCCGCGAGGATGGCGTCGGCGACTCGCTTGGGCAGCGTGTCGCGGGGCTCGACGGGCTCGCCGACCACGGCGGCGAGCGTCTCGAGCTTGTTCCAGTCCTTGATCTCGTAGGTGCCGCCCGGCCGCGCCTCGCGCAGGGTCTTCATGACTTCGGTGGCGTGGTAGGTGTAGGTGGCGGTGCCCATCGTGTTCTGGAGGAGGAAGTTGCGCATCGCCATCCCGTCGGCGTCGATGCCGCAGACCCCGCGCGGCGCCCGCTCGGTGATGCGGCACGGGCCCTGCGAGCACAGCGAGCAGCGGATGCCGCGCTCGCAGAACGAGCAGCGCTTGGTCCCGAGGTCGCCCTGCGCTTCCATGCGCGCGAAGACCGTGTCCTCGCCCGCAGCTCGGGTCGCCTCGAGCATCGTGTGGACGGATGCGTGGTGACTGTCAGCCATGGACTCCTCCTGAAAGGTCGGTGAGCACGTCAGACGCGCAGGGCGCCGGGAGAACGGTCGTCATCCGTGGATAAGGGCGGGAAGGCACTTGGCGCAGACCCACGTGCTCGCGCCTTTGGTGCGACAGGGGAAGAGCACAGCGTCCATCTCGCCGCGCCCGCACGCGAAGCAGTGCTGCTCGATGGCGGCGGGTCCGCCGGGCCTGTCTTTAGCGGCGAGCTTCTCCGCGGTACGACCGGCGGCCGCCTCGTCGTCGAAGGCCGCAGCCTCGCGCTTCTCGATGCTCAAGGCCCCGGTCGGGCAGAGCGCGAGACAGAAGCCGGCGCCGTCGCAGAGCTCCTCGCTGATGACCTTGGCCTTGCCGTCGACCAGTTCGATCGCCCCCTCGGCGCAGGGCGTCACGCAGAGCCCGCATCCGTTGCAGAGCTCGTCGTCGATCTTCGCGATGCTTCGGACCGTACGGACCGTCATGGCTCAGCGACCTCTTTCTCGTTCTGCGGTCGCGGCCGTCGTCGGCTCTGCGGCGTCCCGACTCGCAGGCCGCGGGACGCCCCGGGCCTCGCCGGCCGCGGCCGGCTTAACACTGTCTCTGTGGTGCTTAAGCTATCCGGTCGCCCCCCGGGGTGCATTGACCTCGGTCAACGTAGGCGCCGGGTCGTCGCGCAAGCGGCGGGTGGGTGCGGTCTCGCCCGCTCGGTGGCGGGTACGGTCTCG
>ENA-UOWE01006028-UOWE01006028.1-activated-sludge-metagenome-genome-assembly--contig:-NODE-6028-length-10835-cov-5.182096_pt1 | contig 10835 bp, 10 predicted proteins | sample MGYA00249841_ERZ761562 | MGnify/ENA primary metagenome ERZ761562 (study PRJEB28883, sample SAMN05720200) | activated sludge metagenome | isolation source: Anaerobic digester | place: Japan... | reverse complement strand
AGGAAGCCGGGCTTATGCTTCGGCTTCCTTTAAACTTTTACCGGACAACAGTGAATTCAAATGGCAAAATAGAAAGTAATCCAAGGTTAAGTAAAAATGGGCAAAAGATACTTAACATAGGCGATAGCTATCAAGGAGGCATAATAGCTTATATATTGCAAGCCGGCGATCCAGGATATATGGCAGGAGAAACACATGGTTTAATAGCCGCTCCAAGCGACCAAAGTGCGCCAACCTGGTGGGGATGCCCGATATATGGGGAAACCACCGGTACGGCAATAGGTACTGGAGCCACAAATACTACAACTGTTGTTTCGCAGCCCTGTGCTTCAGCCGAAATGGCTGCAAGACTCTGTAGCGATTTTGTGTCAGGCGGTTATAACGATTGGTTTTTGCCCAGCAAGGATGAATTAAACAAGCTTTATATTAACAGTGCCTTGATTGGCGGATTTAATACTTTCAGGTACTGGAGTTCATCAAATAATGGTATGGGGGCGTGGGAACAAAATTTTTCTAATGGTTCTCAGGCGCAAGTTGACAGACATACCCAAAACTATGTGCGGCCAGTTCGGGCATTTTAATAATTGTTATTTTTTCAGCACCATCTTATAATGCGCCATTCCGGCCTCATAAAATATTCCGCCGGAGATAATAAAGCCATGACGTTCATACAAGGTACAGGCTTTTAACTGCGAGTGCAGGTAAACCGGCTGTTCCAAAGGAATAACATCTCCAAGAACTTTTTTCACCAATGCTTCCCCCAATCCTTTGTTACGGTATTCGGGCAAAACAGCAAACCGCTCCAATTTAATTCCGTGATCTGTTTTGCGCCAGCGGGCAGCACCAATAGGTGTTTCATCCTCATAAAGCAGGTAATGGGTAGCTTCAGGTTCGTGTTCGTCATATTCGAGTGCTGCCGGTACGCCCTGCTCAGCGACAAATACCGCCTGACGTATGGCAAATGCCTGTTTGAATAAATCCTGGTTAGCAAAAGAAAATGAAATAATCCTTGGCATAAATGTTTTTATCAAAGATACAAAATGAAAAAAAATAAGCGATAAAACTTTCCTGAAAATTAATTATCTTTGTTGATGGCCGATATGTATAGAAAATAATAACCTAAAATAAAAAACTATGTTTGAATTACCCAAATTACCTTATGAAGCTAATGCCCTGGAACCTTTTATTTCTGAAAAAACTATAGGGTTTCATTATGGCAAGCACCACCAGGCATATGTTACCAACCTGAACAAGTTGGTTGCCGGCACCGAGTTTGAAAATGCCACCCTCGAAGACATCATCAAAAAAGCCACGGGTGGAATTTTCAATAATGGTGCTCAGGTGTGGAATCATACATTTTACTGGAACAGCCTGGCACCTCAAACCCAGGCTGGCCCTGAGGGTGCTTTAGCTGAAGCGATCAATAAAAAATTTGGCTCTCTGGAGGCGTTTAAAGAAAAATTCAGCACTGCCTGTGTAACGCTTTTTGGTTCGGGTTGGGCCTGGCTGGTAAAAACTCCCGATGGCAGCCTGGATATTGTGCAGGAAAGCAATGCCGGCAATCCCTTACGCAACGGGCTTATTCCCCTTTTGACCTGCGATGTCTGGGAACATGCTTATTATCTCGATTTTCAAAACCGCCGCCCCGATTATGTGGCAGAATTTTGGAAATATGTTAACTGGGAAGAAGTTGAAAAAAGATTTGCTTAAATCAATGTACATCAGCTATTTACAACTCCTGGCCTGGGGAAATAAAAAGACCTCTTCCTGAAGTCTGCAGTCTGGGAACGCAAATTGGCGCAGAACAACGAAACAAAACAGAAAATTCTGCAAAAAATTTGTCTTAGTTTTTGGCAGAGTGATTAGATTTGTATATCAGAAAACAGAAAATTATGGATACAGAATTGAAAAAAGCCGCTTTAATAGCGTTGCGTGACTGCATGGGGCTGAAAGTTGAAGAAACCCTGTTGGTAATTACCGATGAAATAAAAAGAGATATTGGCTTGGCCCTGCACGAAGCCGGAAAAGAACTCTGTAAAGAGTCGCTGCTGGTGGAAATAAAATCGCGTGAGATAAATGGACAGGAACCGCCCAAACAGATTGCCGACCTAATGAAGACGGTGGATGCCGTTATTTGCCCTACTGCGAAATCGCTTACACATACCGACGCCCGTCGCGAGGCCTCCAAACATGGTGTCAGGGTAGGGACAATGCCTGGAATCACTGTGGATTGCATGGTTCGTTGCCTGAACGCAGATATCGAAAAAATCGTTAACCTCACGGATTATGTTGTTGGTAAAATGACGGGTATCAAACAAATCAGGGTGGTAACCGGGAAGGGTACCGATATTATTATGCCTGTCGAAGGCCGTAATGTGTTGCCCAGCAAGGGGGTGATGCGCAATAAGGGTGAAAGTGGCAACCTGCCCTCCGGCGAGGTATTTCTGGCTCCCTGGGAGGGAAAAACAAATGGCAAAGTGGTGATTGATGGATCAATGGCAGGTATCGGCATGTTAAAAAGCCCGATAACCATAGAAGTAGTAGATGGCTATGCCGAAAAAATCACTGGCGGCGAAGAGTCCGTTAGACTAACTGAAATGCTGGACAAAGTGGGCCGCGATGCCCGCGCCGTTGCAGAATTTGGTATAGGAACCAATTATAAAGCACAACTGACAGGGATGATACTCGAAGACGAAAAAGTGTTTGGCACAATACACGTGGCTTTTGGCAATAACATCAGTATGGGTGGAAATATTTCGGTGAGCAGCCATCTCGACGGACTGGTTAATGAGCCGGATGTATATTTTGACGATGAACTGATCATGAAAAAAGGAAAAATGATAGGATTTGAATTATGAATAAAAAGATAAGCTAAAATCCGCGTGATCAGCGGTAGAAAAAAAGTAATCTTTCCCGCCGATAGCGCAGAAACAAATTACATTAATTTAAAACAAAAAAAATGTTAAAAGCAATTATCAAAACTGTAAAAGGCGACATGACAGTTACCTTTTATGAAAAAGATGCCCCAAACACGGTTAAGAATTTTGTTGACCTTGCCAAAAAAGGGTTTTATAACGGGTTGACCTTTCATCGTGTGATTCCCGATTTTGTGATACAGGGCGGATGTCCTTACGGCACTGGTGTTGGTGGCCCCGGATATTCAATTAAATGCGAAACCGATGGCGGGAACCAGTACCACGACAGAGGAGTGCTTTCGATGGCTCATGCCGGGCGCGATACGGGCGGTTCACAGTTTTTTATATGCCATAGCAGGAACAATACCGCACACCTCGACCGCAAACATACCTGTTTTGGAAAGGTTATTGAAGGTCTGGAAGTGATTGATGCCATCCGTCAGGGCGACAAGATTAATTCCATTGAAATTTTAGAAGAAAAAGTCTAATCAGAATTTTGTGAGACCATCCAGCAGCCTTTTTTCTTTTTCTTCGGGACTAAGGTTTTCGTAAGCTTGTTTTTCTTTCAGGTGTTTCTGGTGTTTTTCTTCTTCAACTCGGTGAATTTCTGAAAGATACTTATTGATTACCTGGTTTTTCAGAAAATCAGTAGCTACGGCAGGAAATAACTCCAAAAGCAATTCGTCTTTGGGGTTGTCGGCAAGTTTTACATCGCCGTATTCCGGGAATACCGGATTGTCTTGTTTTTTGTAATTTCTTGTATCATAGGGTGTCTCTTCCTTTACACCGGCAATTTTATAACGAAATTCAGGATCAACAGGAATGGGCGTGTGTCCGTACTGACCTTTTACAAGATTGACAAACTGTATGGATTTAGTAGTATAAAAGGGCTGACCTTTGTTTTCATCTATTATGCAATTAACGGCCTGAACGCCAACGATCTGACTGGTAGGTGTAACCAACGGGGGGCAGCCGGATGCCATGCGTACCGTTGGAATGATTTCCAGGGTGCGGGGCAACAGCTTTTCAAGTTTCAATGTTTTTAGCTGGGCAAGCATATTGGTGTACATACCTCCCGGTATTTCGGCAAACTTGACATTTTCATTAGGCTCGGGAAACTTGAAATACCGTTCAATTTTATGGCAGCAGTCCAGTAGCTCTTCTTCTTTATTGCTTTTTGCATAGGCGATAGCCAGTTCAAAGAGATCGTCAATATCCTGTGGCAACTTGTCGCGGGTTATATCAAATTCGCGGGGAAACAATTTATAACTGTCCACATCAGCCATTTCGGTGCGTATGTCGCGGAGAATATTGTTAATCTTAACGACAACTTCCTGGTTTACACCGGTTTCGATGTCTAATTTGTTGCAGAAAATCTGGATAAGTTCATAGGCAGGCGCTGCAGGGCCACCGGCAAAAGGCATGATGGATGTGTCAAGAATATCAACACCATTAATTATCGCCATCAGCGAGGATGCCAGTCCGTAACCCGGTGTGCAGTGTGTATGAAAATCTACAGGAATTTTCAGACGTTGTTTTAACAGTTTAATGAGTTCGCCCGATCTGGCAGGAGGAATGAGCCCTGCCATATCTTTCACAGAGATCATGTCGGCCCCCAGGGCTTCCATTTCCAGTGCTTTATTTAAAAAATATTCATCGGTAAAGATATTGTTGGGAAGCAGCTTGGCGCGCAACAACGCTTTAATACGGTCTTTGGAGCTAAAATGAGGGTCAACCGTATAACAAACCGTGGCATCAGCTATTCCACCATTTTCTTTTACATATTTTATGCTTGTTTTAATATTGTCCACGTCGTTCAATGCATCGAAAATACGCATGATACCGATGCCCGACTGGATGGCATAACGGCAAAAACCTTCGATAACTTCTTCGGGATAAGGATTGTATCCAAAAAGGTTCCTTCCTCTTGAGAGCGCAGTGAGTTTACAGGAATCGCCTATCGCTGCTTTTATTTTTTCCAATCTATCCCAAGGATTTTCGCCCAGGTAACGCATTATCGAATCAGGAACAGCGCCACCCCACACTTCCATAGCGTAAAAATTGGCTTCTTTATACAGAGGGATTACTTTGTCAACCTGATTCTGGTTCATACGGGTTGCAAATAAAGATTGCTGACCATCACGTAAAGTTAAATCCCGAATTAAAAGTTTTCTTTTCATAGTGTGTTGTAAAACAGCGTGTTAAATAAATATTTTTTTTTAAGATTTGGTGCAAAGGTAGATAAGTTTTTGAAAGGCAATAATAAAACGAGCAAAATAATTTTTAGAGATTACTGAAATAAAAAAATAATATCGATTGCATGTACATCTATCGGCTGGCGGATAGTCCAGTAACGAATTTATCTTTGGGGACTATTTTCCTGTGGTTGTTCTCTTTATTCCTGAAAATCATTTGTTTATAAATAATTATGATTGATTTGCAGAAGAAAATAGTTGAGAATACTATTTTTTTGTTAAGTTTTTTTCTGATAGAAAGAGCAAAAAAAAATTTTTGTTTTAAAAAATCATGTATATTTGCACTCCTAATTACAAAAGGGAGCATAGCTCAACTGGTTCAGAGCATCCCGGCAACACGTCGGGAGGGTCACGGGTGAGCGAATTTTTTGGGAGCATAGCTCAGCTGGTTCAGAGCACCTGCCTTACAAGCAGGGGGTCACAGGTTCGAATCCTGTTGTTCCCACAAAGAAGTCACCGACTTCTTTTTTTTTCGAGGGATGTTAGCTCAGTTGGTTCAGAGCGCATGCTTCACACGCATGAGGTCACAGGTTCAAATCCTGCACATCCCACTTGTTAACCAAGGGCTTGCAAAATATAGCAAGCCTTTTTTCTTAACCAGAAGCACAGTTAAAGTGCTGCCTTTTTCAGGATAATTTATTTTTATCTTAATACAAAAAAATTAAAACAAATAGAATAACTTCGTAAGCAGATTACTTTCGGTTCAGCAGGTTTTTAATTTCGTTAAGCTTCATCAGTGCCTCCACGGGCGTGAGGGTGTTGATGTCGGTGTTCAGGATGTCGTCTTTGATTTGTTCCAGTAAGGGATCGTTGAGCTGGATAAAGCTAAGCTGAAATTGGTCTTCCGCCAGCTTTTGTGTTTTTTTACCTTTGGAGGATATTTCTTCGCCGCTATGATTTTTCTCCAGCCGGTGCAAAATTTCGTTGGCACGGTCAACCACAATCTGCGGAATGCCGGCCATTTTCGCCACATGTATTCCAAAACTATGTTCGGTACCTCCTTGTATCAGTTTGCGTAAAAAAATGATTTTATTATTAATCTCTTTCACGCTCACATGGTAGTTTTTAATTCCCTGCATTGTTTTAGCCATCTCGTTTAGCTCGTGATAATGGGTGGCAAACAAAACCTTGGGTTTAAACACTTTGTTTTCGTGGAGGTATTCGGCTATGGCCCATGCAATGGAAATACCGTCGTAGGTGCTGGTGCCGCGGCCTATCTCGTCCAATAAAATAAGGCTTCTCGAAGAAATATTATTTAAAATGCTTGCCGTTTCGTTCATTTCGACCATAAAAGTGGACTCGCCCGATGAAATATTGTCGGATGCACCTACACGGGTAAAAATTTTATCTACCAGTCCTATTTTAGCCTCATCGGCGGGGACAAAACATCCTGTTTGCGCCATCAGCACGATCAATGCAGTTTGCCTTAGAAGGGCTGATTTTCCCGACATGTTGGGCCCGGTTATGATAATAATTTGTTGATTGTTGTTGTCCAGATAAATATCGTTGACAATGAATTTTTCTCCCGCTGGAAGGTTTTGCTCAATGACCGGGTGCCTTCCGCTTTTAATATCAATAACAAAAGTGTCATTAATTTCGGGGCGTACGTAGTTGTTGCGTAAGGCCACCGCAGCAAAGGATAACAGGCAGTCGACCCGCGAAATCAGGGAGGAGTTGAGTTGTATGGGTTTAATATAATCAAATAGAGCAACTATAAGATCATTATAAAGCCGGGCTTCCAAGGTCAGGATTTTTTCTTCGGCTCCCAGAATCTTTTCTTCGTATTCTTTTAACTCCTCAGTAATATACCGTTCGCAGTTGGCCAGGGTTTGTTTGCGTGTCCATTCGGCAGGGACTTTGTTTTTGTGGGTATTTGTAACTTCGATATAATAGCCAAAAACATTATTGAAAGCTATTTTCAGCGAAGGGATGCCCGTTTTTTCGCTTTCGCGCTGTTGTATCTGTAACAGGTAATCTTTGCCGGAATAAGCAAGGTTTCGTAATTCGTCGAGTTCGTCAGAAACGCCTTTGGCTATCACATTTCCTTTGTTAGCCAGGGCGGGAGGATCGGGCAGCATATCATGTTCAATACGGTCGCGGATCAGCTTACAGCTATTCAGTTGTTCTCCGATCTTTTGCAGGGCCGCATCGGCGGCCTTTTCAAAACTGTTTTTTATAGATTCAACTGCAAGCAATGCTCTTTTTATCTGGATGATCTCGCGGGGATTGATTTTTCCGATGGCTACCTTTGATATAAGGCGTTCCAGATCGCCGATGTTTTTTACATTTTTGCGAAGTTCTTCAGTGAATATACTTTCTTTGAGAAAATAACCCACGATATCGAGCCGTTCGTCTATCAGTTGTTTATCCTTTAATGGCATGACCATCCAGCGTTTCAACATGCGGCTGCCCATGGGGGTGAGTGTCTGGTCGACAACATCAATCAGTGTCAGCGCCCGTTCATTTGAAGAATGCAGCAGTTCCAGATTGCGAACCGAAAACTTGTCGATCCACACGTAATGTTCTTCTTCAATACGGTTTATTTTTGAGATGTGGCTGATTTTGTCGTGCTGTGTTTCGGCCAGGTAATGCAAGGCTGCCCCGGCTGCAATAATTCCGTATTCTAAGTCTTCCACACCAAAACCCTTAAGCGAGGTAGTCTGAAAATGATTTTGGAGAATGTCATTGGCAAAATCGGGTGTAAAAACCCAGTCTTCAAAGGTGGAAGTATAAAATTTATCACCGTAGGTCTCTGAAAACTCGCGTTGTTTGTTTTTTTGCACCACCACTTCGTTGGGATGAAAGCCTTGCAACAGATTATCAATATACTCTTTGCTGCCTTCGGCCAAATAAAACTCCCCGGTGGAAATATCCAGAAAAGAAATACCCGTGATACGCGGACCGGAATGAATAGCGGCTAAAAAATTATTTTCCTTGTGTTCCAACACCTTGTCGTTATATGCCACGCCGGGTGTAACGATTTCGGTGATGCCGCGCTTGACAATTTTTTTTGTAAGTTTTGGATCTTCAAGCTGGTCGCATATAGCCACACGCAGGCCCGCCTTGACGAGTTTGGGCAGATATGTGTCCAGCGCATGATACGGAAAGCCGGCCAGTTCGATGTGGGAGGCCACGCCATTAGCTCTTTTGGTAAGTACAATCCCCAATATGTTTGAGGCTTTTACAGCGTCTTCGCCAAAGGTTTCATAAAAGTCGCCCACACGGAACAATAGCAGCGCATCAGGGTATTTGGCCTTGATGGCGTTGTGTTGCTTCATCAACGGGGTTTCGGCTATGTCTTTTTTGCTTTCGGACAAAGGATGGTATTTGAAGCAAAGGTAATTTATTTGTAAAAAAGTGACAGCAATTTTCTACTCTTCATTTATTCGCTTATTTATCACAAGAAAATAAAAATCATTGTCGAGCGGGAGATAGCCCTGTTCGTAACAGAAATAGTACTGGCTGCCTTTCTGAGTGCGGTAAATGTTGGTAAAATGGTTAAAATCAAAACCTTTTTCTACCAGTTTTTTCTTGTGCACTTTGGTTTTTTCTGCTTTGTTAAGGCCTTGCAATATCCGCCGGTTTTTCCGCAGGATATTGTTGATGTTTCTGACCAGGTTGGTGTTGTCGCTGTTGAGCTTGTTATTGTATGCATTGCGACACATGTCGGAACAGAATTTTTTATCAATTCGTCCGTTGAATTCTTCGCCACATTCGAGGCAGTGTTTTTTTTCGCTCATCTTTTATTTTTGAAATTTGTTTTTTTGAAATTCATATTTTATTAAATCACACACCGGGTGTTCTGAATTCTATCAGGTATCCGTAACCCTTCCAAATTGTTGAAAGTTTGATTTCCTGCATCTCGTTGGGCACCAAATCAACAGGAGGAACAACTTTCGGCTGATTCCCAACAAAAATTTTAAAAAGGCGGACCGCCTTCTGTGTTTCATCGGCAATGACAATCTTGCTTGCAGGTTTTACTACCCTTATCATTTCCTGAATGGCGCTTTTTTTGTCTTTAAAAAGATTCATTGCTCCCAGGTGAAACACGATATCAAAGCTGTGGTCATTAAAAGGCAGTCTTTCGGCAGTGGCGTTATAAAGACTAATATCCAACTTGCTTTTGCAAAGATTTCTGGAACATTTTTTCAGCATTCTCTTTTGTATGTCTATCCCATAAAAAGAGCAACCGGGAAACAACCTGTTCAGGATACGTATATTATCACCCGGGCCTATTCCTGTCTCAAGAACACTTGCTCCCGGGAACATTTCAATAGCTCCAAGCACTTCCTGCCGTGCTTTCTTAACTCCTCCACAGGGGATAAACATCAAGTTTGTCAATGGGGTGTAAAACTTATTGTAAAAAGTTCGAAAAATCGCAAATCGTTTGCTGAAACAAACCGTGTCTTCTTCGCTAAGAAAATCAATAACCTTATTTTCATTTATAAATGATTTGTTGCAATGTTCGCAAGATAAAATACTTTCATCAGTGGGTAGGGAATCATGAGTCTTTGTCAGCCTTAACTGAGTATGACACACCGGGCATCTTAGAATATCCATGGACAGGGCCTTCATGAAGAATATTTTGATTTAAAATCACAAATATAATAAATATTTTATCCGTTTACAAACGATTACAAACGACTATATCCGAATACAAATATTTATTAACCGAATAAGTTTTTGGGGTGGTTGTTACTTTGCACCGTCAATTTTTCACAACGAAAATATTTAACCAAAAAATACAAATAATCATGGAAAAATCAATCAACAAAGTAGAATTAAGCGGGTTTGCAGGTATGGATCCCGAAGTAAAAACAATGAACAACGGTACACAGATGCTGCGCTTTTCGCTGGCCACCAGCAGTAATTACAAGAACAGCAATGAAGAATGGGTGCGCGACACCACCTGGCACAACATCGTGATGTGGGGAAAAGTTGCCGAACTGGCTTCCGACAAAATCAAAAAAGGAACTTTTGTAAAACTCAGTGGCAAAATCGTGTACAGGCCCTATACCGGTAAAAACGGAGTAAAACAGCAAATAACAGAAATTACCGCACTGTCGTTTGAGGCAATAGAAAATGTTAAAAAACCAACTATTGAAAAAGCAGCATAAGATATTGAATGTAAAACCTTTAAAAACAAAATAATCATGGAAAAATCAATCAACAAAGTAGAATTAAGCGGATTTGCAGGTATGGATCCTGAAGTAAAAACAATGAACAACGGCACACAGATGCTGCGCTTTTCGCTGGCCACCAGCAGCAGTTACAAAAACAGCAAGGAAGAATGGGTGCGCGACACCACCTGGCACAACATCGTGATGTGGGGAAAAGTAGCCGAGCTGGCCTCCGACAAAATCAAAAAAGGAACCTTTGTAAAACTCAGTGGCAAAATCGTGTACAGGCCCTTTACTGGTAAAAACGGAGTAAAACAGCAAATAACAGAAATTACCGCACTGTCGTTTGAGGCAATAGAAAATGTTAAAAAACCAACTATTGAAAAAGCAGCATAAGATATTGAATGTAAAACCTTTAAAAACAAAATAATCATGGAAAAATCAATCAACAAAGTAGAATTAAGCGGATTTGCAGGTATGGATCCTGAAGTAAAAACAATGAACAACGGCACACAGATGCTGCGCTTTTCGCTGGCCACCAGCAG
>ENA-UOWE01006020-UOWE01006020.1-activated-sludge-metagenome-genome-assembly--contig:-NODE-6020-length-10849-cov-3.236520_pt1 | contig 10849 bp, 13 predicted proteins | sample MGYA00249841_ERZ761562 | MGnify/ENA primary metagenome ERZ761562 (study PRJEB28883, sample SAMN05720200) | activated sludge metagenome | isolation source: Anaerobic digester | place: Japan... | reverse complement strand
CGAAGGCGATCCCTCCTTTCCGAACATTCGGGCAGGACACGTTAATTTCCAGGGCGTGCACCCCCGGCGCTGCTGAGAGCAGTTCGCTGACGCGCAGATATTCATCCACTGTTTCCCCATAGACATTGGCAATGACAGGGACATCGTATCTCCTCAAAAAAGGCAGTTTGTTTTTGATAAATGCCTTGACGCCTATATTCTGCAGACCGATGGCATTCAGCATGCCGGCAGGGGTTTCCATGATCCGCGGCGATGGATTCCCGGTCCGGGGCCGCAAGGACAATCCTTTGACCACGATCGCCCCCAGGCGGTTCAGGTCAATGTACTCGGCATACTCTTCTCCGTAACCGAAGGTTCCTGAAGCGGTAACAACCGGATTTTTAAGGCACAACTTACCTATATTCACCCTGAGATCAACGAAATTATCCGATGACGGCGGCGGCAAGCTGTTTTTTTTCTCCCTTGTCATATCTCCCGAGGATTTTCCCTTCCCGGTTTCCGGGTCGTTATCAGAGTCGCTCCCAGCAAATCTTGCTGCTGGCGAAGACCGGACCGTATTTGCAAACCGATTTTTGTGTTATTCGCCCCCGGGCATCAAGGAGGGGAACGGCGCAGCCAAGACAAGCACCAACTCCGCAGGCCATACGTTCCTCAACGGATACCTGGCAAGACAGTTTTGGGACCGTTGCCAGCCGGCCGGCCAGCAACTTGAGCATCGGCATGGGGCCACAGGCATAGACATTCGTCTCGGCGGGATCATATTCCTTCAACAACTCCGGGAGGAAATCCGTCACCATCCCGCAACTTCCCATGGCGCCATCTTCCGTCGCGATATTCAATATATCACTGAGCTTTTCTAATTGTTCAAGGCCCAGCAGATCATCACAATTTTTTGCCCCGAGGCAGGTAATCACTCTGGTTTCCGCGCTCCCTTTACGGTGGAGATAGCCAGCCAAAAAGGCGATGGGCGCCATGCCCATACCGCCGGCGACAAGCAGGTGATTTCTCTTTTGACCGTCAATGACAAAGCCTTTACCCAATGGCCCGAGGATGGTCACCGTCATTCCGCCGCGGAGCGCCGACATCATTTCCGTGCCGGCGCCGGTCACCCGATAGAGGATCTCGATCCGGACCTGGTCTTGCCCCCGGTTGAAATTATAGATGCTGAACGGCCTTGACAACAGCGGACCCCCTGGCCCGACCGGACGCAACATCACGAACTGACCGGGATAAGGATCGGCAAAGGCTTCCGGGAGGCTGAGACCCAAATGAAAATGAAGCGGCCGGAGCTTTCTGTTGAAGATGATTTTACCTGACCATAAACTCTTCATCTTATTCTTCATTATCGCTGCCATCACGGCGAGCCACGCCTGCCTCCAGGATAAACGCGTCCTCACCTGATTCGCCGTAATATCCCGGACGGCGCCCTTTCATTATGAATCCGTTCTTTTCATAGCATTTGATTGCCGGCATATTACCGCAGCGCACTTCCAAATGCACGGCCCTGATGGACAGCCGCCGCAACATCCGGAACATGAAAGTCAGGAGACAGCCGGCGACACCGCGACGCCGGTATTCCTCTTTTACGGCCAGGCGGTGCAGTTCCGCTTCGTCGATGATTGTCCAGAAATTAATGTAACCGACTATCTCGTCCCTCTCCGGGCGATGATTCTTTACCGCCACGTAGGTATGCGCCAGGGTGTTGCTCAGTTCCTGCCGCCAGATCGTGGTGGTATAGGGATCGCGAAACTGCTGCTGCTCAATTTTTTCCAAGTCGTTGAGATCATGGATCTCCAGTGGACGGATCCGCCATTCAGAAGCCATTTAAGATCTCGACAATCATCAGGGCAGCAAGAAAGAGCGCACAGAAAATAGGCACCATTTTCTTTAATTTTATCGTATTTAATGCCACGGCGATGAGCACTGCAGGAATCAGATGGTACATAAGTTTCAGTGCGTTTATGGTTTGATCCGGCAGGAGCGGGAAAAGAAATCTGATAATCGTCAGGCCGGCCGTGATGGCAACAATCAGAAAGACAATATTTACCAGGAGCGACCTCCCGATAGCCCGGAAATGCGCTTGCTTTATCTTATCCATATCGCCGGCCCGGCCCGCATCCAAGGCTGTTGCGGATAGCTTTTCATTGGCTTCGATGAGCGCGGAATCTATAATTTTGGTCAGAAGGCCCAGCGGCATGAGTGCCAAAAATGCAAAAACGGTTGCCTCCTGGCGGTGCTCATTAACCGTAGCTCCGGAAAGGAGCAGCGATGATACCATGGCCACGGCAATCAGTGAGTCATTGGGGGGGACATATATGCCGATTTGGGGTTTGTCCAGCCAGAGCAGCTCGGTAAATGCCCCGATGGTGAGGCCGGTCACGATGTCTCCCAGAAACAATCCGGTAAGCGGGGCAATGACGATGGGACGCGAAACCATGAGCTGCAGGCAGGATCTGTCCAGACAGATGAAACCGCCGATTATGGAGACTGCCGACATTTCCAGAAGCATTGGCTCGACCTGAACATTGTGATTAGATCGGCTTAAAGGCCTCGGCGATATTCACTGGTCGTTCGCGGGGAACGCGCCTCACCTCTATATTCACCCCGTGCTGCAAAAGGGTCTGGATGCTCGCCAGGTCCTGTTCGCCAAGCAGGACACAGCCCGATAACTTTTGCAGGCATTCGTCGTTATATATGTTACCGATGTTCAGCTTGTCGAAAGCGAATCCCAGCGCGTAAGCGCGGAGAGAATCCCAGATGCTGGAAAAAAGAACTATGGTGCGAATGCCGTCGGACGTTTTAGACAGTGCGTCCCGGACGAAATCTTCAACACCCTGTACCTTTACCTCCACTTCACTGGGCACGGCCATCTTGATGACGGTTTCACGAAAAAAATCACTGGCCACATCATCATCAACCACGATTATTCTTGATGCCTTCAGGTATGGAATCCAGGCTTCGATAATCTGACCGTGCACGAGGCGATTATCTATCCTCACCAGGACGCAATCCATAATTGTTATGCGCTAATCTTCTTATTAAGAATCTCGCTGGCTAAATAAATGTTCTTTATCCCGTATTCCTTTATGAAATTGGCAAAATCCCTCAGGGTCATATTGCTGCGGGCGTCACTGAGTTTAAGCAGCATGGGCAAATTTACCCCGGTAATGACTTCCACCTTCCCTTCCTTCAAAAACGACAGCGATATGTTGGCAGGCGTACCACCGAAAAGATCGGTCAGGATGATAACTCCCTGTCCCTGATCGAGTTTCTTGATTGCCGTGCTGATCTCTTTTTTTATGTCCTCCATCCCTTTGGTCTGATCAACGGAAATGTGGGCGACACCCTGCAGGTTTCCCTTGATCAGTTCGGCCGCCTTTATCAATTCATGGCCTAAATCTCCATGGGTGGTTATCAATACGCCGATCATAAATTCCTCATCCTCAACTTTCGATGTTCCGGGGTACGCTAATGGATTGAAGACCAATTGTCAAGGCTTATAAACCGTCTTATAAACCGGGCGGGCAGGCTGGAACCTTGTTGACGGTACGTCTCATCTCTGTCTCATCTCTTGACAAAGAGCGCCGCAGAGGTTATATATAATGCAAACGAGGCATCTGCGATGTACGTTTCGAGTCATGTCGCTGGAATCGAACACGATAAGTACGACAGGGCCTTCGTGGTGACAGTCACCCGCAAGAGGCCAACTAAATGTAAACGTGACTCCAGTCTGAGACCGGACGGCATATGCGGACCTCGTTTTCTTTACTATTTCCCTTCATACCTGACGAAGCGAGAGTAATACGGTCTTATCAAAGAAGAAGATTTTGCCGTCTGCAAATGTGCCCAAACCGGCGCTGGTGGCCGTGATTGCTCTTTCCGTAATCTGGGGATACAACTGGGTGGTGATGAAGGAATGTCTGCAATATGCAGACCCGTTTGATTTTGCCGCCTTGCGGACGTCGATCGGCGCCGCGACTCTTTTCCTTGTGATGTTAATTCAACGCAAGTCACTTTTCCCAAAAGAACTATTACTTACGATTATACTGGGGATCCTTTCCACCACCGGGTGCATCGGCCTGGTAACCATGGCGCTGTATTTCGGCGCGGTGGGGAAAACCGCCATCCTTGTCTATATTATGCCGTTCTGGGTCCTGATTCTGGCATGGCCCCTCCTGGCGGAACGACTGGCCGGCCTCCAGTGGGTGGCCGTTGTCTTCGCCTTTGCGGGACTTATGCTCATCCTCGAACCCTGGAGCCTGAACTCCGGCATGATCGGCAACGCCCTGGCCGTCGGTTCGGGTATCGCCTGGGCCGGCAGCGCCGTTTTGACCAAATTCATCTGGAAAAAATATCCCCTGGACCTGATTTCCCTGACGGCATGGCAGATGCTCTTCGGTTCCATACCATTGATTCTCTTAGCTGTATTTATACCCGGCCGGCCGTTGCAATGGTCCACTTATTTCATTGCCGGTCTCTCCTTCAGCTCCGTCATCAGTCAATCCCTGGCCCTTATCCTGTGGTTTTACCTCTTGAAGACCCTGCCGGCCGGGATAGCCAGCATGGGTACTCTGGCCACGCCCATCATCGGCATGCTCGCCGCCGCCGTTCAACTCGGGGAAAGGCCCACTTTTCTCGAAGGCGCCGGCATGATGCTCATCATTTCCGGGCTGACTATCATCAGTCTGCAGGGCTTTGTCCGCCATCGCCAACTGGGATTGATCTTCAGCAATAAAAAACAGCCGCAAATATCAACACGGAGGTGAAATATGAATAACAATCTGCTCGACGGTATCGACGAGATCCTGTTGATGGGACCCGGTCCTTCCTGCGTACCTCCCGAGGTTTACCAGGCCATTTGCCGACCCACACTGGGACATCTCGATCCATATTTTCTGAAAATCATGGATGAAATTAAAGCTATGCTGCAAAAGCTGATAGTCACGGAGAACAATCTCACCGTCCCGATTTCCGGAACCGGTTCCGCCGGCATGGAGGCCTGCTATGTGAATCTGGTTGAGCCGGGCGACCCGGTGCTGATCCTGATCAACGGGGTTTTTGGCCTGCGGATGCAGGATGTCGCCACCCGTCTGGGAGCGGCAGTGGATGTCATCGAATTTCCCTGGGGCGAACCGGTGGCGATTGATGCGGTGGCCAGGAGATTACGGGAAAAGAATTACCGGCTGCTGGCCGTGGTGCACGCGGAAACCTCCACGGGAGTCTGCAACCCCGTGGCGGAGATCGGCGCCCTGCCCCGAAACGATGACTGCCTGTTCCTTGTGGACGCGGTAACAAGTCTGGGGGGAATCGCCGTCAACATGGACGCCTGGAAAATAGACGCCCTGTACAGTGGCACGCAAAAGTGCCTTTCCTGTCCTCCCGGGCTGGCGCCGCTTTCCTTTTCCGATCGCGCTGTGGCGAGGCTCGGCCGCCGCCGTCAGAAAGTCCCCAACTGGTACCTGGATCTGTCCATGATCATTAATTACTGGGGTAAAAACAGGGTTTACCATCATACCGCCCCGGTCAATATGCTGTATGCCCTTTATCAGGCCCTCCGGACAATATTTTCGGAAGGGGTGGAAATGGTATTCGCGCGGCATCGCCGCAGCCACGAACTCCTTGTGGCCGGTCTTGAAAAACTGGGGCTGAAGATGTTGGTCGAAAAACCTTACCGCCTGCCCATGCTCAACACGGTCTATGCTCCGGAAGGTTGTGATGAATTGGCCGTCCGGCGCCGTCTCCGCGCTGAACACCGCATTGAAATCGGGGGCGGACTCGGCCCGCTGGCCGGCAAGATCTGGCGGATCGGCCTGATGGGACATACCGCCCGGGAGGATAATGTTGACCGCTTTCTGACGGCTTTGCAAGCTACCCTGTAAGCTATCAGAAAGCTACAGCGGCGGTTTGTTTGATCAACATGGTTGCCGGATCGAGGATCAGCACCGGCCGGGGCGACGAATTCTGATCGCTTTTCAGATCCCGGATATGCATTTCGTTACCCTCGGTTACGAGCAGCAAGGCCACATTGAACAAATCATCCGCCGGTAGGAGGGGCTCGGGCTTTCCATCCACATCCACCCGGACCTGCCGGTGGATGTGGACGGTAAACCAGGCGCGCATCGCCATTCCCGCGACCATTTTCTTTAACTCGACCAGCACGGGGAGGGACTTTTCGTCGAAAATCAACCCGTCCAAAATGATCATATCGGGATGGAAGATACCCTGCTCCATGAGATCATTCATTCGTTCCCGCAGCCGGGGGACACTGAACCCCTCCACCTTGAAAGTCATGATGAACCGCAGCGGCAGGATTTCCTCCCATACGGTTCGTATTTGGCCGACCTGATATTGAGCGGCCAGACGTCCCAAAAGCTCCCGATACCAGAGATCCACTTTATTGACCGGATCGAGGAGGCTGACATGCAGGACCCGTTTCCCCCGCAGCATCGTATCCAGGGCGAACTGTACCAGCAGGGCGGTTTTTCCCACCCCGGCTCTGGCCAGCACCGCGCCAAAGCCTCCTTCCGGAATGATATCTTCATGCTCATACCCCATCTGACGCAGGGGATTTCTTAGAATAAGATCCTTTTTCAGCATCTTCATGCTCCTGTCTTTGAGATCGATTATCTCCGCCGCCATTTTTCCTGCCTAAGCGGCGTTCTTCTTCCGGGCCGCGATTTCTTCCGCGATTTTCTCCGCTATCCCCGTCGGCACCTGCCGATAGAGGGCAAATTCCATGGTAAACTGCGCCTTTCCCTGCGTTGCCGAACGTAGTACCGTGGAGAATCCGAACATCTCCGCCAGGGGCACCTGGGCTTCGACGACGCACATCGTTCCTTCATCCTGGGCGCCGACAATCATGCCGCGGCGTTGATTGAGCAACGCCATGACTGGTCCCTGAAATTCCGTCGGCGATTCGATGACCACCTTCATGATCGGCTCATGAACCACCGGCCGGGCCCGGAGATAGGCATCGCGAAAAGCACCGCGGGCGGCGGCCTGGAAGGCCATGTCGGAAGAATCTACGGGATGGTATGCCCCGTCGTTGATCACCACTTTGATGCCGGTAATGGGAAATTCAAGTTTCGGGCCCTTTGCGAGCGACTGGCGGAATCCTTTCTCACAGGCCGGGATGTACTGAGTCGGAATGGCGCCGCCGGTTATCGAGTTTTCAAAAATGAATTCGCCGTCGGAAGTGGGTTCGATATAGCCGGCAATCCGTCCGTATTGACCGGCACCGCCGGTCTGTTTCTTGTGGATGTAATTGAAATCGGCCCGCTGGGTGATCGTTTCCCGGTAGGCGACCCGGGGATTGCCGGTCGTCACCTCCGCACCGTATTCCCTGCGCATCCGTTCCACATAGACATCGAGGTGGAGCTCCCCCATGCCGGCGATGATCGTCTCGTTGGTCTCGCCGTCGACATGGCACTTGAAGGTGGGATCTTCCTTGGTAAACCGACTCAGCGCCTTCGACATATTTATCTGCGCCTTATTGTCTTTCGGAACGATGGCGAGAGAAATTACGGGTTCCGGGACATACATGGAGGTCATGGCCAGATTCAGCCCCGGGGAGACAAAGGTGTCGCCGGAAGAGCATTCAACCCCGAAGAGGGCGCCGATATAACCGGCCGGAATGACATCGATGTCTTCCATTTGATCGGCATGCATCCGCACCAGCCTGCCGACCTTGATCTTCTTTCCCGAGCGGATATTGACGATCGTGGAACCCTTGGCGATTGTCCCCTGGTAAACCCGGATATAGGTCAACTGTCCGTAGGGTCCGTCTTCCAGTTTGAATGCCAGTGCCACCACCGGATCATGATCATTGCTGCTCAACACTACCGGTGCCTCGTGTTCATCGAGATTCAGAGCGGAGTTTTCCACCTCGGCGGGACAGGGCAGCAATTCGGTCACGGTATCAAGGAGTTTCTGCACCCCCTTGTTTTTGTATGCCGATCCCATAACGACCGGCGTGATCTGCCTTTTCAAAGTTCCGGAGCGTAGCGCCGTAATGATCATTTCCCTGGTTATTTTCCGCTCCTCCAGAATGGCATCGGTCAATTCATCTGAAAATGCCGAGGCCTGATCGATCAATTCCTCGCGTTGCCTTTCCGCCTCAGACCGCAGCGACGCCGGGATATCTTCGTAGCGGATGACTTCCCCATGGGGCCCATCGAAATAAACCGCTTTCATGTCGATAAGATCGACAACCCCTTGAAAATTTGACTCCAACCCGATGGGCATCTGCAGTGGCACGGCATTATGGCCGAGCTTTCCGCGGAGCTGTTCTATTACCCGGGCGGGATTTGCGCCGCTGCGATCACATTTATTTATGAAGGCGATACAGGGGACGCGGTATCTCTTCATTTGCTGATCAACCGTGATCGACTGCGACTGGACACCGCCCACCGAGCAAAGGACGAGGACCGCACCGTCAAGAACCCGGAGCGATCGTTCCACTTCTATGGTGAAATCCACATGCCCGGGGGTATCGATGATGTTGACTTCATGTTGCTGCCATTCGCAATAAGTGGCTGCCGAGGCAATGGTGATGCCTCTTTCCTTCTCCAGTTCCATCGAGTCCATGGTGGCGCCCACGCCATCTTTGCCTTTTACTTCATGAATGGCATGGATGCGTTTGGTATAAAAAAGGATCCTCTCCGTCAGGGTAGTCTTGCCGGAATCGATGTGGGCGCTGATGCCGATATTCCTGATTTTTGTCAAATCTCTTTTCATTTGCATTTTCCTGTTGCATTTATTAGATGAAAAAACGCGCTTTGTATAGAACCAATATTCTTTTGTCAAGAAATATTTGAGAAATAATGGCGGTAAATTTACATTCAACCGCGGATTACCATCGCCGCGAGCTGTGCAGCCTCGGATGGGAAACCACCCTCTGCAATATTCTGGACGACCCCCGGGGACCGTGCCGAAGCTTGCCGGCAGTCAGAGCCTCGTATGGGGAGCTCCTGTCTGATTTCCTAAGCTGTCGGCTGCCGCTCGACAAATTAAAGCATATTATAGAAGTAGGCGGTGGCTATGGCTGGCTGATGAGGGATTTTCTCCGGCAGATCACCGTTGATAAGGTGACGATGATCGACATCTCCCCCATCCTGCTGGAAGTGCAGAGGAAATCGTTGCGACATGCGCCGGCAAAGATCGTTTACCGTGAAGAAGACTTTATGTTGACCCCCCGGCATATCCTTCAAGAAGCCGATCTCATCATCCTGAATGAAAATATCGGGGATTATCCCACCATCACGGATCTGAAAAGAGACTTTCTTTGTGCAGAGACATGTTCGGCCTCCCCGGTGCTCTATATGATCCGTCGTCTTTTCCGTCGTTATGATCTGCCGCTGCCGCAACATGATCCTTTTCATCTCAATATCGGGGCGCTTTTGGCGCTGGAGAAGATTTGCCAGGCCGGGATTCCCTATGTTTTCCTCAGCGAGCACAGTTGCGAAGCCGCGGTGCCGGCGCCTTTGCTGAACCTGATCAACATTTCATCTTCCGGCAATCCCGAATGCATCCGGCTCAAAGGTCATGAAGAATTTACCGTTCGCTTCTCCTACCTCGAGCACATCGGCCGTCATTTCGGTTACCGGGTTGCCAGGGGTCCGGTCGCCGATTACATCCCCTTCACTTTGAAGCCCAGAATCAGGGCCATCCTCAAGGCCCCTTCCCCCTGGCGCGATGAAGACGAAGCCGTCCGCTACTTCCTCGAAGATCTTTACAAATATGAATATCTACTGCTGTGTAAAGATAGCATACCCAGCGGCGACCATGTCGCTGCCGTTTCCTGCCGACGCTGCGGAAAGTGCTGTCTTGCCGATTTCATTGCTTACGTCAAGGAGGAGGATCTCCAAAGATGGCAACAGGAAGGCCGCCAGGACATCCTGTCCGTCATTTCCCACGAACACGCCGTTTGGGCAGGCGACCATCTCGTCTCCGGCGATGACGGCCACTATCTGCATGGATGTCCTTTTCTGGCCTGGGAAGATGACCACACCATCTGCACCATATATGACACGCGGCCGGCCGTATGTAAGAAATTTATTCCCGCATCGGCGGCGATATGTCCGCAATGGCAACCATAACGCAATCATTTCCGTTGAAATCCTCCGTGCTTTATATTATGTGACACGCAGACAACCAATGAATAAAGGCGAAAGGAATTTGTCATGCTGAAGCATATCGTCGTCATGAAATTTAAACCGGGAGTGACAAGCGCCCAGGTTGAAGACATAAAAATTTCTCTGGGCGCCTTGCCGGGAAAGATTCCTGTCATCAGGCATTTTGAATTCGGTGCGGACATCCTGAAGTCGGAGCGATCCTGTGATTTTGCCCTTGTCGCAGCCTTCGCCGACATTGAAGCCCTGAAGACATACCAGTCCCACCCGGAACATCTCCCCGTTTTAGACAAAGTGAGAAATGCCTGTGAGAAAATTCTCGTCGTCGACTACGAATGGGTTTAATCATAAAATAACCGCTGGAGGTCAAAAATGCCTGTCCCCGTGAAAATCTTTTCCTTAAGTACTTGCAGCCACTGCAAGGCAACCAAGAAATTTCTCAATGATGCCAATGTCCGTTTTGAATTTACCGACGTCGATCTTCTCAGCGGCGATGAAAAGCAACTGGTAATCGAGGAAGTGATCAAATACAATCCGAACAGATCCTTCCCGACGATCATTATCGGTCAGCAGGTTATCGTCGGCTTCAATGAAAAGGCCCTGCGGGAGGCGCTGGGGATCAAATGAACGCCGAAGAGCTCTACGACACCATGAAAAAGATCCAGGAGAAAAAGGGCTTCTTTTTCAATCGCGATAAGTCCTGGACGCTGGGGATACTC
>ENA-UOWE01006014-UOWE01006014.1-activated-sludge-metagenome-genome-assembly--contig:-NODE-6014-length-10856-cov-4.333765_pt1 | contig 10856 bp, 9 predicted proteins | sample MGYA00249841_ERZ761562 | MGnify/ENA primary metagenome ERZ761562 (study PRJEB28883, sample SAMN05720200) | activated sludge metagenome | isolation source: Anaerobic digester | place: Japan... | reverse complement strand
TAGATAAAGTTTTGCATGCAATAATACATGAACCATGGTATAATGCACATATGCGATGAATGTTACGGAGGATAGTACCAATGGAAGCAGATGCTATAAAATTTGAAATTGTTGAACATTTTGCAGTGCTCAGTGAGACAAAATCCGGTTGGACAACCGAACTCAATAAGGTTAAATGGAACGACAGGGAAGCAAAATATGATATCCGCCCGTGGGACCCTGAGCATAAACGCATGGGAAGGGCATCACACTCACCCAGGAAGAACTCGTAAAACTACGTGATGCATTAAACAAAATGACACTGTAAGCTCTTACTCAGAATAGTACATCGACAGTATCCATTCAGTTTCGGCGGCCATTTTCCTTCAGTGCTCACGCACTTGCTGCTCATGTACTTGATATAAAATACAATAATGATATAATGAGTTAATTCCTTTCTTGAAAGAAAGAAAGCTTTTTTCTATAATTTTCCCACGGAGGATGTATTTCAATGGCAAAGTATGTTTATTTTTTTGGAAATGGGAAGGCCGAGGGTGACGAGACTATGAAAGCTACCCTTGGAGGTAAAGGTGCAAATCTTGCAGCAATGACCAACATGGGTATACCTGTTCCTCCTGGCTTTACAATTTCAACAGATGTTTGTGAAGAGTTTTATAAAAACAAACGCAAATATCCTGCATCACTCGAAAAAGAAGTAGATGAGCAACTCAAGCGGCTTGAAGATTTAATGAAAAAAAGACTTGGTGATCCAGAAGATCCGCTCCTTGTATCGGTTCGTTCAGGAGCAGCAGTATCAATGCCTGGTATGATGGACACAATTCTCAATCTCGGTCTCAATGATAAGGCTGTAGAAGGTCTTGCCAAAAAGACCAACAATCCACGCTTTGCATATGACTCATACCGCCGTTTTATCCAGATGTATGGCGATGTTGTGCTCGGTGTTCCCCATGATGAGTTTGAGCATGCACTAGCTCAGGTTAAAAAATCTAAAAAGGTTACACTTGATACGGAATTAACTGCTGATGACCTTAAAAAAGTTATTGAACTCTATAAGGGAATTGTAAAAAAACATACTAAAAAAGATTTCCCGCAGAATCCAAAAGATCAGCTCTGGGGCGCTATTGGTGCTGTTTTTGGATCATGGATGAACGAACGTGCAATTAAATACCGTGAACTCAATAACATTAAGAACCTTAAAGGAACAGCAGTGACTGTTCAGTCAATGGTATTTGGCAACTGGGGAGATGATTCAGGAACTGGTGTTTGTTTTAGCCGCGATCCTTCATCAGGTGCAAATGAATTTTATGGCGAGTTCCTCATGAACGCTCAGGGTGAAGATGTTGTTGCAGGTATCCGCACACCAGAAAAAATTAGCGCACTTGCAAAGAAAAACAAAGCAGTATATGACCAACTCGTAAAAATAAAGAATCACCTTGAAAAATCATTCCGCGACATGCAGGATATGGAATTTACTGTTCAGCAGGGTGTTCTCTATATTCTCCAGACTCGTAATGGCAAACGAACCGGTCAGGCAGCTGTAAAAATAGCAGTGGATATGGTTAATGAAAAACTCATTAGCAAAGAAGAAGCTATCATGCGCGTGACGGCAGAGCATATCGATCAGCTTCTGCATCCAATGATCGATCCAAAGGCAATAAAAACTGCAAAAGTACTCACAAAAGGTTTGAATGCTTCTCCTGGTGCAGCATGCGGACAAATCGTATTTACCGCTCAGGATGCAGAAAAGTGGGTAAAAGAAGGAAAGAAAGTAGTACTCGTCAGAAAAGATACCAGCCCCGAAGATATTGGTGGAATGGTTGTTTCAGAAGGTATTCTAACGAGTACTGGCGGTATGACAAGTCATGCAGCAGTAGTAGCACGTGGTATGGGAACTCCCTGCGTATCAGGTGCAACTGAAGTTTTAGTTGGTAATAAAATAATAACAATTAAAGAAACAAAGCTCAAAGAGGGAGACTGGATTACAATCGATGGTACTACTGGTAACGTTTATGCAGGTGCCCTCCCGCTTGTAGACGCAAAATTTACAAAAGAAATGGATATTTTCCTTTCCTGGTGTGATGAGATACGTGATGCTTCTGTTAGAAATAATCTCAAAGGGTTTGATGTGCGAACCAATGCAGATACTCCAGAAGATGCAAAACGCACGTTTGAATTTGGAGCACGCGGTATCGGTCTGTGCCGCACCGAACATATGTTCTTTGATAAGGAAAAACTCATTCATTTCCGTGCAATGATTGCTGCGGATACAGTGGAACAACGAAAAGCAGCACTGAGCAAGATTCTGCCACTGCAGAAAAAAGATTTTGTTGGAATCTTCAAAGCAATGAATGGCTATCCTGTGACTATTCGTTTGCTTGACCCGCCTCTCCATGAATTCGTCCCCAAAACAAAACAGGAGATTGAAGAGCTTGCAAAACTCATTGGTATTAAACCCAAAGATCTCCAGCCCAAGCTTGATCGTCTGCATGAGTTTAACCCAATGCTCGGACATAGAGGGTGCCGCCTTGCAATTACTTACCCGGAAATCTATGAAACTCAGGTAGAAGCAATTATGCAGGCTGCTGTTGAATGTGCAAAGAAAAAAATACCTGTTAAACCTGAAATTATGATCCCGATAGTCTGTGATCCAAAGGAATTGGCTATCCTCCGCGCATCAACACAGGCTATTGTTGATAAGTACCTTGCAAAAGCAGAAGCAAAAGACATAAAGGTTACAATTGGTACCATGATTGAAGTACCCCGAGCAGCAATTCTCGCTGATAAAGTTGCAGAACACGCAGATTTCTTTAGCTTTGGAACCAATGACCTTACCCAGATGACCTATGCATTTAGCCGTGATGATGCAGGCTCATTCCTTCCTGCATATCTCAAACAGGAGATTTTGCCATTTAACCCAACCGAATCAATTGATGAAGAAGGTGTGGGCTTCCTCATGCGACATGCTGCAGAGAACGGAAGAAAAACCAAAAAAGACCTTAAACTTGGTATCTGCGGTGAACAGGGTGGTGATCCTGCAACCATCGATTTCTGTTTCAGAATCGGACTCAATTACGTTTCCTGTTCTCCATTCCGTGTTCCTGTCGCTCGCTTAGCTGGAGCACAGGCTGTAATTAGAAACTCTAAAAAATAAGCATAAAGAGACATATGCATAATAAGCGAGGGCTGCCTGAGCAACCCTCGCTTTCATATACACACGTATAGCAATATCATTATTGCATTTAGTTTAGTTGTTTTAATAGTGAAAGTATTATTTAAAAATTAAAATTTATGGTAGAATATGTAATGAAACAGCTTCAAGAAACATTGTCGAAGGATCGGAAAGTGAAGAAAATCTAATCTTACCAAGAACTTCAACTCCATTGCCATCTACAAGCAATGTTTCGAAGGGTACAAGCACTTCTATAATACCTTCAAGTATTTTAGCATCATGGTAGCCAATGAGTAGTTTAAAAAAACATTTACCATTCCCGGTCTGTACGTTTGCTATTGCACCTTTCCATATTACTGAGACGCTATCATAAAGCAGAGGTTCTTTAATTATTTCTTTATAAGTGAATCTGTCTTTTACTGTTAAAAACGAAGGAGGTTGAGCAAGTTTTTTTAGCAACGCACATTTTTCTTTAATACCAGGCGATGCATTGGAAAGTAATATTTTATTTAATTCAAGGATAGCTCTATCATCACGATAGTTTGCAAATAATTGTTTGGCTTTTTCAAAAGATGTTTTAATTTCATGCTCGGTTAAAATATAAAGTGCCTGAGTAGAACCAGTCGTTGCCTGCTCAAGATCTTCTGCAGTAAGATTGATTACATCAATATCAGGTCGTGTGTTTGGTTTTTTAAATTTATTGTAAAAGAAGAAAACTGTAGAAAACACAATAAAAGCTATAAGTAAACCAGTCCCAATACGAGGGAGTATTCTTTTTTTTATTGGCAGGAATTTAAAAATTATTTTTGGATCACTGGAAAAATTTTTATTGCTCTTAATCATCGAACGTAAACGTTCCATACTTCTTGTTGCCATTTTACAATTAGGATAGCGATCAAGAATGTCTATATAGAGCTGAATTGCTTTTTCCGTGTTGTCTCGTTTTATATACACAGCAGCGAGTGCTAAAAGTACATCTTTATCGCGAAAATCTAAAGATTGGGCCCTGCGGAGTGCACTGTATGCACTACCAATATCACCGCAGTATAGATAAGAAATGCCCAAAATATATTGAAAACGCTTATTTTCATGATATACTTCTGTGACTGGTTCAAGAATTTCTATTACAGTGTGCCATTTATGGTTCTTAAAAAGCCGCTCAGCATCAGCAAGTATATCAGCATTCACGGTCTAATATTGTCCTTTCTTTTTAGTTAATTCATCAATCATTGCCTGAATTTTAGCTATGTCTGCTTCTGTTATCGACTGGCTATTTGCTAATAGAGTATTAATCATTTGAAGAATCGTCAAGGCAGTTTGATAATCTTTTTTTAAGAGTTCCATGAGTTGTTCCTGTGTGAGTTGTGGTAGCTGTGATGAAGGAGTTGACGGAGTAGCAGTAACAGATGGCACTGTAACGGGAGAGGAAACAGAAACACTTGAAAGTGGTTCTGAAATAGATGGTGTTTCTACTGCTGTTACCTGAATTGTTGATATTGTAAACGAAAACGTTCTTTTCTCAGATGGCTTAACCGTTTGAGCATTCCAGAAAAGTGCAACGGCGCTATCATTGATTGAGTAAGGAGCGAGTGTAAAATTTCTGTTTTGCTGGAATTCTGGCTGCCAGACGGCATCGTTGATCCGCTTCCAATTGGCTAACAGCACTGCATCAGGCTGAAGGTTTTTAGTTGTAGGAAGAAAAATCCTGAAGCCTATTTTTTTCTCATTGCTGCTCTCTATCCAGAGTGGTAGGTTAGGTTGAGAAAAAAGCGTTTCGGTTTGTATTTGTGCATTGAGATTTGATGAAAAATGACTGCTTGCTTTTTCACCAAGATAGGAATCAAGCAGTATTCTACAACCTATACTTGTGTCCTGTTTTGTGGTATTAAATACTGTATATAAAAAAGAAAAGCCACCTGAACTAACAGGTGTTATATCAAGAACTACAATAGCAATATCAGAAGTATAGGTAATTTTAATGCTGTTTTCAGTCTGTTCAACTTTTGATGAAAAGTTGTCATTCAGTTTAAGCAATCTATTGCCGCTTGCAATTAAAACATACGATGTTCTCGTGTCCTGTTCATAGAGTAGCGATGTTTTTGTTTTTTCATCATCTGAAATATGATAGAGCTTCAGAATCCCTGAACGCTCATTTAAGGAGAGCATAATAGATCCCGATTTGATATCAAGAGCATAGCTTGAAAAAAGAACTATTAATAAAAATAGAAAAAGTAAAGCTTTTTTCATTTTTTTGCTCCTTGCAGTTCTATCATTTTTTGTAAATAAAATTCCATGAGCAATAACACCTGTTCTTTAAGTGCAAGTAGTTTTGCAAGATTTGTATACGTGGCTGATGTTGCAGCAGGTTGACCTGTAACCGATGTCGATTGAGCCTGCGCACGTGCCTGTAATGTTTTGAGCTCATTGTCTTTAAGAGCAAGCTGTTTTGTTAAATCCTCAATTTGCTTGTTAAGATTAGTAATAGTTGCTAATAACTCACTTTGTGAAGTTGAGGAAGTTTGTGGTAATTGACCTGTAAGCTGGCGCTGGTATGCCGCAATTGCCTGTTCATACATTTTTTCACGACGCTGAAATTCATCGATTGTTTTTAATGCTTCTTCATGGCTCCACCTGAGCAATTTAAGGAGCTCTTCTTCTCGATATTTTAGTCCGATAATGATAAGCTTATACTTTGATGCTTCTGCTTTTGTGCTGGAAGGATACTTGGTTATGACCACATTATAGAGTGCTTCTGCTTCCTTGTATTTACCTGCATCAAAGAGTGTTTCTGCATACCAGAAAATGCTATTTCCTGCAAACTCGCCTTCTGGATAACGGGTAAGATACATGGTTAGGTATTGAATAGCTTTTTCATAATCTTTTTTAAAATATGCACAACGTCCCATTTGATAAATAACTTCGGGAATTCGGTACATGCCTGGATAGTTCGAAAGATACAGTTCAAAATATTTTAATGCCTCATCATATTTTTCAAGAGCCATCTGTGTAAGTCCTAACCAGTATAGCGCATCAGACTTTATATCGACTGCCTGTGCTGCAAGGTAAATATCACTTAAAAGGAGAGCAGCCTCAGAAAATCTACCGGTACTGAAAAGTTCTATCGCATTTTTCAATTGCAAAATTTGCGCATTGCCTGTCTGTGCAAATGCTTGTCCGCTGATGAGAACTGTTGAAACTACTAATAATAAGGTTAGGCACCATAAACGTTTCATAATCCAAATCCTATTTGAGAAAGAATGTATTTTTATAATCGGCTTTATTGTATGCATTCTGGAGTCTTTTATACTATCTAATGGAAACTGTATAGGGGAAGTGAGTAAATCTAAGAAATAGAGCTATAGATAGTTTTAATGAAGCTTGCTTTATCTGGAGTATTGAAAAAAGCACTACCCATAACAGCAACATCAATCCCCGCTTCCCAGGCTGCTCGAATAGTATCTGCATTGATACCGCCATCAATAGCAATTTTATACCGATAGCCATTTTGTTTTTTTAGATCTGATAATGTTTTTACTTTTTTAAGTGTAGCTGGAATAAACTGCTGACCGCCAAAACCAGGATTAACCGACATAAGCAAAATAATATCGAGCAGCGGTAAGAGTTCATCGAGGATATGAACAGGCGTAGATGGGACTATCGATATACCAGCGAGCATCCCTGCTGCATGGATGCGGTCAATGAGCCTGCAATGATGAATGTGTGCTTCATAGTGAAAAGTAAAGGCATTTGCTCCTGCATCTTTAAATTCCTGTACATACTGTTCTGGATTTGAAACCATAAGATGTGCATCAAGAAACAGTTTGGTTCTTTTCCGAATATCGTCAATCATTTTGCTGCCAAAGGTGAGGTTCGGAACAAAGTGACCATCCATTACATCGAGATGTATCCATGGACATCCGCTTATTTCAATATCTTTAATTGCTGTAGCAATATCAGAAAAATCTGCTGACAGTATAGAAGGAGCAATAATCAATTCTTTCATAATAAAATAATACTAGCATATGAGCTACCAGCTTTACAAGCATAAAATTGTGTTAAAATTATTTATCATTTTCTTGACATGATTTTGATATGAGTTTATACTGCTCACTGCTCAGGGTTAGTAAGAGCATACTTCGTAGTTATAAAGGAGGTAACAAATGCACGATTCCGCAGACTGTACTACTACACAGACATGCTCGGACGCTGCAGATGTTCCGGAACATAGTTGCCGGATCTCGCTTTATACATACGGAGTGTCACTGAGCATGCTATAACCTGTCTTAATCGATACAGCATATCAGTATACTCCGTGTGAGATGTTTTATGTCAGCTTATACGGAGGAAAACTATGATCGATCAGTTAGTCGCTCCCGATATCAAAGAACTCATTGAAGAAGGAAATATCAAAGAAGTCGTAAATTTTCTGGATGAATTACATCCTACAGAATCTGCTGAAATTCTTAACAATTTTCCTGTTGAACAGATAAAAACCATTCTCCTGCAGTTTGATGAATCAAAGCGAGCAGATATATTCTGTGAATTACCAGGGAGTGTGCAGGTAGAACTCTCTTCTCTGTTTGATAACCAGGAACTTGTTTCGATTATCAATGACCTTTCGCCAGATGATCAGGCAGACTTGTTCAAAATATTGCCAGAAGAGACCTCGCAGCAGGTTTTGCCCCAGTTGGAGGATAGGGCAACAATTGAAAGACTCGTTGCCTATCCGGAAGGTACAGCAGGTTCTATCATGACGACTGAGTTTGTTGCAGTGCCATCCACAATCACGGCACAAGCTGCAATTCAGCGTATTCGCAAAGAAGGTGCCACAAAAGAATCAATCTATACCATATTCCTTATTGATAATCAAAAGCATCTCGTTGGGCTACTATCACTGGGAGACATAATTCTTGCTGATCCTGATGAAAAACTCAGCAATCTTCTTGAATCCGAACAGATTACTTCCATTAAAGCCACTGCATCACGTGAAGAAGTCGTCTATATGGTAAAAAAGTTTGACCTCGTCACATTGCCAGTTGTCGATGAAAATAATCGCCTCGTTGGGATTATTACACATGATGATGTTATCGATGTAATTGAGCAGGAACGAACTGAAGATTTTGAACGCTTTATGGCTATTACCGGTAAACATGAGGATATGGCGTATCTCAAAATTCCGGTATGGAAGCAGTTTTTGCACAGGGTTCCCTGGCTTGTTATTTTAGCAGCTGTGGGTCTTGTTTCTGGCGCAATTCTTCAGCATTTTGAATCGGCTATGGTCAATCTGGTCATTTTGGCATTTTATATGCCTATGCTTGCTGATACTGGCGGCAATACCGGAAGTCAATCTGCTACGGTAGTAGTGCGTGCCCTCGCTCTCAAAGAAATCAAACCTGGTCACATTGGTAAAGTGCTTTGGAAAGAATTAAGAATTGCTTTACTGTTAGGTGGTGTTCTAGCACTGCTTGCTTTTGCTCGTGTCATGCTAAGTTCGAGCGGGTTGGAACTGCCAGAAGGTATATCGCTTCAAAACATTGCATTTGCAATTAGTGTTGCTTTAGGAGTTCAGGTTATTTCAGCAACCATTATTGGTGCAATTTTACCGTTGCTTGCTGCAGCCTGTAAACTGGATCCTGCTCTCATTGCAAGTCCTGCAATTACAACAGTTGTTGATATTACGGGTCTGTTTTTGTACTTTAGCATAGCCAAAGCAATCTTACATATTTAGCGTACACAATAAACCAGAAAATTTGTTTGCAGAAGTTAGTGCGTTTTGGGAAAATTATGCTATACTTATACTAACAATCTTGTAATTTTGAGAAATGAAGGAGGTTAGGGCAGATTGTTACAGCGCGTGTATGGTAAAAAAATAAAACTGGAAGGCTTTAATAATCTCACGAAGACATTGAGCTTTAATATTTATGATATTTGTTATGCAAAAGCTCGGGAAAGTCAAATTGAGTATCTGGAATATATCGATGAGGAATACAATTCAAAGCGTCTCCATGAAATCATTAAAGAAGTAACCAGTATTATTAATGCAAAACTCGTACATGTTTCAACACAGGATTATGATCCTCGTGGTGCAAGTGTAACAGCCTTGATAAATGAGTGGGATCACAGTGCTTCAAAACCAAAGGTTGGAACAGTAACTGCTCATCTTGATAAAAGTCATATAACTGCGCATACCTATCCGGAGCATAACACAGAATCTGGCATTGCTACGTTCCGTGTAGATATCGATGTATCAACCTGCGGAATGATTTCTCCGCTGAGAGCACTTAACTATTTAATCGAGAGCTTTGATTCCGATGTTGTGCTCATGGATTACCGTGTGCGAGGATTTACACGAGATACACGCGGTAAAAAAATTTACATCGATCATGAAATTACTTCTATACAGGATTATGTTGATGAAGATATTTTAAATGATTATCTTGTGTATGATATCAATATCCTTTCTGCAAATATTTTTCATACAAAAATGATGAAAAAGCGCCTGGTAATGGACGACTACCTTTTTGGGTCTGATACTACTTCGTTGACACCTAAAGAAAGAAAGCAAATCAGGGAAATGCTTAAAGTTGAAATGCAAGAAATTTTTGAGTGTCACAACATCTGAGGATGTGTATGTTGCATAACGAATGGAATGGTTCTGGCTCTGGATATTTTCTTGAGTATGCGAAAATACTCTATACTGGTCAGACACGCTATCAATCCATAGCGCTCTATGAATCGCATCAGTTTGGGAAAATTCTGGTTCTCGATGGCTGTATACAGGTAATTGAGTCAGATGAATATCACTACCATGAACCAATGGTACACTTACCATTGCTTATGCACCAGAATCCAGAACATGTATGTATTATTGGCGGAGGCGATGGTGGAATACTGCGTGAAGTGTGCAAATATCAAGCTGTTAAAACAATAGATATGGTTGAGCTTGATGGCGAAGTAATACAATTTTCACAAAAGTATTTTCCTGAGATTGCAAGCGGTTCTTTTGCAGATGCAAGACTTTCGCTCACCATTGGGGATGGTCGCTCATACATTGAACGTACAACAAAACGATACGATGTGATAATCATGGACATGACAGATCCATTTGGACCTTCCGTTATGCTCTACACCAGAGAATTTTTTACAGCAGTAAAAGAAAAGCTCCGAAATGCTGAGTCTCTTTTTATCATGCATTCAGAATCGCCTAAATTTCGTCCAATGACCTTTTCCAGCATACATGCAACACTCTCCACTGTTTTTAATGATGTTGTTCCCTGTTTTCATACAATTGCTATGTATGGAGGACTCTGGTCGTTTGCTTTATGTTCACCTGGTCAAAATATAATTATTCCAGAGGAACGCGTGCTTACAAAAAAGTTGGAGGCTCTAGGCCCGCTCAAGGTTATTACACCAGATAGTTATAAATCAAAATTTATTTGTGAACCATGGATTAAATCATTGCTTGTAAGCAATACAAAAATCATTACTGATGCTGATCATGGCTTTCTTGATCTCTTCCCTGAAAATGCTCAACAATCTTTTTGAGTACAGTCCATGTAAAAAAACCAGAAAGCAAAAGCAGTATCATGCTTGTAATGTTTGAATTGACTATTCGTATCCAGGGTGCAGCTATAAGTCCCCATAAAAGTATTATAAAAAAATAAATTATTCCAGTTCCAATGCACCC
>ENA-UOWE01006010-UOWE01006010.1-activated-sludge-metagenome-genome-assembly--contig:-NODE-6010-length-10857-cov-5.261340_pt1 | contig 10857 bp, 7 predicted proteins | sample MGYA00249841_ERZ761562 | MGnify/ENA primary metagenome ERZ761562 (study PRJEB28883, sample SAMN05720200) | activated sludge metagenome | isolation source: Anaerobic digester | place: Japan... | reverse complement strand
CCGGCGAAAAGCCCGGCGGCATTCCCGGCGGCAGCGCCGATAAAGGTCCCCAGGGAAAGAAGCTCCAGCAGGCCGGCTACGGCCCAGAGGGGAAGTTGACGAATAAAATTAAGGATTATTAGCTTCATATAACTGCATGGACTCCAGGGCCTCTTTGATCATTTCGGCCGGACCGGTCTGCCGGTCGTGCACAGTGGTCAGACCGTAACGGATCTGCAGCAGCTCGTCCTGTTCCGACACGCGGAACATGAAGGAGGTTATTTCGGTGAGCAGCTTTCCCACCAGGATCCTGGCGCCGCCCAGATCGGTGTTGGGCAGGATCAGCAGGTAATAGCCGGGGGTGTCGCCCTGAAAGAAAAGATCGACGCCGCGGATGATGGACGAGACCAGCTTGGAGAACACGACCATGAGGTCATACTTGGTTTGCTCGGAAAACTGGGCGAAGCCCACCATCTCGATGGCGATGAGGCTCAACGGCAGATTGTAGCGGCGGGAGCGCTGCACCTCTTCCGTGAGGCGCTGCAGGAGATAGGCGGAGCTGTACGCCCCGGTAAGTTCATCGGAGATGCTTTTGGCCTTGGCGTCGGAATAGACGAGGGCGTTTTCGACAGCGGTACCCGCCCATTCGGCGATAATGGCGATCATCCGTAACGCCAGGGGGTTGAATTTGACGAAGGGCATCCGCTCGATATTGATCACCCCGGAAACCTTGCCGCCGGTTTCCAGGATGGGGACCGACACCAGGATGCCCTCCTGAAGGACCTCTTCCCCTGTTCCCTCCAGGCGCAGTTTGTTGATGGAGGTCAGGCGCCGGGAACCGACGGCCAGACCCATCATGCCCCTGTCCGGGGGCGTCCGGTCGGGCCGGGCGGCGGCGCTGTCGCCCATGGCCGCCGTCAGCACCAGCTCGCCGTCCCTCAATACATAGAGAGACGACGCCTGAACCGCTACGTATTTTTCCAGCAGGGCCAGAACGGCCGGGTAAATGGCCTCTATTTTAAGGGAGCGCAAACCCTTGGCCGCCTCGAAGAGGGTGGAGAGCGTCTGCTCCTGGGAGATGACGCTGGTGTCCAGCTCCTGTTTGGCCTGGACGAGGGCGGTGTAATGGGTTTTCAGGGTGGCGAGAGACTCCTTGACCTCTTCGTAACGGGATTTCAGATCCAGATAGGTTCTTTTCTGCACCTCCCTGATCTCCCCGATCAGGAGGCCCACGCAGACAAAAAGAATGAGATCCTTCACCACGCCGAGTTCCAGATTGCCGAAGACCCCTTCCTGAAAACCCCGGCCATGGGAAAGGGCAAACTCCAGAACGCCCCCGGCGAGCCCCGACCACAAACCGGCCCGGAAACCGTAGCGCGCGGCCAGCGGCAGGATGATAATCCAGTAGGGATGGGGGTTGACATCGACAAACCCCAAGTTGCTCCGGAAGAAAAAGAAATTGACCAGGATCAGGGCGGCATAACCGACAATTATTTCCACTGCTGGAATATTCTTCATGATTTCTTTGGTCTTCAGGAATGTATGCATGCCGTCTTCCTTCACCATATCCACCGGGCTCTGGCCGTCAGGGACGTGGATGATCGGCCGTCGCTCTGCCGGTCTTCACTGTTGTACTCATATCCCCCTTCAATTTCCAGTCGATTGCGCAATCTCAGCAGCAGCGAAGGATTTATGAACCACGAAGCGAGGGAACGGTCCGTGTCGTAACGCCCTCCGCCCAGAAGGTTAAGGGTCAGGTAGGGATTGAAGGCGAACTGCAGGCCGGCGAAGAGGGAACTCAGGGCCTCTGAGGGGATCATGGATACGGGGGTGTAACTGTCGTTTTCATAGTTGAACTGTGATTTATAGAAACTGTACCCTACGTAAAAATCAGGTTTCAGGGAGAGCTTTCTCGTCACCGCCACATTCACCGCATCCTTCCTGCCGTATGATCCCGTATCGCCCAGCCGGTATTGGTTGTGTTCATAACCCAGGGCCAACCCCCAGCGTTCCCGGTACGCAACCTCGTAAGTCAGGCTGCCGGTGCTTACGGATCCTTTGTAGTAGGCCGCCTCGGCGGGGTCGTACCAGGGGCGGTTGTCCCGGTAGAAGATCCGGAGTTTTCCCAGTCGGCGGCCGGTGTATTCCAGCCCCCCCCAGGCGGATATCCGCCCGTCGAATCCCGAGTAGCCCATCCCCCCCAGGATCAGTTTCCAGCCCTGTCCCAGCCGCCAGCCGGCTTCCATCCCCAGGCCGGTCATGTCCTTGTGAATGGCCGTGGCGTAAACCCCCATGGGACGATCCACCCGCACCTGCTCATAAAAGAGTGAGGCTTGCAGGCGATTCCCCGCATGAGCGCTGAAGGCAGCCCCGTATGTCTGGGTGGCCGTGTCGCCGTACTGATAGTAAAGACGGTAGCCTCCGTCCAGTCGCGGCCGGTTGTCCCGGAGGATTTCCCGGATGGCCCGGCGGGTGTTTTCATTCTCCGGGTCCAGTTCCAGGGCGGCTGCGTACAGGTTCAGCGCCCCGGCGATATCGCCGCTTCCCTGACGGGCATAGCCGTAATCCGCCCAGACGCCGGCGTTGCGCATATTGTCCCGGATGGCCTGCTCCAGGATCGAAAAGGTCCGCTCGTAGTTGCCGTTTTCCAGATTCATCCGGGCGTGCAGGCGGGCGGCCCGGGGGGAGAGGAGCCGGCGGCGGCCAGGTTCTGCAGCTCCCGGGTTGCCGCTTCGTAATCCCGGTAGTCGATCAGGGTTTCGATGTAATCCTCCCAGATGAAGAGATCGTCGGGGTATTGCCGCCGCAGTTCCCGGTGCAGGCGCAGGGCTTCCGGGTAATGGCCCAGACGGCTCATGGTCCGGGCCTCCACTGCATCGAGCCGGCGAGCGTCCGCCGCCACCTCCCCATCCGGGGCGGCCGCGGCGGGTGCCGTATCGCCCGCGGGGGGGGTGTCTGCTTCCCGGGGGGGGATTTCGTTCCCTTCTCCAGATGCTTCCGGTCCGAACTCACAACCCCGGGTCGCCGCCGGCGTCTCGCCGGCTTCTTTCCATCCTGCCGGCCCGGAGGCTTCGTCATGCCGGTCTGTCCCGGGCTGCTCCCGGTAAAAACCGGCCTTTCCCCCCGCCGGCGCCATAACCCGGGGGTCCTCTTCCCGGGCGACAAGATAAAAGCTTTTGACGATCCCCGCGTCCATCAGTTTCTTCGCCTGCGCGGCGGCTTTTTCCCGGGCGGTGAAACCGCCGACACGGACCTTGTATAATCCCCTTTCCACCTGGAAATATGCATCGTCGCTGCCCTGTTTCTTCAGGGCGCCGGTGAGGCGGGCGGCGTTTTCCAACCGCGAGAAGGCCCCTACCTGAACGACATAGTCCTTAGGGGACAGGGTTTTGGCGATGAGGGCGCCGCCCTTTTTCCAGTCTCCGAACGTTTCTCCTCCCCGTGCGGGAACCGCCGGCATCAGGCACCCCAGCAAAGCGATTGCCGCCGCCAACATCGCAATGCCGCCGAAGGTATTATCTTTCAATATCCCCCCTGTTCGTTCCTTTTCCCGGTGGGGACAGGCGCTGTTTAATCCCTTGCTTCTGTCGGGCCGCGGCGATCAGGCGCCGGGTTTTTTTGAATTCCCCAGAGGCCCGGCCGTCATCGCCTGTGGCGGTGTAAAGTTCCCCTAATTGAAAGCGGGCTTCGATGTCCTGACCCTTGATCCGGTTGTGGGCCTCGAACCGGCGGATCGCCCGCCGGGGATCGTTGTTCCAGGCATAGATCTGGGCGCTTCCCTTGAGGGCCTGGGTGTTGCGTGGTTCCAGGCGCAGGGCCGCTTCATAGAAGCGCAGGGCCGCGTCGGTCTGGCGGATCCCCAGGGCTTCGTCGCCCAGTCCGGCCAGGAGTTTGGCATTCCGGACGTTTTCCCGGGCCAGGCGGTCCAGGGTCTTCAGGGCCGCCCCTTCCTGTTTCGTTTGGACATAGGCGTAAACGAGCATCATCCCCTCCCGGGGGGGCAGCCTTGTCTCCCCGGCGAAAACATCCAAGTGCTTCAATGCCTTCTTCCCCTCCCGCCGCTCGAGATACAGCTCCGCCAGGGACCGGCGCTCATCCCTGGTCAGGCTTTTCCGGCTTTCCAGGTATTCCAGGGCGGCCAGTTGTTTATCCCGCTTTCCCAGCCACCCGTAGTAGGTCGCCAGGCGATGTCGCAATTCCATATCCTCGGGGCGGAGGGCGGCGGCCCGTTCGAAGAAGACGACGCCCCGGTCGAGCTGATCGGCCTCGGCATGGGCCCGGCCGGCCTCCATGGCCCTTTGATAGTTTTCCGGCTCCTCGTCCGATTGGGTCCCCAACAGGGCGGCGGCGTACTTCGGACGCTTCGTCCAGAGGGCCAGACGGGCCGTCTCGCCGCGCAGGGTCTTGTCCTGGGGATAGGTCCGCCAGAGGCGCAGATAGGCACGAAAGGCGTCTTCGTCGCAGCCCGTGCCCTCAGCCAGCCGAGCGGCCTTCCGGAGAAGCTCCTTATCCGCCCCGGGTGCGGCGGCAAGCTTCCGATACAGGGCGTAGGCCTGGCCCGGCTGCTCCAGCCATTCATAGACCTCGGCGGCCCGGCGCATCATTTCCCTGTCTTGCGGTTTCAGACGGAGATAGGCGAGATAAGCCGCTATGCCTGACTGCAGCCGGCCACGGGCGATGAGGATTTCCCCGCTGCGCCTGAGGATCTCCGGATCGGCGGGCCGGGCCGCCCTGGCCAAAGCCGCGGCGTCGGCGATTATCTCTTCCCGGTTTGTAAAGCCGGCGATATTCATGAGCTTCAGGATGAATTGCCGATCCTTTCTCCCCCCCGAGACGGCCCGGCGGTAGAGGGGATAGGCCAAATCGGGACGTTCGACGCTCAGATACACATCCCCCGCCGCCAAAGCAACGGTGAGGTCGCCGGGCCGGCGATTGCGGGCGTAAAGGGCCGCCGCCATGGCAAGCTCCCGGTTGCCGCCGGCCAGGGCCTGGCGGAGGATCTCCAAGACAATCGCCTGCCCGTTTCCCTGTTCCTTTCCGGCGGTGTAACTTTCGTAGGCCCGAGCGAAATCCCCCGTTTGTACGTATATCGCCGCGAGCTTTTTCCGGGCCTCGCCGTCGGCGGGGGCCAGGGCGACCACCTGCTCCAGGGCCGCCCGGGTGGTGGCCGTATCCTTGATTTCCGCCGCCGTTTCCGCCACGGCCTGCCAGATATCGAGACGCCGGGGATGTTCATTTTTCAGGGCCTGCAATATGGCCAGGGCCGTGCCGCCTTCTCCTGCGGTACTGAAAAGCCGCGCCAGGGTCAGCCGGCTGAAAATGCCCAGACCCAGGTCCCGGTCGGCGGCAGCGGCGAAACGCCGGGCCTCCTCCCCCCTCTCCCCGGTCACCAGAGCGGCCAGACAGGCCTCGATGCCGTCCTTGCGGACGGCGGCGCTGTCATTGCCGTCTTCCACATCCCCCAGATAGGCCAGGAGCCGGGCATAAAGGGCGTTGATCGTAACGGCCCGGAGGTAAGGATCGGTCTTGTCGCCGGCAATGTCGGGACGGGACAGGGCAAGGATTGCTTCTTTCATCATCCGGGCCAGGACGTGTTCGTTCCGGAGCGGCTTGCCGCCGTCCTTCGCCTCCAGGGCAATGAGCCGGGAAACGGCCCCCGCTTCCCCCACGCTGTCGCCGCGATAGCGGTAGAGAGCGGCGAGGCGGGTATAAGCCTGGCGGTTGTCCCCGTCCTTGCGTATCACCTCTTCCCAGATCGCGACGGCCCGATCGGGCTGCCGGTCGAGCTCACAGTATTCCGCCAGCTTGGTGAGGAGACGGATGTCGCCGGGTTTGAGCTTCAGGGCGGCTTCGATCATGGTGATGGCCTGTTCGGGACGACCCTCGGCCTGATAGGCGTCGGCAGAGGCGATGAGGAGGGGCACGTCCTGGGGGCGCCGGCCGAGAAGCTCATCGATGATCGCCCGGGCGTCCGCCCACTTGCCTGCCCGCTCGTAATAGGGGATGAGGCTGCGGCGGGTCGGGAAGAGGGAGATCGTCACGGCCAGGATGACGATGACGAAGAGGATGACTTTCCAGACCCTTATCTTCATGGCAGACGAACCCTCACCTCCCCCGTCGCGAGGGGGTGAATCCTCAGGACGCCCCGGCTGTCGGCGCGGAACCGGCTGCCGCCCGCCGGCAGGGCCTGCCCGGAGGCTTCGTATTCCCTTCCCGGGAACAGGCCGCCCAACTCCACCCAGCCCTTGCCGAACCCGCTGAAGCGCCAGCGGACCATCCCCGGGGAGACCTGGAAGGAATCGACAACCCCCGTAGCCCGGTTGAGAAAGGGCAGCCTCCCTGCCGTCGCCCCGGCCGGCCCTTTCCCCGGTCCTCCTGTCGCCGGAACGATCCGCGCTTTGCGCTGTCCGGGGGCCAGGGAAATATACAATCCCTGGGGTGCCCGGTAGAAACCGAGGACGTGGAGGGATTTCTCCGGATCCGGCGCCGGGGCCGCGGTCGGGAGCCGGACGGTGAGGCAGTCGCCGTAGTTCTCCACGGTGAAAACCCCCCCTCCCTCGGCACTGATCCGGGCCTGCATGTACCCCTGCATCATCCGGAGGTATTGAGAAGTGAACATCAATGCCACCTCCTGGGTGAGGGCCCAGGCGTAAACATCCTGAACGGCCTTTAGGGATGCGCTGCGCTCGCCGCTGAAGATATGGTAATAGATGTCCAGAGGCTTGATTCTCCTTGGCTTTTCCGTACGTTCCATGGTGGTGATGATGTTGCGGTAGCCGTAGAAGGGGCCTTCCATGAGGTTGGTGAGGATGTTGTCGTTGGCCTGGCCGATGTAATACTGGGTTCTGCCCCCAACCTGTCGGTAGAGGGGCGCAACACCGAAGAGGGAGTTTTCCACGGCGTCATAGACCGTGTCGCCGCCGTTGATGTTGAGCATCCCCAGCGCGTCGAGGCGGGCGAGCTGCCGTTCCGTGGGCCGGCAGTCCCCGCTCCACTGGAAGACCAGGCAGGGCTTGCCCGGCGGCGCCAGTTTGTCCGTTATGTACTTCATGGAATCGTCCAGCTCCGTCTTGTCGTTGAAGACGTAGCCCGGCAGTTTCAACCCCAGTTGGGTGGGGTAGCTCCCTTTTGTTTTTGCGTTCGGGTCCCAGTAGAAGGGATGGGAATAGGAATGGGAGGCCGGTTCCACATTGGGCAGCCGGAAGATGTCCCGGGCCGTGTCGGCGTGACGGGTCGTTTTCGCTTTTTTTGGATCCACCTCGGCGACAATGACGGAAACGGTTACGGGAAAGGGGTAGCGTTTCAACACCTGGTCGCGGATGACCTCGGCGCAGGTGAGCTGCTTGTAGGCCTGGGACGGGCCGGAAAAGCCGTCGGCATCGACGTGGGAAAATGCCGCCCGGAGGCCGTTGCGGGTGGTGGGATCGGGAACGGGAAACTGGTCCGCTTCGAGAGCCAGCGCCTTCCGAAGGAAGGCAAAGGGGTTCAGGTACCACTGTTTACGGTTGTCCGTAGTGTTCTTCCAGAAGACATAGGGATTCATGGCGAAGCCGCCGTTGCGGTTGGTGACGATGACGGCGCTTTCCGAATCCTTGCGGTCCGTTCGGACAAGGGAGAGATGTACCCGGGCCGATTTGTCCGTAAGGCGGAACTGTTCGTAGGAAGCAGGTCGGGGGGGATATTTCCGTTCGAATTCCACCATGGCGGGATCCTTGTGCCCATAACGGATGAGCCGGGGAAGCTGGGTGAAATTCCCCTTTCGCTCCAGACCGAGACGGGCGAAAAGCTTGTTCAGGAGGCGATCCGTATCGTCGTTGAGACGGCCGGCGATGTCGAAATTGTCCAGGAGGACGATCTTGCGCTCCCCCGGTGGCTGCCGGTCCAGCCAGCGGAGGACCTCCTGCAGGCGCGCCGGCGAAATCCTGTTGACGGCCACGAGAATCCCCCGGTAGGGGCTCATGGCCTTGCCGTCCGGCAGGGGAACGGCAGCGCCGACGTCCCGATAGTCCGTAAGGATCCCCTCGTAGTTGAGGATCGTCTGAAAGCCCTCGAAGACTACGTTTTCGAGGGGGCTCTGACCGGCGGCGCCGTTGTAGAGGACGAGGACGCGGCGCGGGATCTCCCGGGCGGTCGCCGGGAGGGAGACAACGACAAGGAAGTTCGTAAGAAAGATCGTGAACAGCAGGGATACGATCCTATTTCGCCAGGGTAAATTCATAGATGGTATCGAGCAGATGATTTCCTACATAGGGAATGAACCCTCTTTCCCTGGAATAGGCAATCGCCTCGTCGGCCATGGTCTTGTCCCGGGGTGAGGCATAATCGATGGTGAGGACCGTCAGCATAGGCTTGACGGCCAGACCGGCCCGCACCTGCCGCAGGAGGATGTCCTGTGTTTCCCGATCCACGCGCCGGTGGGTATCGTCTTTGCCGTCATAGTAACTGTAGAGATTCTCGACGATGACAAAATCGATTGCGCCGGCGAGGAGGGGCAGGATACGCAACCCCCGGTTGACGGCAATCAGTTTTTCCGGATAGCGTTTGCGCATTTTTCCGATCAATTCGACGGCGGCCTGTTCCACGCCGGCGAATTTCCCCCCTTCTTTTCCCTCCGCCAGATAGAGGGCCGAATCGAGGGTGTCGAGAAAAAATCCGTCAAAACCCCTGGCGGCCACCGCCGGCAGGATTTCGTTCAGGAGAAGGGACTGCCATTGGGGGTCGCGGATATCCACGATCCAGGAATTCCAGGCCTTGTTTTCCTTTACGAGGAAGCGCCGCCCCTGGGCCAGGTCCCAGTAGGGACCGCTGCCGTGCACCTCGCCGATGCTCACGTAGCCCAGGTATAAGGGCTTGCCGTCATGTCGCACCAGGGGAGGCGGATTGAGTCCGTCCAGCACCGCCAGATCGAAACGGGTATAACGCTCCTCTCCGCGGGTGTTGCCGTAATAACAGACCCAGTTTTGCAATGGAAGTTCCGCAGCCATAACCACTTCCGAGCAGATGAGCACCGTCAGCAGGGAACAGAAAAGCCGCCCCGCGCGGTGGCGGCACGCCGCCGGAATTGCTGTCCGGAAAACGGGACGTGGGATTCGGTCCGGTAAGTTCAAGCCCTTCCTCCCGGGGGCAACCCTGTTTCTCCCACCGGAGGATCGGCGGCATGCACCGTTCTCCCGGCGGTCATCAGGGGCGGCTGAGCTTGTTGAGCATGGCGGTCACGAGATCCGCGCATTTCTCGTGGGCCAGGAGGTTCAGGGAGTCGCGGCAGAGAAAAAAGCAGTTGCTGGTGGCGGAAACGCTTCCCGCCCAGATGACCCTGTTGCCTTCCACATCCAGCAGCCGGAGATTGATTCCTACGGCAGGCTCCTCGTCCAGCCCCCGTTTATAACGGTATTCCGAAACGGAGCCGCACAGCACCATCTCGGCGCCGGCCTTTTTCCCCAGGCGCACGGCGGCCGCATTGTCCACGATGGATTCCAGGTCCTTGGCCTCGCCCTGGATCTTTTCCACCATTTCGGTCCGTTCCAGGATCCGGAAGGACGAGCGGGCATAAAGTTCCGTAGCCAGGATATCCCCCATAATCCGGCCGGCGTTGGGATAGGAGGTCAGATTGACCAGCGGCAGCAACGCCAGGACCTTGCGCTGCTCGTCGAAGCCGCTTTTCTTGTCCGAGGTGGTTTGGTAGGTGGCCGTACACCCGGCCAGCACCAAGAAAAGACCGGTCGCGATGACCAGCCGGCAACTCCTCAATTTCATTTCCCATTCCTCCTGCACCGCTGTGTTGATGAAAAAATGGACATCCCCGCTTCCCGGCTGCTGAATTCACGAGATGACAGGGGAATTCTCTCACAATTCATTCGATAAATCAATAAATTTTGCCGCTGGGGGGGCGGGGCCGCCGGTGCGGCGGCGCTTATGGGAAGACGGTTGCGAACCGTGCTTCGCACTGCAAAAGCGGCTTCCCGCTCTTGCCGGTGACGGCGTCCCGCCGCCAGGTGGCCGTCCGCCGGGTACATAGACAAAAGATACAAATAAAACAGATAGATAGCGTTGCTTATCCCGGCGTGCCGGGATATTTGGTACGGATCATGCTTGGAGGCGGATGATTTTTTCCGCAAAGGAGACAGGTTCATGCCGAATGCCGAGAAAACCGTCGCGGTCGTCTTTCCTGGTCAGGGCGCGCAGCGTCCCGGGATGGGAAAGGATTTTTATGAATGCCTCAGCGTCTGTCGTGAGGCCTATGATGAGGCTGCCGCGGCCCTGGGCTGGGATGTGGCCCGAATGTGCTTCGAGGAGGATGAACGGCTGGATCAGACGGAATATACCCAGCCCTGTCTGCTGACGACGGAGATCGCCATGTTCCGGGGATTAAAAGAACTTTACGGACTGGCCCCCGACTATTACGGCGGCCATAGTCTGGGTGAGTTTACAGCCCTGGTGGCGGCGGAAGTCATGTCCCTCGGAGAAGCGGTGCGAATCGTCCACAACCGGGGTCGACTCATGCAGGCAGCGGTACCGGTGGGACTGGGCGGCATGGCGGCCATCATTGCCGAGGAGCTCGACGCCGAGGAGCTGGAGGAAGCCCTGGCGGGTCTGCCGGTGGATATCGCCAACATCAACTCCCCGCGGCAGATCGTCATCAGCGGCGACGCCGGGGCGCTCCCCGATGCGGCGGTAAGGATAAAAGATATTCTGGGCGATGACGCCGCTTGCCGCTTTGTCCCCCTCAATGTCAGCGCCCCTTTCCACAGCCGTTTCATGCGCCCGGTGGAAAGGGAATTTTCGGGAATTCTCAAGGCCGCAAGCGATTGTGTGAACCCCCAACGGGCCGTGGCGGTCACCTCCAATTACACCGGCCGCTTTCATACCCGTTACCGGGAG
>ENA-UOWE01006007-UOWE01006007.1-activated-sludge-metagenome-genome-assembly--contig:-NODE-6007-length-10861-cov-3.711549_pt1 | contig 10861 bp, 5 predicted proteins | sample MGYA00249841_ERZ761562 | MGnify/ENA primary metagenome ERZ761562 (study PRJEB28883, sample SAMN05720200) | activated sludge metagenome | isolation source: Anaerobic digester | place: Japan... | reverse complement strand
TTATAACCTCTAATTTTTTCTCATAACTTTCAAAATCTTTTTTAACAAAATCCGGCGCGTTTTCCAATTCTAACATGGTAATTTCCGAAACTACACCTGTGATTTTGTCACTCTTTAGATTTTCTATCAATCTAATCGAATATTCTTTAAATTCATCGTCAAAAGAACCACCTATAACTGATGTATCAAGGTATATTTTTAATTTTTTCATCTCTTACCCCTTATTACACATATTAACACAGATTTTGTTTTTTTTATTATCCGTGTCCTCTTTCTCTGTGTTAATATGTGTTATGATAATCCGTGTTATGCTAATCTGTGTTATGATTCCTTTCAATCAAATACAGTGCACATATCTACCAAAAAAAATAGCAAGGCACATCAACGCCTTGCTATCTGTTTATCAAATTATCGTTTTAAAGTCAATAATTCTTGTAACATCTGATCGGTTGTTTGTATGGTCTTGGAGTTTGCTTGAAAACCTCTTTGTGTTACAATCATATCTGTAAATGCTTCAGAGAGGTCAACATTACTCATCTCAAGGGCTCCCGCCATAATTTTACCTTTACCCATACTTCCGGCAGGACTTATATCAGGTTCACCGGAGTTATTTGAGTAGACAAAGTTTGTCTCACCCGATTTCTCAAGACCACCGACATTTGTAAAGTTTGCAAGAGCAAGTTGTGCAAGTATTCTATTATTTCCGTTACTATATACACCGGTTATAGAACCTGTATCATCAACTTTTAACCCTTCCAAATATCCCATTCCAAAACCGTCCTGTCTGAATGGCTTTGTAGTAAACCCCGAACTAAATTGAGTTATTCCCACACCGTCGTCAGTTCGGACTCTTCCTGTCTCACCAAGGTTGATTTGAACTGTTTGCGTCTCTCCGGGAAGTCCCGGTGTGGTATTAGGAACATTTATTGTTAAATTAACAAAAAGATTTCCTGCGTTTCTTAAATCCTCGTTTGCATCGCGGACACCTGTAATTCTACCAAGATTATCAAACTGAAGGTTAAAATAGGTCTGTCCGTTTACCCCATCTTGCCCGCCGCCGGCATTTGGATTTACATTGAGATTGTATTGATCCTGTGCAAGCTGTATCTTTTGCCCGGGATTATTTGGGTCATTTCTATATACATCAACTCTGCTTTGCCATTGGTTAGTTCCTGTTTTAAAGAATGTAAATTTTGCCTCTAAAGGAGTCCCCTGTGCATCGTAAATATTTATAGAGCTTGTCCAGGTATTTTTTAATTTATCTTGCTCTGTGAGATTATTAAAATTATTGGGATCAATCACAGCCATCTCTGAAAAGAGGTTACATTTAAAATCAACATTCTTCGTTGCTTTTGCAGGATCTTTTGAATAGAGAGGAATTGTAACATCTCCGGGTTCACCCGCCGAACTTACCATATATTGACCTCCGATATCCTGACTCATCCAACCTTGCACTCTTAAACCGTACCCGGATTTACGAGTAAACCGTTCTTATCAAGCCCAAAAGCACCCGCTCTTGTGTAGAATGATTTGTCACCATCTTTAAGAATGAAAAAACCATTTCCACTGATACCCATATCAAGGTTATTACCCGTTGTTTGGAGTGATCCTTGAGTATGAATAGTATCAATTGAAGCGATAACCATTCCAAGACCTACTTGCTTAGGATTAACACCACCCTTTTCTTCTGTAGGGCGTGCTGCACCGCTTAATGTTTGTGAAATCATATCTTGGAAATTAACCCTTCCCTTTTTGAAACCGGTTGTGTTAACATTTGCAATGTTGTTTCCTATAACATCCATACGAACCTGATGATTCTGTAAACCGCTAACTCCGGAATATAATGATCGCATCATAGCTAAAACTCCTTTCTAATTAAAAAACTATTCAACAGATGTAATTAAATTTGCAGAATACACATTACCGTTTACGGTAACAAGTGTATCTTCTCCATTCCTCTTTATGGAAGAAACAACACCATTAACAGTTTGTGCATTACCTTGATCATCAACACTGTCGGTAGTTGTTATTTGTACATTCTTACCAAGAAGTGAAAAACTTTGTTGAAAATTCATAGTATTTATCAATTTATTCATTCCCGTATTAAAATTAACCATTTGTTCCAGTGCCGAAAACTGAGCCATCTGTGCGATAAACTCTCTATCTTGCATAGGATTTGTAGGATCTTGATGTTGCAACTCAGTTATAAGGAGCTTCAAGAATTGATCCTTTCCCATAGTCTGGACGACCTCTTTACCATCTTTTTTAATTGCCTTGTTGACGGTATCGACCTCCATTTTAGTTTTGAATTTGTCCACAGCAGATTGGCTGAAATTCAGCATCGACTGCTCGTTTCCTATACCTTCCATCTCTTCCTCCGTTTCTTATGCAAAAATATTTATCCGTTTATCGTTAAATGCGTAGTAATTTATATTACTATTCATAGTATTTTCTTCAAATGTTCTCTCGATTTTTTTATGATAATTTCCTATTGAGAATACCTCATTTTTATCGCTGTTTTGACCTTTACCATTTTGAGAGAAATCCTCACCGTAATTTAGTCCGGCACCTGCCAAAGTTATGTCAAGTTTACCGAGCTCTACATTTGACTTCTGAAAAACTGCTCTCAAATCCTCTATGTTGTTCCTAAAGAAATCAAACGACTCTTGATTTTGAACAATTAATTTTCCGTCAAACTTACCGTCTTTAATGTTTAATTTAAAGTCAACTCTTCCCAAATCATCAGGTCTAAAAATTGTTGAAAAACGAGTTTCGCCGTTACCCTGAATAATTTTTGTGTTTTTTGCAATGCTATCAAATATTCGTTCTTTATTATCCGAAAAAGTTTTTTGTATCTCGTTTGATCTCTCTTTTGGATTTGAAGAATTAAGTTTAGCTTCATTGATATCAAATTTTATTTCATTTTTTATATCTTTTGGCTCTGTATCTCGCTCTTTAATTGATTCTAATGTAACTTTTTCCTGATTTTTCTTAGATCTTAAATCAATCTTGTCATCTTTTTTATCAGCCATCTTTCCGACTTCAACATTTTGATCTAATTTAAATTCATCTTTTTTCTCTTTTTCAACCGGTTTTGCTATCCCTAAATTCGAGTTTGTTTCAATGTTTTTTTTGTTATCAATTTTAAGATTTTTTGTATCATCTTTTCTATCATTTTTATCTTTTCTTTCAATCTGGATTCCGCTTATTTTATTTTTATCTATTTTATTTAACTTCTCATTTTTTGAGTTTAATACTGTTTGAAGTATTATTTCATTGGCAACTTTTTCATCTATTTTGCCTGAATTCATCTCTTTTAAAATAAACTTTACTTTATCTTGTGATTTAATATCAATATCTGACAACTTTATCTGAATATTCTTTTTACCGTTCGTTATCTGACTTTTTTCATTTGTTTCAGAAAGTAACTCAATACTGTTTTTATTATTTATTTTGTTTAATTTTATTTCATCGTTATTTTGATTTTTTTGATTATTTTTAAGATTAACGATAAATGCCATCAGGCCGGATTTGTCTTCATTCTCTTTTTTGTCCTCAGTTTTCTTATTTTCTGCCATTTTTGGCTCATCAACTTGAATATTTATCAATATTTCATCATCTTTATTGCTCTTTTGAACTTCATTGTCGAGCATAGTGGCAAAAACTTGTTGTTTTGCCTCATTATTCTCTTGTGTTTTGGTGAATTGTAACTTGTCATCACTTTTTGTTGCTATAAGTTTACTAATCAAATCAACCATAATAACTCCAATAACTTTACTTACCTTTTTGATTTTCGGCTTCTTTAAAAAGTTGTTTAGAGTTTTTTTTAAATTTTTAGAAATAATGAAAAGTTCTTAATTACTAAAACAGTAAATTTGAGTCGTCACTATTTTTTTTTGGTTTTGATGTTTTTTTTGATTGAGATGGTGTGAGTTCTGTCTCCTCTTTTGGAACAATTTCTTCTTTTTCTACAATTGACTCACAAGGGATTTCTGTCGATTTCAAAACTTCTATTTTATGTTCAACTTCGGTTAGTTTTTTCTCACAAAATCTGCTTAGTTTTATACCCTCTTCAAAAATTTTTAGTGATTCATCAAGCGACATATCGCCCTTTTCCAATAAACTTGTTATCTCTTCAAGGCGGCTTAGTGATTCTTCAAAATTAAGTTTTTTGTCCAAAGCAAACTCCGATTAGTGTGTTTATGATTGATATACAAAATATTTCTTATTTTGTCAAAAAAATCACATCTGATTTTTAAATAAAACCAATTTTTAACCATTTAAATTTTAAAGAGCCACAAAAAATACAAATTAAAAATAGACTTTTTTCATTTTTTTAAGTATAATTACAAAATGCTATAAATTTTGGAGGAATAATGAAATCACTAGGAATTTGTCTCGGAGCATCAACAATTACATTTGTTGAGCTATTAAAAGAAAACGATAAAATAGAAGTTAAAAATATAATTTCAAAATCGCACGAGGGTAATGCTAAACAGGTCTTTCTTGATCTTTTAAAAAATGTTAAACCTGAAGATTTTGATAAAGTTGTCGTTACAGGTAGAAAGTTTCGTGAAAATGTAAATCTTTCTACAATAACAGAACCTGAAGCGATTGAGTATTCTCTTGATTATCTCAATCTCGATAATGCAGAATACAATGTCCTTGTGTCTGCCGGCGGCGAAACGACGATTGTTTATGAGCTCGATAAAGAGCATAAGATAAAAAATGTTCACATTGGTAATAAGTGTGCTTCGGGAACCGGAGAATTCTTCCTTCAACAGATAAGAAGAATGAATCTCAATGCAGATGAAGCGATTAAACTTGCCGAAAATGAACATCCCCATAAGATATCCGGTCGATGCTCGGTTTTTTGTAAGTCGGACTGTACTCACGCTTTAAATATCGGAGAACCAAAAGGTGCTGTTGTCGGTGGACTTTGTAGAATGATATCGGGTAAGATAACCGAACTCTTATCATCTATAAAGGTGAAAAATGTTATTTTAACCGGTGGGGTCTCAAAAAATAAGATAGTTGTTAAATATTTAAAAGAACAGGTTAGTAAACTCCTAATACCAAACGAAGCAAGTTATTTTGAAGCACTTGGGGCTGCATTATATGGTTTGAAAAATCCTACAAGAAAATATAGCGGTATTGAGAATGTTTACAATGAAGGAATAACATCTTTTGAATTTTTACATAAACTTTCAGATCATATCAGTAAGGTAAGCTTTAAATCAATAGCTCATGGAAAGCCTTCGGATGGAGATATTTGTATACTTGGAGTCGATGTCGGTTCTACTACGACCAAAGCGATATTGTTAAATAAATCAAACAACATGATACTTGCCGATGTATATTTGAGAACTAACGGCAATCCTGTCGAAGCGGCAAGAAATTGCTATAAATCAATAAAAGAACAGATTGGCGACAAAAAAGTAAAGATAATATGTATAGGTGTTACCGGTTCCGGTAGGCAAATTGTAGGGCTGCATGCCTTTACCGATTGTATCATAAATGAAATAGTCTGTCATGCGGCGGCGAGTGTATTCTTTGACCCTGAGGTTGATACTATTTTTGAGATAGGCGGTCAGGATGCTAAGTATACCTACATAGTCGATGGAGTGCCGGCTGATTATGCGATGAATGAAGCTTGTTCTGCGGGAACAGGTAGTTTTCTCGAAGAGTCCGCTCTCGAAACTCTTGGAGTAAAAACTGAGGATATAGGCGACATCGCATTAAAAGCACAAACGCCTCCGAATTTTAACGATCAATGTGCGGCGTTTATAAGTTCAGATATAAAAGTTGCATCTCAAGAGGGTATAAGCCGTGAAGATATGATTGCAGGGCTTGTATATTCTATCTGTATGAACTATACCAACAGAGTTAAAGGTAACAGACGGGTCGGAAACAAAGTTTTCATGCAAGGTGGTGTTTGCTATAACAAAGCGGTTCCTGTTGCAATGGCAGCTCTAACCGGTAAAGAGATTATAGTGCCTCCTGATCCGGGTCTAATGGGTGCATTTGGTGTTGCGATAGAGGCAAAAAAGAGACTTGAAAATAACCTCTTAAAAGAAAATGAATTTAACCTCGATGACTTAATAGGTCGAGATGTTCAATACGGTAAAACTTTCAAGTGCGGCGGTGGGCTGGAAAAGTGCGATATCGGTTGCGAGATTCTTACTATCATAATTGACGGTAAGAAATATTCTTTCGGCGGAGCATGTAACAGATATTACAACATGATCCATAGTCTAAAATATGATGAAGACAAACTTGATATGGTTAGTTACAGAGAAAAACTTATCTTTGAAAAATATGCTCCAAATTATGAGGTTTCTCCAAACGCAAAAGTTATCGGTATAAACAGAAGTTTTTATACCAATACATATTACCCGATGTATTACAATTTTTTTAGTAAACTCGGTTTTAAGGTTGTCGTATCAGACCATAGCGAAAAAGAGGGTGAAGAATCTGCTTTAGGGCCGTTTTGTTATCCGATGATACTTGCACACGGTTTTTTTACCAACCTTATAAAGAAAAAACCTGATTATGTATTTATGCCTCATCTTGTTCAATTAGAAACGGAAGGTTTCTGTGAAAGTTGTGGCGAGATGGGAAGCAGAAAAAGTTGCGTCTTTAATCAGGGCGAGCCATTCTCACTAAAGACGGCATTTAAAAGCCAACTTGAAGAAAATAATATTGAAATGTTAATACCTTTACTTGATTTTTCAAGAGGTATCGAATACGACGAAGATGTTTTTGTAAATCTTGCCGTAAAAAAATTTGGCATTGCAAAAGATAAAGCCACAACTGCCTTTAAAGAAGCACTTTTAAAACAAAGAGAATTTTTCAGTGAAATGAAAGAACTCGGTAAAAAAGTATTAAAAGACCTTGAAAATAATCCTGATAAAATCGGTGTTGTATTATTTGGGCGACCTTATAACGCTTTTACCGAAAAAGCAAATCTCGGTATTCCTCGTAAATTTACTTCCCGTGGGGTTGAGATTTTTACATATGATGTTCTTGATTTTGAAAATGAGACTTATGATCACTTTATGCACTGGGCAATGGGCGAGACAATTCTTAAAGCTACTCATGTGGTTGCAAAACATCCTCAACTTTTTGGAACATTCATAACAAACTTTAGTTGCGGACCGGACTCATTCCTCGTTGACCTTTACAGAGAGGATATGGAGGGTAAACCGTCTCTCACTCTTGAACTTGACAGCCATTCTGCCGATGCAGGGGTAAATACAAGAATCGAAGCGTTTCTTGATGTTGTGAGATTTTATCGCGAGTTACAAAAAAAGGGCGCAACTGAAAAGAAAAAAGATGATAACTTTATACCTGCATGGATTGAAGGAAGCGGATTTGATGCGAAGATACATCTGTCGGATGGTAAAACTGTAATTGACGCAAGATCAGATAAATATACTTTCCTATTCCCTTCGCTTTCAAGATATGTTATGGCTCCGGCAAATGAATATCTTAACAAAATCGGCATAAAGGGACGACTTGTTCCGCATACTACGATGGAGAGTATAAAACTCGGCAGATCGCAATCTTCGAGTAAAGAGTGTCTTCCACTTGCAATTATGCTTGGAAATATGATGACATACATAAGGGATTACAGACAGGGAAACGAGCCGCTTGTGTTACTTCATGCGACAGATACCTCTCCTTGTAGATTGGAACAGTATTACAACGGTTTTAATAACTATGTTAAGAGAAATAAGGTTGAGAATTTTGCCGTTTTCAGACTTGATGACAGAAAGGGATATGCCGGTTTTGGAACGGGTTTACTTTTAACATTATTTAAATCGTTTGTAATCGGTGATGTTTTTGAAACGATAAAAACCGGTATGCAAGTCCTTGCCGAAGATAAAGAGTATGCTCTAAAAGTTCTCGAAGAGGAGTTTGATAAGATAATGGATAATTTTGGCGGTCGTGAAAAAATCTCATTAAACAAGAGATTAAAACTTACGGCAAAGAGATTTTCTGAAATCCCAAGAAAGATGGATATAGAAGATGCTAAATTTGTTACAATTACAGGCGAGATTTATGTCCGAAACGACCACTTTGCCCGAAGAAACATCGAAGGAATGCTTGCAGAACGGGGATTTATTGCACACATAGTTCCTTTTATGGAGGTATTATTCTATATTGATTACTGTTTGATGAATGATCTAACCGAAATTGATGTGAATCCTTTTATGAAGATATATTTCTTTTTCAAATCATTCTTTCAGGCACAAATTGATAAACAGATTAAAGATATATTTGCAAAATCCGGTCTTTACAAACCGACTTACATTAATATAAAAGAGGTTATAAATGCTTCTCGACTTATAGTAAGTCCTCATATGAGAGGAGAAGTTCCGATTACTACGGGAGCAGCGTTAAAATATATCCTAAATGATAGTTGTGGAGCGATTTCTATCGGACCTTTTGCCTGTCTTCCTTCGAGAATGGTTGAGAGTCTTTTAAAAACAAACATGAATCTCGTTCACAAGATAGCAAGTGCAGGTCACGATCCGCTTTATACGGAGCTTGATAAGATGGGAGTTACAAATCTGCCGTTTTTACCGATTGAGTCTGACGGTAATCCGTTTACTCAAGTTACTCAAGCCCAGTTTGAAGTATTTTGTTTACAGGCAAATAGGATGCATGAGAAATTGAAGACAGCAAAAGAGAAGTTAAAAAAATAGTTATTTATTGGTGAAGTCCTATGACAAGAGCAGAAGGTAAATCGGTTATTGAGCAGAAGGTCGATGACTTTTTTAAAAATGAAAAAGAGTATCTTAGCAAATCTTTTCAGGAGACAGAAGCACGAAATAGATTTATTGATCCATTTTTTGAAGCTCTTGGATGGGATTTTCACCAGACAAATTTAAAAAAAGATTTATGGGATGTTCATAGAGAGTTCAGTCAGAGGGACAACTCATCTACTAAAAAACCGGATTATGCTTTCAGAATTAAAGATACCAACAAATATAAAGTAAAATTCTTTGTTGAGGCAAAAGCACCGTGGGTAAAACTTACAGATTGCGATCCCGTTTATCAAGCCAAAAGATACGCCTTTTCTTCACATGGAAAAACTCCTATTGTAATATTGATGGATTTTCAGGAGTTTAGAGTATTTAACGGAATGGAACGACCGATTTTTGAAAATCCGTTACAGGGGTTAGTAAAAGGTTTTGATTTACGATATACCGATTATCTTGATAAATGGGATCAGATTTATGACACATTCTCAAAGGAAGCGGTTTATGAAGGAAGTATCGATCGGCTTATCGGTAAGGTCGCTAAGAATACCAAGACTCTTGACGATGAATTTTTACACGATATAACAGAATGGCGAGAAATTTTAGCCAGAAATATAGCACTAAGAAATAAAGATTTGACGGTTAATGAACTCAATGAAGCCGTCCAAAGAATAATCGACAGATTGATATTTATAAGAAATCTTGAAGACAGAGAAATTGAACCGGAAAATACATTACTTGATTTGGTTTCTTTAACCCCCGACTTAAGTCGGGGGTTGTATGGGAAATTGATTCCTTTTTTTTTAAAGCTTAACGACAAATACAACGGACTTTTGTTTAAGCCGCATTTTTCTGAGAATTTGATAATTGACGATAAAGTCATAAAAGATATTATAAAAAATATGTGTTATCCGGTTTCGCCTTTTCAGTTTGACATAATAGAACCTGAGATTTTGGGCAGAATATATGAACGGTTTCTTGGTAGTAAAATACGGCTTACAGAAAATCATCAGGCAAAAGTTGAGGAAAAACCGGAGGTTAGACATGCCGGAGGCGTTTACTATACTCCTCAATATATAGTTGATTACATTGTTGAAAATACAGTGGGGAATGTGTTGAACCGACGATTGCATTTGAACCGACGATTTAAATCGTCGGTTCAGTGTGAATCGGCTATGACACCCGAAGAAATCGCAGGCGACAATGGGCTTAAGCCTATTGCTATCCTTGACCCTGCCTGCGGTTCGGGAAGTTTTCTAATCGGAGCATTTCAATATCTTATTGATTATCATAAAAACTGGTATGCCACTGCTCCAAAAAATATTCAAAAAAAATATAAAGATGACTTTTATGTTACAGCTGACGGAGAGATAAAACTCACTTTATCCAAAAAGTCAAATATACTAAAAAATAATATATTCGGCGTAGATATTGACCGCGAGGCGACAGAAGTTGCGATAATGAGTCTCTATCTCAAACTGCTAGATGAGGGGTTTGACAGAGGACAAGCGGAACTCTTTATGAAAGGTCATATTTTACCTGACATGACGGGGAATGTTAAATGTGGAAATAGTTTGATAGGGACTGATTATTTTGATAATGTTGATTTGAGTTTATTTGGTAACGATGACCTTAAAAAGATTAATGCATTTGACTGGCAAAGAGAATTCCCGCAAGTATTCGTAAAACAAGGGGGCGCAACCCCTTGTTCACATAGTTCAGGCTTTGATTGTGTTATAGGGAATCCACCATACATAAAATATGAAAATCTTGAAGAGTCTATAAAAGGTTACGCTAAAAACAAATATCAATCTGCTACTGGTTTTTTTGATATTTTCCAATTATTTTTAGAGAAATCCTATTATTTAAACAAAGAAAACGGATTTTTAGGATTTATTTTCCCTAATTTATTTCTGAAGGGGATGAATTACAAATTCTCAAGAAGATTTTTTTATGAGAATACAAAAATTGAAATAATTAAAAATTATGGCGATGGCGTTTTTGATAAAGTTCAAATGCCAACTTTTGTTTTTGTTGTAAAAAAAGAAAAAATAAAAAATGAAAAAATATCTTTTTATACAAAGAAAACTGAT
>ENA-UOWE01006006-UOWE01006006.1-activated-sludge-metagenome-genome-assembly--contig:-NODE-6006-length-10861-cov-4.851471_pt1 | contig 10861 bp, 7 predicted proteins | sample MGYA00249841_ERZ761562 | MGnify/ENA primary metagenome ERZ761562 (study PRJEB28883, sample SAMN05720200) | activated sludge metagenome | isolation source: Anaerobic digester | place: Japan... | reverse complement strand
ACCAAAAGAAAATACACGGAGGACAACACCATTATGGCTTGGGAAGTTGGAAACGAACCAAGGCTTTTTACTGTCGAAAACGAAGCGAAATTTACCACTTGGCTCAACAATATTGTCAATTTGATGGATAGTTTAGACAAAAATCATTTAATTACGACTGGTTCAGAAGGGTTGAATAGTTCGAATGACAAAATTGAAATTTTTGAAAGAACGCATCAAAATCCAAATATCGATTATCTAACGATGCACATTTGGCCCAAAAATTGGAATTGGTTCAAAGCCGATGATGCCGGAAAAACAATACCAACCACTTTAGAAAATGCAGGAAAATATATTGACCAGCATGTCAAAGTTGCTAACAATCTAAAAAGACCCATTATTATCGAAGAATTTGGTTTACCAAGAGAAAACGAAAGTTTAATAAGCGGTACTCCTGTTGCCAACCGAGATGTTTTTTACAATTATATTTTTAACAGAGTGGCCGAAAGTGTTGCTAAAAATGGCACATTACAAGCGGCAAATTTCTGGGGATTTGGTGGCGAAGGAAAAGCAGTTACCGCTGATGGAAAATGGAAACCCGGCGATCCATTAACAACCGATCCACCACAAGAACCACAAGGTTTGAATTCTGTTTTTTCTTCTGATAAATCTACTTTAGAAATCGTGAAGAAATACAATTTGAAATTCAAAAAATAATGACTAAAACAATCTTTTACTTTTTAGCACTAATTTTCATAAATCTTTCATTTGGACAAAAAAAACAAGACTTTGTTTTAACCTCTCCAAACGGAAAAATTCAAGTTACAATTGCAATTACTGACATCATAACTTGGACAATTTTGCATCAAAAAGAGGTTGTTTTGACACCATCGACAATGTCATTAACTTTAGACAAAAATGAAGTTTTAGGACAAAATAGTGTGCTTTTGAATTCAAAAAGAGAAAAAGTAAATACTTCATTTGAATCCCCTTTTTATAAAAAAAGCGCCATCAAAAACCAGTACAATCTGCTGCTTTTAAATTTTAAAAATGATTTCAGCATTGAATACCGTGCTTTTGATGATGGTGTTGCGTATCGTTTTATTACCAAAAAGAAGAAGGATATTACTGTAAAATCGGAAGAAGTCAGTTTAAATTTCGATCAAGATTACAGCACTTTAATGCCTTATGTTCGGGATTTAAGAAACCCGAAAGACCCTTATATTTCTTCGTTTGAATCGCATTACGAAAACAAAAAAATTAGCGAATTTGCCAAAGATACTTTGGCTTTTTTACCGTTTTTAATTGATTATAAAAACCATAAAAAAGCAGTTTTCTTGGAAGCTAATTTGGAAGATTATCCAGGATTATTTGTAACCCATAACAAAACCAAAACAGGTTTTGAAGCTCGATTTTCCAACTATCCTTTGCAGGAAAAAAATGGGGGTTTCAACTTTCTCAACAAATTAATTACCCAAAGAGCCAATTATTTGGTTGTCACAAAAGGCAGTCGGAATTTCCCTTGGCGGATTATGGTTATTTCTGAAAACGACAAAGATTTAGCCAACAATGATATGGTTCAAAAATTATCTGAACCTTCAAAAATCAAAGATATTAGCTGGATAAAACCCGGAAAAGTAGCTTGGGATTGGTGGAACGATTGGAATATTTACAACGTCAGTTTTCAGGCTGGAATCAACACCGAAACCTACAAATATTATATTGATTTTGCTTCCAAAAACAAAGTCGAATACATCGTTTTGGATGAAGGTTGGAGTGTAGAAACCAACATTATGGAGCACAATCCAAAAGTGGATTTAAATGCTTTAATCGCTTATGGCAAAGAGAAAAATGTGGACATTATTCTGTGGAGTTCTTGGATGGCTTTACACGAAAATACCAAAGCGATTTTCAAAAACTACGCTAATTTAGGTGTCAAAGGTTTTAAAGTGGATTTTCTGGACAGAGACGATGCTAAAATGGTTAATTCAGTCTATGAAATTGCTCAAAAAGCCGCTGATTATAAATTGTTACTCGATTTTCATGGGATGTACAAACCAACTGGAATTCAACGTACTTTTCCCAATATTTTGAACTTTGAAGGGGTTAAAGGAATGGAAAACAACAAATGGACTCCCAACGATGATGTTCCTACTTATGATTGCTCGATTCCGTTTATCCGAATGATGGCGGGACCAATGGATTATACTCCAGGAGCGATGCGAAATGCTACAAAAAGCGAATTCAAACCCAGCCATTCCAATCCAGTAAGTCAAGGAACGAGATGCCATCAACTGGCGCTATATACCATTTTTGAAGCTCCTTTGCAAATGATGGCCGACAGTCCGACGGCTTATATGAAAGAGCAAGAATCGACTGATTTTATTGCCAAAATTCCAACCGTTTTTGATGAGACAGTGGCTTTGTACGGCGAAGTTGGAAAGTATATTGCGATAGCTCGAAAAAAAGAGTCTAAATGGTATTTGGGTGCCATAACCAACTGGAACGCTAGAGATATTACAATTGATTTTTCGTTCTTAGAAAAAGGAAAACAATTCGAAGCCGAAATTTTCTCTGACGGCTTAAATGCTGACAAAGCTGCACAAGATTATAAAAAAGAAATTGTTACTGTAAATTCTTCAACTAAATTGACTTATCATTTGGCTAGCGGTGGTGGGTTATCTGGAATAATTACTGCTAAATAAAAAAAGGAGTGAATTTAGATATTTAAACTTACTTCCTTAAATCAGGTTTAATTGTCATAAATGGTTGTGAAATGCGTTTATTTTTATTTGATTCTTTCAGCTATGAACTCTTCTGCAATTATGTAACTTTGGTTTAAGAAAAAGTCATTTGGACATACATCTTCATTACCAAATATTAGAACTTTAGCCTTTGGTTTGTCTGCATAACCTTTATCATCTCCAATTGTTTCATTATTTACATTAAAACTTAATTTATGTTTTTCGCAAACTTGTTTTATAGATTTTTCTAAAGATTTTGGAATGCTAATTATTCTATGTGAATACTTCTTGAATCGTTCTTCACTATTCCAAAAATATTCATTTACAGTAATCCAATTTCCTGTTTCTTTCTCCAAAACATTACTAATTTCACCAATAAATTCATTAACATTTTCTGGTTTTCCTTTTATTTCGCACTCAAGTTCATTCTCGTGGTATTTTAATAGCAAAGGATGATTTTCTAGAATTTTTAACTTTACGTATGGCAACATAAGTTCATAAAAAAAGCCATTAAAACTTTCTGTATTTCGACAAGTTAATTTCCATTCTTCATATTCTACAGGAATGTCATAACTAATTTGATTAATTGATAAAAATATTTCTAAAGTATTATTTGAAGGGTTATAAATGTACGATTGAAGTTTTAAATCAGAATCCTGATAAAATTCTGTTGTATTAGTTCTATTAATAAATTTTTGAATCATTTTTTTTAGTTTCCACAGTGTTTTTCTTTGGTTCGTTGTATAAATGCATACAACTCATACCTACCTGTAATATTCCAAATATACAACTAATTTTAAAACAAAAATTCCACTAATTTCCACAAATTAATTCGTGGTAATTAGTGGAATATTAGTGTCTATTTCTCTATTTCAATTCAAAACCACTCTCCAAACCTTTGTCGGAGCTTCCTCCTACCATAATTTTGAAAGTTCCCGGTTCAACCAAATAATTGCCTTCATTATCATAGAAGCCCAACTCTTTGTCTGTCAAAATAAAACTTACCGTTTTGGTTTCACCTTTTTTCAATTCGACCAATTCAAAACCTTTTAGTTCTTTTACTGGTCTTGCCAAACTTCCAAACTCATCGTGAATGTACAATTGAACTACTTCTTTACCATCGTAATTTCCTGAATTAGTCACTTCAACCGAAACAGTTACAGGTTCTCCTTTGGCGAAAGCCGTTTTGTTGATTTTCAAATTTTTATAATCGAAAGTCGTATAACTCAATCCAAATCCGAAAGGAAATTGTGGTGTTTTTTCCACATCAGTATAATGCGACCAAAAAACATTTGTATCCGAATTTCCAGGTCTTCCAGTACTATAATTGTTATAATAAATTGGACATTGCCCCACGTTTCTAGGGAAAGACATTGGCAATTTTCCACTTGGGTTATAATCGCCATATAAAACTTGTGCAACGGCATTTCCGGTTTGAGTTCCTAGTTGCCAAGCCTCAACAATAGTAGGAATATTTTTTGCAGCCCAAGGCAATGTAAGTGGTCTTCCGTTGTTCAATACCAAAACAATATTCGGATTTACTTTGTAGATTTCTTCTAATAATTCTTGTTGCAATCCCGGTAAATCCAAATTGGTTCTACTTCTACCCTCTCCTGTTTGAAAGCCAATTTCACCTAAAACCATTACAACAACATCGGCGTTGGCAGCCACTTTTTTGGCGGCTTCAAAACCACTTTTGTCGGTGGTATTGAAAACTACTTCGCTTGTAAACGATGTTTTTCCGATGGTTAAATCAGCTCCCTTTTCGAAGGTTAATTGATTGCCTTTGTATTGTTGCATTCCTTCCAAAACAGAAACAGCCGTGTTGTCATCAGCTGCAATTCTCCAACTTCCCAATGGGCTATTTTTGTCGTTTGCCAAAGCTCCTATTAAAGCGATTTTCTGTCCTGATTTTTTTAGCGGAAGTAAATTTTTATCGTTTTTCAACAAAACGATAGATTTTTTAGCCATATCCAAAACACCATCATTATTAGCTTTGCTTCCAACAATTGATTTTTCTCTGGCTTCGTCACAATATTTATAAGGATCGTCAAATAATCCTAATTCAAATTTTACACGAAGAATTCTACGAACGGCGTCGTCAATCAAAGTTTCTTTTACTTTTCCTTCTTGAACCAATTTAACCAATTCAGCAACATACAAAGAAGATTCCATATCCATATCGGAACCTGCATTTACAGCTCTTTCAGAAGCTTCTGCTCCATCTTTGGCATAACCGTGTACAATCATTTCTCTGATAGAACCCCAATCGGTTACTACAAATCCGTCGAATTTCCAATTTCCTTTTAGAATGTCTCTTTGCAAAAAGCTACTTCCTGTGGCTGGAACTCCATTCAAAATATTAAACGAATTCATAAAGGTGCGAATTCCTGCATCGGTCGCTGCTTTGAAAGGAGGCAAAACGGTATTGTAAAGCGTTGAATTACTTATATCAACCGTATTATAATCTCTTCCTGCTTCGGCAAAACCGTAGGCTGCAAAATGTTTGGCACAAGCCGCAATCGTATTCACTTTTAACAAATCGGCTTTGGTTTCGCCTTGAAAACCTTTTACTCTTGCTATTGCTATTTTGCTACCTAGATAAGGGTCTTCTCCAGCCCCCTCCATCACTCTTCCCCAGCGAGCATCTCTGTAAATATCAATCATTGGAGCAAAAGTCCAATTAATTCCAACTGCCGAAGCTTCGTCAGCTGCAATCTGAGCAGATTTTTTAATCGCTTCCATATCCCAACTCGCTGATTCGGCTAACGGAATTGGGCTTAATGTTTTGTAGCCGTGAATGACATCAAAACCTATGATTAAAGGAATTCCTAATCGGGTTTCTTCGACTGCAATTTTCTGAACTGCACGAACTTCTTTTACTCCCCGAACGTTTAGCATTGAACCTACCCAGCCTTTGCGCAAATGTTCATATTTGACTTCGGCATTTCCTCCTTTTGGCGCAGGCCCAGTTACTTCCCAAAAACCGTTGTATTGGTTCATTTGTCCCACTTTTTCCTCGATTGTCATTTGTTTCATCAACAAATCAATTCGTTCTTCGGTAGGTTTGGATTTGTCTAAATATGTTTTTTTTTGGGCATTTAAAGTTCCAAAAGCTAATAGACAAAAAGTCCCTGCAAAAATTAAATTTTTATGAATCATAATGGTATTTTTATTGGTTTAGTTAAAATTGGTATTTATTCTGACAGGAATGAAGAAGCTGGTAAATTGGCTTTATTAAAAAGTTGAGATTGATCGGTGTTTTTCCAAGCAAAACGGACTTTCACAGGATTTTTCACTTTATCTGATTGTAAAATTACTGTATTATTTTTGATGACTGCAATAGCTTCATAAAAAACACCGTCGATTCCAGCTAGTTCAAATTGATTGGTTTTTGTATGGGTAAAATGCAATCCTTCGGCAAAATCAAAAGAAACTATAACTTTGTTTTTATCGATTTGAATTGCTTTATAAAGTGGCCCATTAACCAAATTAGTGTTGGTTTTATAAGTATTGAATAATGCTAAATTCGCCAAACGAGTTCCAACCGATTTCTTGTCTTTCGGATGAATATCATCTATTGGAGAAATATCGCTTGTTATTGCCATTCCTGTATTCGGGACTTCTTGCAAGACTTTTCTTTGTGCATCGCGAATTACGGCACCTCCAAAATGATTTTCACCATATTTATAAGGCGCAATCTGAACATAATAAAACGGAAAATCGGTATTCCATAATTTACGCCAAGAGGTTATTAAAGCCGAAAATGTTTTGTCATACACCGGCGAACCCACATTGCTTTCGCCTTGATACCAAATTACACCTGCGATTTTGAAATTCGTCAAAGGATAAATCATAGCATTGAAGGCACGTCCTGGTTGGTTGGGACCATAACTTTCTTCTCTTCTTGTTTTGGCTGATTCAAGTAAAACTTCATTGTTTTCAATCACTTCTTCGGGTGTCCAAATCTCGGCTGGAGTTCCGCCCCAATTGGAAGAAATTAAACCAATAGGCACATTTTTCAATTCTTCCTGCAAACGTTTGGCAAAAAAATAACCCGTAGCACTGAAATATTTCATCGTTTCTGGCGTGCATTCTGTCCAATTTCCCGACAGATTATTTTGAGGAGTTGTAGCGGTCAATTTCGGAACCACAAAAAAATGAATACTAGGATTGGTGGCAGCTTTTACTGCTTCGTCGCCATTTTCAATTCCCCAACTGGCGTTCATTTCCATATTAGATTGTCCAGAACAAACCCAAACTTCGCCAATCAAAATGTTTTTCAAGACAATTTCGTTATAGCCTTTTATCGAAATGGTATAAGGGCCACCTTCTTTTGGAGTTGGAATTGTAATTTCCCATTTTGCCTGATTGCTGGCTTTGATTTTGTAGGTTTGATTGTTCCAACTTGGTGCAATCACGACTTCTTCCTGCGGATTTGCCCAACCCCAAATTTTAACATCGCTGTTGCGTTGCAAAACCATATTGTCCGAAATCACATTCGGAAGCGTCACATTGGCGAAAGCCGTATTCGAAAGTAGTAGGAAAAAAACAAAAGCTTTTAAATTATTTTTCATCGAGTAATTTTTTAAAGTAAGGAATTAATTGGTCGGCCATCACTTTGTCATCGGCAATATTAGGATGATAGCCACACCCTTTTGGCTGCATGGGTTGGAATTCGAATAATTCAATTTTTTTGTGAGCATTGTCGTTTTCGAATGCCTGAATTACTTTTTTCAAACAATTGATAAAAGTTACATTTCTTTCGCCCGAAACCATTGGACTATTGAGCAAAACAACTCGGGTATTGGGAGCGTGTTTGTAAACCGTTTTGACAAATTCAATATAATTCGAAATAAATTTTTCTTCATTGAAAGGCAATCTCGTTTTTTTGCCATCGCCTTCGGAAAGGTCGTTGGTTCCTAAACAAATGCTTACCAAATCGGGTTGAAATTTGAAATCATAGGGTTTTGAACTGTCTTTATTGAGGTATAAATTTTCATATACATCGGGAATAATGGGTTCTAACAGATGCTCATCATTCCAATTGCGATACATTCCGTAACCCGAAACCGAACTCAGCACATAATCCAAATCCAAAGCTCTGGAAAGCACTGGTCCATAAGCCCAATACGCATTGTGTTGATCAAACCAATCCCCTGCTCCACAAGCAATTGCAGAATCATCATTGCCATAGCCACAAGTTATGGAATCGCCAATGAGTTCAATTTTTTTCTTAATTTTTGGAGCAGGGCTCTCTATTAATTGGGCAGTTGTGCCTGCAAATAAAACGCCTCCATTAGCTGCTTCTGTAGCTTTATAAATAGAAATTTGATGCGTTTTTTTCTTTCCTGAAACTTCAATCGGAAAGGATTTCATTTCTCCTTTTTCAATTCGAATTCTTCCCACATATTTACCATCCAGTTCTATGGAAACATAATTTTGATGATCTACTAAACTTTGCAAGGAAATAGAACAGGAATTTCCTTTGAAATCGAAAGACACAGACGAAGCTGCTCCGATGAGAATGAACTTGTTTTGGTCAAGAATTTCAACCCTTCCTGCTGAAGAAAAAAAGTTTTTTTGAGCTTGCAAATTCTGAAACGAAGAAGCTATGAAAAAAGACAAGGACAGAAAAAGAAAAGAGCATTTTTTGAAAATCATTTTTTTAAGAATTTATGTTGAAAGCAGTAAAAATATTAAATAAATACCAAAAATAAAGATACAAAACTGTCAATTTATAATCTAAAATATGCAAATTTCTATATACTCGGCTCGATTTTTATGCCAAACCCATTGGATGATAAATTGAATTATAAAGGTATTATATTATCAAAAAAATAAGACCTTTGAAGCAATTGTACTTCAAAGGTCATATATAAAAAATCAATGGGTTACTAATTCAAAATGATTTTTACTATTTTTTTCGTTCTAAGAAACGGGTTCAACAACTTTGTAAGGAACGATACTATTCATTCCCAATGTTATTGCTTCTAAGTTTAAAGGGATTAAATGATGGTATCTCTCGGAGATTGATTTTTTTAATCCTTCAATCACATTTTCTATTTTTACTACGGGTTTTATTTTCAAATACCCACCTAAAATCACCATATTGAAGATTTTTTTATTGCCCATTTCAGCCGCTAATTTGGTGCCTTCGATTTGGTAAATTTTAATGTCGGTTCTTGTGGGATGTGCGGTGATTCCGTTAGGGTCATAAATTAAAATGCCTCCCGGTTTTACAGATGCCTCAAACTTATCCATCGATTGTTGGTTCAAAATAATGGCGGTATCTACTATTTTTAAATAAGGCGAACTAATTCTTTCGTCACTCAAAATCACAGTAACATTTGCCGTTCCTCCTCGCATTTCTGGACCATAAGACGGCAACCAACTCACTTCCTGATCTTGCATTATTCCAGAATAGGCCAATATTTTTCCCATCGAGAGTACTCCTTGCCCACCAAAACCTGCTATAATTATTTCTTCAGTCATGATTTATACTTTTAATTTTCCTTCGACTTTAATATCCCCAAGAGGAAAGTAGGGAAACATATTTTCAACCATCCATTCGTTGGCATCGTTGGGAGTCATTTTCCAACCCGAATTGCAGTTGGATAGGATTTCAATAAACGAAAGTCCTTTTTTCAACCGGGTATTTTCAAAGGCCTGCCTAATGGCTATTTTAGCTTTTCGAACATGTTTATGAGTATGAAGTGCGTGACGACTCACGGAATATACTCCAGGAAGGTTAGCAATTAATTCGGTTATTTTTAAGGGAGAACCCATCGTAGCAATTTCTCTTCCGTAAGGCGAAGTTGAGGATTTCATTCCTTCAAGAGTTGTTGGTGCCATTTGTCCACCAGTCATTCCATAAATTCCATTATTGATAAAAAAGATAACCATATTTTCGCCTCGGTTGCAAGCGTGAATCGTTTCGGCAGTGCCAATGGCGGCTAAATCACCATCTCCTTGATAGGTGAAAACATATTTTTCGGGCCAAGTTCTCACAATGGCTGTTGCCACCGCCGGAGCACGTCCGTGAGCGGCTTGGGTCATATCGATGTTCATAAAATCATAGGCTAAAACGGAACAACCTACAGGCGCAACCCCAATAGTATCTTCAGAAATTCCCATTTCATCAATGACTTCCATAATCAAATTATTGGCCGTTCCGTGACCACAACCCGGACAATACGACAAAGGCGTATCGGTCATTAATTGCGATTTACAAAATACTTGATTCTCTGGTTTTATGATGTCTAAAACTTCCATTGTTGATGATTTTTTGTTCTAAAGCAGCTACAATTTCTTCTGGAGTGTGAATAATCCCTCCAGTTCTTCCAAAGTGTTCTACCGGTATTTTATGTTCTACCGAAAGTCGCACATCTTCTACCATTTGTCCTGCATTTAATTCCACACTTAAAATTCCTTTGACTTGATTGGCTAATTCGAATAGTTCTTGTTTAGGAAAAGGAAATAAGGTGATGGGTCTTAAAAGTCCCACTTTTATTCCTTTGGCTCTAGCCAATTCCATTGCTTTTTGCGATATTCTGGCACTTGAACCATAAGCCACAATCAGATAATCGGCATCATCACAATTTATTTTTTCGAAACGCAAATTCTCTTGTTCCATTTGGGCATATTTCTTTTGCAATCGATGTACTCTGGCTTCCATTCTCTCGGATTGCAAATCGAGTGAAGTGATAATATTGCGTTCACGTCCTTTCTTGCCTGTAACGGCCCAATTGCCTTGTTTTTCGATTAATTCGGCATCAGTTAATCTTGGTTTTTGGTCTTTTAAAATTACTTTTTCCATCATTTGACCAATTAATCCATCGGAAAGAATTAAAACTGGAGCTCTATATTTAAAGGCGATATCAAAAGCATCTTCTACAAAATCGGCCATTTCCTGAACCGATGCTGGTGCTAAAACATACAATTTGTAATCGCCGTGACCTCCACCTTTTACCGATTGAAAATAATCGGCTTGCGAAGGTTGGATGGTTCCTAAACCAGGGCCACCACGAACGACATTTACAATTACAGCTGGTAATTCGGCTCCAGCCAAATACGATATTCCTTCTAATTTCAGAGAAATTCCAGGACTTGAAGATGAAGTCATCGCTTTTTTGCCG
>ENA-UOWE01006001-UOWE01006001.1-activated-sludge-metagenome-genome-assembly--contig:-NODE-6001-length-10867-cov-11.309009_pt1 | contig 10867 bp, 8 predicted proteins | sample MGYA00249841_ERZ761562 | MGnify/ENA primary metagenome ERZ761562 (study PRJEB28883, sample SAMN05720200) | activated sludge metagenome | isolation source: Anaerobic digester | place: Japan... | reverse complement strand
AACGGTCGGCGGTATGAAATCGTTGGGGATTGCGGAGTACGTCACTATCACCCGACAACAAACTTTGATGCGGGGCAGAAACTTTGCATAACCACTTAAACCCCAATGTTTTATACCGCTTGTTGTAAGCAGTGGTTCTTTGTCCTCCGTCTATATTAGTCTGATTATCAATTAATTTTAGTGTCAGATTGTGTATCGGCAGATTTAATTGTTGCGAAGCGTGGGAGATTTTTTTGTTTTTCTCTCTCCGTTGGCAAAGCAAGCTCTTTTGCAAGCTTTGGTTTAAGCATAGACTTGCAGCGGCTAGCAAATGTGCTTGCTTTAGCGTTGGGGTCTTTGTAGAAACTAAAATCATAAAATATGTTTTAATCCAAATAGCAAGGAGCTCGAAAAAACTATTAACAGAATAATCACGCCTAAACAACCACTTTTTTGTTTACTATTTGACTTGTGCATTGACTTTAAGAAACCTTGCATTTGTTGATTCATTTCATTACTAACTGTTCCAGGGTTGCCTTTTAAAATACCATTTTCAAACTTGACTATAGTTTCCTTAAATTCTGTCCAATCTTTTACCCTTGGTGCTGTTGCTAAATAATTGCCGGCACCAAGCATATTTTGATACCCTTCAGCGTCTTTATCTATTTGAACGTCATAATATGGCTCCCACCAAACTGCAAAGAATTGTTTCGCATTTGTATAAATAAATGGGTAAGCTAATTTTGTAGATTTTTTACAGGAAGGGCAAGTTGCAACATTTATTTTATCAGACATTACCAACTCTCTGTTTTCAGGATATTCACCCCAAATTGAACGATAAAGCGTAAAATCAAACTGATGACTACAATTTGGACAGGTGATTTGAGCATCTATTCTTTTACTCATTGTTATTATTCTTTGAAGTTAGAAAAATCTATGGCTTGTATTTCTTTTATTTCAGGTATTGAAATTGTCGAAAGCAAATCACTATGGGTTTCACTTTTAACAATATCCTGTGAATAATCTTTATCAAAAAGATACTCAACGGCACCAAAGCGGTCTCGTATAATTTCATCGTGCAAGTCAAGATGTGAACGAAGAAAACGGATAAATTTAATCTCGTTTTCATCCATTTCTTTATTTGCCATCGAAAGACGAAACGCTACTTCAAGAATTAAAAGTTCCTGAACCGGACTTAATTTTGTAGCTTTTAAATAAGCATAAAGGTCATCAATTATATGTTTTCCTTTCTCTTTAAGAGTAACAACCAAGTTATCCAACTCATCAGATAAATCTATATCTTTAAAATAGATAGAAGCCTTATCAAGTGCTTTCATTTCTTTAATTTCCATTTCATCAATATGCCCATCACAAGTTATTGTGCAAAAGGCAACTTTGAAAAGCAAATGTTGAAATTGCTGTTTTTCTAGTGTCATATTTATTCATTATTTGTAGGACGAAAGCCAATACGAGGGCGTTCGTTCTTCGTTTGTAAATCTTGTTTTTCGTTATCCCATTGCCTTTTTAAGGCCTCATATTTTCTAATTTCTGTAAGCGAAACCGAAGGTTTGTTCTCGCTTATAACTTCCGAAAAAATGGACATTGTAATCCGACCTCTTGTTTTTAGAGCTTTTCGGGAGGCTTCGTCTATTAAAAATTTTAAGTCGCTTGACACATAATTTTCAGTCAATAAGGCTAATTTATCATAGTCAAGCCCAAGGTCAATTGGTCGGTCTTTCAAGTAAAGTTTAAACATTGCCGAACGTGCATTTTTATCAGGTGGCGGCAAATAAACTGATTTGTCTAAACGTCCAGTCCGTAAAATTGCAGGGTCAATTTTTTCGGGGCGATTTGTTGCTCCAATTACAAAAATCCCTTTTTCTCCGCAATTTGTCATTTGAGCCAAAACCTCATTTACAGCCGAAGCGTGCATTTGATGAAGTTCTCCTTCCCTTGATGGAACAATTGCATCTAATTCATCAATGAAAATTATTGTTGGTGCTTTTTCTTCTGCTTCTTTAAAAAGTTTACCAATATTTTCTTGAGTAGCATTAACATATTTGCTCTGCAAATCGGAAGGTTTTATCATTACAAAGTTATACCCAACTTCATCAGCGAATTTTTGAGCAATAAAAGTTTTACCGCAACCCGGTGGACCATATAATAACATTCCGTTTAACATTGGAACACCGTATTCTTTGTATAATTCAGGATTGTTTAAAAAGTCAATTACATCTTCTTTGAGTTGCTGTTTAAGGCTTTCCATACCTGCAATTTGGTCAAAACCTGTTCCTTGCTTTTTCTCCTGTTTCTCTTTGGTTTTTACAAATGTTTTTTGAATGTCATTTTTTTCTATAAGCATTTCACGCTTTAATGCTTTAGAAAAATCGTCCGCTGTTTGAAAACGGTCTTCAATTTCAATAGATAATGCCTTTGTTAATGTATTTTTTATTTGCTCATCAATTAAATCATCGTCAGCAAGAGAAAAATTTAAAGGCTTATTCCTTGCTGATTCCAATAATCCTTTTTGCTTGTTAATCGGTTGATTTAGGATGTTTTCATTAAAGAAAGGGGGAACACCAAAAAGTAAATGATACAACACTGCTCCAATTGAAAATAAATCACTTTGCGGAATAAAAATCCCATTTAATAATTCAGGTGCAGAATGAAATACCGCCAAATACTTGATTGAAACACTTTGTCCATTTTGATGAATAGTCCTTGCTTGTTCAAACCCTGTTAAAATGGGCTTGTCCCTTTTTAAAGAGTAATCAAGTTTAATTGTATTTGGATTTATTCCGTTATGAATTATTGGGTCTAACTGATTATGTAAATACTCAATTGCTTCAAGTAATTCAATAATAATAGGAATTGCCGTATAGGGCGAAATTGTTCCCTCCCTTTTTAACCTTTCTGTAAGGGTTTCACCACTTACAAACTCGTAAGCTAAAAAAGCAAACTTCTGTTTCTCAATTATGGTTTCGCCTTCATTCAAGAGTTTTGGTATATTGTTGTGATTAATTTGCTTTAGCAAATTAAGTTGTAATAATTTACCTTTTTCGTCAAAATAAGACGAAGGAAGTGAAGCAAGATTGATTAAATCAAGCCTTACAATCTTGCCCGAAGTATCCTTTGCCCGATACGATTGGGCAAAAGAATTATTACCGATTGGAAATTGAATTTCAAACCGATTGGCAACGGAAAACCCTTTTTGCAATATGTTTTCTTTTTCTTGCATTAGTCTGTCAAAACGCTATCATCACCTGCAAATATTGGTTTATCAATACCCGGTAATAGTTTGTATAATTCAATTACTATTGGTCTCAATCTTTGCTTACTTGGATTGGTTGCAGCAATTTGCAGACCTTGACTTATAAGCATTTTGGCTTTGTTTCTATCGCTCCAATCGTGGATATCAAATTCGTCATTAAATTGTTTTAACATGATAATCTCCATTTGAGCACCTAAACCAGCATCTACGATTGTAAAAGCCATACCACGCATTAAATCAATTAATTCTTTAGCAACTTTTACATTTTTATCTTTAATTACTTGCGGTATCTGTTCTTTAAATTGTGCAATAGCCTCTTTAACTCTTTCTTCATTCAAGCCATCAACTTTACCTTCAAATTCTGTAAAAGTCCCTTCTAATTTGTAAAAGGCATCTTTTAACTCTTCCTCTGTTTTTGGCCATTCGGTTGAATCTTGTATATCGTCAAGTTTTCTTAAACTTCTTCTGAGGTTATCCAACACTTGTTTTTTACGGTCGTAATCACTTCGACCTTGTTCCAATAATTTTTCAAGTTCAGAAATTTCGTTTGACAATTTATTTAAGGTTTCTTTATCTGAAAAATCTCCTTCTTGTTTTATGATATTTAATGTCTGTTTGGCTTTCGATATTTCTATTTCAAGCCAATTTGCATCAATTTCTTTTTGCGTTTCATTTTCTGGAACTTCAACATCTTGTGTGAAATTCAGATATGGAAAAAATGCAGAAAGAGTAATTTTCTGAGAGTTATCCACTTTTAATGTTAAATGCACATCACTACCTTCTGGAAGTACAGAATTTGGCAAATCTTCGCCAGTAATTATTACATCATATACATGTTCATTGTATATTGCTCTTGACCCTTCTGAACCATAATCCCCTTGGTAAATTGGTATTTTTATAAAATCAGTTTTTGAACCAGGATTAATTTGTTTTTGTGTTTTAAGACTATTTTCGACACCAATTGCTGGAAGTGATTGATTTTTCTCTAAATTCTTAATCGGCCTAAATACAACTTTGTTGCTTGCTCGACTTTTAATTTCAATACCAATATTATAGGGTAATGGTGCAGGCGGTGTTTTTGCACCTTGTAATATCGTAAAATCATTTGGTTCACAAGAAATTAAATCTCCCTTGTCATTATAAACAATTATATTAAAGGCATTTGCTTTGCCACTATTAAGTTTTACTTCGACTACTTCTCCAGCTTCATCAATTTGAACCTTACCGCTTGACCATGCTTTGTCATTCCTAATAACTTCAGCAAAGCATTTTTCAGGAATTTCACCTTCTGTTTTATCTTTTAAAATTTTTATGGTTACAAATTCTTCATTTTCAACTGTTGTAGATTCATAACCCAAGCCAAGCTGAATTTTTGTTTTATCTCTTTCTTTTTCGATTATTTCTTCAGAAACACTTACAGTTGAAGCATAAAGCGCAGCGCCTTTTGCAACAACAGTCATTGGGTCGCAGCTAGTATCGACTTTTTCAGTAACTTGTTTCTTTAGCATTTCACGTAAAATAGGAGAATATGTTGGCCCTCCAACTAAAATCAATGCACCCAAACTATTTCCATTTATATTATTCCTTTTTAGTAAATCTTTGCAGATATCTACAGCTTTTTGGAATATTGGTTTTAAAGTATTGGCAATTTGCTCTTTTGAGATAGTGATATCAACTTCTATTTCTTCACCGTTATCATCTTCTCCAATATCTCCGGGGTCAATATATAGATTAAAACTATCATTAAATGAAAGTTGGTTTTTTACATTTTCAGCATAAAACTTCATAACATCACGCAAAACTTCTTTTCTGTTTTTGTCTGAAAGCAAGTTATCAATTGTGTAATTCTCGGTTAAATATGGAACAATTATTTCATCGACAATTGCATAGTCTAAGTTCTTGCCTCCTAAATAATTGTCTCCTTCAGTATCCAGTACTTTCAGAATACCATCTTCAGCCTTCATTAATGCGGCATCAAAAGTTCCCCCTCCGAAATCAAAAACTAACCAGAAACCATCCTTATTTGCTGAATCTAATCCATATGCCAATGATGCAGCTATAGGCTCTTGTAATAGTTCACAATGCTCAAATCCTGCCAATTTTGCAGCTCTTCTAGTTGCATCATTTTGATTAATTGTAAATTTTGCAGGTACGGTAATAACTATAGAATTAATTGTTTCGTCCTGTATAAATGATTTTAGCTTTTTCAGAACTTCACTAGATAATTCTTCAGAAGAAAGTTGTTTGTCTTGCTTTGAGCTAAAATACTTTTTATCAGTACCCATTGTTCTTTTAAATTCTATAAAAGAATTAAAATCTGTACCTTTTGATAGTGCTTCCTTTCTTTCTGATTTATACTGTTGAAAAGCCGGTTCACCAACTAAAGTGGCTTTTTTATTGAAAGAAATACAAGATGGCATAGTATCCTTATTGTCATCTAACGACTTTTTTATTACCGGTTCTCCTGCTTCCATTCTTGAAATGGCAGAATTGGTGGTTCCTAAATCAATTCCGTAATCTATTTTTGTACGAGCCATAATTCTTATATTTTAATTTTGTGAAACATCAACTTGAGCCTTCTGTATTAAAACTCCATTGTAATTAACTTGAGGTCTAATAATTCGGGTAATTATTTTCTTATTTGTAGGTATATTGGAATCAGTAATAAAGTTTATAACATCGATATTATCTCTTACATCGTATTCTTTATTTAACAATTGGACCATTTCATATCCACTGGCTGAGAAATTGTCTCTTATTCTTTCAAGAGCTTTTTGTATTGGTTTTACACCTTTATCATTCCCTTCTATTCTCACTAAATTCTTTTCAATTCTTACTATCTCATCAGCCACTTTTAAAGCTAAAGAATGGTCAATATCATCGGTCTTAGCAGATGATGTTTGTCTTTCCTCATTCATGAGTTGCATTTGTGTGTCAAGCAATTTTATTAACTGACCATCGAGTTTTAATTGTTCCTCTCGCAAAGAATCAGAAGTTTTTTTAATTTGGTCTGAAAGTCCCATTTTTTCTTTGCTAAGTTGTTTCTTAAGCCAACCGAAAAGAAGAACAGACAACAAAGCAATAAACAATACCGCAATTATCCAATACAGTGTACTTTTACTTACAGTTTTGCTTAATGATGAAAGGTCAGCACTTGCTTTATCGCTTGTTTCTTGAATTTTAACACCCAGATTATCTGCAATTGTCTGTAAATTGCTATTTGTGTTTGCCAAATTATTTTTCAAAATATTGAGACTATCAGCGGTAGCTGATAGTTTTTTATCAATCTTTTGAATACTGCCATTTGCTACACTTAATTGATTTGTCAGATTTTTATTTAAGGCTTCAAGTTTTTCAATACTGTTTTGTAGCTGTTGAATAGTATCGGTTTTAGCTTGCGCAAATGATGCAAAGCAAAAAAATCCAATTGCTGCTATGGTTAATAGTATTTTTCTCATTTGATGATTCTTATTAAGGTGTTTAAAACTGATTTTATTGTTTGGTTTACAAGAGGTTTATCTTTTAGGTGTTCAACAAGTTTTGGCGAATATTTATAATAAGTCTTTATAAAACCTCGGCCAAAAGAAGATTTTGAAAGTGTATTATCTCTAAATTTTCGCAATTCTATAACCTGTGGATGTTCATAGCTACCATAAGCCATTGTTGCTATATAGCAACCTCCACTACTGCTACTTGAACTACGCCCGCTACTATAAGAAGTAGTAGTTCTCCTTGTTGCTAATTGAATTTGAGTTTTAATATTACCTAAAGCGTTTCTATTTTCATTAAATTTTATTCTTAGTTGGCTATCCATATCAAATGAAGTTAAAAGTGTTGTTACTTCATAAGCTCCAACAACAATTGTTTCCAATTCTGATAGTGTAATGGTTTTCATGCTATTTAGCAATTTATTTAAATCCGATGTACCGCTATAAGTAGGATAATTCCCAAGCCCTCCAAAGGTTTGATGCCTTTTAAATGCTTCTTGTGCTTCATTTACGGCAGTAACCAACATACCTTGAGCATTGCCCACAACTGCCGATGACATTTTCAAATAAATCTCATTTGTTGAACCTAAAGTTGCTTTTATACTATCTAATTTAGGTTTACAGGACACCACTAAATCTTTTGCATTTGCAACGGTATCTGATAATTTTTGAAAACGCTCTAATTTTGAACCAATAAATACAAGTTCATCATGTATCTTGCGCTGAATATTTCTTTCATCACTATTATCAATCCACTCTTGCAAATTCTCAATATTCTCATCTAAGCGACTTTTGGTTTGTCCAGTTGGATTAATGGCTTTAGCCATTTTCATAACTTTCATTGCTGGCTCTCCTGGGTCGTATTCATCACTATCACGATACTCAACAAAGAAATCTACTGCACATTGTAAAATTTCATTTGCCAACTTATTGGCAATCATTTGATATTGTACATTATTTGAACCCCAAACATTTTTTAGAAAGACCAAATCTTCTTTTGTGTTTTTATAAAGTTCTTCGCCATATTCCTCTGCATCGTTTGGGTTATCGTCCCTTTTTTGTTTAGTAATTTCAATTTGGTTTTCAATATTGTTTAGAGGTCTGTCAGTAAACTTACCCGAAATATATTGTTTTATTTCATTAGGGAAAGAGCTAAATGCATTAATTAACTGACTTGATTTTATGCCATTTGGTTTATTCAGGTATGGTTTAACTATTTGCAGAATCTCTTCAGCAAACTCTTTCAATATAATATCACGATTTAACGAAATACCTTCTCCTATTACTGTAGTAACAAAATTATTGAACACTTCCGACAAAAGTAGCTTTCCTTTTAAATCAATAGAAGTGGAAAACTTTTCAGGGTCAAATGAGCCGTTATAAGTAGCAATTCCAAGTTGAAGTGTCGAAAGGTTGCTTATTGCAGCAAAGTTTTTAGCCGTTACTGTTGAATCCTTCAAAGTTTTTTCCCAAATCTCGGTAGCTTTTTCAATATGTCCTTCCTTAAGATTATTCAATGCAGCTTCGTCAATGTGTCCGCTATTTAAAAACCAGAATAGGGCATAATGAACCTTATTTTTTGCTTGTTCTATTTTACTCGCTGCTTCTTGTACCTTTTCTGTACTGCGAACAACTTCTCCAAAAAACGGGAAATCATAGTCAAAATGCACCTCTTTCCCTGTCGTAGTGTATGCTTTTAACTTGGATAGCTGTCTTTGAAGTTCTCTTTCCTTTGAGTTACCAAAAAGTCCAAGCGTTCTGTACGGATTATTTTTTACTGCATTCATATCTGTTGAATTCAAAATGTTATAGTTCTTAATCGTGGGTCGGTTAAAAATTGGCTCTTTTGGCTTTGCGAATGGTCTGTTTGTGTGTCGGGCAAAGCCAAATGTGCCAATTGTGCGTTGGCAGAAAAACAAAAAAATGCGGGCGGGGCAAAAATTAAATCTTTCAGGGTCGGTTTGTGTGTCGCCTTTTCTCGTTCTATTTCTGTTCGTAATGTCATTATATTTTCATTTTTTAACGTCTGTCTATAAGGGTTGCAGTGTCTTTTTACCATTGCTTACAACGTTTTGGCGCTTGGCGCAGTGGCGGATTTCGGAGCACAAAACTATCAATACACCACAAAAGTTGATGCGAGGTAGAATGTTCAATTAACCACTTCACCCGCCATTGAGCCAAACGCCTGTTAGCACCAGTTATTCATTGTTTTTCAGTTGTTTAATATATTCAATTTCTTGTTTTGCAAATTCATTTTCAGGGTCAATACTCAAAATGTATTTAAGACCTTCTTCGGCTTGGTCATATAACTTAAGTTCTATTAAGCAATAACATCTTCTTCGGATTAGAAACAATTGAAATTCATAGTCATATTCAGTTCTTTCGTCTTCTTTCTTTTTTGTTAATGCTTCAATGTTGTGGTCAATTATCATTAAAGAACGAATGTCTTTTAAAGCGATAAGACAGTTAATGTATTCAGATTGATATTTATAACCTGTCTTACTATTCTTTGCAGAAAATTCTAAATACTTGTATGATTTGTCAAACAAACCTATTTCATAATAGCAATAACCAATTAAAAATGAGCATTCAATTAAAGTTTGGAATTCTTCATCTGTCAATTGGTCTTTCCACCATTTTTGCTGTAAAGCCGTAAACGAATTATTAAAATACTCAATTGCGTCCCAAAACCTATTTTCAGACATTACCTTTTTCCCAAAGTAAAATTCCTTGGCAATTTGTGGGTGAAAGAGTACTTCAATAAGTTCTCTCTCAAGGTAATCCATCTCTTCTACTTTACCATTGTTTAATTTATCTTTTGCAGAATTGAATATTGAAAAGAATTCGGTTTCTGTTTCTTCCTTCGTCTTGAAATCAAACCCAATAAGAATAGATAATGATAGAGGTTGAGGATTTATTCCTTTTTTACTTCTTTCTAGTTTTATGGTTGGAAGGCAAAAGGTAGTTTGAACGTAAAGTACTTTGTCTTTTAGACCTTCAGGATACTGCAAATGAACTATTAGCATCGCATCTGTTTTGCTAATTGATTTATCCTTATCCGTTTTTGATTTATCGTAAGTTTTGTAAGATAAAGTTAAGATAACCTGATTTGCAAGTTTACTGCATCCTTCTCTATAATATTCATATTCGCCTTTTTCATTCCGCTTATAATGTCCTAAAAATTCGTAGTTCCAAATCTCTTCTTCACCTTCAATAACTTTCAATGAACCGTCATTAATTGTGAGAACAGATAGTTCTTCTTTTCTAATGTCAAAGAGGGAATTTATTAATTCACCAAACTTCAGAGAGTGGTTTTCATTCGTCCTAAATTGAATTCTGTCTCTTTGGTGTTGGAACTCTAATTCACGTTGTAACCAAAAGATATCGAAGTCCATTTGTGAACCGTCTTTAAATTCCAGGACTGTGTCTTTTTTTGGTGTCTCTTTTTTTCCGAATAGTTTATTAAGCATTGTCGTTGTCTTTTATAATTGGTGCTAACGTTTCATTTACGCAACGAATATACAACATTTTTAATATAAAATATCAAACTTGCGTAAACCACTTTCGCGTTTATGCTAAATATTGGATGATAAATTACATGATATCAATATGATAAACTATTATTTTTTTAATAAAAATAGTTGCATTTACGAATGTTTTACTAATTTTACCGTTATTGATTTTGAAATATGGACATCGAATATTTAATCGCAGTTTTTGAACGGAGACTTACGCTTCAAAGGTACAGTGACAGTTCCGTAAAGAATTACAGCAGTTCGGTGAGGAGTTTCCTTCAAGTAGCGGAAAAGCGGTTTGATCAACCCGACGAATTAAATGAAAATGAAATTGAAAAATACGTTTACTGGAAAATAAGGAAAGACCATATTAGCAGTTCCTATCAGCGTATGATTGTAGCCTCTATCGATAAATTTTACAGCTCGGTAGTAGGTAAAAATTTGAATATAAGACACCTGTATCCATCTCGTATAGAACATGAATTGCCAAAATACCTGACCCGCGCGGAAGTGAAACGGATGTTACAAGCTGTCGCCAATCCGAAACATGCCTGCATCATCAAGCTGCTTTATGGTTGCGGGTTGCGTTTAAACGAGCTGCTTCATTTAAAAAT
>ENA-UOWE01005987-UOWE01005987.1-activated-sludge-metagenome-genome-assembly--contig:-NODE-5987-length-10882-cov-29.202364_pt1 | contig 10882 bp, 11 predicted proteins | sample MGYA00249841_ERZ761562 | MGnify/ENA primary metagenome ERZ761562 (study PRJEB28883, sample SAMN05720200) | activated sludge metagenome | isolation source: Anaerobic digester | place: Japan... | reverse complement strand
AAAAAAAGGGATTTAGGCTTTCTTCTCTGCTCTCACCACCAGAATGGGGCGGTTGGAGATCCTGGCCGTCTCATAGGTTGTGCTGCCCACAGTCATCTGCTTTAGCCAGCCTTTTCCATGAGAGCTCATGGCTATCAATGAGGCGTCCTCTCTGTCTGCCAGCCGGGTGATCTCCTCCGGGGCATTGCCAACCTGGACGTGGACACTGATCTTTCGGTCCGGCCTCTCGATCTCCTTGGCGATATCATTTAGCTTGCCGGCAGCATCCCGCACAGCAGCTTCTATCTGCTCATCGCTCTCTCCGCTGGCTACAACATGCTGCAGTCCAATCTCCCCCACGTCCTTCAGATTGACGACGAAGTCTATCACCTCTCTGGCGGGCTGGGAGAAGTCCGTCGGGCATATCACCCTGGTAAAAAGACTGCGGCAGAAGCGTCCCAGGTTCTCTCCCTCCAGCAGCTTATATCTCATCAACAGGAGGTTGGTCTGGCCGTAAAGCAGCACATTCTTGGAGACGCTGCCGAGCAAGAGGCCGCTGACCTTGCCCTTGCCTCGAGCGCCCATAGCAATAAGGGTGGCATTCTCCTCATCTGCGACCTTCTGTATTATCTTCGCAGCATCGCCCTCCATTATGGTCTCCACTCTGGTCTTGACATTGAACCGGAGGGACTGAAGGTATAGCTTCTGCTTCTCGATCATCTCATTGGCCTTTTCCACCTCTGAGGCCGGATCCCAGGGGCGGGACAGAGGAGACCTCTGGATGACGTGGAGAAGAACCACATCCTTCTGGCTGGACAGCTCAGTGATGCATTCAAGAACATGCTGCGAATGTTTGGAAAAGTCGGTCGGAACCAGAATTTTTTGAAACATGGCCATTAATTATTGCTGGTAGTAAATCAACTTGACGGCATAGCGTTTAGTCCATAGTCTTCAGGCAATTTTTTCAGTGTTTGAGATGATGGCCAGAATAAAAATGCACTTGACAGTGCCCCGCGAGTAACGCCCCCCTCGTCTCACTTTCTTCATCGGGGACGGATAGCCTTTTGCCAGTCTTGAAGCATGAATGAGGAATTCTGGAAAACGGAAAACTAAACAAGTTTTAAATAATTGAAGCTGAAAATGGAAAACCATATTTCAAGTATAATCGAGATGTAACCATAAGTTGTAGGACAGCAGGCTGATGGAGCATTAGAGCATATTCCGGCTGTATATTGAAGGGAGAAGATGGGGAGATTACAGAACATTGGACCTTCCGCGGAAATAAAAGGTGAATTGCCATGCATTTTAGTCTATTCATCCAAGGCTCATGTTGAGTATATTATGCCTGTATTGGATTCGGCGACGGAATATCTTAAGCAAAATAGATTTAACCCAATTTTATTAAAAGATGAAGCAAAGAGTCTTGAGATTTATTCGAAGGAGTTTTTACAGGCTGCAAAGGATTGCGTTTTAGGAGTTGTGATACTTGATGGATTCAGGCCGAATGTCCTTTTCGAATTTGGAGTTCTGGTTGGACTTAAGAAACCGATTATTTTATTAAAAGATAAAAAAGCTAAAATAAATATTAAAACATTATATGGGAATATTGATAGCAAAAATTGCAAGACAGTTACTGGCTTGACCCAGGCTCATTTTGAAGACCTGCTCAATCCTCCGATTAATTCCGGCTCCTTCAATCAATTTTCCGATCTATCCCCCAATATTCCAGAATATGATCACAATGCTTCAAAGAGCGAGCCTGAACATATAACCAATTTATTATGCAGCAACATCAGCAAGATAAGAACCGAAATAGAAAAGGAAGGCGAAAAGCTGCTGCGCGAGATAGCACCTGAATCGATGTCCGGATCCTATTTAGAGAGATACCATGAATATGTAGCCAGGCTTTCTAGCCTTCCTTTTGATTCCAGACTTGAAGATAAGGATGTCGATGCAATCTCCAATGACTTTAAGAATCTTGAAAGGGACTCCAAAATAAATATGCCATCCAAAGTCCACAGCCTGATCGCCTCAATTTATAATTCATTAGCATAGAGAGCTGAAGGAAATGAGAATTAAAAAGGCAATCCTGATAAGAAAAACCATAGACGCTTATAGCTCGGCTCTTGAAAATGAGGAAGATCCTGTTGAAAGATCTCGTATTCAACAAAAGATTGCTGACAGCTATTATGATCTTGGCCTTGCCGATCAAAAAGATATTAAATCCAATCTCAAAAGAGCCATCAAATCCTATAAGGAAGCTCTTAAGGTCAGAACTCTGGAAGAATTCCCGATCGATTATGCCTTGACCCAGAACAACTTTGGAGTAGCCTGCCAGACACTATCTACGATCGAGGACAAGGCAGATAATAGCAAAAAGGCAATCAATGCCTTCCGGGAAGCTCTTAAGGTTAGAACACTCAAACAATTCCCGATGGATCATGCCGTGACCCTAAACAACCTCGGCAATGCATATCGAACATTGGCCGAGATTGAGGACAAGTCCGAAAATAGTAAAAAGGCAATCATTGCCTACCGGGAAGCTCTTAAGGTCCGGACTCTCGAGCTATCCCCAATGGATTATGCCGTGACCCAAAGTAATCTAGGCAATGCATATGGCACGCTGGCCGATGTCGAGGACAAGGCTGAAAATAGCAAAAAGGCAATCATTGCCTACCGGGAAGCTCTTAAGGTCCCGACTCTCGAGCTATTCCCAATGGATTACGCCATGACCCAAAACAACCTCGGCACTGCATATCGGACGCTGGCCGAGGTCGAGGACAAGGCAGATAACAGCAAAAAGGCAATCACTGCCTTCCAGGAAGCTCTTCTGGCCAGCACTCTCGAACAATTCCCAATGGATTATGCCATGGCCCAAAACAACCTCGGCACTGCATATCGGACGCTGGCCGAGGTCGAGGACAAGGCAGATAACAGCAAAAAGGCAATCAACGCCTACCAGAAAGCTCTTAAGGTCAGCACTATCGAACAATTCCCAATGGATTATGCCATGACCCAAAGCAACCTCGGAGCTGCATATGTGACGCTGGCTGAGGTCGAGAACAAGGCAGAAAACAGCAAAATAGCGATTAGAGCTTGTGAAGAGGCTCTTAAAGTCCATAACCTCGAAGAATTCCCAATGGATTATGCAGAGGCACAAAGCACTCTCGGATCTGCGTACAAGACACTAGCGACAGTCGAAGATCGGTCTGAGAATTGCAAAAAAGCAGAGCACGCCTTCCAGGAGGCTTTAAATGTGTGGGTGAAGCTCAATTCTTATCAGAATCAAAAGCTAATAGAAGACAAGCTTTCTGAGTTAAAATCGACATGCAGTTGATCGGCCAAAGCACAACCGGGTCATAGGCTGCAATTGCGCTATTATTTGAATAGAATTAAAAAATCGAAATTCGAGCTTGAGATGGAAAACGAAGATAATCCAGGCCGTCGCTCAGCCTGGATATTCTCCTCTGTTCAAGCTACGATCTTGCTCTTGGCGATGTACTTGATCAGGTCCGGGCCCAGCCGGGCCTTCTTCTGAAGCTGGGCGGAGATATCCTCCATGCTGGAGCCGCTGGCGGCCATGGTCCGGATCTCCTCCAATGTGGCATCCTCTACGGTGAAGTACTCATCCAGATCCTTTCTGTGCCCCCACACATCCCCTTCCAGCAGTTCAACGCCCTGCATGTCCAGGAATACCTGCATGGCATTGGACATGGTCTTCTTGTAGGAGGGAGGGACCTGAATCATTCTCAACCTGGGGCACCTCTGCATCAGGCTGAGGAAGTCCACATTGCTGGCGCGAAATGCCAGATGAATCATCTTCTCGTTGGGATTTAGATTTGAGATCTCATTCTTGGAGCTGACTACCCTAAGTCTCATATACATTCCTCAAAGCTAAAGAACATTTCATAGTATTAATAGACACTTGAAATGGACACATGTGTACAGAACGCTATCTACAGTCCATAGACATATTTTCAAAAGAAAATTTGTGACCCCTGCATGGCCCAAATTTGAGATTAATGAAGGAGGATTAGAATAATAGAGGACAGATTTCTGTTCCCATGGCTTGAGCCAGAAAACCAGATCATCTTCTTCATTGTGCTTCCGGAACACCTCTCTTCTCCGGATCGATCATATAAATAGCTCAAGCCTTGAAGGGCTAACAATCAGCAATAATGATGCCGAAATGGCCGAAAAATTTATCCAAAGCAGATCTCTTCCCAGGGGCTCTTCCTGGAGATAGATCCCAGGACCACTGCTTTAACTAATGCGGGAATATTTCCGGCTGCATCCCGATAGGATGATGCTGGACTTGAGGCCGGACTGCAGCTCTCAGAGCCTGTCCTTTAATTTGAGCAGGAATAGCTGCATATCTTCGTCCCAGACCCGCTCTGCTCCAAGGCCGCAGATCTCGAACAAGACCATCTCCACAAGCAGATATACCCTGGCCTTCTCCCTGATGCATCCTATCAGGGCCTGCTTTCCCCTGCCCAGAGCGGAATGAATGTGCAGCCTGTGCCCCTGGGAAGAGGGATAGAATGTGGCCATTCCAAAGACCTCCCAGGCATTCTCATAGGCCTCAAAGTTGGGCTGGGGAGGAATCTCCGGCCTCTTGGGGCCGGTTACAGCCCGGCCGTCTCTTATTGCTCCCAAGAACAGGGCGGTGCAGGACTCAATTCCCTTCGTCTCCAGAAACATTTGCAGCGATTCGATCAGGTCTTCGTCATGATCAATTCTCAAGACGAAGATCCTTCCCGGTCTGCCCTCAGAATATTGCATGAGCAGCGGTAACGGCCCTGCTTAAACTTATCATTTTTGATCTTCTCGCTCCAAGGCAGTTAGCATTTCCCAAACCCTGGCTATAGCCATTCCGCCCGAAGCTGCAGAGAATATCCAGTCAAAGCCCTGGGGAGGCGACCCTATTAGGCGACCCTATTTATTGTATCAGCCGTCAATATGTATCTTGATATGAAAGGCGATGATGTCTCCCCCAGCCTATGGTACTATGCACTGGCCGTGCTTATTGTTGTCTCTGGATTTGCCGCATTTGCAGGCCTCCTCTACTCCGGCATATCCGGATCCGTTGAGGGCTTAATCCAGATTAAAGCGCCGGGAAACGCAGAGCTGAACCTCTCCGGGAGCGGCGAGTGGACGGTATTCTACGAGAACAACAGCTATTTCGATGGCAAGATCTACAGCACAGGCGAAGAGATATCCGGCCTGGAGATCCAGGTTAGAGAAAAGGCTACCGGCCTTGATCTGGCGGTCTATCCTGCAAAAGTGAGCCATAGCTACAGCCTCGGCAGTCGCAGCGGCAGGTCGATCCTTGCCTTCCAGGCGGAGAGGGCAGGCCTCTATCAGATCAATTCATCCTATTCCGCCCGCATTGGCCCTGAAATCATACTGTCGGTAGGTAAAGGAATGGCAGAAGGACTGATCTCATCAATTGCCATATCCATGGCCCTTCTGTTCGGATCCATAGTGCTGGCATCTATAGTAGCCTATTACACCTTCAGCAGAAGAAAGAGGGCTTTCCTGAAGAGAGAAGAAGATGAGAGGATGATGAGGCAGGGCAGATGAAATCTACCAGCCATTGTAGTGCACCCGATCTTTTCTGTACCTTTGCGGTGCAGGCGGCTGCTCATCCGGATATCCCAGTGCCACCAGGGCGAAGGGAGTGATCTCCTCAGGCAGAGACAAAAGCCTTTTGAAATCCTCAATCCTCTCTTTCAGCGGATATATCCCGGCCCATACCGCACCCAGCCCAAGGGCATGAGCGGCCAGAAGCATATTCTCCACCGCTGCCGAGCAGTCCTGCACCCAGAATTCGGGATACTTTTCCAGGGAGCTGTCGCCGCATACCAGTATGGCCACCGGGGAGTGGCGGCACATGGAAGCAGTAGAACAGATCCGGGGCACGGCATCCAGCAGTTTGCGTTCTTCAAGAATTACGAACTGCCAGGGCTGCTCGTTTCCTGCCGACGGCGCAAACATCGCCGCCTCCAGGAGATCTCTTATCAGCTCGGATGGTATCGATTTGTCCAGATATTTTCTGATGCTCCTTCGGGTCTTAATTGCTTGCAGGGTCTCCATGACAATCCTTTATCATTGGCTTCTGCCCTTATAAATCAATGATGCTCCTGCTTGAATAGCCCGGAAATGCATTATGGAGCTATAGCGCATTGGAATCGGACCAAATGGATCGATTTGCCTGTCATCTTTTTTGGTGATAGTTGTTTAACAATAGTTATCAGCAGGCCACATTTAAAGCTTCGGATAACCTTAAGTAGCATCATGGCAGGAGAGGTAGCGAATTGACATTATGATACAGTGAGCTTACGGGGCATGATTGATTTGGCGCCTTTTATTGAGATACGGGGTTTGACAGTTCGGTTTGGAGACGTTGTGGCTCTGCGCAATATAAATCTGGTTATAGGAGAGGGGGAATCGGTAGGAGTCTTGGGACGGAGCGGCTGCGGCAAGAGCGTGCTGATGCACGTTCTTCGTGGGGTGGAGTCATTTCCCGACATATCCGGAAGCGTCATCTTCCATGTGGCCAGGTGTGAGAAATGCCACCATGTAGAGATGCCCAGCAAAGCTGGTGAGAAGTGCCGCTGCGGAGGCGTTCTCAACCCAGTTGAAGCTGATTTTGTAAAACTGGATATCAATGATCCTCTTAGGCGTGACATCACCCAGAGGATTGCGATCATGCTGCAGAGGACGTTTGCCCTTTACGGCGATGAGAGAGTCATCACCAACGTCATGAGGGCGGTGGAGGAGAAGGGCGACACCATGAGCGTTCACCGGGCCGCGGATCTTCTGGATGAGGTCAACCTCTCTCACCGTTTGATGCATGTAGCCAGGGAGCTATCGGGGGGAGAGAAACAGAGGGTAGTCCTGGCCCGCCAGCTGGCCAAGTCACCCATGATCCTCCTGGCGGATGAGCCTACCGGGACGCTTGATCCGGCCACAGCCAAGGTGGTGCATGAATCCATCAAGAGGGCGGTCAAGGACTTCCACATGACCCTGGTCATCACCAGCCACTGGGAAGATGTAATGATTGAGCTGACCGACAAAGCCATACTTCTGGATGAGGGAGAGATCAAGGCGGAGGGCAAGCCGACCGATATAGCCGCCAGATTCCTGGCCATGGCCGGGACCCTGGGCAAGAGAGAAGAGGTAGAACTGGGAGCGCCCATGATCAAGGCCAACGGCCTGGCCAAGAGATACATCAGCATCGATCGGGGCGTGGTCAAGGCGGTGGACAACGTAAGCCTGGAGATCAATGAAGGCGAGATCTTCGGCCTGGTAGGCGTCTCGGGTGGCGGCAAGACCACATTATCCAAGATGATAAGCGGCATCATAACCCCCACCGGCGGCAGCATATTGGTTCGGGTGGGAGACGATTGGGTGGATATGACAGTGCTGGGATCCAATGGAAGGGGCAGGGCCACCAAATACATAGGCGTGCTACATCAGGAGTATACCCTTTACCCCTCTAGAAGCGTCATTGAGAATCTGACCGAGGCCATTGGCCTGTCCCTGCCCTTCGAGTTGGCGGAGAGAAAGGCCATCCACACCCTGGAGACGGTGGGATTCTCGGAGGAGCATGCTGAGGAGGTCCTATCCAAGATGCCGGACGAGCTTTCCGAGGGAGAGCGACATCGAGTGGCCATGGCTCAGGTGCTGATCAAGGAGCCGAGAATTGTGATCCTGGATGAGCCCACCGGGACCATGGACGCCATCACCAAGATCGAGGTTACCAAGTCCATCTTGAACGCCCGCCAGGAATTGGGGGAGACCTTTGTCATCGTCAGTCACGATATGGACTTTGTCAGGAATGTCTGCGACCGGGCCATGCTCATGAGAAATGGTCAGGCTATATTCACCGGACTGCCCAGCGAGGTCCTGGCCAAGATCACCGAACAAGAAGAGAAAGAGATGCTGGGGAGTTAATTTTGAGAGTCTTCGTCGATGGCAGAGAGCTAGAGCTATCCGCCGGCGCGACTCTTGCTGACGCCTTGGGCAGTAGCGGGGCTTATATCGCTCCGGGAGCGATAGTTGGAGTGGTCAAAGGCCGGGGAGAGAAGTCCCGTCAGACCAACTCCTATTGGCTGAATACGAGCAAGGGCAAGCTCAGAATCGAGCTTGCAGAGAGCGAGCTGCTGGGCATCTGGCATGAGAGCGTGGACAGAATATCCGGTTCAACAGTAAGATGGTCTTCCGCCGACGGCGTAGCCTTCGGGCCCTTTTCTTCCGAGATCTCTTTTTCTCGGGACGCCCAGGAATACAACCGCTGGGAGGTTGTGCTGGGGGCAGCCGGTTTTGATCGGAAGAAGACCCAGATCATCTTCATCCGCAGAAGGCATACCGCAGCTTATGGCACTCCCAAAGAAGGTGGAGTTGTGGGCCATGTGGTGGGCGGAAAGAACACCTTGGACCGTCTGGCGGCAGGCGATCGGATAGAGAGCATAGAGCCCATTGTGGAATGGCAGGAGATAACTGAGAAGCAGGCCACAACGGACCTATCTCTGCCCCTGGAAGAGGGGTTGGAGATCTTTACCGCGGTGGAGGCGGAGCTGGATGAGAATTCTCCTCAGGGCGCAGAGTTCTTTCTGGCCCTTACCCGTGACGGGACTCTCAAGGTCGACGCCGCATCCAGCTCTTATATCTCATCAGACCAGCTCCTGGGAGAGCCCATGATATTCGAGAACCGCGAGCCCCGTCTGGAGGGAGCTGTGACCGTTCGCACGGCAGGCAGGGGTCTCGGCAGAATATTCGTCTACAAGAAAGATCGAACCTCCAATCCCGGTCACTCCGTGGTGGCTCGAATCATATCCGGAATGGATATGATCAAGCTGGCCGGCCCGGGTGAGAGAATCACCATTAAAGTCCGTCCGGAGCGGATAATGCTTCTCGGCACCAGCCTAAAAGATGCCCTCTCCCAGATGCAATCCTTGGGAATCCAGGCCCAGGCAGAGGGCTACCAGGGAGAGGACGCGGTGGTGGTCAAGCAGGATCCTGGAGCGACCATGGCCATCTTAAAGGCCAAGAATGTGGTGCTTCATGCCATACCTTCCAGCCGGATGGTAGCGGTAAAACTATACAGCGATCAGGCTCCCAAGACTCTGGACTACTTCCGGCATGTAACCGGTCTCAAGGAGAGGCCGCTCGGACCTCTGCCGGTCTTTTTTGTTTATGAGAATACCCTTCTCTTCAAGCCGGATGTGGATGCCACAAGCTACAAGGAGCTTTTGCCGGAGAACAAGCCCACGGGACCGGTTCCCGCCGGTTCTATTGCCGTTTCCAATACCGTTTCCAAGAAGATGGGCATGGTGGGGGTCAAGCTGGCAGAGGACAAGCGCTATGGGCCCTCGGGAGAGAAGTTCGAGGCCACCAATATCATCGGCCGGGTGCTGGAGCCGGAAAAGCTCAGAGATGTGCAGGAAGGGGAGACGATTTACATCATGGAGGTGCGCTGAGATGCTGGTGACCAAGTATGTAATAACTTCCTCAGAGTCGAATATCCTTCCATCCGATATCGCCATGAAGATCTACGGCTCGAAGTATGATGTCACCGTAAAGGAGACATGCATGGGTGTGACCATCAATGGCGAAGAGGAGGTCATAGATGAGCTGGTCAAAGAGATCCGAGCACTGGACCCGGCGGGAATTTTCATCAAGGATCGGGGCTTTCCTCCCGGGGACCCCAGGCGCTGCCGGGGCCGGAGGGGCGGAGGCGCCAGGCCCGGCTTTTATATGATCGAATCCGAATCCAAGATCTTGCCCATGATCTCCCGGGCCCTGGCCAGCGAGGGCGAAATCCCCGCCCTGGCGGAGAAGAAGAAGCCTCTCTCCCCGAGCAGGCTGCAAGAGATAATTAAAGAGGATTTATCCTGAGGTAAATCAATGGCTAAAGTTATCGTTTATCCTCCTACCAGCACCATTCTCTCGGACCTCGTGGCCAGAATGGGCCATAAGGCCCTTGTGGTTCCCGAAGCAGTTCGCAAGTTGGTTACAGAAAGCAAGATAGATTCTCCTCCCCTGAATATGACCCCCGAGGAGCCCAAGAAGGGGCTGCGCTATGCGGCGGTGGATGTGCCTTCCGGGGTGAGGGGACGGATGTCTTTGATCGGCCCCATCATCGAGGAGGCCGAGGCGGCCATCATCGTAGAGGATCCCGGCTGGCTGACCGGCTGCGCCGGATGCTCTCGAACCAATGAGCTGGTGCGCCTCCTCATCAGAACCAAAGGAATTCCCATATTGGATCTGGCCTACCCCAGCGATGATGCCGAGGCCAAGGTCTTTGTGCATAAGATCAGATCCTTCCTGGAGGGATTGAATTGATCAGAATAGCCCAGCTCTCCTGCGGTGCGGAGTACAGCGGAATTCAAAGAGAGATCGAGAGGGCGGCGGAGACGGTGGGAGCCAAGCTGGTCTATCCTGAGGTCTCCCTGGAAGATATACTCAATGTGGAGAGCACATTCGGCGTTTCCGTGTCATCAGGCGACCTGAATATGGCCATGGCCCGGGCGGTGCGCATTGTAGAGAACCCGGACCTCGCCGATGCGGTGATAGTCATGACCTGCTTCCGCTGCGCTGAGGCGGCTATCATCCGATCCGAGATCCGAAAGTACATTCATGAGAACTCCAAGATTCCCGTCCTGAGCTACTCCTTCACCGAGAGGACCACGGCAGAGACGCTTCTGACCAGAATGGAGGCGCTGGTCACCACAGTCAAGTACCGGGGTCTCTTGGCCCGGGAGAAGCAGACCGGGCTGACTGCCGGGATCGACTCCGGCTCTACCACCACCAAAGCGGTGGTGATGAGAGACAATCAGGTCATAGGCACGGGATGGAATCCCACCACCGAGGTCTTGCAGAGCGCTGAGGATGCCCT
>ENA-UOWE01005981-UOWE01005981.1-activated-sludge-metagenome-genome-assembly--contig:-NODE-5981-length-10893-cov-6.041521_pt1 | contig 10893 bp, 11 predicted proteins | sample MGYA00249841_ERZ761562 | MGnify/ENA primary metagenome ERZ761562 (study PRJEB28883, sample SAMN05720200) | activated sludge metagenome | isolation source: Anaerobic digester | place: Japan... | reverse complement strand
GTGAGTCTAAGAGGACTTGAACCTCTGACCTCTTCAATGTCAATGAAGCGCTCTAAACCAACTGAGCTATAGACTCGATGAGGAATTATAACAAATTAATTAACACTTCTAGAGGCGCTGTGTTCGCTACTTGTTAAATATTGTTCACCGCCTTGTTTTTTATTTCTGGCGGTAGACCAATAATAATTACGTTTTTTCTTTTTGGTGTTAAATGTGGCTAGCCAATTTTGAGCTTCATCTATATTTTGACGGAAATTTAGAATAAAATTTTTTATTCGAGTAAGAAAATTAATTTGATATTCAGACACTTCCGGAATATTTTCTAAAACAACGTTTTCAATTTCTTTGTCTAGATCATTGGTAGATGAAACTAATTTTTTGATTTCTTGCCGAATTTCCTCCAAGGCTTGAGATAGGTCTTGATCTCTTTTTGCAGTTATCTGTTTTTCAGTATTGCTTAATAAAAATTCTTGACTCCAGTTAATTTTTGGGGTTTGGTCAGGTTCTTGGGAATTAATTTCAATGGTTTGATTCAGGCCAAGAATCCCGCTTAGACTAAATTTTTTCTCCGGGGCACTTTGAGAATCCTTGAGAATCTCTTGGCTCTGCTTGTAAAGATTAACTTGTTTTGGGTCAAATTTGGCCATGTTGGTTTTTCCACCTGCCATGGCATATTATAGCAAATGTTAGAGTTTTTTTAGGTGTTCAAGGACTTTTTGCTGTGTTAAAAGAAAAATGACCAAATTTGGGTCCTGTTTAAGCTCAGGATTTTTTTCAAATAATTTTTCAGTATCTTCTTTTTCGACGTTGATTTTGTTGTCGATTGCTATTTGATTAATTGCTAAGTTTAGAGTCCAATCTTTTTTAATTTGGGTTTCTGTATCCTTTCGGAGTTGAGAAATATCAATGTTTTTGTTTTTTAGATATTGATCCAAAGTAAGATTCGCGTTTTGGAGCTGGGAAATGAGTTCACTCAAGCGGCGATTGGTGTCATGGGTGAGGATAACTTGAGGCAAGTTTAAGGTAACATTTTTGTCTATGTTTTCGACAATTTTATTTAATTTGTCTTTATCTTCGATCTTTTTGTCGGCATTAATATTTTTAACTTCTTCATAAAGTTTGGGAGAAATAATTATGTCGGGTAATTCAGCACTTTCGATACTTAATTCCCAATCACTGTCCATTGATAATTTCTCATTCTTAATTTTTATACTTGGTTCGACAATCGGTTTAAGCTGATTTTCTTCGATAATTTTTTGATAACTTTCAGGCAACAAGTGGTTAAGTACCTCTTCGATTACCGCCTGAGGTGAAACATTTTTTTCTACGACATCTAGTGGAGCTTTTCCTTTACGGAAGCCGTTTTGTTCAAATTCGGCTTGGAAGTGTGACAAGACGTGATCATATTCTTTTTTTATCTCCTCTTTTTTTAAAGTGAGTTCAATAACAAAAGATTTATCGGGGTTTTTGGTGAGTTGATGATTTGTATTCATAAGCTTGGTTATGATACCATGAAGAAGTAATTGATGGAAAAGACTTTAGTAAAGTACTCCAGATATTTTTTTGTTAGCCTGTTGTTTTTGATAGCGGGGGGTTTTGTGGTGTTTCAATGTAGTATGTTTTTTGGTGATAAACCGATTAAGATTTTGGCAAGCAATGAAGCGTTAGAGTCAGAAACGGTGGCTATAAGTGCGGAAAATAGTGAAATTGAGACGGTAGAAATGCAAAGCGAGGTACTGAGTAGTGATGCTCGACCATTGCTAGTAGAAAAATATTTAGCGAAATACAAATCCCCTCTTTTACCCTATGCCAATAAAATAGTCGAGTTGTCAGAACTCTATGGATATGATTACTATTGGATAGTAGCCATTGCCCAGCAAGAATCAAATTTATGTAAAAAAATACCTGAAGATTCACATAATTGTTGGGGGTATGGCATTCATAGTCAAGGGACTCTGAAATTTGAAAACTATGATTTGGCGTTGGAATCATTTGCTGCCTATTTGAAGAAACAATATTTTGATAAAGGATTAAATACCCCGGAGCTGATTATGAAAAAATATTGCCCACATTCTGATGGCTCTTGGGCAACAGGAGTACAGCAATTCATTGACGAGTTGGAAAGTGGAAAGAAATTGAACTAGTGAATAGATAGGCTAATATTGACATTCATGTATTAGTTTGATATAATGTAACTTAGATCCCTGGGTGGCTCCTCTAAAAGCATGCTCGGGGATTTTTTTTGAAGATTGACGATTGAAGATTGACGATTGAAGATTGAAGATTGAAGATTTACAATATCCCCTATGGGAATGATATCAACTGCACAATTTAAAAAAGGTATTTATATAATTTTTCATGATGAACCACACATGATTATGGATATTTCGTTTGTCTCGCCAGGAAAAGGTTCAGCCTTTTATCGTACAAAACTAAAGAATTTATACAGTGGTAGGGTTAATGAATATACTTATAAATCGGGAGAAAAAGTTGAGGAAGTGCTAGTGGAAACTCACGAAGCAGAATATTCATATTTTGATGGTAGTAACTATGTTTTTATTGAACCCCGAACCTTTGAACAATTTGCAGTTCCGGTAGAAATTATCGGTGACGATAAGTTCTATCTGAAAGAGGGTTCCCTTTATAGAATTAAATTCTATGAGGAAAAACCTGTAGGAGTTACTTTGCCAAAGACTATTACTAGTGTAGTGGTAGAGGCGGAAAATTCAATTAAAGGAGACACGGCTACTTCGGCAATGAAAAATGCCACTTTAGATACTGGTGCAAAAATCCTGGTACCTCTGTTCATTAAAAAAGGTGAGGAAATTTTGGTGAATACCGAAAATGGGTCTTACGTTTCCCGAAAGAATTAGAGTCCTACTTTAGTATCAATTTGAGGTACAGGTAAATCTAGCTGAAATTCAAGATCTTGGTTAATTTCATTAAAAGCATCTTGATATTGGGTTGGAATAAGCGAGTCGTTTAATTTTGTGGAATCATCGAGAACTGGAACGATGGGAGTGGGATTGGGTGTGATATTGGTGTTTTGTTGACGATTGCGGGTAACAATTAGGGCGGTAATTGAAAGACTTAAAATGATGAAAGCTAAAACCAGAAGAAGTATTATTTTAGGAGTTAATTTTATTTTATCTTTTGTTTGGCTGTTAGTTAATGGTTTTTCCGAAGTGGTGGGAATATAGTCGGGATTATCCTTTGGATGGTCAATGTTTTGATATATTTTTTCGTCCATTTAGTTTGGTTGACTTTTAATTAGGGTTGACTTTAAGTCATTGCGGATTGAACTTAATATATTTTTTGCTGATTCTGTAAGTTCGACAGCTTGAGGATAAAAATTATTGAAACGATCTTCATATTGGGCAATTTTAGTTTTCTCTTGTGCTTGTTCGATAAAATTATTAAATTGTGTTTCTTTATCTTGATAATTTCTACTCCAGTCGATTCCAGAATTTTGAGCGAGATTTTTAAGTTTTAAAAGAGTTTTTTGAAGATGATTTGTTTTCTGATTTAAAAGAGAAGTATAAATTTGTACTTGTATGGTAACGTATTTTTTTTGAAAATTTTCAGACCAGATTTTTAAATCCTGAATGGTTGAAAGATTTCTTAAGGTCGATTCTTGCGATGTTAGCCAATCTTCCTGTTTTTGGAGTTCGTTTTGTAGCTCGGGATTTTGGGGAATAGTGATTCTTAGGGCCATGAGATAGGCTTTAAGAGTTAAGTTCTGCGAGAGCAAAGTGTCTTTGGTGGCGGTGATTAATTCTGTTTCTGCAGTAACGGTTTGGTATTGACTATAAGCATTTTTTTTAGAAAGGTATTTTTGATGGTTATTTTGATAGAGGTCGCGCTGATATAAATAGTCGTTACGATATTGGTCAAAAAGATCTGGTGTGGAATTTTGGGCAAAAAGAGGCTGACAAAAAAATAAAAAAAATAATATCCACATAAAATAGTGTAGCAAAAATGTGCCGCTGAGAGGACTCGAACCTCCACGGATTGCTCCATACGCTCCTAAAGCGTACGTGTATACCAATTTCACCACAGCGGCAAATTAAGCCTGTGTATACCAACCTGCCTGCCGGCAGGCAGGTTTCACCACAGCGGCTTCAGCCTATTTTATCAATAATTTGCTAAAATAAGTGTGCTTTGTCCCCATAGCTCAGTTGGATAGAGCGTCTCCCTTCTAAGGAGAAGGTCGTTGGTTCGATCCCAACTGGGGATACATAGGTGAAGCGCCCATAGCTCAATGGATAGAGTACTAGTCTTCGGAACTAGTGATGAGGGTTCAATTCCCCCTGGGCGTACTTAACAATTTGGGTCCTTAGCTCAGCGGTAGAGCAGTCGCCTCTTAAGCGATTGGTCGCGAGTTCGAATCTCGCAGGGCCCACAATGTATTATGTTTATGCATTAAGATCGTAAAAAAGATTTTAATTTATATATAGGTTTTATGGAAATGACTATGGAACTGTGAGCGTAGTCGGAACAAATAAACTAATTTTTTAAGAAAGAAAAAATCCGATTAAAAAAATTATCTTTAGGGTGATAAAGAGTGGCGCTGGGATTTATGGCTGTGATTTCGTAACGGGGAGTATTTTGCCACTGAAGAAAACTATTGTCTGAAGCAGACTGGACTGTAAAAGAAAAATTAAATTTTTGAATTTGTCCGGGATAGGTAAAAATTTTTTGAGTACACAGGTGATCAGCGACAACGTTGTTGGAACTTTGATTATTTATACAGAAATTAGTTTCACCCCAAATAGATTGACCACTGTTTTTTAAATTTAAACTACCGTTTTGAAGGTGGCCGGTAAAGATGAAAAAGGGTAAACGAATACCAGTTACTTGCCAACTGGTAATTTGTTCGGGATGATTTTGTTTTTTTGGTAAGTCAACAATCTGTTGATATTCTGGATAAAGTTGACCATCAGGCTGGAGCCAGGAAAAAACATCAAACGGTGGTTCACTGTAATTATATGTGAATGGAGTAACTGCTTTAATTCGCGGTTCCTTTTCCCAGATTCCAAGGGCTTCTTTAAGAAATTTTGCGGAAGTTTTAACGCTGTAATAATGATTATTTTTTACTTTGCCTTCACGGTGAGGCCAACCAGTTTCAGTAATAAAAACTGGATAAGTTTTTTGAATTCCGAGTTTTTTAATAAAATCTAGTTCCCAAAGATAACCTTTAATAGAATGTGCGTGGGTGTCGCTGGGAGTACCGATAAAAGCTTGGTTTGGATATGAATGGGATGCGAGACCGTGGAAACTATCAAAATATTTTGGATTATAGTTATAAATTTCCCTGTAAGTTTGAGATGCGGATTTTGTTATTGGTATTTTGTCTGGCGGAGCTAAGTCAAGTGGAGTTGAAAGAATAAAAAAATTTTTGTCCAGAGCTATAAATTTTTCCGAGGTGTATATAAATTTATCAACAAAATCTTTAATATTTATTTCCCCGCCCCATTCTTTGGCGTGGTTAATTTCATTGAAAGGGATAATATATTTTGGAATCACTGGCCAATTTAAGGAATTTAGAAAAATAGCGAGGTTATCAATATCAGAATATTCAGGTTTTTTCCATTGGTCATTTTCCATGGTAGTAGCCAAACGAATAATTGGAATAATGTGAAGTTTACGACACTGATTAAAAAATCCTTGCCAAGTATTGACATCCAGTTGATCAGTTCGAATAACGATTGTGGCATAACCCCAATCACCACCATTACTGTTGATGATTTTGGCAGCAGAATCTATGTCACTTGGTTGAGTAAGATGAAGGCCAAAAGAATTGAAGTCAGATGCTAAAATAGGTTGTCTTCCATAGAAAAATAACAATGATATTAATAGTAAAAAAAACATAATCCTCATATTCTAACAAAATGAATAAAGAAGAAATTATTAAAATGAAAATATCCCGAGTAGAGAAAGAAATCCGGGATACGCCATACGATAAGAGCAGTGAACATCATCATGGTGTCTTAAAGGCAAAGTTGGCGAGATTGAGAGATGAATTAGAAAGTGGTAATAGTAAGGGTGGAGGTGGTGGGGTTGGTTACGCCATCAAACATTCAGGTGATGCGTCGGTCGTTCTAGTTGGATTACCAAGTGTGGGTAAATCAACCTTGTTAAACGCAGTAACTAACGCTGAATCAAAGGTTGGCAATTACGATTTTACTACTTTGGGAGTAGTGCCAGGAATGATGGAATATAAAGGGGTAAGAATCCAAATTTTGGATTTACCGGGAATTATTGAAGGGGCAGCTGGAGGCAAGGGTTTTGGTAAAAAAATTTTGTCGGTGGTTAGGGCTTCAAATATGGTGGTTCTAATGGCTGATGTGAAAAGAATAAAGTGGTTAGAAAAAATTAAACAAGAATTAGAAAATAGCGGAGTGAAATTAAATAAAAGAATACCCAAGGTTTATATTCACAAAACCCATAAGGGTGGTATTCAAATTATTGATCCTTTTGATTCGTTTTCTAAGGACACTATGATTGAAGTAGCTGAAGAATTGGGGTTGAGCAATGCAGTTATTCAAATTGGAGAAAAATTAAAATCGGTGGATGAATTTATTGACGTTTTGAGTAAAAGTAGAACCTACATCCCAATGATAGAGGTAGTAACAAAAATAGATTTAGCTAAAAGGGGAGAATTAAAAAATTTAGATTCGGAAATTATAAAAATGAGTGTTGACAAAAATATAGGAATCGATGAGTTTAAAGAAAGGATATGGCAATCCTTGGAATTAGTAAGGGTTTATTTGAAAAGAGAACGGAACAGTGAGGCAGATAAAAAAGAACCGTTAATTATGAAAAAGGGACAGACATTAGACGCGGTACTAAAAAGAGTTTCCAGCGAGATGAGGGATGATGTAAGTCGTGCTTATATTTGGGGTAAAAATGCAAGGTTTCCGGAACAGGAAGTCAGTTTTTCTTATCCGGTTTTTGATGAGATGGAGGTTTGGTTTGGGAGATAAGTTGTCTAAGCTTTTTAGAGCGAAAATTAATTATATCTTTGGAAATTTTATCTGATTTTAAAAATAATTCACGAGCTGCAGTGCCGGGACGAGGAGAATATTTGAAAACGTGAATTTTGGAAAAGCCAATTTGTTGACAAAGATCATAAGTTTCCTGAAAATCAAAATCAGTTTCGCCGGGAAAACCGACGATGATATCGGTACCGAATTTCAAATCACTCCCCGACCCCTTATTTGAAAAAGGAGGGGGAGATGTTTTGTTTACGGAATTATTTCCGATATTACTTTTTTTAAGTAAAGTAAATTTTTCCAAAATTATTTTTTTAGTGTAATTACGGTGCATAAGTTTTAAGATTTGGTCAGAGCCGGATTGGATGGGAATGTGTAAAAAAGGAGATACTCGGGATGGGAAACTAGATACTAGAGAGACAAATTTTTCATCAATACAATTGATGGGGATAGAGCCAAAACTAATTAGTGGAACACTTGTTTTAGTTAATAAGGCCTCAACCAAATCAGAAAAACCAGGAGTGTATTGATCTAAATTTACTCCAGTAATGATAATTTCTTTATAGCCATCTTCAACGACTTTGTTTACCGTATTTACGGCATCATTAATTGGCAGAGACCAAAGATATGGACGAGTGTAGGGAACTGTGCAATAAGTGCAAAAATAAGTACAACCAGACTGGACTTTTAGTAAAAAACGATTGGTATGTGAGAATTTATCTTTTATTTGGTGATAATAAAGAGAATTTAATTTATTTAATTTTTTTTCTTTTTCAGAGTTGCTTATTATTTGAATGTTTTTATTTATTTTTAAATTTTTTAATGAAGCACATCCGGAGATGATAATTTTTGCCAAGGGATATTTTTTTTGAAGTCGACGGATAAGGCCAAGTGATTCAACATTAGCTTTTTTGGTAACAGAACAAGTGTTGATGAAAATAAGATTGGGATTATTATTTATTGTAGAGTCGTGATTAATCACGTCTCTACTTAAATTAATTGGAACATAACCATCGTTAATTAATTTTTGAGCAAAAAGATTGCTTTCGGCGGCGTTAACCCGACATCCTAAATTATAAATGGAAAAGTATTTCACAGACGACGACATTGTTTTTTAAATTCATTAATATAATCTTTTAGATCAATAGTCGTTTCCCACCCAAGTTCTTTGCGGACACGGCTTTGAATGTTTCCGGAACCATTTCTTCCCGGATTTCCATCAACCATTTTTGTTTTTAGACCAAACATTTTAGCAACTTCTAATATTGAATAGGAATTTTTGTTGGCTAAAGTATAATTGTCGCCAATCCCCTTTTCTCCTACCAGAATAAAACCTTTAGCCAGATCTTTTACATGAGTAAAATTTCTTTTTTGAGTTCCGGGTATAATAATAGGAAAAATTTTTTTGTGAAGGTAATAATTTTGCATTTTGGCAATAAGAGTGGCATATTTTCCTTTGCCTTTTTCTCTACCACCAAATGCATTGTAGAAATAACAGATAGCATAGTTCAAGCCATACCATCGGCCATAATTATTAATTAAATCAACGTTTACAGCCTTAGAAAATGAATAAGGGCAGTGATTTCGGCCTTCGTCGAGAGGGGCAAACTTTGTGCTAGAGGCGGCATAAATCAGTTTGACATTTTTTTGTCGACAAAATTCAACAACGGAAAAAGTACCTCGGATATTGTAGTCATAAACTTTTTCGGGTTCTAGCAGGGAAGGGGTGACACGTGCATATTCGCCTAGGTGATATACAATGTCAGGTTTTTCTGGAATTAATTTAAAAATATTTTTTGTATGTCCACGGCGGTATTCAACACCATCTATGTGATTTTTTAGATTACCGTTAGAATAATTATCCAGAGAAATAATCTTATGTCGATTATTTTTTTGTAATTCTTCTATAACATGAGAACCAATGTGTCCGGCTCCACCAGTAACCAAAATTAGTTTCGACATGGTGTAATTATAACCCGGAATAGGTGTTTCTCAGAGATTCCATCCATTTTGAATAGAAACGGAGATTATGTATTGTTGCCAGTCTTAGGGCAGTAATTTCTTTGATACGAAAAAGATGGGCTAAATAAGAACGGGAATATTTTTGGCACAGAAGGCAATCACAAAATTCAGAAACTGGACGCTGGTCCCGATAATAGATATTTTTATCAGGAGTGTAATATTCATAATCACTATAATCTGGATTTTTACTGACATATAGACGTTTGTGACGAGCGTCACGGGTAGGAAGAACGCAGTCGAAAATATTCCAGCCCATTTTAACGAGTGTGGTTATTTCGTGTGGTTTACCAATACCAAGGGCATAAAGAAAATAATTTTTGGGTGTATTATCGGCAATAATTTGCGCTGATTTATAATCAAAAGAACCATCGCCGTTGATAGGCCAGCCACCGTAACCGAGGCCGTCAAAGCCAATTTTAACCAGTTCTTGGGTACAATATTTTCTCAGGTCTAAATATTTTCCACCTTGAACTACTCCCAAAAGATAGGGAGTATTTTTTGAGGTTAATTTTTTTTGTTTTACCAGCTTGTCAAAAATTTGACGACATTCTCTGGCCCATTTTAAAGTCCGCTCAACACTGATTTTTGCCTCCTCGAGGTTATCTTTTGGGTCAGTAAAGTCGTCAAGAACTACTACCATATCGCTTTTTAATTCAAGTTGAAGTTTTATCGACATTTCTGGAGTAAATAGAATTTTTTTACCGTCCAGCTTGAAAGTAACACCAGTGTCGGTGACGGCTTTATTGCCGTCCATGCTTTTGGCTAAAGACATAACTTGAAAACCGCCGGAATCAGAAATGACTCCCCCACCCCAATTCATAAAATTGCGGACGCCCCCAAATTTTTTGATGACATCATGACCAGGATCTTGAAATAAGTGAAAAGTGTTAACTAAAACACCTAATGTTTGGGTACTTTCGATGTCGGTGGAATCAAGGGTTTTTAAGACTGCTCGGGTGGCATCAGGAAAGAAAATTGGCAGAGGAATTTTTTGTCCGGTAATGGTTTTGAAAAATTTAGGACGGGAAATGGTCATTATAATTTAAATTGCTTTTCGAAATCACTTTGGTCGCCTACGTTTTTATAAAAATTACGGCGGACCGAAGTCGGGGATACAGGATTCGAACCTGCAACCTCATGGTCCCAAACCATGCACGCTAGCCAATTGCGCCAATCCCCGATGTCAAGAATTAGCACTAGCCTCAGTCAAAGGCTGATCGTCCTATGGACGAAATTGCGCCAATCCCCGCCTACGCTGAAGCTATGGTGGGCATGCCCGTTATAACTTAAGCTAGGTGCCGCTGGCGGGAATCGAACCCACACGCTTGTTGAGAGCACAAGATTTTAAGTCTTGCGTGTATACCAGTTTCACCACAGCGGCATTTTTTTGAGCGGGAGACGGGGCTCGAACCCGCGACCTTCTCCTTGGCAAGGAGACGTTCTACCAACTGAACTACTCTCGCAATGTGCCGAAGATTGGACTCGAACCAATATCCCAGGTTTTTCAGACCAGTGCCGTGACCATCTTGGCTACTTCGGCGATGAAGTATGCTTATTTTATCAAAAAAAAAATTAAATGTACGGTGCCGTCGAGAGGAGTCGAACCTCCATGGATTGCTCCACACGCTTCTGAAACGTGCTTGTCTACCAGTTCCAACACGACGGCGAGTTTATATATTTTACCTTGAAAGTACTATTTAAATCATTTTTTGATAGAATATTGTGAAAGTGCGGGTATAGTTTAGTGGTAGAACGAAAGATTTCCAATCTTTCGGCGAGGGTCCGATTCCCTCTACCCGCTCATAATCCCCCACTGTGGGGATTTTTGTTTTTTATTGATAAAATAGAGAGTAAGGCTGTTTAGCTCAGTTGGTAG
>ENA-UOWE01005980-UOWE01005980.1-activated-sludge-metagenome-genome-assembly--contig:-NODE-5980-length-10896-cov-3.944286_pt1 | contig 10896 bp, 23 predicted proteins | sample MGYA00249841_ERZ761562 | MGnify/ENA primary metagenome ERZ761562 (study PRJEB28883, sample SAMN05720200) | activated sludge metagenome | isolation source: Anaerobic digester | place: Japan... | reverse complement strand
TTCAGAACGTCAACTGAAAGGTTCTGGAGTGTATCTCTAATGTTAGTTAATAGTTCATGGCTTGAATTAAAGAAATTAGGATCTAAATTAGGTTTTCTATCACTTTCAACTAATGATAATAAAACGTCAACTATTGATTCAGAATACTTTTTACCAAGGTATCCTTTATAAGCTCTTTCAGCAGAAGCTTTAGACTTGTAAATACATTTTCCTTTACCTATTCTGTATTTTCCATTACTACACTTTAGTACAGGCATGTTATACTATTTCCTTAAGAGTGATTTACTTCTTCTTGTTCTAGTTTATCTAATTCTTTAGTAGTAAGTAGAGATGATAAATCAATATCTCCCCATATTATAGCATTTAAATTATGCCAGTTTGAAGATGCTGGTTCATCATAAGAACCTTTACTGCCACGTTCAAAAGTAGTAATAAATTCAACATCTCTATGTTTTAATGATTCTTTTGGATTTAAAAACCAAAGATATGTATAGTTATCATCATCACCAACTTCTATTAAATCATCTAGATTAATATTTAATTCTTTAGAGAAGTCATCAGAAAGTGGAATACTCTTTTTAGAGTTATCGGCGTATAAATAATATTTATTATTATTGTCTTTTGCAAATGAAATGTCAAATTTATCTAAAAATGATAATAAACTCATAGATGAAGAATAATCATCTTCATCATTATATTCTAATAAATTTAATAACTTATTAATTTTTGTCATTTTAATTTCCTTTAAAATATAGGAGACCTGATAAAGGGGTAACAAAATCAGGCGTCTATTAAGTTAATAATATCTCTTCAATAATTAGAGGAAAACTAGAAAACCTCTATTCATCTTATCCCCTAACCATATAAACATAATAAGGCCTTATCTAGTTTTATAAATAAGACCTTATTATGTTTCGTTGTTTTGTTATATAGCCATTACTTTTATCTTCAATGCAGAAGCAGTTGTAGTAATAGTTAGATAGATGTTTGTGTCATCAGCAGGAGTAGATTGAACTATAGAAGTATCAACACCAGTTCCCGTTAAAGCAGCGCTATAAACAGCATCTGTTACGGAAATTGTAGGAGTATCAGATGTGTATGTTGCGTCTGTATGGGCTTGAGCAGCTGCAGTTCCAAGTCTCTGTTTGTCAGCATATCCAGCCTGTTGTACATGACCCACTAAAGACCCTGTATTATGATTAGATGTATCTGTAGCAACAAATACTAACTTAGCATTATCAGCACCGTTATCATCATAATACAATTCTTTCATACCAGAAGTATCGGCAACACCGGTTACTTGAAGGTCTACCCATACACCGCCCATATAAAGTGGAATATAGAAGTCAACAAGGTTAACTGCTTTTATCTTATAGCCATCAGCTTCATCAACAAATAACTGAACTCCAGCAGGAGCAGCGGCATGTCTTACAAAACCAGTAGCTCTAAGAGTACCAGTACCATAGAAAGCACCATCATTAGCAGTTGTAAATACTGTATCAGCAGTAGAGTCTTGAGTTGACTCAAGTCTTCCAACCATTGCTGTACAAGTAATGTCAACCACTGCATACAAAGGAGCTGCCGCCAAATTTCCAACAGGGTCAGCGTCATGTACTAAAGCAACTGTAGGAACTGTTACTCCGTACATATCTATTAAACTCTCAACAGGAGCTACAGTACTTTGAGCGTTACTACCAGCAGCGTTAACTGATATAGTAGGAGCAGAGTCAAGAGCTGCAGTAGCAGCTGTGTCTAAAGATACAGCAACAGACCCAGCAACTGCAACATTAAGTTCTGTTATAGTAGCTATAATGTCTGTAGGTATTGATAGTAATCCATGAGGTATTGTTACCTCTACGCCTGATGTAAAATCTACACCAAGTTCAAGTTCTGCAGATACAAAAGCTTCAGCAGCCATGTCTGAGCTTGTAACATACTCAAACTCTATGTCTGTTCCAAAAGGTTTTATTGCTTCTTGTACATCGTCTTCATATGAAGATAGAAATGATTGTGTAGCAGCTGGTTGTAATGTATATTGTACTCCACGTACATCTATACCTATAACACTAGCAGATACGTTTTTAATTCTAATTGATTGTGACATTTATTTAAAATCCTCCAAATATTATTATTATTTCTATGTTTTTATATTATAAAAGCTAAAAGCTATTAAATAAAAGTGTTATTTTAACATTTTTAACTTGTTTTAGGTTATGAATATATAATATATATTCATGTTTATTCATTCATGGGTATTAGCTTACTTTCTTGTACATTATCTTCTTCTATTGAATTATTTGATATTTCTATCATATACCCGCAAACAGGGCATTCTAGCTGTAAAGAATAAGATGTTTCTAACTTCGCAGCACAATTAGGACATTTTACTTTATTTTTCATAGTTTATTAACCTCTTTTAAAAATAGACTTTAAAAAATAATTACTAGGATCTTGAATATCTTTTAAATTAATATTATCATTATTAAAGATTTCTTGTTTTATAGTTTTAATAATTTTTCCAAATAAATCTTTTTCTTCAATTATTTCATAAGTTGTTAATTTTAAATTATTTCTATTATCATTTGATAAAAAAGAATAGTCTAGATTTATAATATATATCTCTTTATTATCTTTTAGATATGTTATAATATACTTTTTCTTATTTTTAATCTTCATAAAAGAAGATTTAAGGTTTAGATAGTTTTTAGAATATTCTGAAAAAAGTATAACAGAATTATATATAAGATTTTCTATTTTTTTATTATAAAAAGCATCAGCTTCTTGTCTTGCTTTTTTTCTTTCTTCCTCTGTTTCTAATTTATGCCACCTACTAAAAATAATTTTATCATTATCAGTCTTAAGTAACTCTTTAGTCATATTTATCCAGTTTTTAGAAGGACCTGATTTCTCTAATATCAAGTCTAATAATATATCTAACCTGCTGTTACTCATTTTACTCCTAGTTTTCTTTTCTGCTCATCATTTAAAATATCATACAAAGTAAAAGAAATCTTCGTATCTTTAAAAACTCTCTTGTTTCTGATTTTGTTGATTTTTGTTTAAGTTTTTGTTTTCTTTAGATTTTTCTTGTTTTTTAGTTTCCATAAAATTAATGTAATGTGATTCTCCCATTTTTTATTTCTTCCATTTCATATAAAAGATCAAGTTCATCTTGACTACAACAATCAATAATCTTACAATTATTTAATTTTACTGGAAATCCACAATCAGGGCATATTACTTGTATTCTAGCATTTGTTGTTATTTGATTATCACAATTTGGACACTCTACCAATAGTATTACATCATCCACTGCTTCGGTATATTCTTTTAACTTATCTTCAATAGTGTAGGGTTTATCGGTAGATTTAGATTTCATAGTGCCTCTATTTTAATTACTTTGTTTTCTCTATTATCTTATTTTTTATTATAGTTTGTACAGCTTTCATAATTTCTGAATCAGACATATCAGTAGTTTGTTTGTTCTTTTGTTCTTTAAATGATTGATCTTTCATAATATTTAAGTTATTAAGTATACCAGTACCATCAGAAATAGTTTTATGAAGATCCATTAAGAACTTCATTACGTCGGTCATATTTTCAGATGCTAATTTATATAAGAAAAGTTTTTCCTTTGGTTCTAAATTATCTAGAAATCTTTTAGAAAATATTTCATCTTCCAAAGTACCAATAGCAGCTCTTAGTTTTGTGATTCTAAATTGTTCTAAGGTACTCTGTTTATACAAAGAAGCCTCTAGATTATAAATACCCTTAACCATTTCTGTTTTAAGTTTATCTAAATCCAATACTAAATTATCAACTATATCAAGTTGATTTGTCATTAGAATTCTTTTAATTTTTCTAGTTTCAGCCATTTTTTATTTTATTTTGAATATTGAGAATAGTTTTTGTAGATTTATTCATATTTTTTGATAAGCGTTCATAAGTATTCACTTTTGTCGACTTATTTTGTCTAATAATTTCTTTATGATATTCGGGAAGTAAGGTATCATTGATCTTGTTAAGAAGATCAGATGAATTAGTTAAACTATCTATGATAGATTTTATGTTTTTATATATTGAAGAATTCATAAATACTACTATCCTTATTATTAAAATAGCCAATAATTATATCTATTTAATTAATAATATTATATGGCATAGAAAGAGCATAACTCGAATCCATTTTTACTAAATCTATACAAGTCTTGATATTTTTTAAACTCGAACCATCGTTGATCTTAGGTTCTAAAAACTTAAAGCTCACTGGATATCCAATAGTTGATATAAAGTTGTTAATTTCTGATAATGTCTTCTTCAAACGTTTTATATACGTCTCTTCATCGTTTGAAGAATATCCACGTATAGGTATTACAATTTCATTTATCTTATTAACTGTCAACGTTTTTGTTAAGTCTGGATCATATACTGTTACCCAACCAACTCGAGTTGGATTATTTAATATCAAATTACTTTTAACGACAATATGAAGAAAACAATATCTCACTAAAGAGCTAATAATATGATTTATAACGTATTTATCAGGTTCTTGTTGATCTGTCAAATCTAAAATAACATGTTCATGATTTACAAACATTCTTTGTAAATCATAGTTTGGTTCAGTAGTAGGTGTTTTTCTCAACATAACCAGTGTGCATTTATGACCATTATATAAACCATAACTATTGACAGTTATATTAATATTATTAATATAACATAAATAAGATAACCGGTCGTTTAAAGATGTCATTTTAATTTGTTTTATTTTCATTAATAATCATCATCGATGGTTTTAATGCATATTAATTTGACTTTACATTTATGACAAACACTCTTTAAGCGACCATGTACATCTTGAACATTACCGGGAGAACCACAACATTCACAGGTTGTTTTACTTCTATTTACATACGATTCTATAATTTCATCTAATTTATTATCAAGTTCTTCTAGATCTGTATATTTAAAATATACTCTCAACAAACCAAATTTCTCTTTTATTTGGAGTATTAATGGCATTTTATTATAGTTTTGACATAATTTCTCAATATCTCTAAGCATATCATTAATGATATTAAACCAACCATCATCAACCTCTAAACCGCGTTCAATAATTGCACAACGTTTGTATTCTTTATATCTTGATCTTTTTAATAAGGTCTCATGTCTAAGATAAAGTTCTTTCTGTAGTTCATTCTTCATTTAAAATCTCCTTATTATCTACTTAATATTTAAAACATTTAAATATTTCGAACCTTTTCTTCTTTCTATTTCATCTTCATATTTAAGTATTCTAGATATAATTTTAGCAGTTCTGGCCTTTCTTTTAATTTCTCTTTTATAGATATCTACAAGTTCTTCTATTTTCATTTTACAAAAATTCATTTATCACCTCTATAATATTATTATACATTTTATTCAACTTCTATAAGATCTTCTTCAGTTCTTAATCGATATAATAAAGTAGTCTCAATAAATTTAGGTTTAAACGTTTTCTTAAGTTCATCATATATAATACTTGGATCAAAATCTTTACAGCTATAACAATCAAATGTAAAGAATGATGTATAAATCTTTCGTTTTATACCTCTCGGTTTTCTTTTACCATCTTTTTGTCCTCTTGGAAAAGTGTGGATCGAAATATGAGAAGTAGCTATAATTTGAGTACCAGTTATACCAATATCAGGATGATCCTCCGTTGTTACTCTATATAATATTGGTAAACCGAGAGAACTCATACCTATTTTACTAGGTAAGTTTTCAATAAACTATAAATCTTTGCATCATCATTCAGTGATTTCTTATCACATTGAAAACCCGAAATCATGAGATGTGGCCAACCTTTGTAATTTTTATCATTCATATCAATCGCCTACTTATTATTTTTTTTTACCAAAGCTATCTTCACATACCCATCCTTTACGTTATTGTCTATTGCAGGCAGATAGTTAAGCATATCCCATTCTACAGCCTCGTTTAGAGCCTTTTTTGTCCAACTCTTGTATGGTCTTTTCTTGGACCAATAATTATAACAGTCTTTTCTAATCTGTGTTTCCATCTTACTGTTTATAAAGACTTCTGATGGGTTACACATACCATCTGTAATAAGGTTGTTGTCCTTGTAGAATAAGGTTAAGTCTTTACTCCACTTCTTTTTCCATTTAATTAGTTTCATTATTTCCCTCCACCGTAGCCAAGAACTCCTCGGCTCTTTGATATTTGCAGTCTGGATGTTCATCAAAACTCATATCACAGAAATCTTTGATTATCTCAACTGCCTTGTCTAGTTTTTGTTGAAGGTCTTTAACTTTGGTTTCAAGCTGGGTATAACTAGGTATTTTATCACTTTCCTTTTCTAGTTCAGTTAATATCTCCCTAAATAATTCTGTAGGACTTCTTTTTACTTGATTATTCTCTAATTCCTTAATTCTCTCCTGTTGCTCTTGTATAACCTTGTTGGCTTGATCTAATTCCGCTTTTAATCTTACAAGTAACTCTATGGTCCTCTTTTCTTCACAGCCACAAGCATATTCAGGTTTTTCTATTTTTTGTTTACAGGCTGAACATAAACCAATATTTACATCAATAGTATTAAGGTCAGAATTACATCTAATACATTTACCCATTCGTTTATCCTCCTTACCCCTCATCATCTCTGCACAGGCGTTCCAAACTAATTTACAAGCATCGCAAGGGTCTTCTGTGTTTAATACTTTACATTGTCCAATTCCTTTTGGACAAAACTTTTCGTCAAACTCTTTCTCATAATCATTTGTAACCTTTTGTGTCCACATATCCTTAAATGTTTCGTCAGCATCTATATGAAACCTTTTACACTCTTCACAATCGCCGTAGTTAAATGGCTCTCTTTTATCTTCGTGTTCACAATTATCACAATTTTTGGTAGACATAATTACCTCCTTTTCTAGTAAGTCTAACTTGGCTAAAAATTGTTCTCCTCGTTCTATCCTTTGTCTAACAGTATATAATTTATCTTTTCTATGTTCTAACTCATATCCTTTTGCAGTTCCTAATAATCCACCTATTATTTCCCCTGCCTCATCTAGCTGTGCTTTGAGGGTGGCGTTTATATCTTGTAATTTAATCTTTTCTGCTTGATGATAGATGGCATCTCCTGCATTTCTATTTACCATAGTTTTCAACTCTTCGTTCTCTTTTTCAAGTTCCTTTATCCTTTCTATTCCTTTTTTCATAAGCTCCATTTGTTCATAGGTTTCCATATTCAATTTCTTATTCTCTGCCTCAAGTTCTTTAATTCTATCACCACGCTTGCCACACTTACTTATCACAGCTTCACTTAATATCTTCATCTACTTATCCTCCTCTACCTTATCAACAATAGGTGTCCAGTTTTCACAAACATTTGTCCACCTACCTCTACATCTTTCGTCTTTTATTTGCCCACAATTAACACAAGACTTCTCTACCTTTGGTCTACAGCTATTTAAAAACTCTGTCTGCCTATCCTTTATGTCTTTTGGCAAACCACTTGATGTCCACTCTTTACTTTCCACTTTGTCCTCTACTAACTCGCCTAACTTGGCTAATAAATCGTTATGTTTTATAATTAACAACTCTCTTATTTCTAACATTTTATCGCCACAATAAATATCACACTCGCCTTTTAATCTTATGTTAATCTTTTCATTGTCTATCCACTTTCTCAACTCTTGTATTAACTGTTCTCTTTGCCAAGTAGCACCTTGTATGTAAGCCTTATATTCTGGAGTGTTTTCTATCAAACCACTGATAATCGTTGGCATATTACCTTGTGGTAAAAGACTAAAATAATATTCCCTTGCTGCTTTTTCTACCAAAAAACCCTTGCCCATTATTAATGCCTTGTCTGTCATATAACCTCCTTAAACTCGCCATTATCTAATTATTCACATAAGTTTTCTACCACATCGTAAACAAATTTTCTTAGCAGTACAATATACAAACATAGCTTCAATAAAATTATTTTTAATACTTTTATCTTTTATAAAATATTCTTTTGTATCAATCATCTTATGACCAAATAGAAAGCATAATAACTTTTTTAATTTTGTTCTTAATAGTAAAAACATAGTATTTTTTCCTATATGTAAATCATCTAAAGGAGTAAAATTGTAATTATTGTGTTTATAAATGTTGTTCATATAACCTCCTTAAACTTGTCATTTTTTAACTTATACCTTGTGTACTCTTTTTTTTAATTCTTTTATTATTTTACCAACATATTGATGTTTACTCCAATCACCTTTATATGGGTATTTGATAGCATTAGGACCTCTATTATATGCATCTAATGCTTGATATAAATTACCATTTGTCTGTCTATACATTTTAGATAGATATAAACACCCATATTTCATATTTATCCGTGGATTTAATAAGTCTTTAGGATTACCTTTAAACCCAACATCTTTAGCAGTATTATACTGTATTTGCATAAGACCATAAGATATATTACCATCACCCACAGCATTAGAATTATGATTACTTTCTATTTTTTTAATAGCTTTAATAAGACTTGTATCAAATTCATCACATTCTTTTGGAAGCTTTAAAGACTCATCTATTTTAGCTTTAAGCGTTTTACATACTTTATAATCATTATCATTTATTTCCATAGCATTAATGTTGCAGTACTTAGAGTAAAAGTTACTTTTTAATAATCTATTAAGTTGCTCTTTATTTTGTTTATCTTGACTTTCAACTATATAAAAAAATGTTAAACATAATAGTACCAACGTCAAAAATTCAAATGTCATTAAGTTTTTGACTAAACATCTGATAAAATTCCACAAATTAATTATAAATTTTTTCATCATTTAACCTCTCTTTATTTATTCTTTTAATGCTCCAATTAGTGGCATATTTTAAACAATTTTTACAGTTACAATCTTCCCATTTACTACTTTTGTTTTGAGTAGTAACTGTTTTACCACACATTGAAATACTTGACGCACTTATTACTTTATGTATGATATTAGTCATTATATATATTCCTTATTATATTTAAGACTGTAAATATTAATATGTCAGCAGAAATACATACTAATGTAAAAATACCAACAAAATTAGATATAATAGGATATTCTCTTTTAGTAGCAATCATAGCTATAGTTAAAAATAAATAGATTAAAATTGGATAAATGTATCTTTTCATTTTCTTTTACCCTTCTTTTTCTTTTTAGAACAATTATTTTTCTTAATCATGTCACAAATTAAAGGAATTCCATACTTAATAAATAAGTATATACTTATAATTATTAATATAATATGCCAAAAATAATAAATTATAACACAAATTGTAGCTATAATTATTACAACTAAAGCTGAAAAGATATACCAAAGTCCTTTAATAAAATCAAACACTTTTATTTACCTCCAATATTATAGGCTTATTAACAGGTTGATAAGCCTCATTACATATTGAACAATTTACTCTAACTGGGTAATTATTATTATAATGAGGAATCATCATTCCATACCCACCATGAATATGCCCAAACACGTGATATTTTAAGTTTTTAAGATGACTTATCTTATTAGTTAAAGAAGTACTACCTAGATTATCGCTGTCATCTTTTACCTTGTCTAAATAACCTCGTGCTGGGCCATGTGTTATTAATACGTCTATATCATTTGATATAGAATCAAATCTATTTTGTAATTTAGACTCATCTTCCATAAAAGCCCAATTATAAAAAGTTGGTGTATATGGAGTTCCATATATCTTAATCCCATCAACTACTATAAATTGATCTTGCAGATATATAATATCATTTTCTAGTAAATACTCTCTAGCAAATGATTGCTGTTCAAATAGAAAATCATGATTACCAGCAATCATTATATAATGCTTAAACTTCATCTTCTTGATGAATCGTGTGAAGTTAATAAGATTATGTGTATCATTAATATCATCATCACCAGCATATAAAAGAACATCCCCAGAAGGTATTTCTATGTCTCTATGTCTATGAGTATCAGATAAGCATACAAATTTCATTAAAAACACCTCTTTTTATATATAATACAGATAAATCATTAAAATGTAAATAAAGTAGTGTAGCATTTGATCTAGCCCCAAAAGCCACCAATATTCTTTATCATTTATATTATATTTTCTACTTACTAATACTTTAGATAAGTCTATAATAAAATGGCTTACTAATTCTATTATGAATAATATATGCATATTAATAAATATGAATGTTATAGTAGCATGTATTAAACTATGAACAAGCAAGGGTAACATATTATTAGGAAATAGTTTAAACTTTCCTACAGCCATCCATTTTGTTTGTAGTATAAAGTCAGCTACAAAGTGTTTAACAATAAAGAAAATAAGCAAATAGATAATTATCATAACCCCTCCTTTTTATTATAAATACTTTTTTACTTCTAAATCTTTTGGAAACTCTTTTTCTCCGAAGAACATATTAAACAGACTAGGGTCCCCATTAAGAAAAGATACAATATCTATTTCTGGGAGTTTAGGATATTTTTCTTTAATTGCCTCTATCATATCATCATCATATTGATCTTTTAATAAAGAATATAATTTATCCATATCATATTTAGTTATCCCAACCCAGCTACCTATTTCCTTTTTAACAGGTATTTTAATATCTCCGCAACCCTTTTCTATATAAGTTTTCCATCCACCTTTCTTTGTTGAATAAGAGCCTTCATTCCATAGACCTGATCTATCATATTTGTATCCAGCTTTTTCTACATAATACTTTGTTTTATCTATATGTCCATAAACAGCTATTCCACAAAATGTTTCTTCTTTTGTTTTAGCTTCTTTAGTATTAGTTGCACTCATTTTTTCATAAACAACTCTTTTAGCAACCCAAACCATTCTACCTTTATTATGAC
>ENA-UOWE01005979-UOWE01005979.1-activated-sludge-metagenome-genome-assembly--contig:-NODE-5979-length-10897-cov-6.273474_pt1 | contig 10897 bp, 10 predicted proteins | sample MGYA00249841_ERZ761562 | MGnify/ENA primary metagenome ERZ761562 (study PRJEB28883, sample SAMN05720200) | activated sludge metagenome | isolation source: Anaerobic digester | place: Japan... | reverse complement strand
TATCAAATCAATCTTGCCCGCAAGCGCATCGGCGATCATCTTCTGAAAGCCCTTCCGTTTCTTGATATTCGTTCCGGAGATGCCTTCGTCGGAGTACAGTCCGACAAACTCCCAGTCCTCATGCTCGTTGATGTACCGGGTGTAATACTCCACCTGCGCATCATAGCTGGTGAGCTGCTCGTCGTTGTCCGTGGAAACTCTGGCATATCCTGCCACGCGCCTTGTACCCGACGCCGACAGCGGCGCAGTTGTGTAAAGGCTGATTGTCGGCGGGATGACGGTTACCGCCCTTGCTGTTGCCATATTAAATTCCTCCTAATTGCTTTATGCGCCGTTCCCGTGCCTGCTACCGCATTTCATCCGTCCATACCTCGCTGCGGGAACGGTCTGTCCATTCCGTGACGGTTTCATGCCCATCGGTAAAAACAAACCGAATTTTGTTCTGGGCAGGAACGCTGATTGCGGAAACGCGCTGATGATACTCATCCTCCCTGAACCCGTTCAACCCGAGCAGTTCCGCGGCCAGGGACTTCAGCACGGCGTCCGGAATCTGCTTGGCCGGACAGGCTCCGCTGCCCTCGCGAAGGTATGTGCTGCATTGCCAGTGAACGATACCTTTGCGTGTTTTCCGGATATAGGCTTTGCCGCAGGCTTAGCAGGTGATCATGCCGGTGAACGGATAGCTCGCTGACGGTTCTTTCGCGATGTTGTTCTTCAGCCGGTTCTTCTCGATGGAAACCTGAACCGCGTTATAGAGCGCAGGTTCAACAATAGGCGGGTGCGTGTTCTCGACAAAATACCGGGGCAGTTTTCCATAGTTATACGATTCCTTCTTGGATAAGTGGTCGACGATGTATTTTTTCTGAAGCAGGGCGTTTCCGGCGTATTTCTCGTTCTTCAGGATGTCGATGACGCGCTTTGCCGTCCATTTGCCGCCGCGAAGGGTGGGTGCGTTCCTTGCCCGCAGTTGCCGCGCAATATCGCTACAGCCGGTGCCGTTGAGATACTGGTTGAAAATCCAGCGCACCGTCTCCGTTTCCTCCGGTTCGGGCTCGATGACGTTTTTCGTAATGCGGTACCCGTACAGAAACCTTAGGGAAACCATATCTCCCTGCTTGTACCGGTTCCGGATTCTCCATTTGCAGTTTTCCGAGACGGCACGGCTTTCCTCCTGCGCGACGGCGGCCAGCAGGGTCAGTATCATCTCGCCTTCCGCGCTGTCCGAATAGAGGGATTCGCGCTCGAAAAAGACCGTGACGCCGATTTCCTTCAGCTCCCGTGTCGTCTTCAGCAGGGTCATCGTGTTGCGGGCGAACCGCGAGATTGTTTTCGTAATGACCATATTGACCTTGCCGGCAAAGCAGTCGGCAAGCAAACGCCGGAACTCGGGCCTTGTATCCCTGGTGCCGGTCAGCGCCTCATCGGCATAGACGCCAGCGTACTCCCAGTCCGGGCACCGTTGAATATAGTCGCTGTAATAGCTGACCTGAGCGGAGAGCGAATGCAGCATGGCATCCTTTCCGCTGGAAACACGGGCATAGGCCGCGACGCGTTTCTTCCGCGGCAACACCGCCGCCAGGGTCTCGATTTTTCTGACGGACGCCATACATTCACCACCTTTCGTTGACCGCATATTACCTCTAAAAGCTCATTGTATCAAGCGGTTTTGCGGATATAACCCTGACAAAATAGGCCGGAATTTATCCCTCATTATTGTGTCAATTATGGCGTAGTCCCCATCAGATATAAGCCCGTTTTGAAGCATCGATTTCGCGACGGACATCGCAATCCGATATTGCTTTTCCCGTTCGAAAAGTTCACGATCCATTCGATTCACCGCCTTTTCCGAAACGGCTGGAGATGTAGCAGGGGTGGCTGCAGAAACGGCTGGCCGCTTCGTAACTCGCGTATTCTTTTCCGCAGAAGGCGCATCGGCGAAGCGAGCCTTTTAACCGGCGCATATCCCGGTTCCGGCTCCACCACTCGAGCCGGCAGGCATCCGAGCAAAAGCGCCGCGGCTTTCTGTTCGGGATACATACCAGCGGTTTGCGGCATAAGCCGCACAGATCTTCCTCCTGCGTGCTTTCCGGCTTGATGCCGTTTCTGCTGCAGAAAGCCTTGACCGTGCCGAGGGGCAGGCCGACTGCCGCGCTGATTCGAGCGCAACTGAAGCCGGATCTTCTCATTGTCCGGATTGTTTCTCCTTGCCGCTTGTCCATGAAATCCTCCGGGGCTCTATATTTTGGAATTTGCTCTCCCACCGATATGCGAAAAATCGGCGGGATTCGAACCCTGTAAAATAAAAAAAGCCCCGCAAGAACAGCGTCATGCCGTCCCTGCGGGGTTTCCTGTAGTCTGTCAGTTACTTTTCATCCTTGCCGTGCAGCTGCGCGAGGATATCCTTGAGCTTGGGCGGCACAGCCAGGCCCAGCCTCGTGGCGTTTTCCAGCAGCGACACGCCTTCGTTGGACAGATAGAAAAAGATGATCGCGGTGCGGATCGCTTCCCCCGTTCCGATCAGATAACTGTCAATCAAATGCCCGATCCCGACGAGCGCGAATATCAGCACCTTTTTAAAGATGCCCTTGAAGCCGATTTCACTCGACAGCTTCTTGTTGACGATTGCGCACATGACGCCGGTGATGTAGTCAACGACTACAAATGCCAGCAGCGCATACAAAAAGCCGTCCACTCCTCCCAGGAACCAGCCGAGCCAGCCGCCGACAGCGGAAAACCCCAGCTGGATTCCTATCCATATCGTTTTCATATATATCACTCAGTTCCTTTCTTTCATTCGGTCACATCTTTTTTGTCAATCCATCCGGTGACGAACAGGGCGGCCGGGACCTTTTTCACACGTGACTCTTTGTTGGTGATGCGGTACCGTCCGCTGATAAGAATTCCGTCATACAGCCAGTAGGTGCCGGTGACGCTGTTGGATTTTGCCGTCGCGGTGGACGACCGGTAAAGAGACACATTTTTCAGCGTCAGCTTTTTCCCGGCTGCCGGAGGCGTTGCGGCGGGCGGTTTCGGCGTAATAGGCACTGCCTTTTTCTGCAGGTTCAGGAAAGCCGCGACGGCTTTTCCGTAAGCCTCTCCCTCGGCCTTCAGCTTGTCGTCTGTGTCGATCTTCTTCTGATCCTTCGCGTTATCGACGAACGCGAACTCGCCGAGGATGGCCGGGACGCCGTTTCTGGAATTGATGCGGCACATGCCGAAGTTGTGGCCGGGAGGGTCGGCATAGGAAGGTTTCACACCGGGTTCCTCACCGCTTGTGCTCCTCAGCACCTGGCCGACGGCCTTGAACTCCTTCACGACGAGGCCTGCAAGCCTGCGGGCAGCAGCGTCGCCTTTCCAGTAGAAGGCCTCGCCGCCGATACCGCCGCCGGCATTGTGGTGAATCGAAATCGAGACTGCCGCGCCGAGGGCTTTCGCTTTGGCGCACATGTCGTTGATTTTGGTAGATGCATCGCTTGTCCTGTACAGGTACACCTGGCAGTCATAAGCCGACAGGTAATCCCTCGCCGCAAGCGCGACCTTGAGATTCAGCTCTTTCTCGATGAACTTGCCGGATACCGCGCCGGGGTCTCTGCCTCCGTGGCCGGCGTCAATGAATACGATTTTTGTCATTTCCTTTTTCTCCTTTCATGTTCAGGGAATCAATCCCAGCAGCCTGAGTACGATGGTGACAAACCAGGTCAGGTATAGTCCCGGCAGAACCAGGAACGCATGAATCATTTCGCTGCCTCCTTCCTCGGTTTCTTCGCCGCATCTTTTTCTTTGAGTGCCTTATCCACCTCTTGCTTGAATTCTGCCGGCACGTCTTTGAGCGTGATGCTCTGCAGCAGCACCATGTTGGCGAGAACTGCCGCCACATGCTCTTTTTTGCCTTTCGGTACCGCCGAAGCTAAACTGACCACAGCACTCTCCAGGTCTGCAAGCCTCTCTGCTTCGGCCATCGTCGTTTTAGATGCCGCTGCGAGTGCTTTCTCCCGGGCTTGTATCGAACGCTGTGCGAAACTTTTTTTGAAATCACCTATCATGGTTACCCCTCCTGTACGGTTATCGTCATTGATTTCGAGTATCCGCCTTCCTGCGTTACGGCGGTCAGCGTGGTCGTTCCGGCTTTCAAACCGGTGGCATAAAGAACCGGTATGCCCTCCTCGTCAGTTTCCCAGGATATGGCGAGCACGGTTTCATCGCCTATGACATAGTCGATATGCTTGTTATTGGCAAAAGACGGAAAAACCTTCGCAGCGGTAACCTGATAGGGTTCCCCTAAGTTGTACGTTATCGAATACTCTAAGAAAGTTATTCCACGGACGGGAATCGTGCCGATTGGTTTGATGGAAATGTCCGCGTCATCGAAAGGCTTCCACTCGTTTCCATCAAACACAAACAGGGAGTTCAGGCGCTCTTGGAAGTACGGTTCCGGACTTAGGTAATAGCCGAGATATACAGAACTCACATCGGTCATTCCCGCGTACTCGATGACCGGAATTTCCTCTGCGCTGATGGCTTCAATGGTGATCAGATCACCGGTATCGTAATCGATGTATGCCCTGTACCAGCCGGGAAGAATATGCAGTTCCTCGCTTAAATCAAACGCATCCCACGCATACACATACATCGGTTTGTTTTCAGCTATATCGGGCACAATCTGCAGCATGATGGGGTATCCTTCGTCCGTACCGTCAAAAATCCGGAAGTACAAAGTTGGTTCTGATTCATAGTAGTTTCCCTGTCCATTCACAAAGAGCGCTTCTGCGAACGAATCGTCCCCGGTATACACATGCTCGGGCCTTGGCGGATAGGGATTGATGTAGAGACGCGGGTACCGCGCGTTGGCGACGATAGGCCGGATGCACTGCCGCATATAGCGTGGCGGCGGATTCCGGACTAAGGCGAGCGTTCCCGGCAGTACAGCGTCGGGAAGGTCTGTAAAGGTATCTGCCATTACAGAGCAATCACCTTTGCTGTGAAGCCTTATTAGCTCTTCAAACTCAGCTTCCAGTCCATAGATCTCTTGATTCGCTTCCATGCCGGCTGCGAGTGACGGCCGAATCTTCAATGCGGCGATTGGCGTCTTGCCGAGGCGCACGAGCTCGTTGTCCTCGAAGTCATAGGCCGACACCTGCATCAGAAGCGTGCCGGAATTCCGCAGCAGTTCGTACCACAGGGTCAGCGTAATGACGCCTTCCTGCGCGTACAGTTTCTCAGAACGGATATTTTCCTGCGCGCCGGTTTTGAAATGGATACGGTAATAGTCAATATCCTCAGAGCACAGATTTTCCGGCAGGCGTATAGTCAGTTGGGTATTGTTGGCTTCTCCCGTATACCCCGCAAAAAAATTAACCGGAGCATCTGCCCCGGTAAAATCAATATTTACTGTTCTCATAATGCCGCCTCCTCCTTGAGCGTTTCTTTTTGAATTTCCTCGAGTGCGCTTTTCAGCGCCTGCAGCTCTTTGACTTTTTTCTTGCCGGCTGCAAGCCGCATCTGCGCGATTAGCCGAGAGGCGTCTATCGCCTCGTTTTTTGCCAGCGCGATTTGCTCGTCCAGTTTGGCGATTTTATCAGCAATTTGGTCGGATGCTTTCCCTATTTCACTCATTCGTTTGTCACCCCGCTTGTAATGATATCGCTGAATAACCCGCGTTCCACGGCAATCCAGTGAATGCCGGTTGTGGTCGTGTTGGTTCTGGTCAGATAGATTCTGCAACCGTAAATGGTGATGTCACCAATCCCAACGCCGGTGACCTGTGTGCCGGGCGCGGTCGTCATCGGCGTCGCAATGACAAGCGGCGGCAGCTCAAATTCCGGAGTGAAGTAGATACTGGCATAGGTGGGTGTGTTCGCCGCGGAAGGCGTAATCGTCACGCGGCCGCACTGGATCCCGTGCTCGCCCCGAACGGTTCCGTTCGATGTCGATAACTCTCCGTCTATACCCATGTCGCCGAGTAAGGTCAATCCTTCCAGCGGATATTCGGAATATCCTCCGCTGTCTGTAAAGCCATAGATGCCGGTGATGAGGGATGCCATCGGCCGGTTGTTGTCGTCGAGGATGTTTCCAATGGGTTGTCCCTGCGCGTTCAGTGCCCGATAGATTAAGCCTTGTCCCCAAACCTCCATGGTTAATGAAGGTATCACATAGCTCTCATAGAAATCTTCGATGGTTACCTGGGTCTTGGTGTTCTTCGCGATAAACTTTCCCCGCATCGTGGCGTTATCGGCAACAAGCGCTCCGGTGTCCAGGTCGAAGTATGATTTGTTGTCCTGGCTGGTGATCCGTCCGGCTTTGATGAGGTTGGCGCTGAGCGTGCCGGTCGTGATGAAGTTGGCGACGATGGCGCCGTTCATCGTGATGGCTGTGGCATAGGGGCCGTTGACACCGGTCGAAGAGTACCCGAGTCCGTCGAGGTTCCATCGCCAGACCTTCGTGGCGGTCATTTCATCCTCGGTGTTCATGATGAGGATTTCGCCCCGTTTCTTGACAACATAACCGCCAAGCGCGTTATTGATGAGCGTTGTCGCGTTATCGATTGCCGTTTCCAGCTCACTCTTGGTACTCTCCACTTCGCTGTCGAGTTGATTCAGCTGTGCTGAAAAGCTCTGTCCGAGTGTGGGTGCAACAGAACCGATGACAATTTTGTTATATTTCATCGTCAGCGCGTTGTATTCGTATGAAACCACGCGCGCGTAAATATCGACGCCGTACCCTTCGTGTTTTACCTTGACGGTATCGCCGAGATAGACGGTTTCCAGCACAGACAGCGCCTTGTATTCCTCCGTGTCCTGCAACGGGATGAACTCCACTGTCGCTGTAATCTTCGGTAAATCGCAGCCGGCCAGGAATTCAAACTGGCACAGCAGTTCCAGCGCCGCTTTGCACTGCGCCTCCGTCCGGGTTTCCGTGACCTTCACGTCGGGATAGTGGATGCGCTTAACCTTCGGGTGCGCGTAACTGGAAATCAGCGGGCTGTTCACATACTTGGCGTCTATTTTTAAGATTGAATTATCGGCCTTGACACCGGTCGGCATGATACGGGTCACCACATTGGAAATGTCCGTCTTGACATTTAACCCGGTCAGGTTCTTCCGGTACCGGATTTCCACGCCGCGATCAGCGCCAAGAGTCGATAGCATGGTTATCTGGTAATTGTTCCTCTCCAGTTCGCCGTTCCACAATTTAACAGCCGATTCCTCGCCATCAAGCAGAGCGACCACTGGGTTAACCATTTCCCACGCTGCCGAGGCTGTGCCGGATATCGACGAGGAGCCAGTAAAACTGTGGGCGTATTGCGTTGCACCGAGAATCGCGTCCAGCGCCACTGCTCCGTTTCCGTTTACGGTCGCAGTTTCGACGAAGTTGTCCAGCAGATCGTAAAAGATGTGCCTCGCGTACACTACCTTGAGCTTCTGCAAATCGACAACCGGGCAATAGATACGGAACGCCTGGATACCGTTCTTGGGTGTCGGTGCGGTGATGATCCTTTCCTGTGTACACCACGGATCGTCTTTCGGCATTTCAAGTGTGAGCGTATACGCGCCGTTGATTTCCTCCTCGACGACAGCGGAAATCGGCTGCAGTACCGCGAGGCCCATACCGGAGAAGGAGGTTGCTGTTTTCTCAAAGATTTTTATCATAGGAACCTCCAGTTCGGCGTAATCTCGATTTTTGTGGTGCTTTGCGGGAGGAATGGGAACACATTCAGGTACGGGCTCAACAGCGGGAAATCACCGTCGGTGCTGGAGAAGTCCGGCAGCTTGTTCGTCGAGCCTTTATAGACGGTGAGGGTTTCCGCGTCAATGGTCACATAGGAACTGACGTTATTGACGGTGTACGTCACCGTGGTGGTGGATCCGGAGACCTCCTGCCGGCTGATCGTGAAGCTCAGATTACCGTTCCCGTACACCACGATTTTCGGCCGTGCGAACGCGGTGCCGATATGCGACTCGAAGCCGCTGTTGTGGTTATCGTGCGTCACGGTATAGGTCGGGTAATAGATAAAAGGCTGGCATTCAAACTGGACTTGAAACGAGCGCCATTTCGAAGACATCCGGACGAGGTCGCTCGTGTTGATGACCGTCGCCTGATAGAAGTAGTTGCCTTGCGAGGTTGAGGTGATATTCAATCCGCTGTGCCAGAGCTTGCCCGACCCCTGCAGCGCCTGGCAAATCGCCGGAATCAGCGACAAATCCGTCACCACGCAGTCGATGGACAACACGACGCTGTCAAATGCGCCGTCGGTCACATGGAGAGAACCGCTCCGCCCGGGTACGACATAGGTCTGTTGGCGCTGTTTCGGAACCGGACGCGCCGGGAGTTTCTGTATCGCCAGTTTCAGGTCTGCGCTCGAGATTCCATTAAAGGTGAAGGCGTTTCTCATGTTGTCCCTCTCCTCAATACGTTTTTGTTGGTCATATAGAACTCAAGTTCCTGCGCGAACGCCGCCACATCCTGGGCGCGGTTATTGACGAAGCTGTCAATTTGAATAACGATTCCGCCGCCGGCTGTGTCAACGCCGCCCGGTTCCCGGCTTCCGGCGTTCCATCTGGATTTCAGGGAGAGTTCGGTTTCAAAGTTGCCCGGGATGGCGTTTTGCATCTCTTTGGCGACTTTCGTCATCGACGCGGTAAAACCCTCGCCGAGTCCGAGCGCCAGGTTCTTGCCGATTTCATCCCGGAACCGGGCAGACGGAGAACTGATGCCGAATATCTTTTTAAGTCCGTTCATCACGCTGTCGCCGAAGCCGCGGATTTTGTCGAGTATCCAAGCGGTCATATCCTTGATGCCGTTCCACAAGCCGATGATCATGTTTTTGCCGATTTCCTTGAGTTTGTCCATACTGGCGAATTCGCGGATTTTCCGAAACACACTGCCCCAGAAATCGGACAGCACGCCCCAATACCAGGGAATCAGGCTCTTGAACCCGTTCCATATGGACTTGAGCATATTGCCGCCGGCTTCCGCGATGTTGGCGTAATAGGAACCGATGCCCTTAATCAGCGACCAGATGATTTTCGGAATCGCCTCCAATAGGGAAGGGATGGCTTTGATGAGCCCGAGCGCCAATTCGATGACCAGTTTGACGCCCATTTCCAGAATAAGCGGCAGGTTGTTAACGATAGCGGATATGAGTTTGTCGATGATGACCGGGATCTTCTCGATGAGTTTCGGCAACGCGATGATCAGCCCCTGCGCCAATCCCATGATCAGCTGCAGCGCGGCGTCAATCAGCAAGTCGATGTTGTCGAGCAGGGTTGTCACCATGAACACTACTGTTTCCACAATCTTTGGAATGAGCTCCGGCAGGGATTGAGCGATGCCCTGCGCCAGGGTAATCACCAGTGTCAATGCTGCCTGCAGAATAGCCGGCAGGTTGTCCAGTAGGGCATTTACCAGGCCCATTAACAGCTGTATCGCGCCTTGTGTAATTTGTGGAAGGGCGGATATCAGGCCTTGGAGTAGTGTGGATACAATGGTCAGCGCGGATTGGATGATCATCGGCAGATTGTCCAGGATCGCTTTCAGCAGCGCCTGCACGATGTTCAGTCCGACTTCGACAAACTTCGGGAGCTGTTGGATAATTAAGTCCGCGAATCCGCCGACCGTTTCGCCGATGACATCCGCCATCTTGCTGAAGTCCCCGTTGGCGGCGTTCATGCCGGAGGCGAACTTGCCAAGCAGCCCCGTGCCGCCGTCAGCGAGTTCCTGCAGCTGCGGGAGCAGTACGGTGCCCAGCGCGTTCTTGGCCGCGGTTGCGCCGCTTTTCAGGCGCTGTACGCTGTCGTCGAAAGCACCCAGTCTGAGCAGCTGTTCATCGCTCATCACAGCGCCCATATTGACGGCTTCGTCCGTCAGTTTCTTGAAACCCGCGGAGCCCTGCTCGATGAGCGGATTAAGTTCTTGAGCCGACTTCCCGAAGATTGCCATCGCGGTGGCATCGCGGGTGGTGGTGTCGGATATTTTACCGAGCGCATCGATGGCTTCCCAATACACGGTCTGCCCGTCGCGCAGGCTGCCGTCCGCGTTGGTGGTGGCAATGCCAAGCTTTGCGTACGCTTCAGCGGCGGCTCCGGTTCCTTTTCTCGCGGAATCCATCGACTTGATATTTTTCGCCATCGTCTTGGTGACGTTTTCCAGCGGCGTGTCGATGAGTTCCGCGGCATACTTGTACGCCTGCAGACTTTCGGTCGACATGCCCGTTACCTTGGACTGGGTCATCACATCGTCGGCATAGGCGGCAGCCTGTACGGTAAATTCGCCGAGTTTCTTCCCGGCGGCTCCCACGGCAGCTCCGATGGCTGCGACACCGGCGCCGACAGCCCCGATTCCTGCTCCGAGCCCTTTGCCAACCTTTCCCAGCGTGCTGCTCAGAGAGGAGAATTTGCCATCCGCCTTATCGGCGGTATCCGCGCTCTGTTTGAGCTCCTTATCGAAGTCGTCGGCCTGTCTCGCGCTTTGACTGAACTCGTCGCCGACACTGTCGATGCTTTTCTCGTTCTGTTTGAGCTCCCTATCCATTCCATTGAGCTCAGCTTTTGCGTTGTTTAACTGCAGCTGCCATGCTTGGGTGCGTTTGTCGGTTTCTCCGAATGAGGAGGCGGCGTTTTTGAGGGCTTCTTCCAGAGCGGATATCTTATTTCTCTGTTCGTCCATTTCTCTGGCGAGAACGCGGTTGCGGGCGGTCAGGGCTTCCACGGAACGGTCGTTCTTGTCGAATTCCGAGGTGACCAGGTTCATCTCGCTTTTGAGAATCTTGAAGTTCTGATTGATTTCCTTCAGCGCTTCTTTGAACTGTTTCTCGCCTTCAATACCCAGCTTGAATCCAAAATCACTATATCCCATAAATAAAGTTATCCTCCTTTCTCCCCAGAATCATAGAAAAATCCGG
>ENA-UOWE01005977-UOWE01005977.1-activated-sludge-metagenome-genome-assembly--contig:-NODE-5977-length-10899-cov-4.861214_pt1 | contig 10899 bp, 8 predicted proteins | sample MGYA00249841_ERZ761562 | MGnify/ENA primary metagenome ERZ761562 (study PRJEB28883, sample SAMN05720200) | activated sludge metagenome | isolation source: Anaerobic digester | place: Japan... | reverse complement strand
GTCGTGTTATTGCGGCTGCCCGCTACTCCTCAAGCGCTTTTTTCAGCAGTTTGCCCAAAAGGCCGGTCAGATATTCGACGCTGGGGATGATGCGGGCGTAATCGATCCTGGTGGGGCCGATTAAGCCGATGGCGCCGCCTTCGCGCAGGCCGATGTTGTAGCGGGCCAGGATGATGCTGGAATCCTCGAGCTGGCGGAAAAGGCTCTCTTTGCCGATTAGGACGTCGAGGTCGTTTTTGCTGGAAGAAATCAGATGGCTCAGCGGCTGCGGTTTATTGAGAAACTCGAGCAGCTCGTACACTTTGCCGTCGTATTCCCTGTGGTTGAGCAGGTTCGACTGCCCTTCGAGCATAACGTCCGTTTCGTCCGCGTCGCGGGCGAGTTCGGCAACCGCCGCAATGAGCGGCAGCAGCGGCAGGGCTTCGCTGCCCAGGGAAGCGGCAAGCGTCTGCAGCATCACGGCGCCGACTTCGGAAACCGGGCGGCCGATAAGGGCGGAGGAAACGACGTTGTAGAAGTTTTCAAGCATCGAGGCGGTCAGTTCGAAATCCAGCCTGCAGACACGGCTGCGGATGATACCCGCCGAGGTCAGCAGGAGGGTCATGCATGTTTTGCCGCCGACCGGCACCACCTCGACGCGCCGGATGAAAATGCCCTCGCCTTTGGGCATGGTAGACATCGCTGCGCAGTTGGTCAGCTGGGCAAGAACCTCGCCCGCCTTTTCGATGAGCCGCTGCGGGTCGGCGCCTCCTGCCGAAATGTCCGCCTCCATCTGCCTGCGCTGATAATCGTCGGGTTCCCTACGGTTCATCAGATGGTCGACATAATAGCGGTAGCCTTTCTGGGAAGGAACGCGGCCTGCAGATGTATGGGGCTGCTCGAGATAGCCCATTTCCGCGAGTTCGGACATTTCGTTGCGGATGGTAGCCGAGGAAACGGAGATGCCCAGTTTTGCCTGAAGGCCTTTGGAACCGACAGGTTCGCCGGTCTCGATGAACTGCTCGACGACAGCCGCAAGAATAATTTGTTTGCGTTCGCTAAGTTCCACTGTCACCACCGTGCCTTGACGTAACTGCCAGATGTTAGCACTCTTAGCGTTTGAGTGCTAAATCTACTATTACTATACAGGCCTGCCGGCATTTTGTCAACGGGCGATTTGTAAACACTTTGTTAATGTTGCGAGCCGCCGCCGGAACCGTTCATACGGCTTCCAGCAGCCGCCCGATCACGGCGTTGGACAGCAGGAAACCCTTCCGCGTCAGGGCTAAGCCGTTTTTTGTGAAGTGCAGCAGGCCGGCCCTTTCAAGCGGCCGGGCCACGGCAAACAGTTTTTCGAGGGCAAGGCCGGGATAGCGCAGGCCGGCTGCGGCGGCATCGAACCCCTCGCTGAGGCGCAGCGCCAGCATCAGATACTCCCCGAAATCGCCTCCGGGGCCGTCGGAGCAGCTTTCTCCCGACGCGATGAACTGCTCAAGGTCCCGCGGATAATGAAACCGCCGTCCATCCAGAAAAGAGTGCGCGCCCGGGCCGAGGCCGAGGTATTCCGCCAGGCGCCAGTATTTCAGGTTATGTCTGCTTTCGTACCCTGGCAAGGCGAAGTTCGATATCTCATACTGCAAGAAACCCTTTTCCGCCAGCCGGTCGCAGGCAAAAAGATACAAATCGCACACCGCGTCCTCGTCCGGAAGGCCGGCGGACGCAAGATTTTCATGAAGCGGTGTTCCCGGTTCTGCTTTAAGCAGATAAGCGCTGATATGGCGCGCGCCGGAGTTTGCGCAGAATGCGATCGATGCCCCGAGAGATTGCGCGTTTTGGCCGGGGATACCGATTATCAAATCGACGGAGAAGTTGTCGATGCCGGCCGCCGCGGCTTTGCGCACGGAGACGGCGAGGTCGGCGGGCGAACCCCTTCTGCCCAGAAAATCCCTTTCCGGCTGCGCATAGGCCTGCAAACCGAAAGACAGGCGGTTGACCCCGGCCGCCGCCAGCGCCGCAAAATCAAAATTCTCCCGAGCGGTATCCTCCGGATTGCATTCGACGGTAGCCTCCGGATCGAGAAAACAGCCGTCGAACACGCCCGTGAGCGTGTTGACCAGCCCGGCGAGATAAGCCGAACCGCCGGCGGTGGGTGTTCCTCCGCCGAGGTAGAGCGTGTCGAAGATGAACCGGCGCCGCGCCCGGAAGCGTCCCGCTTCTCTGCCAAGGGCGAGCGCGTATTCTTCCATGCGCCAGGCGCCCGGCTCGAGCGAGTAAAAGTCGCAGTAACTACATTTGCTTTTACAGAAAGGGACATGCGCGTACAGGCCGGCCGGCTGCATATTGTCTATCAAATGCGACGCTCCTTTCCGCAACCTTTGAAAAATACGGGCGGGTGCCGCACCCGCCCGCAAAAGACCTTTCCGTCCGGGGAAAGCGCGGCTTATCCCTCTTTCGCCGCGAGCAGCCCGTCGGATAATTCCCGCTGCCTGGCCGCGCGCCTGGCCAGCAGTTCCGCATACATCATCTCGCGCTTTTTGCCGCCGAGATCGTAGAAAAACTTCGGAATGATGCCCAGAATACCGGTGACAATCGGTATAATGGTGCACATGGCAAAAAGATAATACTTGGTTCTATCCGTCTGTGTACCGACCTGCCTGCCCTGTATATAGCCGATTTTTTTCATCAGAATCGGTTTGATGGTACCGCTGATGGTCCCGACCAGTTTGGTCGCGAGCCCTTTCGCCGTACCGGTCATTCCCTCTGTGCGGAAGCCGTTTTTCCACTCGCAGTAATCCATCGCTTCGTTGTACATTTCGGAAGGGATGACCTTCCGAATGCCGTAAACAGACATGAAGAGGGTTTCCTGCGCCATCAAAATGGGAATCATATACTTCGGCTTGTTGTACCAGCCTTTCGGACCGATGCCGCCGATAGACCCCAGCAGGAACACGAAGATATTCAGAAAGTCGCCGAAGTTGCCCCCCGCAATCCAGAGGAATTTGGTGGAAAACTTCCGCCTCATCCAGGGCACATACGCATAGCTGGCGTTTGACACAAAGCCGCCGGGAATACCGACGATGTTTTTGATCGATGCGGAACCCAGCACGTCAATCAGGTAATTGTTCATGCCAGCGCTGATGGAAAAAGCCCCGAGAAAATCCGACAGCGTCATCAGCAGGATGGGTTTGTTGTTGATGATGGAACGGAAGCCGTCGATGATGCTCGGGCGTTCGACCGACTGCAGAACCCTTTCCCTGGTAACGAGGAAGAAATAAAACGCCATACCGCCGCCGACAATCGTCGTAATCAGCCCCATCGAGATATAGGCGGCGGCGAGCTTCATTTTGATCACATTGTGGATAATCAGGTCAATCATGAGGCCCATCGCGATTTCAGGCAGTTTCTCCACAAAACCGGAAATAAAATTCGCTTTGGTAATCAGCCTTGTTCTGTCCACGGGGTGCGGCGTGATGGTGGCGAGCATCCCTCCTGCGGCCACACTGCGGAAAGTCCCCGCGCCTTCGCGAATGAGCGCAAGCGCCAGCCACACGGCGAACTTGGTGACGTCCATACCGCCTTTATTCGGGAAAAAGACGGGCATCAGCCAGTAGATGCAGGTGCCCAGCGTTCCCGGTATGGCCAGCGCCATGAGATAAGGTTTGAATTTACCCCAGCGCGTACGCGTCTTGTCGACAATGACGCCGGTAAACGTATCGTTGATAATATCCCAGATGGTGTTGATGAAGTTGACGATTGCCAGGTAATAGAAGTCAATGTGAAGCACATCGAAAATAAAACGTTCCGCATATGTATTAATATTGAAGCTGTTCGACACGTCAAACAGAATGTATGCCACCGTTTCTCTGGTGCCGACATACCGGCGGTTCTGGTAGACGATGTTTGTATGGGCGGGTTCAGCCATTGATTATCCTCCGGTCATGGGTTTGCGGTCAGTTGTCGTCGAGTTTCAGCACGGCCATAAACGCCTCCTGCGGCACCTCGACCGAGCCGAAGCTGCGCATGCGTTTTTTACCTTCTTTCTGTTTTTCCAGCAGTTTTTTCTTGCGTGTGATATCGCCGCCGTAACATTTGGCCAGCACATCCTTGCGCATGGCCTTCACTGTTTCCCTGGCGATGATTTTGGCGCCGATGGCTACCTGTATAGGGATTTCGAACATCTGGCGGGGAATGTTGTCTTTGAGGCGTTCGGCGATTTTCCTCGCCCGCGTATAGGCCTTCTCGGCATGAATGATGAACGAGAGGGCGTCGATGATTTCGCCGTTGAGCAGGACGTCGAGTTTGACAAGGTCCGACCGCCTGTAATCGAGCAGTTCGTAATCAAAAGAAGCGTAGCCTTTGGTACGGGATTTCAGCGAATCGAAAAAGTCATAGATGATTTCGTTGAGGGGCAGTTCGTAATGGATATCCACCCTGTCTTTGGAGATATATTTCATATCTTTGAAAACGCCCCGGCGTTCCTGGCACAGGTCCATGATGCCGCCGACATAATCCGGCGGCGAGATGATGTGGGCGTTGGTGAAGGGCTCCTCGCTGTATTGGATCCGCGCGGGATCAGGATAGTGCGTGGGATTGTCCACCTCGACGATGCTCGCGTCGTTGAGATGGATTTTATAGATGACGCTCGGCGTCGTGGTTACCAGGTCAAGGTCGTATTCCCGCTCGAGGCGTTCCTGAATGATTTCGAGGTGCAGAAGCCCCAGAAAACCGCAACGGAAACCGAAGCCCAGCGCGCCGGACGTTTCCGGTTCAAACGTCAGAGCGGCGTCGTTGAGCTGCAGTTTGGCCAGCGCGTCCCTGAGGTTCTCGTAATCGGCACCGTCCGCGGGATAGATGCCGCAAAAGACCATCGGGTTGACTTTACGGTAGCCGGGCAGGGCCGAGCCGGCGGGGCGCTCTGCCGTGGTCACCGTGTCGCCCACGCGCGCGTCGCCGACCGTTTTGATGGACGCCGTGATATAGCCGACCTCGCCCGCAGCCAGGCCTTCGCAAGGCTCGGTGCGCGTGGCGCGCATATAGCCGGTTTCCACCACCGTGAAACGCGCGCCGGTCGCCATCATCTGCATGGTGTCGCCCGGTTTGACTGCGCCTTCCATCACCCTGACAAAAACGATCACGCCTTTGTACGGGTCGTAAAGGCTGTCAAAAACCAGCGCTTTCAAGGGCGCGGTGGCGTCCCCGCGAGGCGGCGGTATGAGCGATACGATGCTTTCGAGCACCGCTTCGACATTCTGCCCGGTTTTCGCGCTGACTCTCGGCGCTTCGGAGCAGTCGAGGCCGATGATGTCCTCAATCTCCGCCGCCACCCGGTCGGGTTCGGCGGCGGGCAGGTCGATTTTGTTGATGACGGGAATGAGCTCCAAATCGTGGTCAAGCGCCATATAGGTGTTGGCGAGTGTCTGGGCTTCGATGCCCTGTGACGCGTCGACGACAAGCACAGCCCCTTCACACGCGGCGAGGGAGCGCGACACTTCGTAGGAAAAGTCGACATGGCCCGGTGTGTCGATGAGGTTGAGGGCATACATGTTGCCGTCGGATGCCGCGTAATCGAGCCGGACGGCATGCGATTTGATGGTAATGCCGTGCTCGCGTTCAAGGTCCATTTTATCGAGCAGCTGCGCGGTCATATCGCGCAGCGACACCGCCTGCGTCAATTCAAGCAGCCGGTCCGCAAGCGTCGATTTGCCATGGTCGATATGGGCAATAATGCAGAAGTTGCGAATCAGTTCCTGCCGGACGGACAAAATTGCCACCTCGTTTGCGATTTTCACACAGGGGAAGTTTATGTTATCCGGCGCCTTCTGTCAAGTTTAAGGCGGCCGGTTGCCTTGTATCAGGCTGTTGTTTAAAAGATTTGAAAGCTTAAAAACACGGAAAAGCCCGCGGCATGAAAACCGCGGGCAGAGAAGAAACAAAGCGGATTCCGGAACCGTCACACAACGGTAAAAGCGGCCGAAAGGCCCGTATCGCTCCAGATTTTGCCTACGCAGCCTCTAAGCGTCCAGGTCGCCGGGCCCGGTATGGACGCCGTCCTGGTGATGGTCCAGGTTCTCATGCCGGTCGTGATGTCGTCGGTATAAACGGCATAGTTGATGTGATAAGTCAGCGTCGAGCCGCCCGGCGTCACAAACTGGATTTTGGGAACATCCATGGTGGTGACGACGGTGAAGACCATCGGCGTGCCCCTGGCGGGCGACGGGTTGTCGATGACGCAGGATACATACTGCGTAGCCTGGAAAACAACAGTCAGCGGGTAACTCTGCCCGACAGGGTCGAACAGGAACAGCGTGTTGATTTGCGCGCCGTCGGGCTGCGTTTTCAATAACGTGCCCTGCACCGGGAACTTCGCCCTGACGACATAATCGGCTTCTGACAGGTTGACATTGATGACCCATGTTTCGTAGGCCAGGGCGGGTGAACCGGCGGCGACAGGCGAACCGTACTGGTCATAACCCTGGATGGAAAGGATGTTGGGGTTGACGCCGCGGATATAGGTAACCGTCGCGCCGTTGCCGAGCCTGTAAAACTGGATTTGGGTCGGGCTGCCGTATACCTTGACCGTCATAGGCGCAAAGTAGGCGCCGAAATAGGGGTTGTCGAACTCGGCGAAAAATACGCTGGTGGCGTCCTTTTTAAACAGAGCCTGGAACACGGCGCCTTCGCTGTCCATCACGCCGGGAGTCGGATCCCAGCCGGTGAAGGTATAACCGAATTTGGACGGGGCGGCGGGCAGAGAGATGGTTGTGCCGAATTCGGCGGGAATCGTCGCGTACAGCCCGCCGTCGACATAAAAGTTCGCGTCATAGATATTGGCCGAAAACACGGCGTTGATGTCAACATCATTGGCCGGCATCGCCGCGGGAACGGTATCCCATACGGTGAACGTATAACCGGTTTTGACCGGGGCGGCAGGCGGTACAACGGGCTGGCCGAACGGTGTGGGAACCGCCGCGTAGAATGCGCCGTCAACATAAAACCTGGCGTTATAACTGTTGACTGAGAATGTGGCGTTGATGTCAACATCATTGGCCGGCATGGCAGCCGGAACCGTATCCCAACCGGTGAAGGTGCAGCCCGTTTTGTCCGGGTCGGCAGGAAGCGCAACGGGCTTGCCAAACCCGGTAGGAACCGTCGCGTAGAGGGCGCCGTCGACATAAAACTTGGCGTCATAGGTATTGACATCAAAGATTGCATTGATATTGACATCATCGGGGGGCATGGACGCAGGGATAAAGTCCCAGCCTTTAAAGGTATGGCCCGGCTTGTCCGGATCGGCCGGCGGCACGATGGCCGCGCCGAATTCGGTGGGCACCGTCTGGTAAAGCGCGCCGTCGACATAGAACTTGGCGTTATACGTGTTGACAGACCAGCCGGCGGTGAGCGTTAAGCCGCCCGATGGGAACGTTTCGGGATAGGGCAGGTCCCAGCCGGTAAAGGTGTAACCCATCCGTGTCGGGTTGGGCACAACGGGTACGGAATCGCCGACGTTGCCGGTCAGCGGGGCAATGGGGCTGCCTTCGCCGGTATTGAATGTTACCGTAGACTGCGCCGGAGCCGCAGGCAGGACGATATCGGCTCCCGACACGTCAAGCTGATAGGTGTTGTTGGAGGCGATTGCAGAAGCGCTGCTATGCGGCATCGTCGGGCTGGTACAGCGGGTAAAATACATTCTGCCCGCCGTGTTGGACGAACTGCGAAGCCACGCGCTGTCGATATAAATGCGGGCGTCGGAGCCCGGCGTAAGATTTTTGAGGACATTCAACTGGAACTCATAAATCCAGGTGCCATCGACCTTGACGCCGTAACCGCCGTTGGGCGCCGTGCCGTTAACAGCCGGCGTCACCTGCCTGGTCGCATACTGCGCGTACATGGCGGGGCCGAGCGTCGGGCCGAACGCGGCGGTCGACGTATAGGCGGACAGAGGATACTCCAGCGTGACGGACCAGTCCGCCATCGCCTGGCTGCAAAACGCGTTGGCATAATTCGGCTGAAAGCTGTTCTTAAGAAGCGGAGCTTCCACAAAGCTGAAGAACTCCCTTTCGAAACTGACCGCGTAAGAATGCGTCGCAAGCCAGAAGTCGGTGGCCGAAGATATTCTGACCGTCAAAACATCCCCTGCCGCCGGCTGCGCCCCGGGTGCAAGCGGCGCGAAACCGGCGCCGGTGCCCGTGCCGACGGACAGGCCCAGTACGACGGTGTTCATCGCGCCGTCGTCCAGCGCCGCGGACGCGCCGAAGGCGATCAGGTTGACCAGCAGCGCCAGAGCCAAGGCCAGCCCGAGCGCTTTTTTGCCGGAAAACATTTTCATAGTATTCCCTCCCAAGTGAGTTGATTGCGAATTCAGGCAAAGCAAAGTACCAATAGACAACATTGTTTCATTTTCATTATAACATCGGTATTCCCAATGTCAACACAAACCAGAAGTTCAAAAGCGCCGCGTCCGAAAAGAGGAAGCGGCGTGTCTTGCATTGTGCCAAACAATATGGTAAGATAAAGCCCGTTGAAAAAAGGGGGTGTCACCATGCCGAATATTCAGTCCGCTAAAAAGAGGGTGCTTGTCAACAGCGCCAAGGCGGCGCGCAACAAGTCCAGAAACACCGCGATGAAGACCGCCATCAAAAAAGCGCATACGGCCGCTGCGGCCGGCGCCGAAAACCGCGACGAACTCATCACGCAAGCCGTGAAAAAAGTCGACCAGGCAGCCGCGAAAGGCCTGATTCACAAAAACAACGCCGCGCGGAAAAAATCCGCCCTCGCGTCGCTTGCCAAAAAGGCGTAGCCTGCCCGCAGGGGCCGCCGCGTTGCTCCGGCCGAATGTTGACACGGAAAAAGCCGGACGATATAATGGTATTCGTACGAAAAACTATATGGAGGTGCTCGATGGATACTTTCAAAAAAGTTCTCAAAATTGTCGGAATTATCGCCGCGATTGCGGGCCTTGCGGCCGGCATCTATTTCCTCATCAGCAAGGTCCTGGCGAAGAAAAAAGAAGCGGACGATGAGGAAAACTACGTCACCTGCTCCTGCCTGGACGACGAGCCCGCCGAAGCGGCCCAGTAAGAAACTCCGCCCAACAAGAAGAAAGACGCACGGACACTGTATTCCGTGCGTCTTTTTGCATAGGCCCCGCTAACGGGGAAATCAAAACTTTCGAAACAGAAGCCTGCCTTTGACCAGAACAGCCAGGACACTGCGCGTGTCGGTGACGAGCAGGTCCGCATATTTGCCCGGTTTGATGCTGCCTGTCGCCGCGTCGGCGCCGATGACGCGCGCAGGGTTGATTGTGCAGGCCTTCAAAGCCGCTTTCGGGTCAATCCCGAAAGACAATAAATTTTGATACTCGCGAAACAGGTTGACCGTACTCGCGGCAAGACGCCCGTCGGCAAGGGTGGCTTTCCCCTGCCTGACATAGACGGTTTGCCCGCCAAGCTCATATTCGCCGTCCTGCATGCCGGCGGCTTTCATCGCGTCGCTGACAACTACCACCCTGTCTTCCCCGAGCAGTTTGAAGGCCATGCGCAGCACGGGGGGATGCGCGTGTATCCCGTCGCAAATCAGTTCGGCGGTCGACGCCGCGTTGTCGAAAGCCGCCACCACAGGACCCGGCGCGCGGTGTTCGACGGGCGGCATCGCGCTGAACAGGTGCGTGGCGTGGGAAAACCCGTTGCGGTAGGCCTCTTCGGCCGTCGGGAAATCTGCGGCCGTATGCGCCTGCGAAACGGTACAACAGCGGCAGGCGCGCCGGGCAAAGTCAAACGCGCCCGGCAATTCCGGCGCGACGTCCACCAGCACGATGCGGGAAATGGCGTTGAGCCTTGAAAACTCCCCAAAATCCGGCGGCCGGATATATTCGGCGGGCTGGGCGCCTTTCTGCGCCAGGGAAATAAAGGGCCCTTCCATATTGATACCGTGGATATAAGCGCCTTTTTCTTTACCTTTAAAAGACTCAACGGTTTGAAACTGTTTCGCAAGCTGCTCCTCTGGCAGCGTCATGGACGCGGGGCAGAAGGACGTGACGCCGTTGGCCGCCAGATAAAGGGACATTTTTTGCAGCGACTCTTCCGATGCGTCGGACATATCGCCTCCGGCGCTGCCGTGGATGTGAATATCGATAAACCCCGGCAGGACAGTCAGTCCGCCGAGGTCGATGCTTTCGCCTTCATGAAAGAGAACGCCGACGCCGGCGATCTTCTCGCCTTCGACGGCGATATCGCCGCGCGCCGGTTCAAAATCCGCGCCGTAATAGACGGCGTTTTTCAGAAGCATCGGTAATCAGTAGGCCTTTCCCCAATAAAGCATCTCTTTGGCCGGCCCGCCGCAGCAAACGCAGGTGTCGGCAATCTTCTCCTGCCGGAACGGAATGCACCGCGAGGTTACGCCGGCTTGCTGCTTGAGTTTTTCCTCGCATTCTCCGTTGCCGCACCACATCGCCTTGAAAAAACCGGGCTTTTCGGCCGCCTGCTTCTTGATATCCTCAAAATCAAGCGCTTCATAGGTCATAGCCGCCCTGGATGCGGCCGCTTTATCAAACAAGCCTTTGTGGACGTCGCCAAGCAGGCGGGGCACCGCCTCCCCGAGGCTGTCGAGGCTCACCTCCGCTTTTTCACGGTTGTCCCTGCGGACGATGACGCAGCGGTTGTTCTCGATATCCCTGGGTCCTATCTCCAGGCGCAGGGGAACGCCTTTCATTTCATATTCGGCAAACTTCCAGCCGGCGGAATTGTCCGTTTCGTCGATACCGGCGCGGCAGAAGGCGCGCAGGGCGGCGGTGACTTCGCGCGCTTTTTCGACGACGCCCGGTTTGTGGGGCGCGACGGGCACCACGATGACCTGAACGGGGGCGACCGCGGGAGGCAGTACAAGGCCGCTGTTGTCGCCGTGCGTCATGATGATGGCGCCGAT
>ENA-UOWE01005973-UOWE01005973.1-activated-sludge-metagenome-genome-assembly--contig:-NODE-5973-length-10904-cov-4.822380_pt1 | contig 10904 bp, 9 predicted proteins | sample MGYA00249841_ERZ761562 | MGnify/ENA primary metagenome ERZ761562 (study PRJEB28883, sample SAMN05720200) | activated sludge metagenome | isolation source: Anaerobic digester | place: Japan... | reverse complement strand
TGGGAACGCCGGACTTTAGTCCGGCATGTCTTCTACGTTTTCATCTTTCTCTGTGCCCTCCGTGTTCTCCGTGCAAACCCTTCTTTTATCTTCCATAAGTTATGCCAATCTAAAGATTGGCGTTCCCAGCGTGCACTCCGTGCCCTCTGTGCCCTCTGTGCCTTCTGTGCGAAACCCTTCTTTCTCTTTTTGGCGTGCCCTCTGTGCTCTCTGTGCGAACCCGTCTTTGCGCTTTTTGGCGTTTCCATAAAAGACTCGCGTGTTTATTTTCGTCCCTTTTTATGATATAATCGAGCCGATAAGAACCAATTGGACTGAACCGCCTACAGCGGGATAGTAAGAATAACCGAAAAGTTCCTGTCACGAAAGAAGGGGACTTTTTTTTTGAAAAAACGAAAGGAAGAAAGTGACTTGAAGAAAACAGAAAGTTTTAATGCTTTGGGACTATCGCAGGAAGCGATAAACGCCATTGAAGAAAAGGGGTTCGTGGAGCCGACGCCGATCCAGAAGAAGGTGATACCGGCGATGCTTCGGGGAACCAAAGACATCATCGGGCAAGCCAAAACGGGCACCGGAAAGACGGCCGCCTTTGGGTTAGCGATAATGGAACGATTAGAAAAAAGAGACGGGATACCGCAGGCGCTCATCGTCGTCCCGACGCGAGAACTCGCGCTACAAGTCTGCGAAGAACTGAATTCATTGAGGGGAGACCGTGGGTTCAGGATCATCTCCGTCTATGGCGGGCAATCCTATGACACACAGTTCAAGCAATTGAAAAAGGGAGTAGAAATCGTTGTCGGAACACCCGGGAGGTTGATCGACCACATCCATCGCGGGACCTTAAACATCGGATCAATCGGCTATCTCGTTCTGGATGAAGCCGATGAAATGCTGAATATGGGCTTCATTGAAGAAATGGAAGAAATCATCAAGAACACCCCGGCGGACAAACGGGTACTCCTCTTTTCGGCCACGATGCCCAGACCCATATTAAGCATTGCTCGGCGGTATATGGGAGACTACGAACACTTCGTGGAAGAAGAGAAGCAGCTCACGGTCAACACGACGGAACAGATATACTTTGAAGTGAACGAAGGCGACAAAGTCGAAGTGTTATGCCGGACGATCGATCTAGAAAGGGATTTTTACGGGTTAATTTTCTGCAAAACGAAAGTCGACGTTGACGAACTCACGCAAAAACTCATCGAACGGGGGTACGATGCGGAGTGCCTACACGGGGACATCGCTCAGTACCAACGGGAAAGGATAATGGAAAAGTTCCGGAAGCGCAGGATCCGGATATTGGTGGCGACGGACGTCGCCGCGCGGGGGATAGACGTCGCCGATTTGACGCACGTCATCAACTTCTCGTTGCCACAGGACCCGGAGGCCTACGTTCATCGGATAGGCAGAACCGGCAGGGCAGGAAAAGAAGGCACCGCCATCACGTTTGTGACACCGGAAGAGTACCGGAAGCTCTCATTTATCAAAAAGATCACGAGGACGGAGATCAAAAAAGAAAAGATACCGCCCGTGAAGAAAGTGATAGAGTCGAAAAAGGCGCGGATCCAAGAACAAGTCGAAGCGATCCTACAAGACACCGACTTGAACGATTACCTCGAACTATCCAAACGGATATTGGGAGACAGGGACCCCGAAACCGTCCTCGCGGCGGTACTCAAACATTCTTTTGGGGAGCAATTAGACGAATCGGCTTACCGACACATACAAGAGGTCACTTATAGAAAACCGAGTAAAACCCGGCTCTTCTTCGCGCAAGGTCGCACGAATGGAATGACCCCGAAAAAACTCGTCCAACTCATACGCACAAAAACGGGGGTCGAAGACCGGAAAATCCGAAATCGAAATCCTAGAAAAATTTTCGTTTTTAACTGTCGCCCACGAAGACGCCGAACTCATCCTCGCGACTTTCCGAGACAAAGGAAAAAAACAACTCGTCTCCGTCGCTCGGGAAAGAACCGCCTCTTAAGGTTTTATTTCCTGGGACCGCCGACTTCCTGGGACCGCCAACTTTTAAGTTGGCATGTCTTTTTGTTTCCTGGGCACGTCTGGAACCGCCAGACTTTAGTCCGGCATGTCTCCTCTGGGAGCGCCAAAGGCTTTGTTCGCACAGAGTACACAGAGAACGCAGAGCGGAGACCCAAACTAGGAAAGCTGGGACCGCCAGCTTTTAAGTTGGCATGTTTCCCGCAACTTCAGTCTGGCAAGTCCTTTGCGTTTTCATCCTCCCTCCGTGCCCTCTGCGTCCTTCGTGCGAAACCCTTTATTCTTTTCCCCCTTCGTGCCCTCTGTGCGAACCCTTCTTTCTCTTTTTGGCGTTCTCAGAACGCCTCGCTGATGATTCCCGCGATTCTACTCCCGGCGTCTCCGTTGCCGAAAAGCCCTGTGGACACTTCTGAAACTGCCTTTTTCGACAAAGCACCGGATACGATCTTCTCTTTATTCGCATCCACCAGGGTGTTAAAACCCATATCCACCAACTCTCGCCAACCCGTATCCTCCATCATCACAAGCGCGGGGGTCTCAGCGAAGTAGGCTTCCTTCTGAACGCCGCCGCTGTCGGTGATCACGCAACGGGCGGCCGATAACAGAGCGACGGTATCGGGGTACGGAATCGGATCCGTCACGGTGACCAATTTCAGATAGTGGCCAAAGTCGTTCGCTTCGACCGCTTTACGGGTTCTCGGATGCATCGGAAATACCAACGGGAAATGCTGGGATATTTCGGCAAAAGCTTCCAAGATCGCTCTCAACCGCTCGGGGTGGTCGGTATTGAAATCCCGGTGGAGGGTTGCGAAGAAGAACGCTTTTTCGGTCACGGCATATCGCGAGCAGATTTTTCTGACATCCACGGACTGACGAACCGAGAGGAAGAGGTCGTACATCACGTCTCCTGTAAAGAACACACCCTTGGTGATCCCCTCTGTCTTAAGGTTTGCGATAGCCAGTGACGTGGGACAGAACAAAAAACGGGACACGCGGTCGGTGACCACCCGATTGATCTCTTCAGGCATATCCTTTGGGAATTGACGCAAACCGGCCTCGACGTGGGCGACGGGGATTTTCAGCTTTGCGCCTGCCAAAGCCCCTGCGACCGTGGCGTTCGTATCGCCGTGAACCAGCAACAAATCGGGTTTTTCCTTCAGCGCGATCTCCTCTAACCTCATTATACCCATTCCTGTTTGATAACCGTGAGAACCCGACCCGATTCCCAAGTTATAATCGGGCTGTTTGATCTTTAAATCAGAAAAAAAGAGGTCGGACATATTCGCATCGTAATGCTGCCCCGTGTGAATCAAGACCTCTTGGATTCCTCGTTTTTGAAAAGCCTTGGCAACCACTGCTTCCTTAATAAACTGCGGCCGCGCGCCGACAACTGTCAAGACTTTGACCATTGAGTCTACCCTCTTTCTTTTAGGATCTGCTCGAAAAACTCGACGGTCTTTTTCATTTTCACAGACCAATCCAGATTTTTAAACGCATACTCCCGCATCAATTCCGCGTGGTTCTTGTATGAAAAGGCGTTTGTATAAAATTCGATTACGCGGTGAAAATCGATTGGTTCTTCATTCGCAGGGAAAAATGCGCAAAACGGGTAATCGAAAGGAAAATCCGGGTCTTTATGTCCTAAGAAAAATGGTAAACCGCGAGCGCAATACTCACGCATCTTCAACCCCGCAGATTGTAACAAACCTTTTCGATGCCCCCCGAAACTTCCTGCCCCGATATGACATATATCGAAAAATGCGGTTAATTCTTGGCCGGTTCGAAAGCCGTAGAATTGTACTCGTTCTTGTATGGAAAGCGTTTTTGCCAAAGACCTTATAGAGTCATCTTCTTCTATTCCAACGATGTGTAGTTTAATTTCCACTTTTCCTCTGTACTTTTCTAAACCGAATAATAAACGATCGAGCCCGTGCCAAGGATTGGTTGAGCCGACGAAAAGGATCTCCAACCTCTTCTGGTCAAAAGGTGGAGGGGACCTTAAAGGGACTGAACTAACGCCAACACCGTTGGAAACTAAAATTGCGCGTTGCGTTTTCAAGCGGCTTGATTCGTATTGAACAATCTCGTCGGTCACACCCACGATGCCTGAAGACAGGTTGACCAAGCGGTGCCCAAATGCCTTCTCAAAAAGAATGTAAACCGGCTTATTTAGGACCTTTAGCTCTTTAACGGTGATTGATTGTTGTTCAAACACCAATGGGATTCTGTATGGAATTTTTTTCAAGAAATCGATGGAGGTGGGGTCTCCGAGCGGGTATCTTGTGTAGATAATGTCAGGGTGGAATTGCTCTATATCCTTCAGCGCCAATTCAAAGCTTTTTTTTCTAACTTGCCATAGTTGTAGTAAATAACGCTTACACGTAGGTTCTATGTTTTCATAACGCACATCGCCGTCCAGCACGCACTTTTTTTCGTGATAACCGTAAACAGTTGTGCGAATTTCTTCGACTAAGCTTCTCAATGCCTTCGTTTGATCGGAAACTTTCTTAAGCACCCCTTGCATTGACGGTTTTGCCCACTGGAAAACTGGAAAGAATACTTTCATAACTGTCTCCTTTTACAACCCAAAGACCTTTTCCCATGTCGCAATTTCGAAAAGCTTGATTCGGGTATTGAATGAAAAAGAATCCCAATTTACTTTCTTGGAGTTTATTTCCTTAACGATTTTACTTTTCCGCACTACCTCTTCGAAAAATCTATTCTTCTCTAAAACCCACGCCTTTTCTGGCGCAGGGAAGCCCATTTTATCTTTTCGCCAAACGATTTCTCTAGGTAAAGAGCTTTCGAAAGCTTTTCGAGCTAGGTATTTCGTCCACCCTTTCCGAAGAATATAATCGGTAGGCAAAGAAAGGCAGAATTCTACCAGTTTATGGTCGAGGAAAGGCGGTCGACTCTCTACCGAATGCGCCATATGATTTCGTTCTCCGAACTTCAATAAAGTGGGTAAACCCGTTGACAAACAATCAAATATGGCATCGTCGACTCTTTTATACTCTGTGAAAAAGAGTCGTTCTTCTAGTACGCTACTGTTCAATCCAAATTGCTCCGTCAATTCCCTGAAAAAGCGCCTCTTAGAAATCTTCGAGAAGGAATGAGACGAATAGTACATAATGGCTTTTTTTAGAGAAAGAGAATTATTCCCTGCAAAAAGGAAAGGCCAATTCTTCCAAAAAAGAAAGGAGTTTTGGACAAGGAACGCGCCGATGAACGAATGGTAACCACCCAAGTATTCGTCAGCCCCTTGGCCATCTAAACATACGCATATTCCATTGCGTGATATGCACTCAGCCACACACCAACCCGCAAACACACTCGCGCCGCCGGTCGGCTCTTCTTGATGCCAAAGGAACTTTTCCACATTGGCGATATAACAGTCGGAAGTAGGCTCGACTTGCTTGTTTGTGACCCCTAAATAATTCGAGAGCCTATTAATGAAGACGCTTTCATCACAGGAACGGTCGGGCTGATTTAAGTATACGGCAGAAAAGGTGACCAACTTTTCTCTCATATTTGTAGCGCTTCTCTCTTCTAAAAGCGATTTCAGAACCGCAACGTTCGAAGATGAATCGAGCCCACCGCTCAATGCGCACCCCATCGGGACATCTGTAACGAGGTTGTATTCCACTGCCTTGCGATGGTGATGACGGTACTGCTCTACTGCCTCTGGAAACGTAATTCCGGTGTTTTTCGGTTGAATTTTGTCTCTTATCGAATAATATTTTGTAATCTTTATATCAGATAATGACCCATCTGATTCCAATTCGAAAAGGAGATAATGTGAAGGCATAAGTTTTTTTATCCCTGAAAACATAGTATCCGATTTATACTCTGGCGGCCCCCAAAGAAGAAAAGACTTGATACCGTCTATTGCCGGGGCTTTCGGTACGAAATCCAATAGAAGCAAAGCTTTGATCTCTGAGGAGAACGCGAAATCCTCTCCGTTCGAAAAGTAGAACAACGGTTTTATTCCAAATCGATCCCGCGCTAAAAAGAGTTGTTTCGCGCTCTCATCCCAAATAGCGAACGCCCACATACCCCGAAACGCGCGCATACACTCCGGGCCATAGGCGATAAACGACTTTAAAACGACCTCGGTATCGGAATCTGAGAAAAAAGAAAACCCTTTCGCTTCCAACCCCTGCCGAAGTTCTTTGTAGTTCAGTATCTCCCCGTCATACGTGATAATCCAATTGTCGACTCTCATAGGTTGATGAGCCGCATCGCTCGAAGCAACGATCGCGAACCGTCGGTGTCCTATAAAAACAGTTTTACCAAAAGGAACCTGTGGTAAGACCTCCACACCGCAACCCTCGGGTCCTCTATGAGCCATAGTCTGCAGTGCCCTTTCGAATTGATTCATTCCAATTTTGGTAGAAAAGCATCCCAAGATCCCGGACATTATTCTCCCTTCGAAATCCTCTTTATAAAATCCAAATACTCACTTTCGTGCGTTTCCCATAAAAACTCGCGGTAATGCTTCGCTATATTGCTCACTTTTCGATCATACTCTTTTTGGTCTCTGAAGATTTTTTCCAAATCGTCAGTCCACTGACTTTTCTCCAGATCGAGGTAGTAACCGATATCGTATTCTTCTAAAATACTCCGCTGCTCTATTAATTGAGAAGGGACGATGATAGGTGTCTTACTCACTAGACTATCAAAGAATTTATTCGGTAAAGAATAGATAGTATTCTTTGCGGATATTTCCAGATGGCTAATCACGAACTTCAGCTTCGATATCTCTTGAAGCATGTTTTCATAAGGAAGCATCCCAAAAAATGATACTTTTTCATTGTGGAGAATCCAATTATCGTCAAACAAACCGGTTACGGCATCTTTGTCTGTTCCGATGAATCGAAACTCGAGCCCATATTTTTCTACGACTATTCTCGCCATTCTTGCGATAGCATTCGGCCCGTTTTGCCTGACCAGTCGCCCAACGAAACCTATGGCATTCGTTTTTTCTCCGTAAACATTCGGAATGGAGTGCGCGTAATTCGGTGATTTTAAAATATTAGTTTCTGGTATGCCTTTTTTCAGCAGATAGTCCCTCCCGTGTTCGCTTACTACAACATATCCATCTGCTTCCCTTATATAAGGGTCAACTATCATCTTATCATTAATGTTTGTTATCAATGAGTTTTCAGGAACTGAGGGAAAAAGCGTTTCGGGTAGATATTCGTGTAAGTCTATGATTATTTTTGATTGGTATTTATCCTTCAACTTCCGAACATAACGGTTAGGGAAAACATAGCCAATTGGAATATCGTGTAGAATGATTAGGTCAATAGGAGGCTCTTGGCTTAATATCACTTCTCGGTGCACTCTATCCCAAAATATCGTCCTTTTTACAGTTCTAATAGGCATATTGTCAACGAAAACGTCGACAACATTATCGGGCACTTCGTATTGTCCGGTCCTCTTTCGAGCGCTCACGTAAATGACTTCTTTACAGATTTTCGACAAAGGCTCAACACATTTTAAATAGACCCTTTTATCAAAATACGGATGTCCTCCGCCCACCACCATTGCGGTTTTTAACATACTCTACCCCTCTACTTTCTTCTTAATTATTCAGGGCCCCCGGTTTTCTTATGATAAACAAATACGGCCAAACCGGAAAACCTGCGGTTCTATGAGGAATAACCGGCCGATTTAAAGAACACCGTTTCCCATAACGCTACACTGATTAGTTTCCACCTTAATTCTCCGTTTATGGCTTGCCCTGTGACTTCTAAGGATTTTATTATATCGGAGCCTTGTATCAAATCTTGTCCCCATAGGTTTAGAGGGCCGGACAGCCACTCCCTTTCCGGAGTTGGAAACCCGAGCTTATCTCTTCTCCAAATGATCTCCTTCGGAACGAACGATTCCAACATCTTCCGCTCGATCCATTTTGTCCACCCGTCATAAGTTTTGTAGCAGGAAGGAATGGAAAAGAAAAAATCGATCAGTCGGTAATCTACCCACGGTGTTCGAGGTTCTAGCGAAAACGCCATCGCGTTACGATCTACAAACCTCAATAGACGCGGTAGCCCCTCTTCCACGTCATATTTCAATTTTTCATTCAAAAACCTTCTTGCGTCTAAAGACCCTCCTTCGTAATCCGGGATTTTGCCGTCTTTGAAAAGCTTACCCAATTGTCTGGCGTATATTCGATGCCGAACCTCTCGACCTAAAGACCCCATAAATATCGTCCTTAACATATTCAAAAAAGAGAAGTTTTCAATTTTTGAAAAATTCGATAGTTTTTGAAAAAACCGTATCAGTTTGAAGTTAAGCAACAATTCGGAAAAACCGATCGGAATATGCGGCGGGTACCCTCCCAAAGCTTCATCAGGGCCTTGGCCGTCTAGAGTAACGATAACACCGTGCTGTCTCGCCAGGCTCATAACACACCATCCGGCGAAGATGCCCGTTGAATCAAAGGGTTCATCTTGATGATAGGCTATTTTTAGCGCTTCTTCAATAAAGCGTTCGGGTCTCGGTTCTACTTTTATGCCTATTGCTTGTGATTTTTCTAACGCAAAATCAATCCACTTTGATTCATCGTACTTTTTCAATTCGTTAGTCTCATATACACTGGAAAATGTGTAGGTGCTCGGCCTAATAAAGAGACTTGTTTCTTTTTCAGATAACCGTTCACGCGCGAAGACGATCCCCGAAGAATCGACCCCGCCGCTAAAAGAGGCGCCTATGGGAAGACCGCCCTTCAGCCGAATACGTACCGCATCTAAAAATAGTCTTTCTCCCGCCTCTACATACTCTTTCGCTTTAAGTTCTGAAAACGGCTCTAGCGACAGATTCGGAGTAATGGAATAGTACCGTCTCACTTCCAGGTTATTTTGCAGCGGATCAAACCAAAGGTTATGCGCCGGCAGTACCCTTTGAACACCCTCAAACATCGTTTGATGGCGGTGCTCCCAGCTTCTCCAGGTAAGGAAATATTTCACTTGTTCTAAATTGGGGGATTTTGGTACGAAAGGTAGCAATAACAAGGCTTTTATTTCAGATGCGAATGCAAAGTGGCTCCCATCGAAAAAGTAGAATAGCGGCTTCTTTCCATAGCGATCTCGCGATAGAAGAAGGTTTTTCTTTTTCGGGTCCCAAATAGCGAACGCCCACTTACCGTTGAAGCGGTGTAGACAATCCTCTCCATAGTGTATGTAGCTTCTGAGTAGAACCTCCGTATCCGAATTGCCTTTGAACTCGATCCCTTCTTTCTCGAGTTCTTCTCTCAATTCTAATTGATTGTATATCTCACCATTAAACGTTATGCAATAACCATCTAAAGCCATAGGCTGGTGACCGGCAGCCGTTCGGTCGATAATCGACAACCGGCGATGCCCTAAAAAAAGAACTTCTGGGTCTATCTCCGTGTTCTCCGAAAAGTAGATCGTTTGTTGTGATTCGAAATTCGACCCTTCAAAGGTATAGTGCCGTATGGAATTATTTCTCACAGAGATAGAAACACCCCCCAAATCATCGGGGCCTCTATGGCGCAGACAATCGAAAACTCTATTAGGCTTTACCGGAGACCGAGAAAAAAAGCCAAAAATCCCGCACATATTCCTCCTATTGTCGTAATTGAATCGAGCCTTAATGGCTGTATATTAGACTTAGTTTTTCGGTTGCCAAAGTTCCTCATCTTTTTTGTCCTGGACCGTATGGTAGAAAAGCTCGATTCTATCGGATTCGCCGTTCTGATATGCTGGAAGTGGCTGGTAGAAAATCATAGAATGTCAGCAATTCCTCCGCGTCTATCGTCAGACTCTTCACTGCTTTGGGATATTTGTCTTAGAAGGAATAGATTGAAAATCTACTCTTGGTTGTTTGACCTTTATCCGCCCGATTCCCGTTTGAATCCCCCGGTCTTGGTGATAGCCATTTCGGCACACCAGCCTTCTTCCTTCTGCATCCCGTAGCGATTTGGTCTTTTTATTTAATTCGTCGATTTCGTTCTTTAAGGCTATGCTGAGTATGACTCCACCCTATGTTTGGCCAATTCTTCTACGCAGTCGTGGTTTTTTATTTCGTCTAATATCCATTCTACGCATCCCTCTTGGTTATTTCCACGTTTTGAACAATAATCTTTCGAGGCGTATCTTCATTTTGGGCGCGCTGGCTCTTTTCTTCCTATTCGTAGGATATGCTTTTTTTCGCTTTTTACCCTTTTCCACACATTTTGACTATAACTCCACCTCTGTAAACCAGCTTTATAAGCGAAGGATATCTTCGATGAAAGAAGTATAATTCGTCTCCGCGTTGAATTTATTTTTCCAAGTATCATAAGCTTGCTGCCTTAAGGCAAGCCGTGATTCCATGCTTAATTCGTGAAACTTATAAATCGCTTGCCTAATCTCCTCGGGAGTAGGATTTGGATTTAATAAAAAACCGTTGTTGCTAGATACCAACTCACTTACTCCGCCAACATTTGTTGCAATAATTGGGATAGAGAAGCTCAGTGCTTCCATCATAGATACGGGTATACCCTCTGACGAACTTACATTGATGAACAAATCGATGTTTGATTTTTTATAGAACAAATATACCTCTCTATTTTCTAAATGTCCTTTGAATTCGAATTTTATATTTTTATGAATAGAGAGTGTTTTCTGCGCCAAGTTTTCTAAGTGGTCTTTTTGAGGCCCAGTACCTATATGTGTCCATTCTATATTTACACCCGTGATACCTCCCAATGCTTCAATAATCAGTTCAACTCTTTTTCTAGAGATTAAAGATGAACAACTCACCATTTTTAAGACGCCATAATTAAAATCATGATTTTGATTAATCGCTTCGTTATTAATTCCTAATCTACCTCAACATGTGCGTGGTCATTACAAAAACCAAATAAGCGAAAAACTGAATGAAAT
>ENA-UOWE01005971-UOWE01005971.1-activated-sludge-metagenome-genome-assembly--contig:-NODE-5971-length-10906-cov-3.128928_pt1 | contig 10906 bp, 5 predicted proteins | sample MGYA00249841_ERZ761562 | MGnify/ENA primary metagenome ERZ761562 (study PRJEB28883, sample SAMN05720200) | activated sludge metagenome | isolation source: Anaerobic digester | place: Japan... | reverse complement strand
TTCATAAAAGAAAAATATGGTCATGCAGAATTTCCCTGGGGTGGCGGAATGGAACATCAAACTTGTACCAGTTTAGGTAACTTTGGTGAGTATGTTATAGTCCATGAACTTGCCCATCAATGGTGGGGCGACATGATAACCTGTAAAGATTTTCATCATATTTGGTTAAATGAAGGTTTTGCAACTTATAGTGAAGCTTTATATGCAGAAAAAATGTATGGAAAGAATAAATATTTTGAAGAAATGAACTCAACAAAATATTTTGGTGGTGGTACTATATATGTAGATGATTTGAGTGATACTTACAGAATTTTTAGTGGTAACCTTACATATAATAAAGCATCGTGGGTTCTACATATGTTAAGACATGTAGTTGGTGATAGTACTTTTTTCCAAATAATTAAAGAATATTATAAAAGCATATATAAATATAATTCAATAAATACTGAAGAGTTTCAAAAAATTTGTGAATTGATTTATAAAAACAGTTTAGACTGGTTTTTTCATCAATGGATTTATGAAGAATATTTTCCAAAGTATAAATTTAATTATTCAATAACAAAAAGTGGAAATAATTCTACAATAAATTTAAACATTTTACAGACTCAAACAAATTATATTTTTAAAATGCCTATAGATATTAATGTTTCAACTTCATTAGGTGATACAACAATTAAAATTTTTGATAGCCTGCAAACACAAACTTTTAAAATATTAGTTAATGGTGATGTAAAAAAAATTACTTTAGATAAAGATGAATGGATTTTAAGAACAGTGGAAGAAACACCCAATACTGTCAATAATATAAAAGAACTACAGAACTATCAACTTTTACAGAATTACCCAAACCCATTCAACCCTTCAACTGAGATCTCTTTTATTTTACCTAAAAAAGATTATATAAGTTTGAAAATATACGATATTTTGGGGAGAGAACTTTTAACATTATATGAAGGCATAAAAGAATATGGGTTACATAAAATAGAATTCAATACTAAAAACTATGGGATAGATTTCCCAAGTGGAATATACTTTTATATCCTTAAAACAACTAGCTTTTATGAAACAAAGAAAATGGTAATAATAAAATAATATTTATTTAAAAAAAATTATTTTAATTTATTATTATTACTTGTGTTATTTTTTTAATTTTTTTAGTTCATATACATTATCATTTATTGCTAAAAATATTCTTTTATCACGATCTTCAATAATAAAATTAATAAACATTTCGGCGTCGGTACTAAATAACTTATTCATCTTGTTAGTTTTAGGATCAAACATAAAAATTGCATTCTTTGCAATGCCATAAACAAAACCATCTGAAGAATATAAGAGCCGATAAATCATTCCGAATCCTGGATTGTGTTTAAATATGATTTCTTTATCTTTATAATCTAACAAGCAAAAGGTTGAATCTACTCCGAAACAAATATTTTCATTTTCTAATTGTGCAATTCCTATTATTCTACTCGATTTTTCAAAGGGTCTTATACTATAAATTTCTTTCTTTTCTTTAGGATCCCATATCATAAAAACGGCAGAAGAGTCTTTCATCTCAATATACCCAATATCACTACCAATAGCCAAATTACCATCCTTTAGAACTCGGAGAACTCTTAGAGCCTGATCTTTTATTACATTTCTAAAATTTTCAATACTATGATTTACAGGGTCAAGTATTGTTAAACAACCACCACTTTTACCATAAGTAGGAGAAGTAGCACAATAAATATATCTACTATCCTTATCCATGTCTAAAATTTTATCCTGATCATTTTCTATACTCGAAATAATTTTAGGATTTGAATTATCATCATCACCCGGATTCCATGGTAATTTCGGATCATATTCAGATAAACGAGCATAAATATAATGACCAATATACAGTTTGTTATTAAACTCTATTAGTGCATTTATTTGTCCTGGAGTATTTGCTGATGGTCCAAAATCAATAAATTTACTATTATTTTGATCAAACTCAAATAAATGTTGATTTATAAATCCACCACCATAAATTTTTCCATTTGGTCCATTATTAAAAGCAAAGATACTATTACCAAGCTCACCTTCAATATTCTTAACAAAAGATTTTACAATTTTATTGTTATCCTGCAAATCCACTATTGAAAATTTTTTCAAAGAATTCATGCAAAAAAGATATCTATCTTTAGCTAAACCAAAAGGAGCTCCAACGTTTTTTACTTCTAGATTGACATTAAAATTTTTATCAATGGAAAAAAGATCTCCTTTTATTATCATCCCAAAATATAATTTGCTGTCATGCACTATTGGATTAAAATGGTACAAAGCTTTATCATATTTTTTTAAATCAATTTCTTTAATTAATTCACGGGTATTCGGATCAAAGATTAGAATATAAGGGCCTGGTGTAACGCAAGCTGCTAAATAATCACCGAATTTAACAACATTATAAACAAATGATTGATTCTGATATTTTTTTGGTAATATTTGTCGTTTAAGTTTTGTCTCAAGATCAAATTCAATTAAACGAGCGTGGGTTCCGATGCCAATATAAATTTTTCCAGGAAAACCAGCACAAACATTTCGAGCATACATTTCTCCTTCAGCCATTTGACCATAATCAACAAGAAACCTTGTCTTTGGATCGAAAGAAAACAACTTACCATTAGGATAAGTTGAACCATAAATTTTACCATCTAAACCTTCTGCCAATGACCATATATAATTTTCTCCAAGCACCCATCCTAAAGAATTATTTTCTAAAGGCCCAGAAAAAATTGCTTTTATTTTATCAGATTTTATATCGTATTCATAAAGCTGGCTTTTTGTGCAACCACCCACATATACTTTATTTTTTCCGTAATGGGTAATACCCCACAACACTTGCGAATTTTTCAAGGGATGCAATGAAGCTTTATCCTTTATATGATTGTACCTGGCAAAATATACAGCTCGAGGATTAAATGAATTAATTAATATATCTGATTCAATTCCCTTGTCAGGTTCAGCTAAACTAAGGTTCAAATAAGGTAAGGATTTTACAGGTGATCCAATCAATTGAAGTTCATAACCAAATTCTTTATTAATTTGTTTATTTTTTACAGCTTGTTTTTGAGAAAAGGATAAATTAATAAAAAAACATAAAACTAATAAAAATGATAACTTTTTCATATTATTCTCAATCATATTATTTAAAAAAAAGAGTTGTGAAAAAAGAATTTCACAACTCCAAAATTTTAATCAAATATTACCTTCATATTAAAATGAAATATCAATTATTAATAAAGATAATATTTTTTTTAATAAAATCAAATAAAAAGTCAAATATCTTCAACTTAATATTTAATCTTTTCTCCTCTAACAATATTTTTTACATTTAAAAAGATTTAAATCTTATTATAACTTATCTATTTTTTTTCCTTAAATCCAAATTGTTCTGGTGTTTTACCTACATTTTTAAAATATTGAATCATAAGATTTTCAAGATTATTTCCCCATGCACTAACTAAAATTACAGTACTGGGAAAAATCCATAATAAAGCTTTATTATGGCTATTTCCTCTCATTTCAGATCTTTCTCTTGTAGGGTTTCCATATTCTTTAATAAAATGTTTCTTTAAAGATTCGTAAGTTTCAAAGTTATCTTCTAAATGCTGATATACAATATTTAAATTTACTTGAGAAAGAGTTTTAGTATCTTCATTCATCAGGAAATATCCAATAAATTTGTTTGAATCTATTGTTATTTCTTTCAATCCAACGTTAGCATAAGATACTCTAAACATTTTCTTTGATTTTAATTTAACTGCATCATCTTTCATAGCTTTTAAGATTTCTTCATCTGTCATACCCCATCTGGTATTCATAAAACCAGGAACATCTTTAGGTTGAGATAATACAATAGAGATACAAAAAGCAATAAAAGAAAAAATACAAATTATCTTTTTCATTACGCAAATCCTTAATTTATTTTGATATTACTTTGAATCACTTTTTTCAAAACCCATTGATTTTAAAGTTTTTTTACCATTATTTTCGATAAATTGCAACATTGATTTATCAAAATTTGATGACCAAGCAGTATACAAAATTATAGTGCTTGGAAAAAACCATACTGCGCGAAGAATTTTCATATTTGTTTTAGGTTGAGTTTTGATTTCTTCGGCTGTTGGCGGGCCATATTGTAATGATAGAGCCTTCTTTAAAGATTCAAAAGATTTATAATTATCCTCAATATTCTGGTAAAAAATGTTTAAATTTACCTGTTCAAGCTTATTAGTTTTATTATTCATCAAGAAATAAACAGAATACTTATTTGAGTCTAAAACATATTCTTTCATTCCAAGTGTAGCATACCAGTTGAATCTATAATCTTTGCGTGCTTTAAGCTTTATAACCCTATCTTTCATCACATCTAATATCTCTTGTTCAGTCATGCCCCATCTGGTATCCAAAAATCCCGGGACATCTTTTATCTGAGATTTTACATTTGAAAATCCATAGATAAGAATAATTAGTGTTAAAAAATATTTTATTTTCATATAAAATTCCTCAGAATTATTTTTCAGAAAAAACAGGGGATTTCATAAAATATGGTTTTTTATTTTGATCTTTTTCAGCAACAATTTCAAAATCATCAATTATAAATGATGGTGCGATAAAGGCAGTAGGCAAATCTCCTGAATTACCTTTATTTATAAAGTTGTATACAAATTCATCATTCCCCATTGCCACAATATCTTTTAAAAGTTTTAAAGAAATATTCGCAAAATTACATCCCCGAACTAGCTCCTCTTTACCATCTTTAGCATAAATTTTATATACTTCAATAGGATAAGATACAAATAACTCATTACTTTTTGAACTTGGTAATAAAGTACCAAAGGAACTTACATTATCATAAAATACAGCAACATCACTTATTCTTTTTACAATAATTCCATATTCTAAATCCATTTCTTTACACATTTTTATTAAACTGGACTTTAGTTCTTCATAAGATTTTGGTTGGGAAGAAGATATGAAAACATTTGCAGGTCTTGGTTCTACTTTTTTATTAAGAGATTTTCTTCCATGCCCATTTGAATTTGTTACCTTCGAAGAAGGTTTTCTACACATCAGCAAATTCTTTAATACTCCATTTTCAACTATATTTACCTTTTGAGCTTTTACTCCTTCATCATCCACTTTATAACTACCAATTAATTTAATACCTTTGTATTCTGTAGTTAACGGATCATCATATACATTTACAAAATCAGGAAAAATTTTTCTTCCAATTTTTCTGATTAACTGGCTCTGATTAGAACCTGGTGATAACATTGCAGGTTTACCGGATAAAGATTTTGATAATAGTTGAGCAAAGAAGTTTGCAGAAGCTTCATTACTAAACAAAACCGGTCCGATATAATCTTCAGCAAATGGAGCTTTTAAAGTATTATCAAGTTTTTTTGCTAAAGACTCGATTTTTTTCTCCATTTCTTCATCTTTTGGAAAATCTTTTTGATCATTCACAAACACAGTTATATAATCACTATAGCTATTGCCCTTTTTATCAATAGCGGTAGCTACTATTTCAATCACAAACTCATTAACAGGTTTTCTTATCTTAGTGCCTTCAGTATTCAAGAAATATTCATTACCTTTTTTACCTTTAATATTTACTACTGATTTTTGAATATAAGGAAACTTTTTAAATAATGCAGAATACTTCAAAGCTTTCTGTTCTAATATTTTCACATCAATATCATAATCATTTTTTTTCTCAATTAATACTACAGGTTCTTCCTTAGAAAAATCGTCAACTTTCTCACTAAAAGTACGATTTTGTAAACCTGCTTTCTTTTGGGCAAATTCATCTAATGCAGCTTTATATTGTTGGTCAGTAATTTGCCATAATTCATATTTTATAGCGAAGAGATCATCTTCAATTGGTAGTTGAAATCTGCCTTTCATAATAGTTACCGGTGACAAAGAATAATTAGTATTATCAAAAGAATAATCACCGACTCTTATTTCTACTTGACCATTTCGAGATAATTTATTTTTTGATTTTGTTAAACCACCATAAGATGATTCTATATCAATTTCTCGAACATCATAAATATTATAACAAATAAAATACGGTTTTTCACTACCTTCAATTCTTAAATTTTCTTTTGCTCTTGTTGCCTCTTGGTTTAAGGCATCCAGAATAACATCCTGTGCAAAAAGATTAAATGGTAAAAAATAAAAAAATAATAGTAATAAATATTTAAATTTGTTTTTAATCATTTCTCTATCTCCTCATTTATTATAGATTTTGTGGGGGGTGGTAATACTGGTGGTTTATCAGTACCCTTTTCTTTTTTCTGAATTTCAATTTCAGATACTAATATATCTGGAGAAATGGCAGTAACAGGCACATAACCTGATTCAGCCCCACAAAAACCACTAAATACAGAAGTTCTATCACTGGTTGCAATAATTTTACTAAAACAAGTAAGAGGAGTGCCTATTAAATCTACACCTCTTATTAGTTCATCTGGTCTTCCATCGGTATAAATTTTATAAACAATAACTGGAATAACTTTAAAAGCATTTACACTTCGTCTTCCAGTATTTGTAAATCCACCCTCATTATCATCAAATAAAAGACCAAAAGGTTTATTCTGTTTTTTGCATTCTTCAATTAATTTTTTTCTTAAATCTTCAAATGAGTATGTTTTAGTTGATTTTACAATTAAATTTCCCTGTCTTGCAACAGCTTTATTTCCCGGAGATTTTCTTCCATGTCCATTTGAGTGAGAAAACCCTTCAATTGGAGATCGATTCATCAAAAAACCTTTTAGAATTCCATTTTCTACAACTGTTACTTTTTGGGCTTTCATTCCTTCATCATCATATTTATAGAAACCATTTAAAGTTGCTCCATTAAATTTCTCTAACGTAGGATCATCATAAACTGAAAGAAAATCTGGAAGAATTTGTTGATTTATTTGTTTTGTAAATGTTTGACCTTCGTCTTCATTTTTTTGTCTATGCCCTTCTACGCGATGACCAAAAATTTCATGAAAGAATACAGCACTTGCTTTACCAGTCAAAATAGCTGGACCTACATAAGGTTCAGTAACTGGAGCATTTTTCAATTTCATAAGTTGGTCAATTATTTTTTTGGCTTCATTTACTATTGTTTCTTTAGGTGGAAGTTCATTTTCATTACCAGCATCGAAAGCATAATATTTACTTAATTCCATTCCATCATCTGCCAGTAAAGAAGCTTTTATTGAAATTCTAATAAATGTTCTTCCATGTTTTAAATTTGAATTTTCACTGCTTGCAAAATATTTTGTATTTGTATTAAATGAAACCATTACATAAGATTCTGTTATCTGAGGATAATCATTAAATAGAAGTGAGACTTCTTTTACTAATTTTTCCCATTTTTGTTTATCAACCTTCGGTTCAACAACATTTTCATAATAACTTGTTGGACTCTCTATTGAAAAATCATTAGAAGTATCACTTTGTAAAATATTCAAATTAGTACTTGCTAATACTTTTTGATATCTCTGAATCGCCTCTCTAAAACTACTTTCTGTTTCTAACCATAATCTATACTTTAAAGCATCTTTATCATCATTTAATGAAATTTCAGTTGGGGGAGGAGGAAAAAGCATCATTACTCTTTCCTTAATCTTATGAGTGTTATCTAACTTTGGAGAACCAACTCTTAAATCAACATCAAGATATCTTGATTTAGTATAACTGGAATTTGTCAGTACTCCATGAGTTGCAGAAATGTTATGAATAGCATTTTCGTCAATAGTATAACCAATGTAGTATGGTTTAATTCCATCATCTGATTTGAGTTCTTTCATTGCACGTGAAATTTCACTATTCATTGCATTTAGTATTGGGTCATCTTTTAATTGTTGAGAAAAAAGTAATAATGGAATTACAATTAAAAGAAGTAAAAACTTTTTCATTTTATCTCCCTATAATGTTTTTGTTATTTAATTTGCAAATGTATATATTTAATAAAATTTATGCAAGGGTAAAATAAAAAAGTTTGTATAAATATTCAAAATAATTAAAAATATATATTCATAATAAATAAGAAATTAAAGTTTCGATATTTCAATATCAATAATTTTTTTAATATTATCTTTATTTTATATATGTATAAATATTCATATTATTAAATAATTTTACAATTAAAAAATGCTTGCTATATATTTCAAAAATTTTTATATTCAAGAAAAAATGTGAGAGGTTTAATGAAAAAGAATTATATAATAATTTTTATAGTACTATTAAGCTATTCTACTGTAATTGCACAAAGCGGAAAAGGATCAATAGCTGGTGTTGTAAAAGATCTTAAAACAGGAAACCCAGTCCAGAATGTTAAAGTTATTATTTCTCAAACCAAACAACAAGTTACTACAAATGAAAAAGGTGAATTCAAATTTGATAACCTTAAGCCAGGACCATATACCCTTCGTTTTATTCATAAGGATTATAATATTTTAAAACTACCTCATCAAGAAGTATTTGCAAATAGTACAATTTTTTTACCTATTGAATTAGTACCAAGTTCGGGAGAAGGCGAAGGTACTGATGATCAATTTATGATTGGAGGAATTGAAGTTACTGCAAAAAGAGATGTACTCCCCACAAAACTACATCATACCACTGAAATTTCAAGTAGTGAAATTGAGCACCTACAAGCTACCAGTTTAGGTGATGTTATGCAACTTATTCCTGGTGTAGGACAAATGAATCCTGGTCTATCTAAACAAAACCAGCTTGCATTAAGGGGTGTATCCAGTTTAGGTTATGGAGATGCTACTTCCACAAATACTATGTTTGGTACTAAAATTATGATTGATGGAAGTACAATTTCTAATAATGCAAATATAAGTAATCTTACACTTGGTTCAGTAGTTGCTACAAATGCTGCTTCAGGAGTAGATTTAAGAGGTATACCGGCTGATAACATAGAATCTGTAGAAGTTTTACAAGGAGTAGCTTCAGCGAAGTATGGTGATTATACTGAAGGTGTAGTTCTAGTTAAAACAAAAGCAGGATATCAACCAAATAGAGTAAAGATAAAAGACAATCCTGATACAAAAGAAATTAATTTTAACGGAGGCTTCGATTTTTCTGATTTAAACATGGGCTTAAACTACAACGTAAATTTTGCAACATCTGAAAGAAACATTCGTCGAGATGGAGATGACTATCAAAGAGTATCAGGACAGCTTAAATTGACCAATACTTTTTTCGATGATAAAAGCCTCAGTTTGACAAACGGTTTCTATTACACTAGAATATTTGATGATTATAAAGACAAAGTAAATCCTAATGGATTATCTTATTATAATCATAATTATACAATAATGTATAACAACAATATCGTTTATAAGTTTGATAATTTAACAAAATTAAACTTCCAGGCAACTATAAACTACACAAAACAAGATAGATTTAAACAAGATATCCCAAAAGGACAAGAAGCAGATAATAGGTATATATTAGGTTTCACTAATCCTGGTACGTATCTAGTCGATATTAACATTGGCTCTTATGTATATCAAACTTATGATAAAGGGAATATGTGGAATATTACTGCAGAATTAGAGTATGAGAAGAAAGGTGTACGATTAGGTTCTTTGGTTCATAATTTAAGTTTTGGAATAAATTACCAATTTGATGATAATACTGGAGAAGGTTTAACTTTTGATCCTACAAAACCACCAGGAGCTAAAAAGAGACCTCTATCTTACGATCTAGTTCCAGCTAATGATTTGCTTTCAGTTTATGCAGAAGATGAAATTCATGGACAATTATTTAAACCTTTTACACTAAGCTTAGGTTTACGATATGAAATGTTTTCACCACAAAGTATTCAATGGGATGGTTTATTATTTAAAAAAGATTTTGTTAAGTCTAGAAGTGGTAGTTTCTTAGAACCAAGAATATCATTCAGATACAACATTAGTAGTAATACTAAATTAAGGTTGGGTTATGGTTTAACAGCAAAATCACCATCAATGGATTACCTATACCCCTCACCTGCTTATGCGGATATTAGAGATTATTTTGGAGATTATAGAGATACCCTAAAAAATTATCCAAAACTTTTCACAACATATATCTATAATAGACAAAATCTTAATTTGCGTGGTTATTATGAAAGAAAATTTGAAGCTTCATTTGACCAAAAAATTACAGAAGATATTGGAATGACATTAAGGGGATATTATTCTTTTAGAGATAAAGAGGTTTACACTATAAGTACATATCCCTTCTACCCTGTTTATAATAGACCTAACTACCCACAGAGCGGAGGTGAACAATTAATTTCCTATGTAATACCTTCAAATTCTAGTGATTTTAGTAATTATACAAATGCTGGATATTCAAAATTTTGGGGTTTAGATTTAATAATTAATACCACAAAAATTGAAGAAATAAACTCTTCATTTTATGTTGCAGCTTCTTTTGGTTACAGTGAAGGTGGTCGTAGAGGTGGTTTTGAAACTTACGCCTCATATACTCTTTGGAAAAATTTGGATAGTTTAAAGAAACAATATCATGTAGGAACTAATGACACTTATATTATACCTGTATATAAATCTGGTGATCAAATGATCGGATGGAATAAAAAGTTAATGATAACTTACAAATGGGATTATACTATAAGAAAACTTGGATTGTGGTTCACTTTATGGGCTCAACAAATTGTAGGTTTATGGAAAAAATCTGTTACATATAATGATAATGTTGCTATTGGTTATATTACAGATAAAAATGGAGGCACCTATTATGAATATGATAAAAATACACCAAAGGAAGCTAAATTTTATACAACTTATTATTCTGAATACAAAAACTATGTAGTAGATACATGGACTTTTAACTTAAATATAAGTAAATC